>Ga0098035_1000082_pt1 | contig 54761 bp, 84 predicted proteins | sample 3_EtaG_FD_75046 | JGI IMG/M metagenome (GOLD analysis project Ga0098035, IMG submission 75046) | Marine viral communities from the Subarctic Pacific Ocean - 3_ETSP_OMZ_AT15126 metaG | ecosystem: Environmental > Aquatic > Marine > Oceanic | place: Pacific Ocean | collected 2015-01-07
CCTCCTCATCGAGGACCTCTGTGAGGGCCTCCTCGAGCTGGTCTGCGAGATCTGTGAGACCGGAGGAACTCACAGGTATGCCCTCAGCTTCTTCGTGATGGAGAGCTTGACCTGCGAGACCTTAGAATCCTTCCAGCCCAGACGACGGGCGATCTCACTGGTGCTGGTCACAGTGGGCTTACCTCCCTCACCGTAGAGGTAGTCGTAGACCTTCTCCTCGTCAGGCGTGAGCTCGTAGCGGAGCAACCTGCGAATCTGCCTGGAGGCAGGGTTCTCAGTGAGGAACGGGTCTTCCATGGCACCAGAGGCCAAGAGGTCGTCCTTCTTCTCGAGGAGGAGGAGGTTGACCTGCTTGGCGTCGACCTTCATCTCAGCAGCGAGCTCGTTGACGGAGGCTTCTCGTCCCAGCCGGTACCGCAGCATGGACTGGGCCCGTACCAGGTCTCCGATCTTCCCTGCGCGGTCATCGGTGACCCGGGCGAAGTTCATCTTCCGGGTGGTGAACCGGTCCATGCCCTTCAGCTGGTTGCCGATGTGGGTGTTCATCTGGGCTATGCGCGGATCGAACTTCTCAAGACCCTCGATGGTCAGCCGGTTGGCCTCTGCACGCAGAACTGGCTTAGGAACTGTGTTCCCACTCCACTTGAGCACGCCGTTGCGCTGGATGAAGGGCCGCAAGGACTTGAGCAGCGGCTCCATGTGCTGCTGCTGCTCATGCGGAGTCTGAGCCTTCTTCCACTTGTCCCAGAGGAAGAGCTCCTTCTGCTGCACCTGCTTCTTGGGCTTGACCCAGCGGGGGTCCTTCTTGTCCTTGATGCCAGACGGACGCCAGCCGGCCTCCGGCTCCCACTCTGGATGGAATCCGTGAGGATCAGGCTTCTTCTTGGAGGCCTCCTTCAGGAAGGCGGTGAGAGGCCGCATAGAACCTCACTCTGCCCTGAATGCCGCACGCACCCTGGAAGAGGCTTCGCCTGCGCTGACGCCGGCACGAAGGGGGTGACTGTAGGACTCGGGCCCAGCGGACGGGAACAGCGTCTTGAGCTGCTTGTCCGCCGTGGAGGCACGCCGTCCCTTCTCCGAGAAGAGCTTGGCGATCATGCCCTGGAAGCTCTCCTTCTCTCGCTGGCGAGCATCATCCGAGAGGATGTGCATGCCGTCACGCTCGCCGTAGTCTGAGCTCACCTTCTTCATACCGCCCTCCTGGGACTTCTGGAGCTTCTGGAGCTTCTCCTCGAGGAGCTTCTCCTCGAGGACCTTGTCCGCGAAGCCTACAGCCCCGCCAAGAGCGGCGGCGGCAGGAGCCAGCTTCTTCTTCCCGGCGAAGGTCACCAGGCCGCCCGCCACCAAGGCTCCCTGTGCGCCGCGGGAGACCCGGTCTCTCTGCTTGCCGTAGCTGCTCAGCAGGGACTTCTTCTGGTCTTGGGTCATCGACATCAGTAGCCGCCTGTCTGCTGCTGCTTGCGGATCCGCTCACCGGCGGCGACGTCCTTGACGATGCGGTGCCCGCCGTAGAGGGTTCCCGCTCCAATACCAGCCATGAGCAGGTCACGCTTCGTGATGAGCTTCCCCACTTCCTTGGCCTCCGCGAGAGGCGGGGACGCAAGCTTCCGCAGCTCCAAGCTGAAGGATCCAAAGAAGCGCTGATTCAAGGTCGGGTCGTTGTACATGGCAATCCTCTTGGGGGATACTAACCCCTGAGCCCTCGGAAGCGCAGCAGCTCACGCCGGTAGGCCTTTGCTCTGGCGTGTCGTGGTTCCCTGGGGTCCAGGATCTTGGGGATCTCTGCTATATCTTCGGGGTCAAACTGGGTGCTGAGCTCAGGCTTGGTCTGGCCCTCCGCAGGCTCTCCTTTCGCCTCCAACTCCAGGTTCGAGAGCTCTGTGCGGTTGCCGACTGCGTACTCGTGGAAGCCCAGGAGTCCGCCCTCGATGTCGCCCAGGACCTCCGGGAGAGAGGCGTAGCCCCTGCTGGTGAGGTTGTAGATCCAGTTGGAGGCACTGAAGCCGCCCCCAGACTTCTTGCTGTACTCCGAGGAGATCCAGTTGACCGCGCCCTCTACGCTTCCAAAATCGCCCTTCGAGGGCGAGGCCACCCTGCTCACTATGGAGTCGCAGCCAAAGAAGTCCTTGTAGAGCGTCCCGATGCCTGCGTTCTGGTACTCCTCTGTGAACCAGGGAGGGCTCAGGGCGTCTTCCAGAGGCAGCGGCTTGCCTTCCTGGCCCTCGGCCACCGGGAAGACCTCCGTGAACGTCACGCCGCTGGTGTGGACAGGGACGGGGTCCTTCAACAACTCCGAGCACCCCATTCCCTTTTTCTCGTAGACGGTGTCCTCCCCCTCTATCTGGTGCTCCGGGCCCTTCTCGACAGGCCCTTCACCGAGGTGTGCCCCGTTAACATTCAGAAGGACGAGATCAGTAACGATCCCTCCGTTGGGTCCAGTCATCCCTTTAAAAAATAGGTAGTCCCAGACGGCAATTCCCATTTCCCAGTATTGGTAGACCTCGGACAAGAAGGCGTAGTCCTTCTTGTCCATGTCCCTGGACACCTCGATCTTCCTCGAGACCCTTCTCTCCGTCCTCTCCTGGATGCTGAACAGGTCGTTGGGGAGGCCATCGGTCGCGTCGTAGCTGTGGTGGGAGCGAGCGTGCGAGAGGGTGATGGTCGTTGTTCCTCCACTCTGGGAGAGGGAGTGCGAGAGGGAGCGGACCATCCCCAGGAAGTGCGTGGGGATTTGGGCGTTGGCGTCTCCTGCAGCGGATGCAGAGGGCTTGTCGATGATCAGGGCCGGGAAGCCGCAGGCGATGCGCGGCATGAACCGGCCGGACACGATGCCCATCCGAGAGGCGTATCGGTGAGACAGGAAGTTGAAGGCCGCAGTGCGCGCTGCCCAAAAGGTGACGGCATCGTCGATGGCGGCGTCCAGCTCCTCGCCCGCCTTCTTGGACCCAGTCTCCTTGGAGACGTCCAGCTCCATCTGGTCCTCCGAGAGCCGGTGGTCCGCGGAAATCCTCGAGTAGATGGCGATGTCTGAGATGCGCTCCAGCTTGGGGATGATCCCGCTGTACTTCTCGTGCGGGTACAGCACTCCCCGCTTCACGGAGCCCTTCCCCTCCTCGGTGAGGCTCGGGGTAGTTACGAAGTTCGGGGCAAAGTACGACTGATTCAGGAGGGCGGACTCCCCGATCATCACGTTGTGCGTCATCAGCTGGAGACGCGTAGTCTCCCGCATCATCTGCCTGGTGAAGCTGAAGGAGTTCACCTCCTCCGGGAAGACGACGTTGCAGAGCGGTGGCGAGACGAACCAGCAGTCTGGGCGGAAGTACTGCGTGGACAACCTCTCCCGCTTCCCTTCCTCCTTGATCTTCTGGTAGTACTCCTCGACGCCGTCCCCGCCAAAGCCTCCCCCCAAGGTCTTTCTGTACTTATTGTGCCCGTCAGTCCACTGCACATGGACAGGGTCGCGCCTGGGGGCCATGCCGACAGCGTCGCAATAGAGGTTCTTCGTCGTGCTCTGATGTCCGTGAGTCAGGCCCTGTCCCTTTGCGGCCCGACGCAGGTCCTCGAAGAACATCCTCAGGATGGACAGGCCATCCTCCTCCTCGCCGGTCAGGTGCTCGAGTACTTTCTCGTACTCCTCGTACCCCTCCTCCTTCTGGTAGTACTGGAAGCGCGCATGAATGCCCCCATTTTTGCTCCCGCTCTGCCCGTACATGAACCCAACGCCCGGAACTCCGCTGCCTCCGATGTCTACAGCGAAACCAGTCAGGTGGGCGGACTTCTTGTCGGTCTTCGCACCCTGCTCGCGCAGGGCGTCGTTCTCTTTTACTGATCGGAACCCTGAGTTGATCCGGGTCCCTGGCCACGGCTGGCTTAGGTTTTCCCCATTCTCCAGCACCCCTTCCTTCATGGTCTTGATCATGGCTTCGACCATCCCTCTGAACTCTGGGTCTAAGCCAGCGACCCCTCGAGTCATGTTGGCAGGCCAGTCAGGGATAGACCGCGCTCCACGACGGTACTTGCCTACGGGGTTGGGGACGACTCCGTAGAAGATGTACTCGTTGATCAGGTTGATGATGTCGCGGAAGCTGATGACCGTCCCTCGGTCCCCAATCCGACTTGCGAGCCAGTTCTCGAAGACCGTTGCATCGTAGAGGGACTCGGCTACCGCTCCGCTGTCCCCAATGCACTGGTCCATGAGGCGGACGCGGGCCTCCTGGATGGTGTGCCAGCCTGTGATGCCGACGAACTTGCCCTTGAGGCCGCCGATAAGCTCCAGAACAGAGAAGAGTCCTCCGATCAGCCCACCTGTGTCGATGAGCGACGGGGAGTAAGGAGGGGTCTCTCTGGAGGCCCACTGCGAGACCAGCAGCTCCGGCCCAGTGAGGATGTCATCCGTACCCTCGAAAGCTCCCGCGAAGCTGCTGCGGTTCTGGATGTACGCGCCATCCCCCGTGTCGCTGGGACCTCCACTCGCGTATCGGAGCATGTACAGGTACGACGTGTCCCAGAGGTTGCTGTCATCCAGGCACTGCAAGACCATGGACCGGCTCCCGAAGCCGGTCTTGGTGTAGTTGATCGTGAAGATCTCTCCAGAGAACAGCAGCTTGTAGTAGCTGCTGCGGAGCTGCTGGTCCGTGCGGCTCGGGTCCGACCTTCCATGGTCAGCCACGGTCGGATCATGGCCGAGATTGCTGACTTCGTCGTAGTCCAGGAAGAAGAGGTGGACCTTGGACCGGGGGAAGAGCTGGAGCCCCCTGTCCGTCGGGATGATCTCAATCTGTGCCGCCGCCGGAGACCCCTCCGTGGCCGACACCATGGCCCCAATGACGGGCACCTCGACTCCACAGATGAAGAGCCGGAGGTGGAGAATATCTCCGCGGCCTACGCTCACAGCCCTGCCTCCGCGTCAGCAGCATCACCCGCAGCCGCAGCCGCAGCTCCGCTCTCTCGAGCGGCCTCCAGAGCGGCCTCCTCCTCGCTGGCAGTAGCGTCGCCGACAACGCTGCCTACGGAGAGAGACGCAGCTGCCTGAGACACGCCCGAGGTCATGGCTGCGTAGGAGAGTGCAGCGAAGGCAACGGCCCCAGCTGCCCTCGCGAGGTCGGAAGCGCCCCAGCCGTCTTCGGAGGTGATGTCATACCCGAAGTCCTTGAACGTGGCCTCAGCCAGCTGCAGGTAGAACTCGTCGGAGTCCTGGGGGTCGTTGGTGAGCCCGAGCCCCTCGATGACCGCCAGGGCTTCTCTCTCGCCGGCACGAGCCGAAGCCCCATGGGGGTACTCGTCGTAGTTCTCCCAGAACTTGCCAGTTCCGCGCGCGGTAACGCCAGTCACGGTGCCTGGGACACGGATACTCAGGGTGGAGCCTGAGGCCCCCATGGTTGCGTTCTTCACCTGGAGAATGCCTCCCAGCTCCTGACCGATGAGGCTTTCGCTTCCAGACCCTGAGGCGAAGGTGGCCTCTCCGGTCAGCCACTCCGACCCTGCGAACCCTGCGGGGATGACCATGTTCCGGCCATAGAGGAAGTCCTTGGCACCACTCAGGGCGTTGCCCACCTTGCCGACGAACCCCTGAAGCCCAGTGGTCCCTGCCCGAAGCGCAGCCAAGAGGCCGCCCCCGGTTGCCGACTCGAGGTTCTTCTGTCGTACAGCAAGCGTAGTGCTGTCTGCCCCAGACAATGCTTCCCGCTGAGCCTCGAGGTTAGCGAAGCCCTCCGACCCGCCATCGTCATAGGCGCTCTTGTGGCGCTTGTCTACGGAGTCTGCCCCTGCCGTAATCAAAGGAATCACATCCGTGACCCACATGCTGAAGTTGAGCAGCACCGTGTGCGGCTCCCCGGCGCTCTTCGTAGTCCCTGCGGCAGTGACGTACCCTTCGATGATGACGTCGTCGTAGGTCAGGTACGCCCGGAGCCCACGATCTGCGAGCTTGGTGCCTCTTAGGACGTTGTCGTAGTTGGCCCACCACTCGAGCTCCCACTGGAAGTCAGCAGTGTTGAGGAGGATGGCTCCGAAGTTGATCATCCTCGGGTTCTCCCCGAAGAAGAACCCATAGGTGGCCCCAAAGGTTGTCAGGGGCTGGAACTTCTCCTGCCGGGACTCCTGGACGCTCTGAAGGATGAAGTTCGAGGTGAAGTTCTCCGACAAGAAGCTCGAGGAGTTGAGGAGAGTGCCCCCTCCGGGCCCAAGCACTGAGAGGGCCGCGTACGTGTCCTCCTTGATCTGGATCCCCCGCAGAGGCCGACGAACCTGCGCCGACGCGCCGGTACCCCGTCCCGCCAACTCCAGCACCCGGTCCTGGGCCGTGAGCTCGATGACCACGAGCTCTGTCTCGACGATGAGGTAGTTAGGAGCACCCATGTTCAGCTCCTCTGCGAGACGTGGGTCTTGGAGATAGCATCTCTGACCTCACGGCTGAAGGGGGACTCGTACTCCCCCTTCTCACGCTTCTCCCGTGCGTAGGCCTTGAAGCCGATCCGCATGAGGTCATCGGGCGTGATGGCGCTGAGGAGGGTGTACGTCCGCCGCTCCCCCTCAGGGGTCGTCATGGTGAACGAGGATTCTTGTCTGGAAGACATTCGCTATTCCTTCCCGGGGAGCCAGCTCGGGCCAGACAGCACGGAGATGAGTTTGCTGCTGTCGATGGTCTCGACCATGCTGTCAACGGACTCGGCCATCTTGGACACCTTCTCTGCCGTCAGGTCCATGTTGTAGAGCATCTGACCCTCAAAGGTCTGACCTTCCATGAAGAGACCTCCTGTGTTCCCCGATACCAGGGCATCGTGGACCTCGGCCATCGCCATGTCCCTGGTCAGCTTTGCGAGTTCGTCAGGTTCAACCACGCCACTTTTGTCGGTATCGGCCCTCTTCTCCAGCTCGTCGATGTCGATGCCCTCGTAGACCTCTGCGGCCTCCTCGAAGCCGCGGTTGGCCTGCTGGCGACGCTTGTTGATGGCTACCAGAACCTCGCCGCCTCGAACACCTTCCAGGGGGGCGTCTTGCATCTTGTCTACGAAGTTGCCGAGCGCCGTCCTGTAGCCGACGTTCCCACCCACATCCCCCATCTCCCCCCTGAGGGCCGCATCCTCCAGGTCCGAGTAAAAGCCTCCCATCGCATTCCGGATCTGCGAACTACCCATGGCCAGGGTAGCTGAAGCTGCCTGCCGGTTGCTCAGCCAGTAGGCCGTGTTGTTGATCTCCAGAGACCCGCCCGCCACCTGCTCCCAGATAGTGTCCAAGGTGCGCCCAGAAGCTGGGTATGCAGGCTCCATCATGTTGCCGTACATCTCCCCTGCTTCCCTCCGGTTCCCGCGAAGGTTCTCAACCATCTCGCGTCCAGCCTGGATCTCAGTGTCGGGGAGGTCTATGCCCCACTTGGTCCGCACCAGCTTTGCGAAAAGCTCCGGGCTTCCGGCTTGATCTGGGTTTTCCCGGGCCAGCCTCTTGAGGTCCTCCGGGCCCTTTCCGGCCATCTTCATGGCCTGAATGAGCTTGGTACCGGAGCCTCCAATCAGCATCTGCTCCTGCTGTGGCCCGGTCAGTCCTGAGTCGTAGACTGCAGTCCCGAGCTTCTCTTTGGCCTCCGCAATGACTGCCGCGGGGTCCCGCTCAACCCCGCCGTCACCCATGATGACTTCTCGGGCCAGCTTCGTCGCGCCGAGCTGGTACGACGCGTAGCCAGTGGCAATCTGGATGTTGCCGATGTTGCCCTCTCGCTCGAGGATCTTCTGCGTGTTCACGCCGTAGTAGGTCGGTCCCACGTTGTGGTCCTTCCGGACGTCGTGGTCCTTCCGGACAGATGTCTGGATGAAGTTCTGGAACGCCTCCATCGCCTCCTCCTCGGCCTTCTTGTCCCCTCGAGCCTTCGCTAAGTTGATCTGGGCGATGCGGTACAGGGCCGTCTGCTTGGTTGCCGGGTCCGCCAACGCCGTGTTGATGGCGTCCATCTCTGCTTTGCCCCTCTTGGTAGTGCCGTAGAAGTCCTCCTCAGTCAGCGTGTCGCCACGAAAGGCATGGCCATAGGACTTGGTCGGGTCCACCCCGAGGCCCATCGCCCCGTGGGCGAAGGTTCCCTGTGTGTTCACGCCCCGCATCGGAGGGGGGACAGGAGTGATGTTCCCCAGACGTCCGCTGGCCAGCCTGTAGGAGAAGTCCGACTGCCCCTCAGCGCTGGTCTCGTACCGCTCGATGTCGAAGACCCAGTCCTCAATGTCTTGGCTTGTCTGCTCCTTCCAGGATTCGTAGTCGGCCCCCCACTGGCTCACAGGGGAGAAGAAGTCTGAAATGCCGCCGGTGATCTTCTGCTTCAGGCCGGCGAAGGAACGGTTCTTGGCCAGGTCCCTCTGGAATGCCGAGGCAGCCACGTCCGCCCTGAGGGCCTGGGCCGTCTTCGCCTTGATGGCGTTCCTCTTCTTCATGGTCTTCACCAACCACTCAGCACTCAGGGCGTCCATCTGCAGAAGCTGCCGTGCTGCTAGCTGAACGCCCTCGTCGCCCTCGTAGCCGAGCTTCTCAGCTTCGGCTTCCAGCGTGGAGTAGAGGGCCGCCAGCCCCTCATCGCTCTCCATGATCTCGCTGGCCATGCGGTGCTTGTTGGCCTCGAAGGAGGCCATGAGGTTCTTGTTCCCCCGCATCTTCCGGCCGCCCTGGCGTCCCAGGTCGGTGAGGCGTGTTCCGCTGCCATCCAGCGAGGCCAGCTTGTTCTTGTCGATCTTCCCAGTGAAGCGACCGTCCTCTACTGTACCGAGGCTGGCTGCAAAGGCATTCCCGCCTGCAGTGTTCCGCAGGAAGTTCGCAATGGAGCCTGTGACCTGTTGGCTGAGCATCGAAGTAGCCCCACTGAGGTCCTCGGCCCCAGTGATGTCCATCAGGTACTCCTGATCGTAGATACCAAGACCACCTTCGTCCCTTCCGAGGGCGGCTGTGCCCAGCATGCCTGCGAAGTTGGCGGCCAACTTCGCGCCCGCCCGGCCCGACATCTGCAAGCCACGAGTCGTGGCAGCTCCTCCTGCCTGCATGTTCAGGTAGGTGTCGTTGTCCATGCCCCGACCGCGGGCCGTGCTCATCTGGTAGGTGTTCCCCATGACGTCCCGGGCGCTGTAGAAGCCTGCCCCACGCATCTGACCGAAGGTCTCGGCCGCCTCGTTCATGGTCGTGCCCAGCGTCGTGGCCATGTCTCTGACGGCTTCGGCGTAGTCCGTGAACTTCTTGGCGAACTGCTTGGCGTTCTGGACGCCCTGGGCCATCCCCTGCTGGTTGAACTTGTCCATCAGCTGGTTCAGGTCCTTCATCGTGGTGAAGGCATCCGAGGCGTCGAACTCCCGCATCATCTTGCCGATGTCGTGAAGTCCTCCGAAGGAGAAGCCGCGTCCTGACGCCGACATGTTGTTGGCGAAGTGCATGCCGCCGAGCTGCTGCCCCAAGGCCTGCTGCTGTCCTACTCCACCAGCGAAGGACTTGGCTCCGTAGCCAAGTCCTGCGATGGCCCCGCCCGCAAGCGCGCCTACGCCCAGGGTTGCCGCACCACCCAGGGCAAGGCCTGCTGCGCCTCCCCCCGCAAGGCCGAAGCCTGCCTGGCCCACTGTCGCTGCGGCCATGAAGGGGTCGAGCATGCTCAACGCGGTGAGGGCCGCGGGTGCCGACAGGCCCAGGGTTGCCGCCCCGGCGGTTCCAATGCCTGCCGCTAGTCCGACACCACTCACGACTCCGGGGATGGCGCTCACCATTCCAGGGACGACGCCGCCGCCCCGACCGGCGAAGGCCTGGCCCGCGTGTGCAGGAGCTGCGTAGCTGAACTGCGGCGGGTAGACCGACGGCCCGGTCATGGGGACTGGCATCGCCCCCATGGGGCTGGTCTGCAGAGCTTGGGCCTGGGCCTGCTGCTGCATCATCATGGCGTTGGCTTGTTGTGGGGTCAGCATGGCGATCTCACCCTATCTCGGAGCGTATTTCAGGACCGACGGAGTCATAAGAGAGTAGCTCACCCTGGAGATTCTCATGGTCCTCTTCCTCATTACCTGCGGCGCTGCCGCCTCCTCTGCGCTGGTCATCAACGGCCTGCTCACCCTCGCCATCAACGGCCTCGAAGCCCGCTGTGACCAGCGGGATATGTCCCGAGCCTTGGGCGCTGCCATCCAGGCAGGCATCGACCCGGCCATCCTTCCGCGTCCAGGGGTCATTCCCTGGGTTCCATTCCCCATTCGCGTCGAATGGCCCCTCAAGGGCCAGGACTACACTGTCCTGATGTCCCAGAGCGAGATCCTCTTCCTCACCCGGCTGAGCCGCGAAGGGCGGCGGGAAGAGGCCGAAGACCTCATGATCCTGATCACGTCTCCCCTGGAGCAGGGCCGCAGGGCCCGAGAGCTCAACATGGCGGCGTGACGGGGTCTTCGGGGGTGAGAGAGGGCCCGTAAAACGGCCCAAACTCATAGCCATAAGAAGTACGTGTTGAAGTACGTCGGGTCGGGTTCTGTCCGGCACCAAGGACTCTTCATCACAGCTGGCCAGCACCCCCTGTGGCTCTCTTCCAGAGGGCCCCAATCTTAGGAGGCAGAGCAGATGCTCCACTGCCCCGTTGTCCCCACGCACGCCATGTGCGAGATTGCCGAGGGGCTCTTTCAGTGCCCTGACTGCGGAGCAGGTCCCGGCATGTACTGGGCCCTCTCCGAGGTGGAAGTCATCGACGACTCGGCGGATGCCCAGTGCATCGTGTACCGCCCGGACCTTCTCTCCTACGTCGTGTCCTACTTGCACTGGCGTCTCCAGGACGGGAAGAGGGTGGCAGACTCCCTGAGCTCAGAGCTCCTGGGCCATGTCATCGAGCTCCATGAGATGCAGGCGGCACCGCTGCCGCACATCTCCACAGCTCCTCGGAAGCTGTCTCTCAGGCCGGGGATGTTTCCTTCTCCTCTTGGGGCGAAGGCATACGGCCAGAAAGCCGCGCCACGAGGAACGTCCGCAGCAGCGCCCTCTCCGGGAGGATCAAGGGGGCATTCCCGCCCCCGCCGGAAGAAAGTGGGGACGTGAACCAGCGGTTGAACGCCTCGAGCTCTTGCTCGACGGCCACCTGAAGTTCCACGGGATTCTCAGGACCTGACATCACGATGCGGCTCATAGCCTCATCCTAACCATTTGTACGCACAACTGCGAGGACAGCATGAAGAAGGAGCTTCACTCCAAGGCCCGCACGGGCAAGACCCGCGTCTGGAAGATTGAGGTGGACGGCAAGTTCATCCACACGACCTTCGGAGACTTGGGCGGCAAGATGCAGACCAGTACTGACGAAGGACAGTGGAAGAACCGGGGGAAGAAGAACGAGATCACCCCTGAGCAGAACGCCATGGACTTGGCTGAGCGGCAGATCCGGTCGAAGACCCGGAAGGGCTACCACCCCGCGGGAACCGTGGTGCAGACGTCCATCGACTGGGCCAAGGCTCTGCCGGACAACCTGTGCTTCTACAAGCCGGACAATAGCCTCTCGGCGCACCTGGCGAAGCTCATCGCCTCTGGAGGTGCCTGGCTGACGCGCGAGCGGGACGGCGAGATGATGGTCTTCGTGAAGAACAACGAGGGCCAGGTAGACATCTACTCTCGGCGCATGCTGCAGCATCACCACCTCGAAGACAGCAGCAAGCCTTGGGCTCTGCGGTTCGCCCACATGGCAGAGGAGCTCGAGGGGAGAGATGACATCCCCAACAACAGCATCTTCCTCGGCGACGTCGTCTCTGACCCCGAGGCCGACTCTCGCTGGGACGTGGCTGCGGTGATGAAGACGAAGACCGGGGAGTCCATCAAGCGGCAGGAGACGACTCCGCTCTTCTTCTACTGCTGGGACATTGCCGCCTGGGACGGCTGCGAGATCCTGTCGGACATGCTGGTCCGGGACCGGTTCGAGCTCTTGTGGAGCATCTTCGGGCAGGAGTGGGACGGCGAGAGCTGGTTCCTTCCCATCGAGGCCCATGAGCCCAAGGAGGTCAAGAAGGCCTGCAGCCTGGTGGTCTCCCGCGGCGAGTCCTTGCCGGTGAGCAACTTGGACGCGGCGTCCTTCCTGGCCAAGAAGCGGGGCTGGGAAGGCTGGGTCGCTGTCGACCCGGACGGGGTCTACGGGGACAAGGGCCTCAACTTCCGCGGCAAGCCGGACCGTCCCGGTCGGTACTGCGGGAAGTTGAAGCCGGTCTACGAGGATGACTTCGTGGCTCGCTTCGACCCAGACAACGCCAAGGGGTGCGGGACCCAGGGCAAGTGGGGGCGCGGGAAGCACCGAGGACTGGTGGGTGCCGTGTCGTTGTACCAGTACAACGACAAGGACGAGCTCATCTACATCTGCGATGCGGGCAGCGGCATAGATGACGCGTTCCGCTCGCTCTACTCGGATCCGCAGTGCTACCCGCGCGCTGTGCGGGTGATCTACAACGACCGGACCTACAAGAGCCAGGGCGACAAGAGCGATGCCCTCCAGTTCCCGCGGATCGACGCCGTTCGAGACGACAAGGAGCCGGAGGAGTGCGTGAACCCTCGGCTGTAGGGGCCCACATGGCACATGACCTGGGAGCCGAGTTCGAGCTCTACCACGAGGAGAATCCGCACATCTTCGAAGAGCTCAAGGAGAGAGCCCTCGTACTGAAGAACGCCGGGCGAAAGCGCGGAAGCATCGCCCAGCTCTTCGAGGTGCTGCGGTACGACCACGCTGTCAGGACCACGGGTGAGGAGTTCAAGCTCGGGAACAACCACCGAGCCTTCTACGCCCGTGTCCTGATGGCTGCGTGTCCAGAACTGCGCGGATTCTTCATCATCCATTCACAAGAACACGAGTACGAGCCCGACCTGGTCGCGCTTGGCATCCGGGAAGTACCTCGGTGGCCGAAGCGGCGAGAGCAGTGGGACTGGTAGGAGAAAACATGGGCGTGAACCCCCTGTCTCGCAAGGAGACTTCCTCCCTCATCGCCTGCCTGCTGGCGGCGATCGAGGACCCGACCAACCCGCCGACGGACGATGAGCGCGATGAGCTCATCGAGCGTGCCGGAGCCTGGCTCGGCGTGGACGAGGAGCCCAAGATGGGCTGGCAGCCGGGACCTACGGTTGACCCCGGTGCCTGCCAGTTCGAAGCTGTCGAAGAAGAGCCGGGGTACCTACATGGGCGACTCCGGATGGATGGCGTGATGTTCCATCTGACTGCCCTTCGTGCCCACGAGGTCACCGACGAGAACACGACCGTCCAAGGCCATCGCTGTCTGAACGAGCAGAGCTATCAGCGCCTGGAGGAGTTCTGGCGCACCGACCCCGAGTGCTGCTTCGCGGCCATCAAGATCCCCAACTTCAGGGGCGAGTACTTCGTCTTCATGACCCCGAGTGCACGATGAGCCTTCACGATGCGATGTATAAAGATGACGAAGGAGCGGAAGGGGAGCCTTCCTACGTCGTCACGCCGATGTTGGACTCGTACTGCGGGACCTGCGGAAACAGGGTGAGGCTCCTCGCCCGCCTCGACATGAAGCAGCCTGCCTTCTTCCTCTGCGACTGCGGCACGGTCGGACAGGTCGGCGTGGCTCAGATCCGCGAAGAAGCTCCGTGGGACCGGAATGTCATCCAGTTCGCGCGGCTGCTGTGCGAGCTGATAGCCAGCGACGCCAACCTCATGGACACCGCCAACTCGATGGATCTGTCTGTCGGAGAGGTACACGAACTGCTGGACAGGGCTCACGAGCGCTGGGAGAAGGCAAAGGAGCAGGGGCGTCAGGCAACATCATCAAGGACGGCAAGGTCTTCGACGATGGGGGGCGCTATGTCGCGGACTACGACGACGGCATGGCTCAGGAGTACCTGGCAGCTTGTCGGGAAGACGAAGACGACTACGGCCTCGGTAACGAGACCATTCAAAAAGAGGCAGACCGCCTCACTGACTGTGGAGACGACAATGGCTGACTACATCGTCCAGGCAACGGTAGTTCCGTTCCTGCACCCGAGTGCTGAGGCGAGCACCATCCTGGATGGGCTCATGATGGAGGTGGAAGACCCCGTCCCCGACTCTGTCAAGGCACTGCTCCCGGAGAACTGGTGCGAAGAGCACGACGGGGAGAACTACCTCGGAGAGGAGATCCAGGACGGCCTGAGGGCCATGGGCACGGAGAGGGACGAGGAGGGGCTCTACATCTTCTGCGAGGATTGGTGTCCTGATGGCGTCACGGCCATTGTGCAGTGGCTTCTGCAGCACGACATCAAAGAGACCCCCTTCGCCACCTTGGAGGGGGCGAGCACCTGTAGCAAGATGCGTCCGGGCACGTTCGGAGGCTTCGCGGCCTTCATCACCCGCGACGACGTTCAGTGGTCCTTCACTGCTCAGTGGCTCGAGAAGAAGGCTGCGGAGTTCTTCAAGGAGGCCCGGAAGGACCCGGCCAAGCCCATCTGCTGACGGGGAGGACCCTGCCCTTCTGGGCATTCCTCTTAGCCCCCGAAGACCGTGACGCCCTCGGGCACGTGGAGCTCGTCGCTTCCGGCCTCTTGGGCGGCCTTGTGCATGCGCTTGAGCTCCGGGGTGACCGTGGAGCCGTCTGCAGCCCCCAGGGCAGCCTCGTCGGCCTTGGCCTCGATCTCGGCATCCTCTGCCTGCTTGGCCTCGGCAGCTTCCTGCACGGCCTTTAGCTCGGCCTGCCTGCGTTCCCTCTCAGCGATCAGGAGCTTGGAGAAGAAGCCCCTCTTAGCCTGGAACTCCTCTTCCGTGATGATCCCCTTCTCGAGGAGGAGGCCCTTCAGGGCGGCCACGTTGAGGTCCTGCTGGTCGTAGGCATCGCCGATGATGGCGAAGTTCCGGAACATCTTCTGGATGTCCTCGGCCATCCACTGCATGCCCTCTCGCCAGGCGATCTCGAGCCGGCCGACCCGCTTCTTGACGGGGTGGGTGCTCTTGGCCCAGGCATCCGTCGCCGACATCCGGAGTTCGTTGAGAACGCCCAGGCGGCTGACTTCCGGCTTCGACTTCTTCTTCGTCCGCGCTCCGCGCTTCCCCTGCTTGCTGCTCACGACTTCACTTCCTTGGTCATCAGGACCTTCGCGGTGTCTTCGATTTCCTTCGCCTGACCTTCCAGGTTGGAGATGGCCATCTCGATGACCTCTTCGGGGACCGGTGCGCCCGCACAGGAGACCTGGCTCACGGCCGCCATCGAGTCCCGGGAGACGTAGCGGGTGCGCAGGATGTTGGCTCCGGCCATGTAGACGGCCGCAAGCTGCTTGAGCTCGTACACCTGGGATGCTGTCTGCTCGACGGTCTTGGCCAAAAGGGCCTCCAGAAGCGGTGATAAGGAGTATGCGTTGAACCTGCGGAGCGTCTGTCCTTACGGACAAAGACCTCGAGGCCACTCCAATGAAGTAGGCGTATGGTTCGGGCGTAGCTTCCTGTTAGCGAAAGCGAGCCATTTCTTAGCCGTTGTACTCACAATGTGAGTACATGTCAAGGGTCAGAGCGCTCCGGCCAGCCCCGTCGTCAGAGTGCCGATTCTGCCGGAGTTGCTGCGCAGAGCCCTGCCCGTGGCCATCTGCGTAGGAGTCCTCACCGCTCTCTGGGCCAGCTGAGTTCCGCTGCCAGGCGCTACGATCTTGCGCTTGAGGATCTTCTTCGCCGCCTCTTCAGTTGCCTTCTTCGCTCCTCCTCCCAGCAGGGGGGCGAGTGCTCCAGAGATGGCGTTGGAGGGAACCCCGGTCATCATCCCTTGCGAGAAGCCGTGAGAAGCCGCCTGGAAGGTCGGGTGGGCTGCCGCGTTGGTTACCGCGTTGGTTGCCTTCGCCGCCATCGCCTTCGTGCCGGCTGCCGCACGAGCTGCTGCCGCTGCTATCGCTTGCCAGCCCTGCTTCAGTGCCGGAAGAAGGGCCTCCTTCTCCATGTCCGTCAGGGGCCTGCCCAGAGACGCTTCCTTCTCAGCGAAGAAGCCCTGAACGAAGCGGATCTCAGCCGCTTTCTCGAAGAGAGTCACGCGGCTGCCAGGTACTGTTCGACCATCTCCCAGTTGGCCCGCTTCCCTCCGTCGTAGGGCATGGCGTAGTCGGTGCCCTTCGCGAGCCTTCTCATAGGCGGACTCGCGCCAGTCCGCCTCCTCAGCGCTCATCGCCTGCTTGCTCATTGCAGCTTCGATGGCCGCGAGCTCGGTCGGGTCATTCTTCTCGGTGTGGAGCCCCTGGAAGGAGGGGACGCGGAGCTTGCCGCTCGGGTAGGCACCCATCGAGGTGATGCGAGCCACGCGGCCCTTGATGAGGTCAGGGCGCTCGTAGGCCAGGCGGCGGAACTTGTCGTCGAAGCCCGTGCCGACGCGGCTGACCACTCCCTTCTTGCCCTTCACCAGGATGCCGCCGACATGCGTGCCTGAGTACTTGCCGCCCTTCGTCTTGAAGGTGCCGACGATCTCCAGGTCCATGTCGGGCTTGATCTTCCACTTCACGGGCTTCACGCCCTTGTGGAGGTTCCACTCGACGATGCCCTCCTCGGTGAGGGGGTGCGTGCCGCCCTTGACGTCCTCGAGGAGCTTGAGCTTCTCTACCTTGGTCCTGGCAACAGGAGTGGCCTTGAGGAGCGGGTACTCCTTCTGGACCTTGTGCAAGACGCGGAGCTTTTCGCTGTAGGGGGCCGTGGACATGTCCACGCCGCGGTACCGGGCAACGTCGAAGGTGCTGACCTCGAGAGGGGCCTGAGCGGCCTGAGCGGCCCTGGACTTACGGACACCGGAGTTGAGCATGCCCGCCACGCTCTCGGCCGAAAGGGGGCGGCCTGTCATCCGAGAGCGAGCGAAGATCTCTGCCCGGATGACCGTGCCATCCAGATGGTCCGGCACCTTCTTGTCCATAAGCCCCGGCACCTTGTGCGAGTGCTCGAGGAGGCCGGAGCGGTTGCGCTTCGAAGAGCGGTGCGAGAAGGCCCGGATGGCCTGGCCCTTGCGGAGATGGAAGACGTTGTGCGAGCCATCCACCTTCGGACCCCAGACGTGGGTCTCATCCGTGGGGTCGAGGAGGCCCTCCTTCTTCTTCTCCTTGTACTTGGGCTTCGGCATGTTGGGCATGGTGCCCTTGTGCGCGGTCGTGTTCCGCAGCTGCCACCCGGTGCCTTTGCGCTTCAGGACGTACTCGTCGTGGTTCGAGCCCTTGTAGTGGTTGAACTTCAGCTTGCCGGAGCCTGCATGGAAAACCTCGACATCTGTCTTGAGCAGCGACTTGCCTGTTGCGGAGCTGCCCTCTACAGCGGCGACTGGCATGCCGCCGACCAGCGGCATGCCACCCTGGATCCTCCAAGAGAGGGCTTGCCCTGATGGGGCCTTGAGCCGAAGGCTGACGCCAGGGCCTTGCTCTTGAATAGCCATCTGCCAGGTTTCCCGCTTCTTCACGACCGGCAACGCAGACGCATTCTTCTGATGCACCGGGATTTCGTACCCAATGAACCCCGCGGTCCCTGGCGCACGAGTTGCTGCCGCTGCTATCGCTTGCCAGCCCTGCTTCAGTGCCGGAAGGGCCTCCTTCTCCATCACCGTCAACGGACGGCCCAGAGACGCCTCCTTCTCGGCGAAGAAGGCGTCTACGAAGACAAGCTCAGCAGTCTTTTCGAGAAGAGTCATGTTCCACGCTGAGAACGACCTATCCAGGGACAGATCTTGTCATAAGAGTGTAGTCAGGAGTTTCCATGCGTAAGTCTCAGAAGCGTTCCAAGAGGTCCCTCCCCAACAAGTTCGGGGACTTCATCTTCCTCTACGTCCTCGGGGGGATCGGCAAGGTCCTCGAGAGGTTCATCCCCGAAGATGCCGAAGCCCCGAGCGAAGCCCCCGCGCAACCCGACCAGCCTCTTCCTTGAGGTAGCGGGCGTCGCGGGTTGCTTCCCCAATCACTTGCCCGACTCCCGAAAAGCCGGGCGAGTGCATGAACTCGTGGTGGAGGGCGGCGACCTCCCCAGGATGGAAGCCGTGGTGCTCGACCAGCTGCCGCTGCACTTTCTTAGCCGTCGATCTGCCAAACCGCTCCTGACGCTTCACAGCCTGTGCGTCGACTTTGGAGGCTGAGGGCTTCAGCTCATCGAGCTTGGATGCGAGGCCCTTCAGCCCTGCCTTCTGGTGTTCCCGACCTGAGACAACACCTCCGCCGAACCCGCCCTGCGGAGCCGCCTCCCGTAGCTTCGAGGCAATGCCCAACTGCTCGGGCTTGTCGTAGTGGGCACTGATGTCGGCGAGCTGGTGGGAAGCCTCCCCAACGTTCTTCAGGCCTCGGTAGCCACTTGCGGAACTTAGGAGCTTGTTGATCGCCCCGCGAAAGCCGCCCTGCTCCTTGCCTCGGTGGTGCCGGGCGATGGAGTGTGCGATGTCCGACACGGCCTGCTGCTGCTTGCGGGCGACGTTCTTGCCGACGGTTCCCCGGCTCTGGCTGCCAGGGAAGGAGTGCATGTTGTCCGTGTGAGGCAGCCAGGGATGGCGGATGCCCTCATCGACCTGCCTGGTGCCCTTCTGAATGACGCCCTTGACGCCCTTGGACGAGCCTCCCCCGCCATGAACTGCGACCTCCGAGAGGCCAACGTGCTCCTTCTCGCCATAGGCGATCTTCTGGAGTTCCTGGGAGAAGGCATTGACGGTGGTTGAGGGGATCATTCGGTACTCGCTATGAAGCGGATGGAGGCACCCTTGAAGTCTCGATCCCCCCTCTCGTAGGTCTTGACCGCGCGGAGCTTCTTGTTGTTGAGGAGCTTCGAGGGCGGAAGTGACTTCCAGTGGATGTCCTTGTGCAGATCTACGCCCGTGGCCGCGTAGGCCCCTCCGATGAGGGCTCCGCACTGGACAGCTTCCTGCTCAGCCAGCGTCAACTTCTTCTTGCCGCTCTTCAGGTTCCGGGACACCGCGGTGGGCAGGACCAAGGCCCCTGCCGCACTCATCATGTCGCCGTAGGAATAAGGCGTGCCCACCATGTCTTTGGCGGCATCGGCTGCCCGTAGCCTGCGCTTGACCGAGGTCCGGGGGCGTAGGACTGTGAACTCCCGGTCCCCCACTGCCTTCTTGAGCTTGACCTTCTTCACGCCGGCAGGTGCGCGGGCCTCTACGACCTCGTCGTTGCCCACGTACATGGCGGCGTGTGTGAGGCGACTGCCCTGGAGGCGAGGGGACACCGTGCGGTAGGCATCCTGGAAGAGCATCTTGTGCGCTCCCTTGACCTTCCTCCGCTCGCTCATCTCCACCAGGAGGACGTCTCCAGGCTCGATGTCGGCCTGCTTGGTCTGCCTCCCCTTGACGGTGGGGAGCCCGGGGGCACCAGGTAGCACTGTTCCCGGGGGAGTCATACTCCTGCGGAGGACGGTCTTCACAACATGATGAGGGCGATCCTGCCCGACATCGCCAATGACGGCATATCCCCCTTGAACAGGAGCGTAATAGGTCGCCCCAGGGCGGAGTTCCATTCCGCGGAGCTTCCGCCGGAGCTTCCGAATATCCTTTATCGAATGGGGAGCACGCTGTGCCGCCCGGTCTTCTACGTGTCCGGCGGTCTTCTGCTTAGAGTCATCTGACCAGAAGTATTGAGTGTTCTGGCCCCGCTTCCCGCTTGCCAAAACGGGACGAAAGCCGAGACGCTCGTTGATTCGGGGCATGGAGGCGTGTGACTTCGGACCTGTTCCGGACATGATCCGACTGTACTTGCCCTGTAGGTGAGTCTTCATTCCTGTGGCGTATCCACGTCCCCGGTAATCGGGGTCTACGGCTGTCGCGCTGATCCCCACCTCCGGGGCTAGAGCCTTGAGTTTGTCGTAGGCTGAGTCCTTCTTCCACCCGTCTAACGGGCGCGTATTCACTCTCGTCATCGCGACGAGCTTGCCTCCCTCGAAGATCCCGAACGTCCTATGATTTGCGGTGTCCGGGGTAGGCCCTCGGAAGACCTTGGTTTCGAGCGCTATCGCTTGCCGCTTGTGCTTGGGCGACGTCAGCTCTACGACTTTGCTGGGGGCTCTCTGAGCGATGCGGTCTTCTACGTGTCCGGCGGTCTTAGAGAGCTTTCCTGGGCCCGAGGGCCCTGCGATGTGTCCGACGTATCTCTCTTGAGCGGCGATCTTTTTCGTGCGCTCCGCAACATGGACGCCTCTCCCAAAGATCCAGCGGTTGCACGGCACGGCCTTCTTGAAATCTTCACGCACCAGTGCCCGGCTGAGCTTCTTCTGTAGGCACTTTAGGTGTAGGAACGGCCCTCCTACAGGGTCATTCGGGGTTGCACGCATGTTGGCCTGGCGGAGCCAGACGTCCTCCTTTGCCATGTAGAAGGGCTCTCCCTTCATGCTCTTCTTGCAGAGGTGGCAGTGGTCCGTGGGCCTATGCACGTTGTGGGATGTGTGGGCCAAGGAAGAAAGCCAAAGAGGCAGACCAGGCCCTGCGTTCTGGTGTGGCTGAAGCTCTGAGCGGAGCTGGGGGGCCTCAGCGGTTCTCTGGCCGGCTTCCTTCTGATGCCGGCGACGGAACCTCCAGGCTTTGAGATGTCGGCAATCCGTTTCCTCCTTGGAAGCTACCGATCTCCGGTACCTCCAATCGTTGCATGTACAGCCATACCCTCCGCCGCGAAGGCGGATGATGTCATAGGTCCCCGTCTTGCCCCTGACCGTGTCCAGCTTCCTCCCAGTGAGGAGCCGATTCATCCTGTCCGCGTGAAGGATGAGCTTGTCGTCTGACCTGGAGTTCTTGGCGATGGCCTTGGCGAAGGACTTGCGACTTGCGTGCTGGATGAAGTTGTCCCACTTCTCCGGCTCGTCGCTGCGGTGCAGGGCGTCCGCACGGTCGTACGCCTGACGCTTCTCCTTGGAGAGCCTCCGGGCGATGCTCGCGTACTTCTTCAGGGCCTCCGCTGTGCTCTGGGTCTTCTTGGCGACGGAGTCGGCCGTGCTCACCGCGGACTTGATCGGGTTGGTCACGAGCTCGGGGGCCAGCGAAGCATGCCTCTGAGCTGCACCCGAAAGAGCCTTGCGGTGCTCCTCGGGGACCGTGGCCAGGAAAACCTTCCTGGCCTTGAGGCCATGTCCGATGATGGACCCAGCCTTGAAGTGCTGGAGAGCTCCCCACGAGGACTTGGCCGGCTTCGGCATCTTGATGCGTGGGCGGTTCCAGATCAGGTCAATGCCCTTGTCGTGGGCACCTGGAAGCCTGGCCTTCAGTGCATCTTCGGCGATTCCCCGGGGAACCGCTCCAGGCAGCAGCCCGGAGAGCAGCCCTTCTGGGTGGGACATCCTGGTTGCGAGGGCCTCGACCTTGCTCGCCGAGAGTCCAATGCCCTTCGTGCCCGGGATCTCCCACTTCAGGAGCTTCTTGAGCTTGTTGGACTGCAGGCCCTTGTACTTCGCAGCCAGATGCGGCTTGCGGGCGACCATCAGGACCCCCTCAAGAACCGTCTCTGCTCTGGCCGTCTTCCGCATCCGCGCCAGGTTCCGGTCCATGCCCTCGCAGAACTTCTGCTTGAGCGTCTTCCTCTCCTCCGAGGAGAGGCTCTTCCAGGCTCGAATGATGGTGCGGCGGTTCTCCGGCCCCATGGCGGCAGCAGAGGCCCCGGACCACTGAGATGGCGGGCCGAACTTCTCGATGAGGCGGAGGGGGTCGGCTGCAGCCTTGTCGATGAACTTCCGGACCTGGTTCAGCGCCTCGACCTGCTGCTTGGCCCACTCCGGATTGTCGTTCTTGGGGTCGGAACCCGTCTCCTGGATGGCCTGGATGGCCTGGTCGATGCCGATGAAGCGACGGCTCCTGAGAGCATCGCCCTCTTCGCCCAGGAGCTTCTCGCTCTTGCCTACGTAGCGAGCGAGCCGCCAGTACTGGCGGATGTGGGAGAAGCGGCCGTCCTTGTAGTCCTTGCCGCCATTGGGCAGAGGCACGTTCTTCGGGGCGATGCCGACAGCCTGAGGCTTGATGCGGACGCCCACTTCCTCGAGGGCTTCCTGCTTGGCGGCCACTGCGACACTCTGGCCCTTCTCGACTCCGCCACCAGGGAAGGCAATGGACTTGGTGCCCTTCGGAGCCTTCCGGTGTCGCCCTACAAGGACCTTGCCCTTGCCATCATGGATGACAAGGGCGACCCGCTTCCGTGTCTCACCAGCCATAGGATCACCTGAACAGGCGATCGAAAAGCCCTACGCCAGCAGGGGTGTCGCTTGGGGCGGTCGTCAGCTTCTTTCGCCTGGGGAAGATGCCACCCTTTGCCCGACGCACTGCTTCCTCAGCGAAGTCCAGGATCTCGGGGGCGTTGCCCCGAACTCGCTCCTCGGCGACATCCGCTACGGCATCTCCCATGGCCCGTCCCGCCCGTCCGGCGGCTTCGGCCATTGCGGGCCCTCGTGCCTCGAAGGCGTCTGCCACTCCCTCTCCTGCGCCTCGAGCCACGCTCTTGGCGGCCACAACTGCCTCTCCGCGAAGGCTCCGGTACTTGGACTTCGCAGCCCTTCCGATGGCCTCAGCAGCGAAGGGAGACAGCCCTCCGAGAATGGCTCCTCCTCCAACAGCTCCAACACCCTGCAGCACGCGCCGACGATCTCGCAGCTTCATGGTGTCTGGGCTCATTGTGTCGAGGTGCATGTCCCGGACGTCCCGCTCCCGCTGATGGAACAGGTAGGGGACCGTTCCGTAGGCAGCGAGGCCTGCTCCGCCGAGTGCGGCTGCCCCATGCACGTAGGGGTGTGCGCCGAGCTTTTCACACTCGTCTCGGAAGGCAATCAGCTGAGCAGCAGGAATCATGCGAGTAGTAGGGCCTTGATTCGGGACTCTACGGTAGCACCGTTGATGCAGTCTCTCACGAGGTTGGCGTTGGGGTAGATAACAAGTCCCTTGTGCTGCCGGGCGTGACGAACCCCGTATAACCTGGCCATCATCTTGACCCGGACATCCTCAGGGCGGAACTTGACGTAGATGTCCGCATCGTTGTTCAGCTTCCGGTACCACTCTGCAACGACTTCAGACGCCTTCGTCACGGGCAGTCGGTAGAACAGGGCATCCGCGATGTGCTCGGTGTCCCAGCGGACACCGCAGAAGGGACAGAGGATGAAGCCCTTCACCGCGTGGTCGCCCGGAATGACACTGTCACAGCCGTCGGGGGTGGCCTCCTTGGCGAAGGTCCCCGGTCGGTGGGCAACTCCGAAGGGCTTCGGAGGCCGCGGTGCGTCCGGCCTCTTCCGACAGATCCACATGGACTCGTCACCGCCGCCGTGCAGGCGCTTTCCGGACTCCCAGAGAGAGAGCGTGAAGGCGAGGGGCTTCTGCAGCGAGCGGTCGGATTTGATCCAGAGCTGAATCTTGAAGTGGGACTTGGAGAACTTCTTCGCCTTGACGAGCTCGTCCTGCTGCGTCTCCGCCATCTTGGCGACGGCCTTCTGGATGAGGGCGGCTGCCTCACGCTCTTCCTCGGTGAGGGGGGCTCCTTGCGAACTCACAGCCCACCTTCCTTTGCTTTCTGCGGGGCGAACTCTGTCCCCGAGGAGACGGTGGCTCGAACCTTTCGGGACCCCCCGGGTGTCGCCTTGACTACCTCGTGAGGATCTCCACCGTACCGGTTGACCCGAGCATGGGGAAGCTTGGTGGTGGTGACCAGCTTGGTGCCTCCTCCCATGTCCTCCACCCGCCGGGTCTTCAGGGTCCTCCGGCGGCCTGTCGGCCGCTTCCTGGGGTCTTCAGACTTGGGAGGGGCGGGCTTCGGCTCGTGCCGGCGAGAGAGGATGTCGCCTACAGCGGCTCCTGCGAGCTCCATGTCACCCCAGATCAGGACCACCCAGTTGAACTTGGCCGTCTCTGCCTCGGCATCCCACCAGAAGGACTTGCGGGGCTCGAGGTCGAAGCCCTCCTCTTCGGAGGCCTCGCGCATGAGGTCGATCATCAGCTTGACCCAACGCTTCTCGTGCAGGACCTTCAAGGTGGCCTGGTAGAGGCCAGAAGACGGAGCTCCGTCTTCTGCCTCATCGCCCTCGAAGCCGCTCTCCACCAGCTCGATGATGTTGGACTTCCTGATGTACTCGTCAAACATGCTCACTCCATTCTGCAGAAGACTGCGGCTTCGATGTCTTGGACCATGTCTCCTACGCGAGAACCGCAGACGAAGAGGCCCTGGTCGTGTGCATCTGGGTCGGCCACGAAGGGGACCTGCCAGATGTCCTCAATCCTCAGATCCTTCCCGAGCCATTCTCGAACCACCTCCTGGCTCTCGGCCACGAACATGGTCAGCCTGATCCTGCGGCTGGTGAGGGACTGCACTGCCTTGGCGACGGCCTCTAGGGAGGAGTCCACCGGCTCTTGGACCTCGAGGTCTGCGTGCTGCTTGATCACCTGGTAGGCCGTGAGGAAGTCGTCCTGCGCGGCCTCCTCCTTCCGGTCCTCCGGGACAAGCCGCTCTACAGTGACGCCCTCTTCTCCGCGGACGTACCTCAGCCTCTCTACCTTGAATGGTCCTCGGAAGACATCCCGAAAGACCTCAAGAAGGCCTTGGACGGTCTGCCTCTGGATCGGGATCATCTCGGTGACCAGGACTCGTTGCTTCCGCTGCACCATTGGCTCCCTGTCTCGCGCTCCAAGCGTGGCCAGTAGCCCGCTTGTAGAGGTCTTCAATGAGCCCGGTAAACACGAGGCTCATGCCCCCATGACTCTTGGCGTACTTCTGGAACCACCTCTTCAGGTTGCCGTCCATACGTGTCTGGAATCGATCTCCCTTCGCCATGACTACTCCAGGACGTACTCGTCGTAGAGACCGATGGTTCCGGGGCCACTGACTACTGCGAGGACATCTCGGTAGTCGAGTAGGAAGGCCCGATCATCTCGGTCTTCACCGACCAGATTGCCAATCTGGTTGGCGTACTTCAGGAAGTCTCGGATGAGGATCTTGTCCCCCTCCTCGAAGCCTGGATGGATTGCCTCTCCAGAGGAGGCAAGCTTCGGGGCGACTCGGATGACCTCGGCGACAGCCTCGGACACCTTGCCTCCCTCCATGCCAGCGCCGGGACGCACCATGACGAGTCCCGTCTTCGTCTCCGAGACAGGCTTCAGAACACGGCACACTGCCCAGCCGGGCAGTGGGCGGACGCTGCCGATGTCGTACTTGCCAGACATGCCTCAACCCTGGGAGATGGAGTCTTCGCCGCCGAGAGCGTCCGCAGGCTTGAGCTTCGTGGGCCCGGTAGGGGCAGGCTCGAGCTTCACGCCCTCGCCGGCAACGGTCGGCAGGACCTTCTCCCCATGGAAGTTGTAGATGTCCGCCTCGGCAGGCGGAGAAAGGACCTGGTCGATCAGCCACTGAGGGCATCGGCGAGCACGGTCGGGGTCGTAGAGACCTTCGCGGTTCGGGGCCCAGAAGGCGTCCGAGCCACAGATGTAGACGGCGATGTTGCGCTTCTGGAAGTGCTGGTCGATGACCACGCACTGGAAGATGCGGGCTTCAGCCCTTGCCAAAAGCTTCAGTCGGTTCTGGGCCATGGTTTTGTTCCTCGGGAGGGGGTTCAGGGGTGGGAGTTTCTGGGGGCGGGACCATCACATCGGAGATGCCGGGCACGATCGGGGTAGGTGCCTGGCAGGCGCAGTCTCGGATGTAGGTCTCAGTGAGGAGGTTGACGGAGAAGCGGATGTCGCCCCTGCAGACAGGGCAGACATCGATATCGATCTCGTGAAGCTGCGGGAGCTCTGGCAGCATCACTCCAGAGGTTTGCAAGGCGTAGATGATGAGGTCGAGCCTGTGCTCGATGCGCAATAGCTGGAGAGAGCTCACAGGTCATCCGCTGGCGAGTAGTGCTCGTCCAGGTAGGAAGTCCCTGTACTTCGCATACGAATGGGCTCCTCCTCGCCCAGATCGAAGTCCTCATCGTCCCCGAAGGTCGGAGCGGATGTCGGGGAGTTGGAAGTGGTGCTCTCCGGCAGACGTGTCTGCGGGATGCCTTGCTCTTCAGGCGGGGCCTCTGGCTCTTCGAGCTCAGTCGCAAAGACCCCCCGCATGAAGGTGACGAGCTGGTTCTCGGTGACGGGGAGATCGAAGGGTCCTCCGGGTCCGAAGACACGCAGGAATCCCGCGTGCTCCTCGTTCTCGAAGGAGCGGAACTCTCCTACACCTATGATTCGGACATCCATCGCTACCTCTTGGGTTTCCTGGCTCTGATTGGTCTCTTTCGGGATCGGGACTTGGTGGTCCTGAGCTGGTGGTCCAGAACGCCACTTTCCTTGATGGAGTCCCTTGAGACTCGGGGAACATTGAGCTTCTTCTCAGTGCTGACTATGGGCTGGAACCTGATCTCCTTGATCTTCTTGAGATCCTCGAGACGTTCCTTCATCTTCTTGGTTGTGTCTTCGACTTCCACTCTGGACAAGAAGCTGTGGAACTCCTTGAACGCTGACTCAGCTGCGTCCCCGCCGAGTGCTGCCTGGGCTTGTGCACGTACCCCGAGAAACTCGAGGTGCTGCAAGTACCGGTGGACGAGGATGCACATGGCTTCGAGAAGGGTGCCGTACCGCGGAGGTCCGGAGAGCTTCTCGTAGATGATCTGTGCACGTGTCCATCCCAGCGGGGTCTTCAGCCATTTCCCAGGGCAGCACTTGTCAACGAGTTCCCGACCCGGTTGATGAACCATCCCAAGTTCTGGGTGATCATCGCGAAGAGGGGAGAAGGGAGGGCCCGCACCTTTCGCAGACGGATCTGCATGGCATCGGGGTCTACGTCACCGCCAGACTTGACGGGCGCAGGCCAGTCTGAGCCCTGGAAGCTGCGGATGTGGGCGGCAAGGGCCCACTCGTTCTGGCGGCGCACGTACTCTCGCTGAGACATCTCAACGTCGTACTTCGTGCCCCCTTCCCGGGCGGATCGGATCTCCGCTGCCTCCTCGGCCAACCGGGCGTCGATGTAGACCTCCAGGACCTCCTTGGCGGTCTGGAAGACCACAGAGAGCCTGGCGGTGTCGGTGTCGATGATGGGCACCGTCTGCGAGACCGTGCCGTTCATGAGGAACTGCCCGATGTCGATCGGCTTGATTCGGGCCTCGATGGCCTCCTTCATCCGGGTCTCTTCGGTCTTGTACGGCTCCGGCTCCGGCTCCGGCGTGCCGTCCTCGTCCCCGTCCTCGAGAGCAGGGTCTGGGATCTCCGCCCTACGGGCCATCTCAGCCAGCCCCTTGGCCGTGCCGTCAGAAAGAGTTGTGGGCGGCGGCGCAGAGGACCCAGGGGCAGGCTGCAACTCCGCTTGACGATTCAGGTCCGCAAAGCTGGGGGTGCCCTGCATGTCTCCGGGCTTGACGCGGCTGGCCCCCTTCTTCTTGGCCCGATCGATGGCCTTCTTGAGCTTTCGCTCGGCCTCAGGAGTGGGTTCGTCCCCCCGCTGGAGGTTCACTGTGTCACGGCTCATGGTCTTTCACCCTGCGGATATGCTCCGCGATGCGACGTTGTACTGGCTGATTGGGATCCAGAGGCGGCCCGCCTTCCCCCATGTAGGGACCTGCCCGAGAGACCAGAGCAGGCTTCCGGACTTCAGTCCGGTTGGCGACCATCCCTACCGGGATCTCCAGCTTGCACGGGTAGCATTTGCGGACCCTGGTACCGGCCCCGACATTGGGTCCACGAAGCTTCGTGGGCCCTCCGCACTTCGGGCACAGGCGCTTGTTCTTCCTCTTCTGAGGAGCCGCTCCATCTACCGCGTCCAGGATGTCGTCGGCCGTGGACCTCAGACGAGACTTGTCTGGGTCCGCCGCCGTCTCCAACCGCACCTTCTTCTCCTCGTCCGATTCGGAGAGGATGAAAGCGAGGTCGTCTTGCTCGTCCCAGGTAGGCATGGGGCTGTTGTACTCACATCTGTCAGTACATGCAAGAGCTCAGCTCTTCTTTAGCACCATCATGGGGAGGATGAAGCCCTTCTGGCACGTGGTGCAGGCCCATAGAGAGCCGCCTCTCTTCTCAGAGTAGCCGACCCTTTTGGTGTTCTTGCCTTTGCAGCGGGGGCAGGTGGCGGGGCTCAGTGGCTTGAGACGCGCCATCAGGACTCCGAAGCCGTCCAGGCCGTGCGGATAGTTGCGCTGGGCTCTGCCGTGCTGTCCTCCCATCCATCCTTGAGGGCTGCTGCTGCTGTGACAGCGTGCACCGCATCCCCGATGTTGGCAGAGATGGGGACCGGGCGTGCCCCCAGCCGGGCCTCCCTGTGGAGCCGCTTGCGGACGTTGCGGTTGGTGGGAATCCCTTCGAAGGTCTCGTAGAGGATGTCCGACGACACCTCCCGCACTTTCCTTGTCGAGAGGCTCCCGACTGGGGTGCTCGAATCGGCTGGAGAGGGACGGGAGGTGGGGGCCCTGCGCGCCCTTGCGGTGCCCTTGTAGGCTCGTTCCATCACATCCTCTCAAGAATCTCCCGCGCGATGCGGGAGTGGTCGGTTCTGGCTCGGTCAGGCCAGTCGTCGAGGCGGGCCCGACTGCGGCGGTAGACTTCCCAACACGTACCATAGCCTCCGAGGCCGTACTTCTCGACATGGATGTACTTGGCCGGGGTGTAGGGGAGGGCCAGCATTGCGGAGGTCTGAGAAGTCGCGAGAGCCCTGCCGACGGAGAGGGCGAGGATGGCTCCTTCGTGGGGCGTGCCTTGGTCTCGGAACTCCATGGGACAGGCAAGGACATTGCATTGCTCTGCTACCTCGAAAGGGTGTGCGACTTGGCGCGCCTGGCTGTCCTTGAGGGTCGTCACAATGTCGAAGCCCCAGCCCTGGGCCGCACGGACCTGCTTGATGCGCGCGAGCGCCTGCCGGGCTCCGTGCCCTGTGTCCAGAAGCCCGAGCACGGGGAGGTCCCCAGTGGGTGCAGGGGTCCTCAGATCCGGCAGGGAGGGTCCTGCCATCGTAGTGATCTTTCCGAAGCCTGCATCTCGGAGCTCGTTGTCCGCCTGGGGGCTGTAGCAGAAGGCACGACGCAGCTTGAAGGCGATGGGAGAGAACTCATTCTTGAGACCGAAGTCGTAGCCTCCGACATGGTCCAGGAAGAAGGGGGTACCCGTGAAGAAGGGGAGGGCCTCCTCCATGCCTCGCACTCCCCGGATGAGGACGGCATCCCAGCGGTGCCTGGCTGCTGCTTGGAGGAGCTTGGCCCGTCCCTTGGTGTTGTGTCCTCTGAGGTCTACGTGGAGGAAGCCTCGGCCGAGCTCACTTCCCAGGCTTCTTCTTTGCGCCGCGAAGACGACGTCGAGGATCGGCCCGCCGTCGTACGTTATCTCGAGGAGTCTTGGCATCTTCTCTCCGCTCGAAGGACGTGAGGAGCTTCTTGACGAGCCCCACTGCCTGGGTGTGGGCGGCTGCCTGCGGGGGTGGGCGGACCCGGAAGACATCTCCTTTCCTGGCGATGCGGGAAGTGGAGACCTTCTTCCAGCCACGAGACGTCTTGATCTCCACCCCGTAGCGAGAAGCGGCCGCAGTGAGCCCCATCTGCCGCAAGGATTGAAACAGGGACCTTCCAGGCTGAATGCCCGTGATTTCCCTGCCTCCTCCGGGTCCTGGTACCTGGATGGTAGACATCTTGAGGGATCCTACTTCGCCCGGGTACCTCGGGCAAGAAATCGGCATAAAAGTGGTAGGACGGAGAAGGAGTAGCTATATCTCGTCCTATACTCACATTCTCTCGGAGAGAACATGGCCAAGCGTAAGGGGTTCTTGACCCCGAAGACGTTCTTCCCCAAGACCGGGGACATCTTCATCAACCACGAGGACGAGTTCGTGCCTGTCTGGCAATGCGCCAGAGCGAACCTCTTCATCTACGACAAGACCGGGGACAAGATCCGGTACGCCCTCATCATCGCCGACATCGAGGACGATGAGATCGAGAAGCCCGCCGACAAGGCCTTGAGCGAGAGCTCGGACATGGTGGAGTTCCTCGAAGGCTTCTCGGAGGTCCACCGTTCTGGGAAGCGGTACGAGCGCACCGAGAACGGAACCTTCGTCGAGTCGTGAGAGTCCAGGGCTCCGCGGGCCGTCGAGCCGACCCGGCGATTAGGGAAAGTCCCTGGGTAGAGACAGAAGTACAGCGGGCTGATGGGGAGTACGTGGTGTTCCCCATGCGGACGAAGGCACAGTTCAAGCACAGGAAGTGCCGGGGAGTAGTGGAGGAGCGGGCCGCAGACGGGTCGTGGGCCCTCTACTCTACGACCCCTTGGACCCTCCTCGCGAAGCATGCGAAGCACTTCACTGCGGAAGAGAAGAACGCTCTCGCCTTTCGGATTGGGGACACCGTGATCGAGCATGTCCGGGACTCTGCGCCCGAGCACTACGCGGAACTGCTCGCTTCTGCCGAGGTAGTCCCTCAATAGGCCTGCTGAAGCGGCATAAGGGAGGGACCAAGGAGGTCTACCATGCTGAAGAACGACAACGCTGCCGCTGCCTACCGACCCTCCCTCGCAACCGTAGTGGGGGAGGCCCTCGCCCTCCTGCTCGGATTCGCCTGCTTCTGCCTGGTCATGGGCATGGCGGACTCCATCGACGCCTGGATCATCGCGGGTGGCTGATGGCCGCCGACGCTTGGGGGTCGCGGTCATCATCGTTGCTGGCTGCGGCTATGCAGCGGCGGTGGCCATGACCCCCCTCATCCGCCCAGTCGTCTGGGCACTCTCAAGGAGTCCCAGTGCGAAGCTATATAGACGTCTCTGCCGTCGTGCGCGACATGGTCGAGCTGGCTGAACTCGCGGTCAAGGCGGGCCGCCTGAACCCGGTCCTGAATGAAGACCAAGACCACCTGACCATCCTGTTCATCCCCGAGAACACCGACATCTCCTACCTGCTGGAGCTGAAGCGGTGCAGCTCGGGGCTCCTGTGGGTGATCCTCCGAAATGAGGAGGAGATCGTGGACTCCTGGTGCGAGCTCCACATCGAACCCGCCGGAGAGAAGTCGGCCATCCGGAGCCTCTGGAAGACCGCCAGGTCCATGAGGGTCACTACGGACACCGAGGAGGGGCTCTACCACCTCGAGGACGCCTTCCGGCGGCTCTCCGGGCCGACGAAAGCAGCGTCCTGATCTTGGGGGGTGCTATGTTCTGGTTGAGAGAGGGCGGCCTGCCCCCCATGAGGGGCCCTTCTGAGTATCCTGGCTCGTTAGAAGCCCGCCCTCTCTCCCCCTCGGGGCTTGCCGAAAGCCCCCATAGAAGGGGTCATAAGAACTTTGTCAGGGACGAATGCTACGTGCACTCGTCCCACGTTTGTCGTGTGGTGCCTCTGGAGTTCTCTGGGTGAACAAGGAAGAGCACACGACTTGAGGCGCGTGAGGATGCACCTCGGCTGCCGGGATCCTTGCGGATCCCGGCAGCCCCATCACGAGCACCTTCTTCTTAGGCTCCTCAGTCATAAGGAGTGTAAGGAGGTTGAATGCAAGTTCTCCACACATCTGACCTGCATGGTCAGCACCGCCGTCTCCTCTCTGTCGATGCTGACTTTGACGTCTGGCTCGACAGTGGAGACTTCTTTCCCAACCGAGGTCGCCGTAACGGCGGCCGCATCGAACCCCATGTGGAGATCGGCCACCAGGCCCGCTGGTGCCGCTACAAGCGTATCGGCAAGCGCCTGGCAGCCTGGCTCAACGGCCGTCCTGCCATCACGGTCTCTGGCAACCACGACTTCATCTCCCTGCACAGCGTGCTGCAGCAGGGAGGGGCGGAGGCGTGGAAGATCACGACCGAGGGCTTCGAGCTCTTCGGCCGGAAGTGGGCAGGCTTCCGGGAGATCCCCTACATCGACGGGGAGTGGCCCGGGGAGGTGGACCAGGGGCAGCTGGCCGATCTGGCAGCTGCCGTCTGGGAGACCAGCCCGGACATCCTGGTGACCCATGCGCCGCCCAGCGGGATTCTCGCGGGCCCGCCGGAGAAGAAGTACGGCATCTCGAGCCTGACGACCTCGATGGCCTACCGGCCCCACAAGATCAAAGCACACTTCTTCGGGCACGAGCATTCGGCCGGAGGCAAGACCACCGAGGAGATGGGAGTCCGTTTCATCAACGGGGCCTGCAACCTCATCATTCACGACCACAGGAGGCAGCAATGTCAAAGTTAGGGCCGCCGTTCACGTTGACGCCAGAGCAGCTGGCAGCCTGTGAACAGCGAGAGAAAGAGGAGCCCTTCTTCACCGTCTTTCCGTCCCTGCTTCTGAAGGGGATTCGAACTTGGAAGGACTACTACATCCGGCACGGCATCCCTGAGGATGGAGAGGATGAGGGCGGCGAGGAGCGAGAGCAGGGGGTGGGCTTCGGCCTACCCCCTCCCACTCTTTAGGGCACGGCGGCGGCGAGAGCGCTCCCTCTCCTTCGCGCGCTCCTGCTCCGTGCTCTGGTGGTGGCGGTACATCCCGTAGCCGCCCGCTGCCACTGCCGCGTCTTCGCAATCTTGGTGAGCTCGGAAGAGAAAGCAGAGAAGGTGGTTGCAGGAAGCATAGGGCACTCTATCAAGGGCAGGGAAGGCCGCAAAGCTGTCGGACACTCAGCCATAAGGGTTTTGCCTGGAGAACGTATTCTCTAAACAGGAGGCATCCTCATCATGTCCGACTCCGACAACAAGTACGACCGCGAACAGTGGGAGCAGTTCAGCGTCCACATCGTCCGCAAGAAGACCTCTCACACCTCGGAGCCCACCTTCGGGCGGGCTGCCATGACCGAGGCTGAGCTTGGCCGGAGGGCCAAGCTGCTCATGCAGAAGATCGAGCGGCTCCTCTCCGAGGAAGAGCTGCTCATCGACGCCTGCCGCGACTACGTCGGCGCTGCCTACGCGGATGCGCGGCAGGAGCAGGCCCTCGAGCACCTCATCAAGGCCACCGACATGTCGGTGGTGAACTGATGGGGGCCGCGGCTGAGAAGAAGGTGAAGGGCACGGGGCCCCTCTCCCTTTAGCCAGAAGTGGTCAGATTTTAGGGGTTTACAGCCATAAGAGTAGTGCCCAGAGAAACTCTTCTCTACCTACTTGGAGGGCACCTCATGAACCTTTTCATCCACCCCCTTGCCAGCGCCCAGTTCGGCAACGCCGCCGTTGGAACGAGGATCGCGGAGCCCGGCCCGCTCGCCGGGGCCCTCGGGGCCGCCGTCGCGGACTACGTCTTCCCCGACAACGGTCAGGGCTTCATCACCCTCGACCTGGAGGTCCACCCCTCCATCGCCGAGTACGTCCAGGCCGGCGTCGCCCCGGTCAGCGACATTCCCGCGGACTATGTGGTCCGCTCCCACCGGGGGGAGATCATCACGGTCTTGCGCCGGGAGGCGGCCGCCGACCTCACCCCCGATGGCGTGGCGGTCATCGTGTACACGCGAGAGGCCTTCCTCGCGGACCCGGACACGAGCGACGAAGAGAAGGCTGCCTTCGTCGAGGCGGGGCACACCCACTGCTGGGTGACGACGCTTGCCTTCAAGGGGCCGCCTCCTCCCCTCGGGAGCCGCAGGTTCGTGCGGAACCTGGCGGGCGGCAACGCGGCGTACGCGGACAAGACCGCGTTCGAGCTCCGGACGGAGGCGGCGGCCATCGCCGAGTACGAGGCGCAGTGGTGCGTGGTCGGGTGAGAGGTGAGGGGGTCGGGACGCAAGTCCTGGCCCCCTCCGGTGTGGTCGATTCTCTTTAGTCTGTATCCGTCATAAGGACCGTACAACCAGGAGAAGCGTATGAAGTGCCTGACATTAATCCGGGGCCTTCCCGGCAGCGGAAAGAGCAGCCTCGCCGAGCTTATGCTCGGAGCGACCGTCTCGGCGGACGACTACTTCGTAGTCGAGGGGGGCTACAACTTCGACCCCGCCAGGCTCGGCCTGGCGCACGCTGCTTGCCAGGTCTCTACTCGGCTGGAGCTGGCAGCGGGCCGACCTGTCGTCGTGGCGAACACCTTCTCCCAGAAGTGGGAGATCGAGCCGTACCTGGTCATCGCGAAAACGTTTGGGGCGAGGCTCTACGTGGCCGACCTGTACGATGGTGGGCTCACGGACCTCGAGCTCTTTGAGCGGAACGTACATGGCGTTCCATTGGAGGTCATCACCACGATGCGGGAGCGGTGGGAGCACGACTGGAAGGCCGGGAACCCGCTCCCGCCGTGGGAACGGTGATGCCCGGCGATTGGAGGCCCTTCTCCCTTGGGAGGGCCTCCAATCGGCCAGTTCTTCTTAGGCTCCTGTCATAAGGAGAGTAGGAGGAGCTCATCATGGCCCAGAAGAAGAAGACCAAGAAAACCGGCAAGCCACGAAACTGGCTTGCCGTCCATGCACATATGCATGGGGGGGCCGGACATCACGGCGACCTGAAGAAGGAGAAGTCCAAGAGGGGCTGCCGCGGCAAGTGGCGGGGAGAGTCGTCCTAAGGGCGGCTTCTTCTTAGCTTTCTGCCATAAGGATGATGAACCCAGGAGGTCATCATGTCTGAAGCCCAAACCCAGCACTGGTGCATCACGCACCGCAAGCATGGCTGCCTCGAGCAGTTCTGGTTCCTGTCCCCCATCACCGGGGCGACGAAGCTGAACCTCAGTCTGGCGGAGAAGACCGCAGCAGCGCAGTACCATGGGTCAAGACGGAAGCTGAAGAAGCTCAGGAAGGGGTCATACGTCACGCCTCACAAGGCTGACGCCCTCTCCTTCGCTGTCCCGTGGTCTACCGCCGACCTCGTATATGCAGGAGGACCCGACGGTCGCCCTCCCAGGAAGCTCAAGTTCAAGGGTAAGCCCCCCAGGGATCACAAGATCTACCTCTATCGAGTGAAGGCTCCATCGAAGAAGGCCGCTACCAATACCGGAGCTGAGTACGACTGGAATAGGACCATCACAGAAGCAGCGGATGTCGAACTCGTAGCTACAATTCCTTCATGGAAGAGGGCGCTTCTGGAGAAGCGAGCTTCCGGTGTCGCCTGTGCATCCTTCGAGACAGAGTTCCAGAAGATTGCCGAGGCTGCTGGTCACTGGCGAAAGCTGCCTCCCGGTCAGGTCGGCCATGACCAGGGAGGTAATGAGCAGGAGGGACGCACCTGGGTTGCCAAAAACCGACTTCGGAAGTTCGTCAAGCTCAAGAAGCACCAGGCAGACTTCGCCAAGACCGTCCTCAAGAATCCCACCAAGGGGTACATCGCTGCCCATGGCACGGGGACTGGGAAGACCATCAGCGCCATCGCCACCTTTGAGCAGATGAAGGAACTCGCCGATGAGTTCCGTCGCAGGGTGTTTGCCCCTCTCTACGGCGGTGACACCGGGAAGCACACGACCCACGTGGAGCTCGAGGTCGACGTGGTGAAGGAACACAACTGGGACAGCGACGATGAGGGTGAGGAGTAGTTCTCACCTGACGCAGAAAGGGGCCTTTTAGGCCCCTTTCTCATAGCCGTGGGGCTAGAAAGGGGCCTAAAACGTGAAATCCTGAGAGGGTCTCAGCCATAAGGGAGTGTCCAGGAAAGAACATCCTGCGCATCCTCACCCCCCCACACCAGGTTCTCATCTCATGGCTATCAACGCCACCGGTCGCATCCCCAACAACCCCAACCCCAACGCCACGGCCCCCGTGGCCGCCCGGTCCCAGCCGGAGGACATCGCTATCCGGCTGGTCGTCACGTACGGCAACCGTGCGCTCGAGATGGTCGAGCAGGCCCTGCGAAAGCAGGAGACCCCGGACCGCGAGAAGCACATGCTCCAGGTCCGGGAGGGCGTGCGCCTCCTCGCCGGCTGACGGCGCGGAGGGGGCGGTCCGGCACACCACGTGTCTGGCCGCCCCCTCGGGGCTTCGAACTTTTAGGATCTTCTTAGGGGCCAGATCGACCGATATTTGAGCTTGTTCCAGGCATAAGGAAGTACTGGGAGATCAATCAACCCCTCCCAGAGGAGCATCCTCATGCTGAACCACGACAACCTCATCGCCCGCTTCGTCCGCGACCCCGCAGCGTACGGCAGCAGCCGCCCCTTCGAGTACGAGACTACCGGACGGATCGTCCTCGACATGGACTCTGAGCACCTCCCGACGATCCAGTTCTCTTGGCAGAAGGGCTGGAACCTCTACTGCCTGACCGAAGAGCAGGCAGCGAAGCTCGAGGCGGCCGGCTTCCCCTGCGAGCGCCGGATCGAGGAGACGTACGGCAAGCCGGACAAGGTGGCGATCAGCGCCTACATCATGGAGGCGGAGCGGAGCTTCATCACGCTCTGCAACTTCCGCCGCTACGGGTGGTGTTGGACGCGGGAGGAGGCCGGGAAGTATGGCTACTGCCACGGCCCCGTGTACGCCAACGGGCTGGACCTGCACTTCCTGGCTGACAACAGCCGGGACGTCATCCGCGACACCTTGGTCCAGTGCTGGGCCGAGATGAAGGCGAGCATCGGCGGTGGGTTCTCTCAGACCTTCCAGTGCGCGGCGACCAGCGCCTGCCTCCGCCGCCTGCTGGACGAGGCCCTCGAGTACCCGTCCGAGCACGCCGGGGGCTGGATGAGGCGGAGGGCGTACCTCGACTCCGGCCCGGACATCGAGATCATCGAGAAGGGCGGGGAGGAGCGTGCGAGCTTCCCGGTCCTCATCCCGGAGGGCGGAACTCGGCACAACGCGAGGCGGCCAAATGCCAAGGCCTTGCGGCCGCAGGTGTAGTGCTCACGTGAGAAAACGGCACCCCACATGGGGGCGTTTTCTTAGCCATCTCCGTCATAAGGGAGGGTCCAAGGAGACAACATGCAGCTTTCTCTCAACCGCATCCCCTCTCAAGTCCTCACTGCCGCCAATCGTATCTCCACAGCCGGCGGACTGAGAAGAAGGAGAATGAGAAGACGGGACCCAAATGGGCCATTTTTCAGGTACTTCCAGCCATAAGAGAGTAGCTGAGAAAACACTTTCAAGGAGCATCATGGTTGATCACCCTGAAGCAGCGGAGTGGCTGCGAGCTTTCGAGCTCGCAGTCGAGACCAGCCTCACATCCAGGGCCTGGACGAGGCTCGCCCACTCCTTCGTCCAGCTCGGCATGGACCCGGTGTTGCCCCTGACGGCACGCCGTCAGAAGTACTACGACGAGTGGCAGACCTGGCCCGAGGATGACTTGGAGGGGCGGTGGGGGGTTTTGGCGTGGATGGCCCTGAACCAGGGCCAGTTCAACGATGCCCTCAAGAGCATCATCGCCAAGTACCCGACGTGTCGGATCGCGCTGCGGCGTGTTCTGCAGCGTGACCTGAAGACGCAAGGCAGCCTCGAAGGCTTCGGCCGTATTGTCCAGCACTCCTACGGGAGGTGGCTGCTGGCTGCAGTGCTGTAGTCGCAGCAGCGAAGAAAATGGGACCCAAATGGGCCATTTTCCTTAGCTTTTCAGGCATAAGAACCTTGTCGAGACTTCTACAACCGCCCAGGAGGGCAACATGAGTACCCGATACGACGCGCGGGTCGAGACAGTGGAGAAGGGGGAACACGTGTGCAGCTTCTCCGCTCTGCGGGGACCGACTCTCCGCAGAGAGTTGATCTCTGCGGCGAGGAGGAGCCCAGGCCCTCTCTCGGTGAGGGTCACCTCCGAGGACCCGGAGGAGGCCGACGAGCACCTCATCCTCACCCGTGCGGAAGACGGGTCCGCGGTCTTCGGCCTGGAGGAGTCCGTCCTCCTGCTGGGGCCCGGTGTTCTTCCCGCGTTCCCCGTCGCGTTCCCCAGCGCCGCGTTCCCCAGCGCCGCGTTTCTCCTCGATCGTGAGGGGGAAGGGTGGTTGCGCGAGGAACTCATCAGCCTGTTGGGGCTCGGCCCCTATGGCCACATTGCCGCTATCGGCATGTGGCTGAGGCTTGGCCCTGAGGCCAGCATGTCCACCGAGGACATGCTGGCCGGGAAGCCGGCTCCCGAGGACCCCGATGTCGCGGGGTGGTTCGCAGCGCTCCGTGCCCTGTCAGCCAGGGCAAGGGCACTCCACTTGCGGAACGCCGCGATGGGGAGCACTTTCGGGTGCTTTGTGGTGGGGCCCTTTCCCCCGAGCCGTCAGGAGGTGAGGGACGCCCGGCGTTGTCGGGATGAGGCGGAGGGCGTCCGCGAGGTTATCTGGCGGGTAGACCGCGGGATGGGGGCTCGTTTCGACGAGCACCTGCGTCACGGGGACGAGTCGCTGCGGAAGCGGCTCCGTCGCAGCCACAGCTGGGCAGGTCCCAGGTTGCGGCTCGCAGCGAGCCGCTTCCCTGAGGCCTGGTGGGCTGTGGAAATCGACCGGTGGTCGTAGGCTGCGAAACTCGTGTAGTCCAGCGTGACGACGAAGACGGGACCCACATGGGCCGTTCTTCTTACCTGTCATAAGGAAGTACAACCAAGGAGCCTCGTGCCTACTACCCGTGAATCCCTGATCGAGTACGACCCCGCCATCCAGGGGTCCCCCTTTCTCCCCCGCCTCCTCAGGGCCCTCGAGGCGTTCCCCCTCTTCCTGGAACTGGACCCCATCCTGACCTATGGAACGATCATCAACATCCTGCGAGCTCCGGATATAGAGTCACGGACTCCGCTGGTCTGGGTCCCCGTAGCGATGCTGAAGGAGATCTCCGCCCTGGAGCTGGAGCTTTCCCGTATGCAGCTCCAAGCGCTCGACCGCACTGCCGTGGCCACGACCACGGAGATCGAAGCGAGGGTTCTGGCCAAGATGCGCACGGAGGACACGGAGGACCCTGTTCTCCTGGAGTTCCCGCCCAGGGAGAGTACCGGCCGGGTCTGCCGCTGTGGCCTCCCCGAGAGCGTGGAGGCGTGGGACAAGGGCGACCGCGGCTGCCCTGCCTGCAAGGCTGTGTGGCCTGAGAACCTTCGCCCCTTCGCCCAGCGCACTGACCCCGGCACGCACGACCAGGGGCCGCCCGAAGAGTAACTTTCAGTCATAAGAGGATTGAGGAGAGGAAGTTATAGGGAGCCGGTGTAGAGCCTTAAGCCCTACAAGACATTCCTATGGCTGCCGGATCTAGAGCTGGCAAGGGTTCCGGAATAAGTCAAACCCGAGCCTCTCCTCACCTTTTACTCGGAGGAGAAGATGATGAATGAGAATGGGATGGATGTGGAGCACAAGAGCGCCACTGTCGGGGAGATCAAAGCGCGTCTTGTTATTGACGGCGGCTACAACTATGCGGAGATCTCCATTCAAGGAATGGGCACATCTGCCATGGCAGATGGAGAGGGCGTCCCCATCTTCATAGAGAAGTACGAGGGGAAGTGGACGCTCCATGTTTGGGCGGACATCAACCAAGAGGACGCAACTCACCGCATTGACCTTACAGACGCTCTTGAAGGGAAAAGACAAGGTGACAAATGACTTCCCTGTCTTCCGAGATCAACAGGGCCAGGAAGAAGCTCGAGTATCGGGCGATCCGGGAGCGGGCTGAAGCGCACCCACTGAAGTATCTGCCCCTGGCGGATCATCGAAGGCTCGATGAGATCGAGTTCATCGCGCTGTGGCGTTGGTACCAGACGCCGGGGGTCAAGCCCAACCTCCGCGAAGAAGCTGTGGTTCGCCACGCCCTGAAGCGGGGCGAGCAGGTCTTCGGGGAGCGCCTCGGTGAGCTGATGAATCTGGCTGAATCAAAGGGGCCAAGCCAGCCAGGCTAATAGCTGAAGCTGAAGCGCAGACCGAGAAAGCGCCCTAAAAGGCGCATTTCTCTTACCCATGCAGTCATAAGGGAGTGGCTGAAGAAACACTTTCAAGGAGCATCCTCATGTCTGCCGACGATCTCATCTTCCAGGCCCTCAACGGGCGTCCCCCCACCATGGAGGAACGCCTTCACAGCCTCAACAGCCGTGCCGCCAGCGGCGTCGGTGGTCGCTGGATCGACGCCAACAGCCAGGAGGCCAAGGACAGCGAGCTCGAGCGACGCCGCGTCGCTGCCGTCGAGCAGCTCGAAGACGCGGCCTTCAGGGCCCGCGTCGCCCACCTGGACAGCTGGTGGGATGTCCGCGCGGCCCACCGGATCCATGGCCGGCTGGACCGGCGCTGGCTTGGTTCCCTCCGCGTCTCTCGAGAGACGGAGACGCTGATGTACGTCAGCTGGCTCTGCAAGGCGGCCAGCATCAGCGGCAAGGACGCCGCGTGGGTCCGCGAGAGCGTGGACAGTCGCACCTGGTACCGCAAGTACCAGGCGGCACGGAAGTGCCGCTACTCCAAGGACCGACCGTTCGACCTGGCCCCTGGCCAGGACTGGCGGCAGCACCGGTAGAGGAGAAGATCGCAGCCAAGTAGGGGCGCGCGGCTGCGGAAGGATGGGACCTAAATAGGCCATTTCTTCATAGGTTCCAGACATAAGAGAGTACACCCAGGAGTCCTCATGTTCCTTTCTCAGTCTCTCTACCTCTCCCAGACGCTGGGACAGCGTCTCGCCCTCTCCCAAGAACAGAAACACACGATGCTCCTGACGCTCGTGCAGGAGCTCCAGGGCGTCCAGATGAACACCAAGGGCACCTGCATCTACTGCAGGTACGAGCTCACCAAGAAGGAGATGCTCGGGGGGTTCCTCGACGAGGTGGAAGACACCACGACCCAGTGTCCTCGCTGCGAGAAGCGCTTCCAGCCGAAGCTGTACAGCGGCAACTCCTACTCTCGGGTCGAGCTGCCGTTCTACTGCGCGAAGCAGACGCTTGGACGCCTGACCGACGAGATGGCCGAGCTCACGCCGGACGAGATCGCGAAGCAGGTCCCCGCGGTCTACTACTCGGCCTTGGCCCACTTCGGCACGATGCAGGCAGCCTTCAAATGTCTCGGCGTGAAGTACACCAAGGACACGGCCAAGAGCTGGCGCACCAAGGCTCTCCCGCACCTGGGCAAGTACCCCGACGCCATGCTGGCCTCCGCTCTCGGAGTCTCCCGCGCGAGTGTGCAGAAGTACCGCTCGGACCTGGGCATCGAAGCACACGGCCACTGAGGCTGCGGAAGGATGGGACCTAAATAGGCCATTCCTTTACGCCATAAGGATGCTGACGGAGGATCCCCCTCAGTCACAATCCTCACCCTCGGTGGTTCCCATGGCTGACTCCAGCCCGGTCTCCCCCCTCGACCCCAACAACCCCAACAACCCCATGGCGCAGATGCAGCAGATGCAGCAGGCGCTCCTCGGCCTGCTCACCCTCGCCATCCAGGCCGAGGAGCGGATGCACTCGGCCGCCTTGGAGTCGCAGGAAGCGCTCCTGCAGGCGGCCCTGAGGGGCGCGGCGGAGGTCAGCCCGGAGAACTTCAGCACGCTGGTGTCCGCGCTGGCGGACACCACCAACGCGGGAATCTCCGCGCAGCGCGAGGTCGCCCTCGCGCAGGTGGAGAACGGGCGTCAGGGCCTGCGGGTCGTCGAGACCCTCGGCAAGGCGGGGCTCGAGCTGTACGCGGCGAAGGTTCGAACCGCTCGGACCGCTCGGACCGAGTTCGGGCGGTTCGAAGACGACGCGGACGACGACTACCCGACCAACGGTGTCACCGTTGAAGTCGTCTGAAGTCGTCTAGCGGCGCGAGAAGAAGGGCACCTAAATAGGGCCTTCTTTTTACCCCCTTCCAGTCATAAGGGAGTGTCCCCCCCAAACAAGGAGCGTCCTCAATGCCTACCACCATCCCTCTTACCATCTTCACGATTTCCCTCCCCCGGAACCCGCTCCCCAGCAGCATCGTCCCCAGGATGCGCGGCCAGGTGTGCGCGACGACGTATCCCCCCTGCCTCGACCGAGCCGATCTGGCCACCGGCAACATCGAAGGCTGGTACGACGGCAACAGCGCGCTGGCATGGGGCAAGTACGTGCCGCTCCACGGCTGCCATGGAGTTCCCGCCATGGGCTACTGGGTCCTGGGCATGGAGCACGACTGCAACATCTACTGGGCGTTCCCAGGAAAGCTGACCGAGGAGTCGGCGTGCATCATCCGGAAGCTCGCTCTTCGCGAGTACTCTCTAGCGCCACTGGGAATGGATGAAGAGGCGGCGAAGAATGGATGAAGAGGCGACCGAAAGACTGAAGAAATGGGACCCAAATGGGCCGTTCTTCATAGCATGCAGATATGCCCAGAATCTTGCCTGTTCTGGGCACCCCCGTTTTGGACCCCCTAAAATATAGCAATGGGCAAAAGAGTACCCAGATCATTTATGCCCAAAGGAATACCCAAAAGAATACCCGGATTATTCGGATCCCTGTGGGTCTTCGGGTACCCCCCTGCCTCCCCCCTGCAAGCCCTAAGGACATACACGCTAACGATCTACGAAGGGCTTGCACGCGTCTTTGCAGCGCAGGGGGCTTTGGCGGATTTGGCACTTTTGGGCCTGTACGCGGATTTGGCACTTTTGGGCTTTGGCGTCATAAGAGGGTACGAGTAGCTCAGTGGTAGAGCAGCGAAAGTGTGCCGCAGGTTCGAATCCTGCCTCGTCATTAGCCCTCTGCAAAGAAGGGTGTTTCCCTGCATAAGGGTTCTGCAAGGAGAGCGGCTAAGGCCTGCTCCCTCCGGACCGCCTTCGGGCGCTTGTATTAGCCCTACTTGGAGTACATGCCTCTCTGAGGCATGTACTTTTAGCCATGTTCCTGTGAAAGGTGTTTTTGGTGGGGAGCGGCATGTCACACACCCCGTTGGAAGTTGTATCTCACCATTTACACGCCTCAGGAAGGCCCTCTATAGGCCCCTTCTATGGGGTTTACACGCACTATGGGCCCTTTCCATGCCCTTCCTTGCCTACACGCGCTGTAGAAACACCCATTCCTGAGCACTCGAGCGAAGCCCAGGATGGGGGTGCACGCGCAGGGGCTACGCCCCGTGCAAAAACGGGCCTGGGTACGGGAGCATGGAGGTATGGGTAGGGTGGCTACGAGAGGTGCCCCTCCCTTTATGCAAAACGCTTCCTGTCGTCTCCGTCATAAGAGCCTCCCACAACCAAGGAGCCTTTCATCATGGGCAGCGTTCTCCCCGTCATCCACCGCATGGAGACAAACGGCGTCAAGCGGTCTCTGCAGAGAAAGATGCTCTATGAGATCTTCCGCAACCCGCTCACCAAGGCAGCGTCGCCTCTTTCAGTAGCATGCCTCCCGGGGAAGACTGGCTGGGACCTGGAGTACTTCGCGAAGCGGGAGGAAGTAGGCAAGCTCGTAGGCATCGAGCGCGACCCTGACCTTGTCCGTATGCTTCGCAAGAGGAAGTGGGGCAGGCCTGTTGAGATCTTCGAGGGGACCGTCACTGAGTACCTACGGCAGTTGGCATCTCCCCTCCACCTTCTCTATCTGGACTACTGCTCGAACTTCGGGCACTCCATGATGCAGGACATCGACATCGTTCTACGGGAGCGAGTGCTTCGCCCAGGCGGCAAGTGCATCGTTGCCTTCCTGAACTCAAGAGAGTCTGCGGATGTTCGAGTAGCACAGCAGCGATTGTTCGAAGAAGCTGACGGGGTCCTGCCTTCCGGAGAGCACTGGGATGCGCTCGACCCAGACAGGCAGCGTTGTGCGGCCTTCAATGCCTTGCTCTGTCGATACCGAGCCCGCTCAGTGCACCCACGCTGGGGAGCCCGCTTCAAGCAGCGGCGGACATACGTCGGGGCACTGCCCGTTCATCAGTGGCACAGGTACTCTGTTGCGGGCGGCTCCATGCTTACGGGCTACTTCACTGTGAGCAAGTACTGGGAGTCTCCCGGAACGCCCGGAGCACAGAGCCGGGTCTTGCAGCGGATGAACAAGATCTACGTTCGAGGCAACTGGGCCATCCAAGACGCAGAGATACCTGCAGTCTTCACCGGGTCGACATGGCGGAACGCCGTGAAGCACGAGATCCTCGAGCACTACGAGAAGCATGGAAGGACCATGGCATGCAGCCAATCGTCCTTCGGTGCGGGAGGGGGAGGCCTCCCACGTTGGAGCTCCTTCATCAAAGAGCTTGGCCTGTGTCCCAATCAGTGCGCCACACTTGCGGAGATAGAAGGAGAGCTCAGGCGGATTGCAGGAAGGGAGGGAGTCATTCTCCAGACACACCTCAAAAGAGCGGGACTTGTCAGACGTAAGGCAGTCATTGAAAGGTTTGGACCCGGGGCCCAGACTGCAATGGCTCGCTTTCTTCGGCAGCTCGATCTGCCCTATGACTTCCGTTCTCCCAGAGAGCGCGCCTTTGCTACCGTTCTCGAGGCGTGGGTACGACATCTGGAGGAGGAGGGGACCCCCACTCACTTTCCCAAGTACGCCTGCATCGGGAAGCGAGGACTCCTCAAGTACAAAGACGCAGTGCGGGAGTTGCGGCGTCTTCAGGGTGTGTAGAGCGAGAAAGTGGGCGGACCAGTTGCACACAGGTGCCACTGGTAGGGCTGTTCAACAGCCCTGCACCGCTTGGAAATGCGCCCAAAAGGCGCATTTCCCTTAGCCTCAGTTTGTCGTCATAAGGGAGTGGATCCTAAACAGAGGAGCGCCCATGCCTTGGACGCCTGAAGAACATGCTGACTGGCTAGCACGATTCCGCGAACAACATCGTCGCCTGAACCGCGAAATCGACCGCACAGACGCTCCGCTCTTCGCGGCGCAGTGGAGCGCGTGGCAGGCCGAAGAGCAGCGCATCGCTGAGCTTGACGAGGTCCTTGACCATGCACGGCAACGAGCGGACGACCTGAGCGACGAAATCCCCGGCTTGTTCCGGGGGAAGACGGGGGGAGACGGATGAACGACGAGAAGAAGATCAAGGACGGCGGAGGCTACGGCTACGGCTACGGCTACGTCTACGGCTACGGCTACGGCCTCGACGGCTACGGCGGAGGCCACGGCAACGGCACCGGCTACAGCGTCGGCAAAGGCTACGGCGACGGCAACGGCTGCGGCAACGGCTACAGCAGCGGCAACGGCAACGGCTACAGCAACGGCTACAGCTGCGGCACCGGCGACGGCCACGGCTACGGCGACGGCCGCGACGGCGACGGCCGCGGCTACGGCACAGTCGGCACAACCTGGTAATCCTGCCCGGCGTGGCGTCGCGCCCGTCACTTCAGCGGCGGCGTCACGCTCGGGCACCTTTCAACAGCACAGAAGGAGTAGCGCAATGAAGAAGAACCAGTTCCGGTCGAAGTACATCGACGGCGTCGAGTACGTCCGCGCAGACAGCGTCACCAACTATGAGCCGCCCGAGGGTACCCGACACGTCGTCATCATCGAACGCGGCTGGATCTTTGCTGGCGACCTGGCCGAAGAGGGCGGCCGCATCATCCTGAAGCGTCCCGTCAACGTGGTCCGCTGGTCGAGCATCGGCTTCGACGGGATGCTGTCCAACCCGAAGTCCGACCAGGTCGTGCTCCGGCCGATCGCCAACCCTGTCAACCTGCCCGCACGCGCCGAGGTCTACCGCGTCCCGGTCGTTGACGATTGGGGGCTGTGATGCCGAATGACTGGATCCACACCCGAAGGGGTGTGCAGTTGGTGGAAGGCACGCTCCCTCGGCTGTGTCGCGAGATTGCGGCTCTTGCTGAGGAGCTCCAGGATATCAGGACGGCCCACCCCTACGTCGGGCTCGAGGCCACTGCCTACACTGGGGCGGCACTGCAGACGACGGGCGTCGTCGTGGCAGTCCTGAACGAGAACCAGGTGACCTTGCTGCTGGATGACGGCAGCCACCTCTGTTGTGGCCTCCACCAGATCACGCTCGACGACCCGGGGGAGGCCGTGCGTCGTCTTCAGGGGACCGCGAGTCGGTGAACACGGAGAACAGGACCGCATTGGCGGCTGTTCTCTTAGCCCTCCAGGTCACGTCATAAGAATCATGGCCCTAAACAAGGAGAAGCCATGTCTGTCGACCCGAACAAGCAGTTCAAGCTGTCCCTCCCCCGCCTCACATCCAGCGAGATGAAGTACCGCCATCAGGAGATCAAGACGTCTCTCGAGGCACTCACGCAGATGGAGGCCCTGGACGTTGTCCAGGCCGAGGACATGCAGATCCTCCAGCAGCAGCGAGCTGCCCTGGTCGACGAGCTGATCAAGAGGGGCAAGAGCCTTCCGACTGAATAGCGAGCTCGATCGATCACCTGGGATGCCGTGACGAGATGGAGCACGAGATCGCCAAGCTCGAGCTCCAGATCGAGGCCAGCAACATGAAAGTAACCTGGAGGTCTTTCACATGGACGAGGACAAGAAGCCCACTCCCGGGCAGACAAACCCGTATGACCGGCTCGATCGCAACCTGTACCCCAAGCGCGAGGACAAGAAGGATGTCCCCAAGGGTGGATCACGATGGCATGCTTCTTCTGGGGGTGCCATGATCGGCACCGCCTTCGGAATCGCTGACTCATGACCACTGAGCAGACCATCGCCAGCCTTCTGGCTCTCAGCTTCAAGGACATCGACAGCGGGTTCGAGGGCCTGACCCATGAGGAGAAGGAAGCGGTCGGAGATGCCGAGAACTTCGACGATGTCCTGGACTGGGTGGCGGACCACACGCCTCCCGAGTCCGGGAAGAAGCACAGCCTTCGAGCCTACACTGAAGGTGCCGAAGCCCTCATCGAGGGGACCGACCTCTCGATTCTCAAGGAGCAGGCTCCCGATGGCTGCCCGAACGGGCAGTACATCGCAGTCAGTATCTGGGTCCAAGACAACTGGATCGATGAGAACGGGAACCTCACCGAGGAGGGGATGAAAGCAAGGCTCTCGCCACCTCTCCCAGAGGTTCCTGATCCGCTGATCCTGGTGCCTGAGCCGGATTAGATCCCCGCCGTCACGACGAGATGGGCGCTGCTCGGGCAGGAGTTCCTGCTCGAGCGCGTTCATCACGGCCATCTTCTGGTCGTAGAGCCTTCGGGCAACTGATCCCCTGCCTCGGCAGGGGTGAGGGGGAGACCGCCGCCGTCAAGGCGGCGAAGGCGGATATCTGCCCGAGCCGAGACGACACCCAGCCGCACATCTTCGAGCACGGGCGATGCGCTGTGCGAAACCAAGGAGAACACATGAGCGAGCGCATCGAACTGTTCCATAGGAGCTTCCCACGCTATGCGTGGCACAGGCCCCCGTGGGACTACGACCTGAGTCAGGGGCTCTTGGCTTACCAGCCCGCCCAGAGTGCCGAAGGCAGTGGAGAAGCTGAAGCTATCCGTGACGCCTTTGGGGGCCGCAAGGCGCGTGCAAAGGATGTCGATGGCCCAGTCCAACGCGAAGGCATCCTGTGGCTGGCCCCTGACTGGGGCGAGGCCAGATCGTGGGCCACCCACGGCTACCGGCACTGCAAAGTGGACCTGTCCAAGCTGGACCCAGAACGCTTGCGCTACAGCGACGGCGCAGAGGGCTACGTCTGGCACCTCGGCCCCATCCCTGTTGGGGCGTTCACCGTAGAGCCGCTGTGGCTCATCCTGAAGACCACATGACCAACCAAGGAGAACATATGAAGGATATCCGGAACGACAGCTTCCACGGCGACTTCAGGGTCGAGGGCACGACCGGCATCCTGGAGACTACGCCGGAAAGTAGTGCAGAGCGGTTTTTGACTCATGATCTTCTGATCATCCTGGCCTTCTACCTCAAGGAGGCCATGGAGATGGTGGCGGCCGGCTCTAATGCGGAGGTTCGGATCTCCACCACGGTGGAAGGTGACCCGGAGATGCGGCTCATCATGTCGCCCCCGTACGGTACACGCATGCTCGTAGACTTCGGCCTGTTCTGGGGCGGAGAAGGAGAGCTATCGGGCTTCTGCACGGAGGCAGTGACCCTAGCGAGGACGCTGGCGCACATCTACGAGGGATACAACACGCTGCTCGTCGAGCTCCACATGCCGGTGAAGCTGAAGCCGTCGCCCTGGGGAGACCACCCCTGGGTGAAGAACTTCTTCTTCCAGGAGGAGGTGGACCAGGAACTCCGGAACCAGATGCGCTGGCTGGGCGAGCGCTTCTGCCTGTACCGCCGGCGGTCCCGCATCGCACGCTGCTCTCCCCAGCCTACGGCATAAGACGAGGCATACAACACGGAGGACATCATGTCCGCATTCATCTACGCGGAGCGCTTCGCACGCGGGGTGCTCTTCATGATCATCAACTGGGCGGTCTTCGTCCCCTACTACATCGTGGTCGTCCTTCTCGCCCTGCCCCTCATCCTCGTGTTCAGGGGCAAGGCAAAGAGGCCTATCCTCTCGCTCATCACGGTCCCTGCACGGTTCTACCGATACTTCGGTACCGAGGGCACCAGGAAGAAGGCCGAGAACTTCATCCAGCGAATGGGTGAGGTGGCGAAGCGCGCGTGAAAGCGCATCACCAAGGAAGACCCTGACGGCCCATCGGTTCCGCAGGCTCGCCAGGAAGCTCCAGAAGAAGCACGACTGTCCCTACACCGACACGCTCGTGGACTGCGATGCAGTCCACGAGCGTGCTGACTTCGAAGAGCGTCTCCAAGCTAAGAAGGCCGAAGGTCTCAGCTTCGGGGACGCACTCATCGCCCTCGTTCACGAGGAATACGTCTGGGAGGACGAACCATGAGCACCGAGAAGGAGTTCCTCAAGGAGGCCAAGGCCACTGCTGTGAAGATCATCTACATGGACCTGGACGGGGTCGCCGCCAACTGGGACAAGGCAGCAATGGCCCTCTTCGGCTATGAGGGCCGAGAGCAGACGTACTGGGATGAGCTCGTCGACCTCATCAGCCAGAAGTACAACGTCAACAAGAAGAAGGCCACGGGCATCATGTGGTCCCGCATCAACGCCCAGGGTGCGGACTGGTGGGAGAACATCGAGTTCTACGAGATGGGGCTCGAGCTGTACGAGGCGTGCTGGGCGGTGGCCCCGGTTGTCTTCGTGACATCCCCCTCGACCGCCCCCAGCAGTGCGGCAGGGAAGATGGCCTGGGTGAGCCAGATGGCTCCGGCCTTCACCGAGCTCCGCTACAAGAAGCGGTACTTCTTCGACCAGTACATGGTGAAGGCCGTGCGCAGGTGTCTGGCCATCACTCCAGCAAAGGCCATGCTGGCAGGACCGAGCAAGCTGCTGGTTGACGACAGGGGCATCAACTGCAAGCGCTTCGAGGCTGCGGGCGGGCATTCCATCCTTTGGCCGCAGCCCTGGAATGTCGCAGGGCGCGGGTACCTACAAGGAAGCGGGCTTCGAGAGCTCCAGGCGGAGGCTATCGCCCACGCCGTGACATGGGCACAGGAAAACAGCCATAAGTAAGTGGAATCACCTGGAGGTTTCCATGCATGACCAGTCCCCTGCGCTTCCCCTCGCCACCGACTGGTGCTGGCTGATGGAGCACTGCGGCTTCAGCCTGTACGAGTTGCTAAGCAGCGTGTCCCCTCTCGAGATGGAGGAGAAGGAGGTCGGGGCGTATTCCCGCCTCCTCCGCCAAGCCCTCCGTGAAAAGCCTGCGCCGAGCTTTTCACACTCGTCTCGGAAGGCAATCAACCCACGGGCTCCAGCGACTTCGGTGTCCCCCCCGAGGAAGATCGACCTCAAGAAGGATCCCAAGCCCGAGAAGAGGGCGAAGGAGCCGGACCTCGCCACCGCCCAAGGGCAGCTGCTGAACCTGGTGCGCATGCACCCTGGCGAAGAGACCCCCTTCTTCTCCCGTGCCTTCAAGGAGCTGGGCCACCCGGTTGCGAGCACGTCGTCCCACCTGAACAGCCTGCGCAAGAAGGGCCTGGTGCGGTCGAGCAAGAAGGGCAAGGGGCAGCGCGTCTACCGCTGGCACCCGGCCAAGCGGCAGACGCGCTGATGCACGCACCTGTCTGGGGTGCTCGTCCTGCTGAGCGGCCTTGGGTACCTGGGCCGGTTGACCACATCTGTCGTGTGTGTCCCGCCTACGTGGCGTGCACACATGGTCAAGATGCGTCCCCATGAGGAAAGGGCCTTCGGGCCCACATCCTTAGATTTCAGCCATAAGGAAGGTGAACCAGGAGAGCCAACATGCTGAGCTTCTTCAAGCGGAACGCCCACCGAGCCGTCCCGTACATCTTCCTCGCATTGTTCTGCGTCGCCTTGGCGTACATGGACACGTCCTTCCTCCCCCTCGCATGCCAGGTGTTCTGATGTCTGACGAGACCTTCAAAGGCCGGGTGGACTGCCGCCAACTACGACAGCATCTTCCGCAAGGACGCGGAAATGGGAGAAGCATGACCATCCACATCGAAGGCTACAGCGAGAAGCTGGAGTTCAACCTTCTCGGAACGCTCAAGAGCATCGCTGGGTGCATGGGCCTCAACACGAATGTCCCGGTGACAAAGTTCCTCGAGCTCGAGCTCGAGCTCAAGGGGCTGCTCTTCGAGGAGTACGGCCTCGACTTCAGCAACGACGGCAAGACTTACGCCCTGACCGCGGCCGAGGGCACGTGGGTGGACGAGTGGGTGGAAGCCCTGCGGAAGCTCGAGCCCGTGCTGATGAGGGACTGCCACATCATCGTGGGCTGCGACGAGGGCATCGGCATCGTCTGCATCACCCCGCGGGGCTGCATGAGAGGGCAGGAGGCTGTCGAGGCTCTGATCGCAGCAACACACATCCGAGGATTCTGAAGGGATGAAGTATGAGACGATGCCTGAATGGGCCGCCTTCGTTGTGTACCACCGGCTCACCCGCTTCCCCCGAGCCTGGACCTACACCAGGCCCTGCAAGTACCCTCGGGAGATCCTCCTGAAGGGCTCTCGGCGGGTGCTGGGCAGGGTTCATCGAGAGCTGGATGCTGATGGGCGGGTCTGGTACCGCATCTGCGGGACGAACCTCCGCTACGACTACCTGGGCGGAGCCGGATCGGCCCTCTACGCTCGCTACTGCATGGAGAAGCCATGAGAACCTGGAACGGAAACTGCCACCGATGCGAAGCGCCGTCGCGCTCGTACATCATGTCGATGTTGAGCACAGAGCTGATCTGCTTCGACTGCAAGGACCTGGGGACCTGATGCCCGCCTTCCGCAAGCCCTTCGACTGGGTAGGCCCTACCCCCTGGCAGGACATCAAGACCGCGTTCGAGCTGCTGCTGCCGCACGGAATGTTCCGGATGGACCTGAAGACCCCACAAGACGTGAAGGCAGCAGCAGCCGCGTGGAACCAAGGCATCGACTCCAGACAAGAGGCCATCTTTCGTCCCTGCGTACGGAAGTGGATGACCAAGGAGAAGAGCGAACTCCGCCTGGTCTTCGACATCACAGGACTACTGGTCTTTTTGCGCAGGCTGTACGAGGACGGGGGAGATGAGGCACTGGACTTGCGGTCTGCAATCTTGCAGACCCTGTCCATTGTGGAGGTCTCCGAGGAGTAGGGCATAGGTCCCTGCTTCTTCGCCATAAGCCTGGAAGCGGAAGGCAGTCATCAGCTACTGAGCTCTGCGGAAGACCTACGCCTGCTACATCGACGGCGACAACGGCACGCTCACCGAGGCACAGAGCGAAAGTACATCACCGAGATTGTCGCAAGGAGATCAAGCTCCTCTTCAGCCGGCGGAGTACCCTACCTGTGCAACAGGCAGACGAGGGACCATGAGCAAGCCGAGCAGCGTCGCAGACGGGGAGATGGAGGATCTCTTCCCAGATGCGCGTCTCGAGGACATCGGACGGGAAGAGGCGCAGCACATGCAGAGCCACTGTGACAACCTCGAAGCGCTCGAGAAGGAGATCAGTGCTCTGCTCGACAGGGTCCCGCATACTCACTCTCGGTACCGAGCTCTCGTGACCGAGAAGGTGGAGTTCATCAAGCACTGGAGGCACTGCCTCTCCTACGTCACTACCTGGAACTAAGAGGCTTCAATGCTTGGTCCATCCGGGCCATCGAAGACCATACACTGGCCCGGTCAGCGGATCCTTCCGCTATGTTTGTCCGCAGGTGTGGAGGACCCTGTAGATAGGAAGCAATCGAAAGACGCTTCTTCCTTAGCCATAAGAGGCATGGACTCACTCAAGGAGAGCATCCATGCAGTTCACTATCGGGCAGATCGTGACGATCGAAACCACCGAGAAGGACGAGGGCGGGGAGGGCATCGTCACCCGCATCAGGAGCGACACGGGGGCCGAGGGGAGCAGGACCCAGCTCTGTGTCGACATCAAGGGCCACGCCAAGCAGGACGCCGCTCGTGAGAAGAAGGGGAAGAAGCACCGGGGCTTCTGGTACAACGGTAAGCTGACAAGCTGAGAGCCAGTGATGTACCTCCACCCAGCTACGCTCGAGGATGTGGCCCAGCTACCTTCTCTCAAGGCGTTGGAGGGGTACGCCGCCGATGCTGTCGCCCAGGAAGAGATCTCGGCCTCTCCTCGGGTCGGCAAATGGCAGTTGGCTGTGGCCCTTTGGCAGCTCTACGAACGTGGCTGTGAGGAGTACGACCGGCGAGTCTGCACTGGGAGGGCCCAGTGTCACGAGGGAAGGGCTGCCATGCCCCAGACAGGGACAGAGCAGACACAGGTGAACCGCAACGCGCGGTTCCAGATGATGAAGTTGCGGAGAAGAGCGCTGAAACTGGGCGTTCCTGAGGAGTTGCTGACAAGAGCCAAGCTGAACCAAGAACGCTGGAGATGGGAAAAATGGACAGGACGACGCGCAGAAGAACGTCACTGACAGCCAAGCTGGCCCGGCCGTGGATAAACGACCGCATCGAGCTGGACGAGATGACCGTCATCGTCCTCAATGTGGGCCGCGAGCATATCGAGTACTACGTGAGGATGCGGGGAGCTCGCGGAGGAACTATCCGTACTTCCTCCCGCGAAGGATGGCTGGAGCACTGGCGGCAGAGGGGGATCCTCAGCCGACCGGTGCCCAGACAACACCGAGAGGAGGCATACAGCCATGCGTGACGGGAACATTCGGGCACGGCACTTTGTGCAGGACGCCTCTGGGAAATACCTCTGGGAGGGCACACACTTCCTCGCGAACGACACCACCTACGCGAACCTGCCGGAACGCATCCCCAACTTGAAGGAGGGGGACATCGTGTACGTGTTCGACTTCTACCTTCGTCGGCAGAGGAGCCCCTACACCGGCGAAGTGAAGTGGCTGCGCATGCCTCCGGCCGATCCCGAGGTGCGAGGACTGTGGACGATGGCACGGCAGGCGGAGAATGCGGCCGCAAGCCCCTCTTCCTGAGCCGTAGAGAGTGCCCAAAGGGCATTCTCGTTTAGCTGTCATAAGCAGAATGCCTAACAAAAGGAGACATCCCATGGCCAAGCCCGAAGCGCCCTGCCTCGCAGTGTTCCTCGAAGAGACGTTCGACCTCGCACTCCTCACGGGGGTGTGCTGATGGGCCTCTACACGCGCATCCCCAAGGAGCACATGGTCGACCAGGCGGCTGTCCTGGAGGCTACCAATGAACTGCACGGCGAGGGGGTCAGTGACCCGTCGACTCACCAGCTTGCCGAGCACCTCGGCTGGAGCCTGGAGAAGGTCAGGGAGGTCCGTGAGAGAATGCGCGCGGAGATGGTGCCCCCGTGGCATTGGCTCTCATCTGCCGGCTCTTAAGCGTGGTTCCGCGCCAGCTCGCTGAGAGAGACGAAGGACCCCAGAGGGGGCTTCGTCTATAGCCATGCCTTCTTCGCCATAAGCATCTCGACATGGAGGTGTCCTATGCCCGGCCCGTTCTACATCAGCGAAGACGGCAAGACGGTCCTGACCTACGAGTTGGCCACGGCGGACAAGATTCTGCTCAGCGACGGCAGAACCATCGTTCCCGAGGACCGAAGGCTCTTTGCAGTCGCTCCGTCTGCAAACCCTCGAATGCGGCAAGACGAGTACGGCTACTGGTGGTTCCAGCCGTCTTCCGGCCAGCACCGGCACTTCGTTCAGAATCCACGAGGCGTCGCGGTTCAGCCTGTGCTGGTTCTCGGGAACCCTGATGTCCAGTAAGGACTGGTGGATGTACGTCGTCCACACAGATGACAGATACCTGTACTGCGGGATCACAAAGGATGTGAACAGACGCATCCGAGAGCACAACAAGGGCCGCGGGGCCAAGTTCCTTCGTGGCAAGCGCCTCCCTGCCGCGCTGCTGGCAGCCTGGCACTTCGAGGGAGAGGATGCGCACAGCGTCGCCCTGAAGGCCGAAGCGTGGTTCAAGAAGCAATCTCGCCGGCAGAAGTGTCGGCTGGTCTTCTGGGAGGACCAGGTGCCTCGGGAGAAGTTCCCCTGGACCTTTGGCACCCAGAGTGCGTACTGCGAGCGCAATCAAGCCTACATCCGAGGAGCAGCAGGTGGAGCTCCTCAAGCTCTTGGCCGACAAGCTCGGCTACCGCATCACCAAGAAGCCCACGAGGAAGAGATGAAGAAGTACCGAGTGATTCTGCCTGCCTACACGCGGGTCGAGGAAATCCACAACGTCGAGGCAGGGAACGAGGAGGCCGCGAAGGCCCTGGTCCTCGACAGCGGCCGCGAAGCTGACGAGACCATCGAGGACGGGGACTACTACGAGATTGCCAAGAGCGACATGCGGGTCGAAGACAACGATGAGAACGCCTACGAGAACCCGCCGCCTCCCCGGCAGCAAGCTTTCATGAAGATTGGAATCGTCCCCGCCAGCCTGATTGCAGAGGAGGGCCGTCTCGATGCGGAGCACTACCTCCTCCCCACTGCGGCCAAGGAGAAGGAGCTCGCACGCAAGAAGAAGGCGTTGGTGAGTACCCAAACCGCCATCGAGAACCTCGAGACCGAGATCACCTCGCGAAAGGCCGCGCTCGCCAAGAAAGGCGTCACCGTCATCGCTGACACTGAAGGAAGTTCCAATGGCTGAGAAGAAGTTCTACCGCAACGTCTACGTCTTCGAGCTCCTCAGTGACGAGGAGAAGGTCTACGACTACCTCTACGGTGAGGGAGGTAAGCCCACTGTGACCAGCACCAGTGAGATCGCCCGTCGTCTGGGCTGGAAGGATTCCAAGGTCTCGCAGGTCAAGCTCTCCATCACGAAGAAGCTGAGGGCATACCTGTGAGTTCCTCCGGTCTCACAGATCTCGCAGACCAGCTCGAGGAGGCCCTCACAGAGGTCCTCGATGAGGAGG
>Ga0098035_1000087_pt1 | contig 52273 bp, 59 predicted proteins | sample 3_EtaG_FD_75046 | JGI IMG/M metagenome (GOLD analysis project Ga0098035, IMG submission 75046) | Marine viral communities from the Subarctic Pacific Ocean - 3_ETSP_OMZ_AT15126 metaG | ecosystem: Environmental > Aquatic > Marine > Oceanic | place: Pacific Ocean | collected 2015-01-07
CCTATAGTTTTATCGTACTTTAACGATACTTACCTTTGAGAGAGTTACGACTAAAACCACCATTCGTTAATGGGTCGTGCAGTAATGGAACAGCCTTAAGCGTGGTCTCTCTTAAAGTATTTAATTAATAAAAGAAAGGGAAATAGCATGAGTGATGATTATGGAAAAACATATTGTATTCCTAACAGGATAGAGCCTTTTGAGCCTAATAAGATACTAAAGAAGAGAGGACATGGTTTTACTAAATCTCTTTGTCGTAAGGCTAGAATGAAGAGGAGGTCCTAATGGATTTACATATGGTTGTAGAAGAAAGTGTTTTTGGTCACATTTTTATGGTAAGTATGATATTTATCGTATGCTATGTGGCTCATATAGTAATGAAGAAGTATTAAGATTCGTGTCTTGTGGATGCCCAGTACAATACCTTGGGTCAAGTCTCGAATAACGCTAAAGACAACAAATGAGAGGGTTACGGTTGGGAACTGCCCATGCACGTGGCGGTTATATAATCTAAATTGGGGTTTCCATGGAAACAACGGTGTCTGCGGTTTTCGCGGAGGATTATGACCGGGCTCTCTCATTAAATTTGGAGGTAAATAATTATGGCATATTGTCCATATTCACATAAGTGGCAGTTAGTTGACTGGATTGTAGAATACAAACATTTCAGACGCTCAACTGCTAATAACATGACCAAAAGGCAATTATATGCAATTTGGTATAAATCATAACCTATTAAATAAGGGGTATAAATGTTAGTAAAGCCAGTAATAAATAAAGTTAAAACCATACCTACTACTAAATTTCAGTATAATATCTTTAAAATTGCTGATTTAAGTTTTAGTCCATTAAATCCTAGTGTAAGAACAGAGCTGAGACGTGTTAAATCTTTAGCTACAAATATTGCTAAAAATGGTCAAAATGAGCCTATTACAATTATGGAAATGGTATCTAATGGAAATCGTCTTTTGCGTGTCGTTAATGGCCATAGACGATGTGTAGCATTAAAAGAACTTGGACATGAAGACGTCCATGGTATTTTGCTCACTAATAAGAAAATAAACCATGACAAAGCTTTCACCTCATTACATGAAGATACTATGAAAATTAATGCTGTTCAAGAATGTGAGAGATGGTTAAAGGGTGCTAAGAATATTTCTACTAGAGTAACTAGGAGAATATATGAATTAGAGAACCTTTTAGGTAAAGCTATAGCAAAGAATACTATTAAAAGATGTGTCAGTCAAGATATGAGTCCTTTTACCATTTTACAAGGTATTAAGAGATTTAATACATATACTGGTAATCAGGCAAGGCAAAGGAACTCTGCTGTAGCATATTATTTACTTAATGTTTGCACAGAATGGAGAATGAGAATGGCTATAGAATCATTCATTCCTGTAGATGTATTAATAGAACATATTCTAACTAGAGAACCCATTGCACAAAGCTGGGCATCTCAAAATTAATAAAGGATAATGATGAAAAAAATAATATCATTCTATTTAAATAAACTAATGGAATCTATTGTTCGCTCTTTATGGGCTGGCATATGGACCGCCATTGGTTTTATAATGATAATGAAGGTGACGAAACTCTTCATTATAGTAACCGGTTAATCATAAATAATAAGGAGGCATATATATGTCTGAAGTAACTCGCGAGGTACCTACCCAAACTGTAACTGTTAAAACTATTCGTTTCATGAATGGTGGTCAACTACCTCAACCAACTGAAACTACTGCAGTAACAGTAGCTGATTTAAGAAAATCCGCTGAAGAAGGTGGTATGGGACTTACAGGTTCTATTATTGTAAATGATGTTGTAGCATCAGCTGATAATACAACACCAATTAACGACGGTGACAGAGTTTCCCATGTTGCTGGCGGTAAAAAGGGTGGCATATAAGCCAACCTTTTAGGCACACCATGCTCATCTAGCGAGCGAGGTATAAGCCCTAATGGGAACAATGGTAAGAATAGACTCCTAGAATCATTACTCAAGCACGCCAACGTTACTAAAGACTAACAATATTTATGATTTATAATGAATTATAATTGATGAGCTCCTAAAGAAACAAGAGCCCGCAAGTAGTCCCTGTTTCGAAATGTTTATTCATAATCAATCAGAGGGGGAATCCCGACCCAGCGGCCGCAGGCCGAGAGGTTCCATTCCCCCTTTGAACATTATAAAGGGTAATTAAATGCAAGAATCATTAAAATTAATACAAATACCTAAGGTAGATACGTCAAGGTTATCTAGAGTAGGTGAATTTCGTAGAATAGTTGAAAGAATTGAGCGAAAACATAATTTAAACCTTGAATTTAACAATAATGCGCGTTGGAGACCTGGTTCTTATGAACGATTAAAAGAACAAGTGACTCATTCATTATTTCCTCATTGGTCTAAACCTAAAGGAGCTAATACTATCAGAAGATTAACTAAACATCATTCTTACCAATGTACTCAATTGGCAAGTGATTTAATTATGATTGATGATGAATTAAAAGGTTTTAGAAATGCTAAACAATCTTTAGATAGTGAAAAAGCTACTCTTGAAGGCCAAATGTTATTAACAGAATATATGAATGAGGTAACAAGGCCTATTCCAAATACAAGTGTAGAAATAACTTCTTTACCATATTTTGCAAAAAAAAGACGTAGTAATGAGTGTCATCATGTAGATGGTGGTCTATTTGAATATACATGGGATAATCCATTACATCCAGAATATGATAGAGTTGGTGAATTGGTTAAATATAATATAAGTCGTAGCAAATTAGAAGAATTATATAAAGTATATAATCTTAATACTAATCCTCAACGATGGTATATTAACATTATCATACCTTTAGAAGATGTTGATATAGATTATTATATAAAAACAGAAGATTCTGGCATAGTATGTACTAATCCATATGGAGGTTTAGTTGTTTGCTTTACTATTCCATTATATGATGCAATATTAGGCTATCGTCAGATTAAAATGTCTAATCCTAAAATAGAAAATCAACATACAGTATATCGACGATTGAATTTGAAATATTTATGTAATCATACATTTAAATTTCCTTATATGTCAAGTATAAAACATCCATTTATTCAAAGTGGTGGTAGATATTCTTATGATTTAGGAAATACTTGTTTTGGAGATTTTAAAGAAGACATTGTAATGGCTCTCTTTTGCGGGATGATAGGCCCATTAAAAGCAATTTTAACTAAATGGGCATCAACATATTATCTGGGCAATACTTCTCCTTTAAATCAAACTGAATATCATCATATAGGCATGCCTAAAGAATGGAAAGGAACTGCTATTCCTGACTATATGGGAACAAATATTTCTATATGTAGAGATACAGTAAGAAATGGAGTAAGCCAAGAACAAATGCTTGCCAGATTTTGTTCTAAATGTGCTTTATCGGAGAAAAATGATACTCGTGATGTATGTGAATATTATCTTAGGCTAAGTAAAGAACCAATTGCAGTGCCACCTCAATATCTTGCTGCACTTGATGCTGTGATAGAACAGCAAGGTTTGCCAGGATTGGCTTATGTATCTAAAACTCAACAGTTTAAAGCTATTATTCAAACTAAAGCTATAGCAATGTGGAATATTGTAACAAGTGGAATAGATAGTAGTACGCGAGATTTTACATCATTATGGAAAACTCCAGATATGGGAGCTGGAAATTGTGATTGGGCTATATTTGAAGATACTTGTACGAACTTTAGTCGAAATGTTTTAGAATATACTGACCATCATAATTCTGAAGGTTTAGCCAGAGATGCTTATCTGATTTATAGATATTGCGAAAGAATATATTGGCTAGATAGCCTGGGAAGTTATGATGGAGAAATGCGAGATAATATAGAAGATGAATATTATGATACCATTAACAAAGCAGAAGAGCTAAGACCTGTTCTTGATTATCGTTCAATGGTTAATACTCATAGATTATCAACTAATCAAACATTATATCCAGAGTATCTTGATATATTATTAACTAATTCTCAAGATGTTGAATTAGATGACACTCTTAACGCATGGTTACATGCAAATGACGAAGAAGCCGAAAGGGGACCAACAAATGAGCGCAACCCGTTCTGATGAAAAGAAAAATGCCAAGTTCTATATTTCTAAGGATGATTGGAATAAGGTAATAGCATACGCTGAATCATCATATCATCAAATGAAAGCTGAAATAGGTGGACAAATGGTGGTAATTGAAGATGATGAGGGAGACTTTATCATAAAAGACCCTGTAATCCTTAAACAGGAAGTATCAGGTGGAGATTGTACTATGGAAGCTGAAGCATTAGCTCTCCATTATTCTAAAATGGTAGGCAAACATGGCGATAATGTAAGACATTGTTGGTGGCATAGTCATCATACAATGGGTGCATTTTGGTCAGGAACTGATAATGCTACTATTTTAGCAAATAAATCCCACGATTTCACAGTATCTCTAGTAGTTAATCTTAAACAAGAATATAAATTAAGAGTTCAATTCTTCTATCCTTTTGAACATGAAGAAAATGTTACGCTTAATTTCCTTGAAGATATAGACGAAGTACGAGATAATAAGCTTGATGCTGAAGTAAAAGAACTGTGTTCCAAATCTGTAGCAGCTGTAACAAAGTATGACCCTAAAACTAAAACATATGTTAATGGTAATCAAACTGGCCTTTGGACTAAACAAGACCAAAATGAAGTTGATGATTATAACATGTATGGTTATGGTATTAATGCTTATGGTGATGGCTATGGATATCAACGAAATGATACAGTTGATATGGATAAAATACCAGCTGATAAAGTTAAACCTGTTAATGATTTGATAGAAGAAATGCAGGATAAAATATTGGAAGACGATGTTTCTTATGAGCAATATCTTGAAATGAGAAAAACAATTAATAAGAGTATCAAAGGATACAATCTTAAAGTAAAGCTCATGAGCAAGAATGAATTGGAAGCATTAGTTTATCATTATTGGCCTGAAGATTTTCTTGAAAATATAGAAGGGAGGGATACAGTTGTTTATAAATGAAAGAAGTAGAGGTCTTATTGAAGACTTCGATAATAAAATCTTTCACATACTTGGATGCGGGGCTATCGGTAGTTCCGCATCTACCCAGCTTTGTCGTATGGGTGCAGATAAGTTCATCTTATATGACCTTGACAAAGTAGAAATACAAAATATTGGTGTTTCCCATTATGTATGGAAAGATATAGGCAAAAATAAGGTAGAAGCCTTAAAAAGACACCTTAAAATGATTAATCCAGATGTCGATATTACTGTAGAACCAGGGCGGTTCTCGGCATTCGTCAAGCCTCTCAGCGATGACGATATCGTAATTCTGGGTTTTGACAGTATGGACAGTCGCCTTGAAGCCGCGACTGCAGCGCTGACCGAGCGTAACAGACCATTTGCTCTTATTGATGGGCGAATGGGGGCGGAGGAGTACCAACAGTATGTGTTAACGAATCCAACTCTTGTGAAATATAAAGATACTTGGTATTCAGATGCAGATGCTAGTGAAGACCCCTGTAACGCCAAGGCGACATCCTACTGTTCTAATATGGCAGGAGCATTCATTGCAAATGCTGTAAAAAGACTGTTGACCGAAGAAGAATGTCCTAGAGAATTTCTGTTTACATTTAAAGGATTATCTCTTGGTTATACAGTCAATTGAATGTATATTATAACTACTGATTAATGACAAAATAGGAGAAAGTTATGGCACTCAAAAAAGCCAAGCGCAAACCTGTTTCTGTTAATCCTAAAATCCTATTGCTATATGGGGCTCCAAAAGTTGGAAAAACTACTATGCTAAGTAAGTTAAACAACTGTTTGGTAATTGATACCGAATCCGGGTCCCATATGCTTGAGGGATATTTTCAAGGCGTTAACAGTAAAGAGGAACTCCTGGAGTTTTATAAAGAAGCAGCAGATGGACATGATTACAAATTCTTTGCATTGGATACAGTCGACAAACTAGTCGAATGGACCACAAAAGATGTGATTAAGGAAATGGGTGTAGATGATATAGCCGATTTACCTTATGGCAAAGGTTTTGGCATGGTTCGTGAACGTGTGTTGAATAATATAAAGAAACTTCAGAGTCTATGTCCAAAGACTATTATAGTTGGACACCGAAAGACAGCGACCGCTGTTGATAATTCTACTGCCGTAGAACCTGAATCACTTGATTTATCTGGCAAGCTTAAAAACCAGTTAATGGCTCAATCTGATGCTATTGGCTATATGTTTAGAGGTGATGAAGATGAATTGATGGTTTCATTTCAAGCAGGCATAGCATTAGAAGCTGGTAGCCGTTGTGAACACCTGAAGGGAAAGGTATTCCCTTTTGATTGGAAGAAAATCTATAAAAAGGAGAGTGAATAATGGCATTATTTAAGCCTAAAGGAATGAGTAGTAATAGTGGTCATAATAAGTATATGGGCGTATGTGAAATGGGTATAGTCTCATTTTCAGACAGGTCAGATGAATTTGATTGGGCTGATATATTTATTTGTGCTGAAGTTGCTATTAAAGAAAGTGAGTATAATCGTGAAATTAAAATACGCGGTTCATTTGATAGGGATGCTAAAGGAAATATAGAGGGTGGTTCAGTGTTGAATCGTATGTATAAATTCTTTGGTGATATTGGTTGTAGTGCAGGTATTAATATTAAAGGTGGTTGGGAAACAGAAGATGGAACAGCTATTAAAGATATTGCTAAATACTTGACTGATAATCATTTAAGTAGCGTAATACCAGGAACCAATCCTTCTTATGACTCTGTAGGCTACGTCTATAAAGAGGCTAATAAGAAAACTGGCAAAGCATATAATACTGTTCATTATCGTTTATTCCCTAATACAAGCACTGGTAAAGTAGATTTAGCCAGCCATGTAAAATGGATGAAAACCAATGGATATTTGAAGGAAGCTACTAATGTTCCTACTAAACCAAATGGAGTAACAGCTACACTGCCTACTACAGTTGAAGATGCCCTGTGAACTATATAGAGATAGCTAAAGCCGAACCTAGGAATCGTGGATTTATAATTCCTAAAACAGAGCTATCTTCTTATATTAATACTGAAGAGCCTTTATACCGTTCATTATATTTATATGATGAGGTAGGTAAAAGTCAAATTGATGAAGCCGGGTCCGTAGGAGATTTCTATGGAACCCGGTGGATTGATAAAGTATTAATTGATATAGATAAAGGTGATGATTCTAATGAACATACCTTACGTCAAACACTTGCATGTGTTATGGCTTTATCAGACCTAGGAGTAGTAGCACATAAATCAATACAACCTTATTTTAGTGGCACTGGATATCATCTAGTTCTACCTAATGCTGTATTTAATTTTGAAGCCTCTCCAGAATTACCTTATATAGTCCGAAAAACTATGGCAGAGTTACTGCCTGGTATTGATGATATGATATATATTCGAACTGGAATATATCGTATACCCCATACCGTAAATCTAAAAACGAATCTATATAAAGTTCCTCTAACAATTAAAGAGCTACAAACGTTTAAAGTAAAAGATATTCTTGACATAGCAAAAACGCCAAGATTAGAATTTGCTTATCATTCTTTAATTGGAGAAGGTGAATTAGAAGAATACATTTTAAAAGAAACACCTAAAATACAAGAATTAAGACCTGTTACTGAAAATATCAAGGTTGTACCTTGCGTTCAAAGAATGTTAGCTATAGGACCCCAAAAAGGCTCTAGAAATAACATTTTGATGCGCATAGCTAGCCATTTCAGAAGACATGGTATTCCTAGCGAATTTGCTAAAGTTTCATTGCAACATTGGAATGACGGTAATCTAGACAACAATGTACTAATAGATAAGATAGAACAAACATACAATAAGGGTTATCAATATTCCTGTCAAGATAAGTATATGAAAGAATATTGCCAAACTAGATGTATTTTCTTTAAACGTAAAGATTATCTTATAGACGTATTATCTGTTGATAGTTTACAAGACGAATTTCATAATCGAATGACAACTAATTTTCGTGGAAGAACTGTAAATCTGTCAAGAATGTTAGGTTTATCTAGGGGAATTGATGCAACGATTTATCCTGGTGAATTAGTAACAATTTTTGGACCCACAGGTTCTAGTAAGACAACCTTGGCTCAAAATCTTGCATTAGGTGTTGATTTTGTAAATAATAAAATAGTCAAAGAGTGGCAGATTCCTACGCTTTTTATATCCCTTGAATTGTCAGCCTGGTATATGCATAGAAGACATATGCAAATAGTAGCTAATTGTGGTAAAGAGGATGTAAATGAGAAATATGATATTATTTTTCGTAAGCATAGAGAAGAATTGAGTCATGTTTCCATACAGACTATATCTCCAACAATTGAGCAAATTAAAGATAAAATACGTGAATTAAATCCAGCTATGGTAATTGTAGACTATATTGACCTTGTTGAAACTCCTCCTCATGTTAGAGGAGAATATGAACAAATTAAACATATATCTCACAGCTTATCTAATATGGCAGTTAATTTTGATGTTATTATCATTCAAATTTCTCAAGTTAGTCGAGATTATAGTAGGAACGAGGTGCTTGACTTATATGCTGGTAAGGGGTCAGGTGCCATAGAAAATGCCAGTAGAAAAGTTTTAGGGCTCAATGGACAAGCTGATGATTCTATAAAGGAAATTAGTATGTATAAAAATACTGATGGAGAATTATTTGATACGCAGCTTGAATGGACCCCTAGTTTTAGACTAAGGAGAACAAGTGAATAAAGGTTATATCTTTGACTTAATTAAAGTAGAAAATGGATGGGTAATATGTCTATTTTCATTTTTTCGAATAGGCTGGTTAAGAGCTAGTGAAGACAGTCGTTTTTACAAGTGCTTACAACTAGGTATTGGAAAAATCGAACTAACTATATCAATTGGATGGAATAATTCTTTTCTTACTATAGATAATGAGATTAGCGGCATTTCATAAAGGAATTGTATGGAAAAAAAGCGCTATAAACGTAAAAAAGCTAAACATAAAACCACTATGGATTGGGAAAATAAATTTTTGCCTTTATTAAAAAAACATCATGGCACTCATGCTCAAGGTGTTTTCCATAGATTGATGAAAAAAAGCTCATCATTACGTTCAACCCTTAAAAAGAGGAGCAAAGAATATGAAGTGGAATTTAACATCTCTCTGGTGGTCATTAGAGAGTTATTTCTATCAAATTATGGCTCATCGTGTAAGTATTGCAATAGTATACTTGATGTTAGGACTATGGTGTGTGACCATGTGGTACCTCTTTCTTGTGGTGGTCCCTCGACTACTAAAAATCTAGAGATGATATGTAGACGTTGTAATACAAGAAAAGGACCTTTAACAGCCATACAATATCAAAATGTAGTTAGTTGGTTAAACCTTCAACCGGAGCAAGTAAGCTCCTATATCTTTCGGAAATTATCCGGAAAGGAGATGTTTTGAGAAAAACAGAAGTAAAACGTTATAGTAAAAAGGATTTTGAGAAATTTATGAATACTCAAAATACAACATCAAATAAAACAACTCAACATACAAATCATACATCTGATTATAAAGTTGAAAAAAATATACCAATTCCTCATCACAGGATACATAGATATCCCCTGCTTGACTTAAAAGTTGGTGATTCTTTTGTAGTACCTATTAATGAAACCAAGCATGTAAGAAGTGCTATTGGTAGAGTTCATAGAAATAACATAGCTCTTAGCTTTGTTACTCGTACTGTTAACGGAAGAGGAAAAGCTGGCAAACAATTACGCGTTTGGCGTGTAACTAGCTAGCCTGGAAAACGAAATGAAAGGGAAAAAGACAGGCGGAGCTCCCAAGACCAGAGAGGAATTTGCCACCGGGACCTTTTTCCCTTTTCATTTTTCTACTGATAATAAATTAACAATTTTAATTATGTTGTGGATTATTGACAAAATAATAATGGTAATATTGTTTTGGGCTATGAAACAATGAGCAGATACGCTTCTTACCTTGATGAACAATACAACGGTTATATAAGTATAGCACTCCTAATAGCTATCTGCTCAAAATTTAAAAATGGGATACCTCCTAAGAGGCAATCTCGTCGGATAAGGGAGGGGAGTTTATTTTTTCTCCCCTTCCTGTAATTTTAACACTAAACATGAGAGGCAAGTATGGAAAGAAAAAAAGTAAACTTTAGCAATAGGTACTACATTCAGGAACCTTATAAAACTGAATATGAAAAAGCAGCGCATGGTAAATGGTATTATAAAGAATATTGGACCATGTCTCACTTAGAAAGACGTCAAGCTAACCCGCAGAAGATGCGACATCCTTTAAAGGAGACAGTATGAAAACAAAAGAAAATCCGCAAAAACGACAAAATGCAGAGCAACGAGAGATTTATAAAAGAAATCCTGAAAAGTTTGACCATGATAACGACGGGTCTAGAATAAGTAGGGAAATGGCCCATCATAGACGAGCTCTTTTTGGGAAAAAATATTTAGCTGAAATGAGAAACCCTGATACTATTCACCCTTTATCTTTTGAAGAATTTGATAGTATTCCAGACATTGAGAAGGAAAAAATAGCTAATGCGAAGAAGTAGTCCTCCAGTATATAGTGAATGTTGTAATGCTTTTCCTGTATGGAAAGAAGAACACTTATGTTCCAAATGTACACAGCCAACTAAATTCTATGACCCTGAAGACACTATGACCCTGGAAGAATATCAAAGAGAAAAAATGGTAAACAATGATAGTAAATTTGACTTAGATTTAAAATATGGTCAAATAAGAGAGCAATTATTTGCTGATATCATGTTAGGAAAAGAACTCGTAGAAATTAAAACAGAACGTGGTCAATGGCAGCGCACTGGAAATATAGCCATTGAATGGATGTCAAGAGAAAAACTTTCAGGAATAGCTACTACAAAAGCTGATTGGTGGGTTCACTTTTTAGCTGATGAAAATAAAACAAAGGCAGTTATTATGATACCTGTTTTTGAATTAAAGGCCAAGATAAAGAAATTAAAAAAACTTGGTATTGCAAAAGATAGTAGAGGAGGAGATGATGATACTAGTCGACTCGTTCTTCTTCCTCTTAACCAGTTATTTGGAGATGTATGACTAAAAAGGAAATCACAAAACTAATTGTCAGCCACGGTGTTCTAACTGATTCAGTTCAAAATCTTGCTGAAATTGTTAATACATTAATTGATAATAATATTGACATTGCCAAAGAAATTCAGTTAGTTAGAGATGAGAATATCACTCTATGTAATAAGCTAAATGAGGTAGAGTTAATTTTAGAAAAAGATGCAAAGCCACTTGTTATGCCTGTGGTTAAAAGAAAAAGAAGAATGGAAATTAATACTCCGTATCCTAAAAAACAACATCCATTTACAAAAGTTTACAATAGGTTGAGACGAATAATTAATGCCTCTACCTAATCATTGTATCGAATGCGATAAGGTTGCCGATGTTTTTGAAAACTCGGTACCTTATTGCTCTCGATGCTATATGAGGGAGATATTACATGTTAAGCGAAAATCAAATAAAAAGGCTCTTAGAGCATTGCGAAAAAATAGAACATTCAGAAAAAGATAATAAAAATTACAATAAAGGTTGGTGTCAAGCTTTACGGCTTATTTTAGAAGAAGATACTTATCCAATAAGAAAGGACCCCATTGATGTATAGCGAAAAACTCGCAGATGAAGCTGACTGGAAAGATGGAATACATGCTTTTAGAGCTAAAACCCTGGAAAGAATACTGAAATTAGAAGCTCAAATAGAAATGTTAATGGAACGTATTGTTTGGTTGGAAAATCCACCCAAAGCGCCGCATCCACCTAAAGAAGAGGAAGAAATGAAGTTATGAAAACAGGAAGGCCAAGAAAAGTTGGTATCTGGACAGCTAAATTAATGCGATTATATCGCTATTTAGGATATGATATGCAAACATTGACAAGTAGATTCAATATTTCAAAACGAACAGCCTACAGATATACCGCGAAAGGAGGTTACCATGGCAATGTCAAGAAAAAACTATATAAAAATAGCAAAAGCAGTTCTCACCCATAAACGTTCTATGTTAAATACTAGTAATTATGTTAATTCAGAATACGTTGACTTTGTTCATGATTTATGCGTAATTTTCGAAGAAGATAACGACCGGTTTTGTCCAGATAAATTTAAACAAGCAACAGAAGTTATATGAAGAACTTCGAAGAAGCCCTGGAGCGTATTGATGCTTTGGAAAAGGAAAATCATAATCTTCAAGTCAAACTTAAAAAAGCTTTGTGGACAGAAAAATCATCTTCAGTTGAAGATACTGATACATTCACTAACATCCAAGTTGGTGATAATGACGAAGTTGATAAAGAAAGACAAGAAGCTATGGAACGATTCACAGAAAGGATGAGGAATGATTCTAAAAAATACAGAGAGGAACGAAATGGCAAAATCACCAAGTAGAAAACCAACAATGAAAGAAACTGTAGGTGTCATTAATCAAATTATACGAGAAATTACAGCGTTAAAAACAGATATTCAAACTTTAACAGGTGTTTTAGATATGTATATTGAAATGAATGGCCATACTGATAAATTCACTGGTTTTATTAATAAAGAACTTAACATAGAGGAAAACAATGACGTACAAACAAATGAAGAGGGTAGTACGAAAGCAGTTGAAGGAAGTTCTTAAAACTAGGGATGCTGGTCAAAAAGAATACGCACATGATATTGATAATGTATTCGCTAATTTTGAGCGCTCATCTAGTTTACTTGACATTCCTAGAGATAAAGCCTTAATGGTATTTCTATTAAAGCATATTGATGGGATATCAGCCCATGTCAAGGGTCATACTTCACAACGAGAAGACGTTACTGGGAGAATTACAGACGCCATTGTTTATCTCTGTTTATTGAGAGGCATGATAGAAGATGGAAAGAATCGGTCAGAAAGAAACATTGTACGTACTGTGTGAAGAATGTAATGAAATGATAGGACCCACAACACCTGCTGTTGAGGTATCGCATGGTTTTGTAGCAGAAGACGGCTTTTATATTGATGAAAGCATAATTGTTCACTCAGAATGTGTAGGTGGAGATACTTTAGCAAAAGTTATTGCTAAAATTGAAAAAAATTAGTCTCTGTGATTAATAAGTGGTGGGGAGTAGGTATTCTATACTTGCTCCCTACTTGAGCTTTTAGAATTTTAATAATAACGTACAGGAGCTAAAATGAACGTCCTTTGGTTAGTAAAGCTTTAGTCGCACGAAGTAAATATTCGGCAGTTTTTCTCTTTGCATTTTTAGGCACCTTGCTACTATATGTTTTTGCAGCCGCAGAAACAAACTTCCTTGCTTTTCTTTTAATTACATCAGTAGCGCCCGGAGCACGTCCTGAGCCAGGCTTATTATGAGAATAAGAACTAACTGTTACAACTGGTTGATGAATACCTAGCTGGCGACCTTTTTCTCCAGCAGCTAGAATCCTCGCTTTAGTTATTACATTTTTCCCTTTCTCGCCTTGAGAAGCATAGCTTGTAATATCAAATACATCTGCATGAGATTTACGTAAACCTGTAAACCCTTCGAAAGGTTTATAGTGAACTCTTTGCGTATGACCGCCTATTACGTATTCTTTAACTGATTTTAACTTACCTCCCCTAGCCATATAGGCTGGACTAAATTTTGCAGTCAATCCGCTGCCTTCTGCCACTAGCTGTATAGGGCTTCCTGTTTTAATAAGATTACCTTTATACTTAATTGTTCCATCTTTTGCATATTCTAAAGCTTTAGAAATATTATTCTTTTTTAGTTCTTTTGTAATAAGCTGTAATCTAGGGTCGCCAGTAGCTGCAGCTCTTAATTTTTGAGTCATATGTTTTGTAGCTTTATTAGTTGGGTCTTTATGACTTACATCATATACAGTAAATGGTTTTTTAGTATTAAACCCTTTATTTTGCAATGCCTTATTAATATCAGGGTCCATTCTGACATTAGCTCCCTGAATAAATGTTCCACCGTGCTTAAAATTTATAGGCTGATTAAAACTCTTTTGCAAAACGGCTTGAGCCATTTTACGTTCTGGCGCCATTGTTTGTAAATTTAAATAATATTCCTTCATTTTTTTAGGAATGTGTAATCCTTGACTTTTTAACATGCTCATATGCTTATTAAGTAATGTTAAAGAGCTTTTTACAGCTTCTAATTCCAAAGGATTACCAGAGCGTATTAAAGACTTAAGTAATGTTAAGGGCATTCTACGTCGAGTTCCCTTACCAGCCTGTAAAAGATTATTAGTAAATTGAGATATTTTAGATTCGCCTGAATAAGAACCTTCTACGTTAGCTCCAAATCCATGTGTATCAATAGCTCTAGCAAATCCTCTTTTACCATATTTTGCCAATTGTTGTCCTATAAGCGCTGCTCCAATCAATCCTGCAGCTCCTTTAGTTACTTTTCCTTCTAAGAAATCATCTAAAGAAGAATGATGAGTTTCTTGTGGGTCTATATCATCTGATGGCATCGTAAGCCTCTTCTTCATTTTTCCATTTTGTAATATTTCGTTGTAATTGCATCATAGGTAAGCCGAATATTTTCTCTGGTAGTCTCATTGGATTTTCAATTAGATTCCCTTTAGAATAAGGACTTACATCTCTTAAGATTCGCCCAAATGGTAACATTGTATAACCGTAATATTCACCAACTCTTGACCAATCATCAGAAAGAATAGCGCTAAAAGTGGGGCCGACCATCCGCAATCCAGGAGGAGTAACCATTTGAAGAGGAGCGACTGCTTTTGGCCAGGCCCCATAAAAAGCTCTATCTCTTTCACCCTCATCACCAAATATCCAATCAGAGTAATCTTGTATCCAACCCCATGGTTGAGGTAAATTATTTTCAAATAATGAATATGCAAATACATTGGCAAGTGCAAACGTGAATAAGTCTGTCTGCATAGTACGTTCAAATCTCTTCCATTCTTCTGTGCCAGGGGTAAAATCGTAAATTCTTGCTTGACGACGTACATCGTTTCTAAAGCGCACAGAATTCCAAGACCATAGTTGGAATCGACTCATTATCTTTCCTAGGCTTGTACGGGCAAATGCGGGCCTAAAAGGAGCATTATACAAGAACTGTGTAGCTCTAACACCCTTTTTAGCCATTTGGATAAGATATGGATGGTCATATTCTTTAATAGCACCACCAAATTTATCCCAAGCATGTACATAGTGAGCCATAAACGCATCTCTACGTAAAGCTCTTTCTGGAATAGTCATAAATTTAGCAGCGAAATTCATAACTCTATCTTTAATACCATATCTATCAGCTATTTCGCCAATAGTTTTCTCTGACATTTCTGGGTCTCTAGTTAATTTAGCTGATAGTTCTGTAATAAAATCCTTGCCTTTAGTATTTTGAAATTCTTTTTGCAGTCCCATTTCATAAACAAGATATTCAGGCAAAACACCTTGACTGATAACAAAATCATTAACAGCCTGCTTATTACTCCACTTTGGATTAATCTTTGATAAATAATTATAATTTTTAGCTTTAACAAAGTTACCCCAACCAGCAGACATAATAGTGTGTGTAGTACCTCCAAAAACGTTAGCTACTGCCGATTTAGGATGAGCTAATAATGATGCCATTTGGTATTGAGCTTCTAAATTAGACCATGCTCTTAAAGTTTCAGTATCAATGCCCCTGAGATTTTCTGGTAAAGCTTTATCCCCTAGGCCTATAGCTTTACCAAATTTATTAATTCTATCTCTTACTTTATTATCAGACCACCAAGCATAAGGAGTTCCTTTGATTTTCATTTTAGGGTCTTCATACATATATTGAGGAATAATAGAAGGATTCCCGATAGCATCTTGAATATATAGTTTCATAAAATTCTGCCAAGCAACTGTCTGTTCTTTACCCCATTTCCCAATCATTTGACCATACATGTTCTGTACTTGCTCACGACCAAACATCTGATTTAGCTGCCTATGATAAGTATTAGACATAGAACGTATATATGATTCTACAACAACAGGGTCAATACTCCACCCACCCATATGAACATCCCTTGATTTCATAGAACCGGCACGTTCATTTGAATTAAACCATTTAATTCTATCTTCAGATATTTTTTTACCTTGAGCAATATCTTCTAATACACTATCAACTAAATCCCAATCTTCCATCTCCTCAAAGCGCATTTCTCCACCAAGAGATTTATTTTTGTAATATAACTTTTTAATTTCAAGCTTTTTTTGTTCTTCAGTCATCTCAGATTCAGGGCGCTCTAATACTCTTTTAATAGAATCCTTTATTAAGCGCTTTGAAACAGATTTATCAAAAAACATATGTGGAAAATAAGAATCAGGAGGTAGTTCTCCAGTATCACCTACTTCTTGATTAGCTATTTCTTGCCTCATTTTTTTATCAGATATCATATCAATCTGCATTGAACGAGCTATTTTTCTCAATCCATCAATCCCGAAATATGAGGGAATATCAGAAATACCTTCTTTTATCCAACCCTTAGGAGTTCTACCAGAAACATGTTCCTGTAAATGTCTTACAAATTTTTGATAGTCATATTTAACTCCACCTCTAGGCGTTTGCAGCCTATATTGTTCAAGAGCACCCTCTCGTCCTTTAATAAATTCTTTCATCTCAACAAAAAGACTAGTTAGTTCTTTATTAATACGACTAACAACATCCTTGCCTGATATAGTTACTCTTTCTCCATCAACAGTGACAGTATATTTTTTATCAGCCAAGTCTTTCCAGTTATTAGCCTTTTCAGCATCATGGAGTCTAGAATATATTTCATCTAAAGCACGTTTTTTTACTTCAGGGTCCTTGTCACTAGTCCTGATACGGTCAGTTTCCGTCCAATGAGCTTCTCTTTGTCTAATTGCAACTTCCCAGAGTTTTTGAGAATCTTCTAAACCACTATGGAATAGCATAGATTGATTAAATCTTTTAATATATTTATCTGATATATTTACAGCAGAATCATTCATCTTGCCAATAAAGTTCTGAACTATATCTATATAATGAGTGGGTTTGGTGATAATACCTTCACGTACCGCTCCTGTTTTATCTGTAAAGAATCCTTTCTCTTTCATCATTACAATATCGTCTCTCATAAGTTCAGCATTAACAGCTCTGGGAAATAAGGCCCAATGACGTTTATTAAGTTGTACTGGGCCTGGCTTATGGAACATACGTTGAATAAGATTCCCCCTACGAATATCTGTCAGCCAATTTCTAAAGACTACAAAATCTCGTTTATTCATAGCATTCAAATCCTTACCAACAACACCACGCATAAGACCGTTTATATCTTGGCTATCTTTATTATGCATTTCTTTTACAATATCTGCAATTTCAGCAACTATTTGTTTACTTTCAGCATCAAGCTTGCCTTCCTTTATTCCTCCATATCCAGAAGGTAATAACGCTTCAATTAAAGCTGGGTCTAGACCATCATCTTCTATTCGAGATTTATAGTTTTCAATCTCTTGGTCAATCCTTTTAAATTGATTTTCTGATGGAGGCCTATAACCTTCTTTAAAATTATTAGCAAAAGCAGCTATATGCTCAGTAATCGCCCTATCAGAAACAGCGTTACTATTAAATCCTAGCCTAGATACTCTAGTTCTAGAAGCTTCTTTACGGAGGCCTTTTAATACTTCCATAGTAAACCTATTAGGCTTACCCATTCCTGCTTCAAATTTATTAATAGCCTCCATATTGCCACGATTAATAGAGCCTAACATTAATTGGTCAAATAATGCTTGACCTCCAGGAGTTAATTTGCTTTTAAATAAATTAATAGAAGTATCAATAGTATTCTGGTCCATCTCTGCAGTAGGTTCATCTCCCATAGACCTAACTGTTTTTTTTGAGGCAGGTTTAATTCCCATTGTTTTATTCATAAATTCAACAAGTTCTTGAACAGCCTTTAATGATTCTGGGTCACTTAAATTACGGACTTGCTCGAGATGACGTTCAATATTCTTCCTATCATTAGACATTAAATAGGAATTTATTTTTAGCCTATCTACTTCATTATGAATACGATTAATAGCCTGTTCAATAGTAGCTTCTTTATTGACATTATCTGTAAATATTATATCATCAGTTTTCTTTAAAACATCAGCTATTCTAGAGATATTAGAAATACTTGCCAAGTCAGTCATGTCATTAACAACAAAATCTTCAGCTATATCCTTTAATTCCATCAGCAAATCTCTACGAGCCATTTTCTCTCTTGGGCCACCCAGATTTAAAGATTTACCACTTTTCCCAAAATATTTCTCTGGGTTTTCTTTAACCCAATTAGAATACATAGTGCCCTTAATAGCTTCTAAAAATCTAGATTTACTAGCGGCAATACTATTAAGACCTTGATTGGTCCATAATTGATGTTTCATTGTATTGATTATATAAGGATTTTTATCTACTCTAAACGAAGGTCTGCCAAGAAACTTCTTTAGCCAGTCATATTGACCTACTCTAGCAGCATGGTCGTCATAAACTTTTAATAAAGCATCTTGATTTATCTTGCCAAAAATAGAATCTGACCAATCTAATCCATGTAATAATTTACCTATACGAGACAAAAAGGAGGTTTGTTGAGACTTAAGGGGAATATCCGATATGGCCCCACCCAAATCAAGTATTTCATTCATATTAAATTTACGACCAGCAACCCAATTTCTTCCCCAATAAGCTTTATTAATTTTAGTCATATTGCCTAAAATACCACCCCGTATAGCTCCAGATTCTAGAATATCTCCATGAAAAACTTTATCTGCTTCAACTATATCTAATTGTTTAGGCTTTTTACCTTTTCCCCGAAGTTCTTCAACAGCAGTTATATCAAAATGCGCTTTCCACATTTCTTTAAACCAAAGTTTATTTCCCTTTAAACCAAGCTCATCTAATGGGTCAGAAGCTAATCCAATTTGTGCTCTTCCCATATTCCTCTGATGTTCTCTATCAGTTTTTTTATTTCTAGCTGTAATAGATATTTTATAAGTAGCCCTTTTCTTACCCTTGCCACCCTTAACATAAAAAACATCCTTACCTCCATTAGCGAGTATAGCACTATAAGCTGCAGCCATAACCTGTTTATTTACTACTGCAGGTCCTAATTGGTTACGACCATTAACAGCTGCTTCAGATATTCTAATCCTTTCTGTAGGAGAATATTGAGATGCTTTAGAAATTAAATATTCCCTTCTATTAGAGTCAGGAGAAAGAGCAAGAATATCTCTATAACTTTTATCTGTACCAGGTATTTTGGCACCTTTATTATCACTAACCTTTTCAACACCTTTCTTGTCTGTACGATAAAATTCCTTTTTATTATCTTTATAAGCTTTCTTCCAACTTTTGCTGAAACCACCTTCACCGCCAAAGAATACAGAGGATTTATCACCATCAAGGTCAGCGCCACCTTCAGCTCTCATAGCTCTACCATGCATTAAGATACCATGACCTTCTCTACCTGTAAACCCAGCAAATTTCAATACTTGTGCGCCTGACATAGAATCCATAGGAGTACGAACTGTTACAGCCTCAAAAACATCTTCTATGTATTCCTTATTAGCAGTAGAAGTCCCTTTAGCATTGTATAGTTTCCATAAATCACCGAGCTTAATAGATGTAATATTTTTATGCTTGCCAGTTAAAGCGACTTTAATATTAGTATTTTTAAAAGCATTATCCAAAAAGAAGATTTCATCATTAGTTTCTAATTCTTTTAATCTAGGGTTAACATCGTCAAGATTCAACCTCATGGCCTTGTCATAAGGCCGCATAAAAGCAGATGCAGAATTATCCCTAACAGGTTTAGTCGCTTCATTAAGTAAAAAGTTTTGAACAGCTTTAATTCTAAAATCTCTAATAAATTTATGCATATAAACAGATGAAATATTTGCATCAACACCTTCTGCTCTCTGTCCCTCAACCCATTCATTCGCTGAATTAATAACCCTATCAGCTATAGAATTAAATTCAACGATTTCTTGCTGCTCTTCATTAAATTGTTCTTCAGTAATGTCTCCTTCAAGAAAACGTTGCATAGAAGAATTTTTTTCAACTTTTAATACTTTATTATAGATAGCTTCAGATAATCCAGGAGCATACTCATTTTTCATTGCTTCTACAAGTTTTTCTATCCCTATTTTATCAATATTGTTGATAAGTTCAGTTTCAATTTTGACTAAATCTTCAGGTTTTAAATTACCATCTTTAGCCATTTTTAAATAAGCATCAACCCGTTTATTAACGTCAGCATTACCATCCCATCGTTGACGTATTATTCCCTCAAACATATTATCTATAACTTCTGATGAAACCTCTTTCCAGGTGGTAGGTAGTAGATTTTGCAAAAGCTGTTTAGGAATCCGTTGCTTCCCAACCATATGTTCATTGCCATATACACCAAAATTTCCCCTTACATGTTCAGGAGATAAATCACTTAAAACAGAAGCTTTGTCATAAACTAATTTCCCATTTACGATATCATAATCACTTAATTCACGTAAACCTCTTTGTTTAATAGCAGTCTCCTGCATAATCATATGAAGGCCCTCAGCTTCCATAAGTTTACTCATCTTCTCACCAGCAGCATGCATCATATACTTGCCAAGTAAAGCTCCGTCCTTCGCGTTCGGAGACACGATGAAGGATTTATTTTGACCTGATGCGGGATTACCGAAGTCAGCATTGATGGCATTTAGCACTTTATCTGAGACTATAATAGCACCATCTACATTCTCAGGTAATTCACTATTTAAACGAGATACATCATGAAAGAATTGTTTATCCTTTTTAGACGCCTTCTCAATAGCTTCAGACAAATCTCTAACAAGTAAGTAGTTATAGTTTTCCTGTACTTCACCAGTATCCTTGTTAATAACATCAGTTAAACTTGATATTGTTTTTTTAGTAGGAGCATCTAATATATCTAAAAAATTACCAGATACATCATCATAGACACGTTTGCCTTGATATCTTGCATTGGCAAATTCAACTCTTGCCTTAGCATCATCAAATCTATCCCCTATAAGCTGACCTTGATTATTGTATTTTTTAAAATGGTCTATTCTTACAATATCTCGCTTAGCATTTGGGGAATAATTAGAAGTTCTAATATAATCTTGATATTCTTGCTCAATTTCTGAGCTTTCCTTTAAAATCTTGCCTGGAATAACAACTTCTTTTGTTAATTGTTTCTTGATAAACTCAACATCACCTTCCCAGGCATTATTCATCCATATTTGCTGACGTTTATTAAATGCAGCAGAGTCTTTGATAAACCCTGGATGGGTTAGTAGTGTTTTAATATTAGCATCAGTAGCTTCCATACCATTCATATGTAAATCATAATATAGATTAGAAAGCCACATCCTGTCAAAGTCTTTACTAGAGCCTTTATATTTCTGTATAAATTCTTTTCTAGAACGATTTAATTGAATGTTAAATTTTTGATGCTTACCTTTGATGCTTTTATTAATAGCATTGATTTTTTTAGTAGCTTCTGCGGCAGAAATATTAGCAACTTCAGGATTATACTTTACCCATATTATTTTATCTTTATCAGAAGAACCACCGAAAGCATAGTAACCTTTCTTAGCCATTTTTTTCATAGCATTAGAAACAAAAGAATCATATGCTTTACTAGCTACTCTTTCATCCCAATTATTCTCACGTAATAAATGGTTATTTCTAAAATCAGACAAGTCTAAATCTCTGTTTCCCTTTTCGGTTTTAATTGTTATATGGTCAAGCACCATATAAGTAGGCTCTGTATCAGCCCCGCCCTTTTCTCTGTAAGCAACTTCAATCCTTTTAATAGGCTCTTCTTGGTGTTTACGATTACCAGCACGGGAAATAGGATTTGAGGGATTAGACATCTCAAATACAGTATTACCATCAGATTGTAAGTGAGTGACAAGCTTCCCCATATTCTTTCTTGTCATCCATTGACGTAATTCACGTCTTCCTTCTTCTTTTAATTCAAATTTACTATCACCAGTTACATCTCGTAGTTCTTGTTGTAAGGCATCGGCCCATTCTTCTGATAAATTTTCCTTTGAACCACGTCGTAAATAGAGAGGATTACCTCCTTCATCAGTACGTTGAAGAACTGTTTCAACGATATTAGAAAGTTCACGTTTCTTATTCTGCTGGTCTAATACAGTAGGAGCTCCTGCAAATAATTTATTTAGATGCTTCTTCGTGAATTGTAATGAGCGCTTACCAACTTCTAATTCAGTTGGACCTTCAAAGTCTGTATCAGCCTTGTCAGATATCTCGCTTGATATCGTCTCTTTATTTATAGCTTCTGGTGTAACTCCTTTTAATGGTGGCGCTGTTAATCTATTTCTTCTTTCAACTAAATCTTGATTTTTAGCTATTACTTCAGCTAATTTACTTTCAGCCTCAAAGGTATCGACTCCTTGAGCTTCTTTAGCAATTATATCATCCTTAAGTTCAAAGCCTAATTTTTCTGTTTCTGCAATTTCCTTACCAAGTTTTGCTATCTTAGCCTTTTTAGCCTTTTCTTTAGCGTTTGTAGCCACTTTCTCAGTAGCAGTGGACACTGGCTTCCAATTATCCTCAAAGAGCGTTTTAATGGCCTGTCTACCCGCCTCATTAATGTTTCTAGTGCCAATACCAGCAAATCTTCTAGGCGGTGCAGGCGGTTCTTTAATATGGGTAAACATTCCAAGGCCTTTGTTAGCACCCTGATTCCATTTATACCATACACCTTCAGCTTGATTAAAAAAGAATACAGGCTTACCATTATCAATAGCCATTTGTACTGACAATCCAGTACCACCCTTAACCTGAGTTTGACCTTTAATAAAAAGCTGCTCTCCCTCACCTGTTTCTCTTATTTGAGGACGTTCAAATTCTCCTATAGCATATACTGCATCAGCATATTTAATCTGATACCAATTACGTCTTTGTAAATTTCTTGAAAATTCCTTATTAGGAACTTTTTTACCAATATTCTTATTAGCTTCTCTAATATGAGAATCAGCTTCTTCTAATTCAGTAGTAGATAATACACGCTGGAACCCAGTAGCTCTAATACCTTTAGCATGACCACCAAAAGTATAGTTAATAGTAGGTATACCCATCCTATCAGCTTGTTTGGCAAATTCAGTATCAGCACCTTTAGCTCCCCCAGATGTAACATATGTTTTGAATTTTTCTCGAACCATTTTAGGGTCGGCTTTATATATTTGCTCACCATCCCTATATTCACCAGTAGGTTCAAATCCTTTCTCAATTAGCTGCTCTTCAGTAACCTTGCCTTCTATTCCAAGTTCTTGTAGAAGTTTCATAGCCATCCAGCCTTCTTTATTAGCATCCGGGTCTCCCCAGGCTTTTGTAGCTTCTTCTTTTAATATAGGCTTGACTTCTTCAGGTAATTTATCATATTTAGGCATAAGTTCAGGGTCCATGCCTGACATACCAGCCCACTCAGGGTCCTTTTGAGCTTTTTCTCCCATCGTTTTCATGAATTTATGAGCCTTAGCTCTAGTCCAAGAGACCTCATTACCACCAAAATAAGCACCCATAGTGTATTCATATATCTGCTCAGGAGTAGTATCACCTCTCATAGTCGATGGTAGTCCCATAAACAGGGAGCCTGCTAAGGCTTTTCCTACCTTCTCATGGGTAGAGGTACCAGGTGTCAAGTTTCCTATTGTTCTGAAAACACCCCCAGCTACAGCACCACCCATACCAGATTCAATCATCTGGTCTACACCACCCTGCCATGAAGAAATAGCAGATGCCGCGCCTAATTTAAAAGCGCCCTCAACAATATGCCTAGCTTTATTGCCCATAAGAAAGTTTTTAGCTGTATCCACAGCTTGACTTCTTCCTACAAAGCTTTTACCTAATGTTTTGACAGAAGTTTTTGCATGTTTAGTAAGGAAATCAGCGCCACGCATAGGAATTGATTTAAGATTTGCAGCAGCAGCCGCAAACCCTCGAGCGCCAAGCATAGCAGCAGGTTTAGACATTATACCAGGAACAAAACCGGCAAGATGTCCTAGGTTTCTAAATATTTGTTCGTATTCGTTATCAGGATGTTCGGCTATATTTAGAGTAGTAAAGCCTTCTACAAAACCAGCACCCGCTTGTCCTATAGCCTGAAGGAGGGAAAAATCTCCTGTATAATAAGGTATCCCATACGCTTCAGCATGCTGTTGTATTTGCTCTTGTTGTTCTGGCCTTAAGAGATGTTCAAAATCCTTATACTTATTTATTTGTTGCTTAGTATAATTTTCATCCCATTGTGGTTGCCAATTGGCAGGTATAGGCATGTTACTCCTTTATTAATCTTCAGATGTCCACTCATTATATAGGCCCACTATTTCAGAAGCCGTAAAACCTAAAGCAAGTAAATCTCCAAAAGGAAGAGCAGGAGAATCAGCCATAGCCATAGTCGTAGCTTTTCCTAATATCGCAGGTACCTTTCTAGCTAGAAATTTCCAAAAACTTTTAGTTTTTTTAGGAGCATCTAAAGCTTTAGCCATTGTAGCAACCCCCACTGTTCTTCCAATATCGCCACCTGTATCTCCAGCAACATCTCCTATTGTTTCTCCTATACTAGGAGCAAAATAAGGAGCAGCTCCTTTTACAAATCCTTTTACAGAAGGCTTGGCACCTTTAGGCATTGCTTTACCTTTAGCCCATTTGGCAGCTTTACCTAAAGCTGTCTCAGATAAACCTGTATTACGAGCAAATCCTTTTATCTTACTAGAAGCTTTCCATGTGGTTCCAGCCTTACCAGAAGCACCTTTCTTTTCTCCATACACTTTTTCATATTTACCAGCACTCATCCCACCTTTCCTAGGGTCACCCCAAGCTGCTTCAGCAGCCTTAAGATATTCAGCACTACCCTCTGTAAATGTACCATATGCTTTATGGGCTCCATATGCCAATGGAGCAGCACCCATAAGGGTCGCAACAGGGCCACCTTTTAATCTAGCACCTTCCCCTTCTACGCCGGGGTCATATACTATTGAAGCCAAATCTTTTAACCAGTGTTCATCTTTCACCGGAGGTTCATACAATAGTGGAGTCATGAATTGAGCCCCTTGCCCCCCTGCCATAGCAGCAACTCTCGAATAATTCTCATATACTTGGTCTGCATCATGATGGGTTTGCATATATTTCATAATTGACTTTGAGCTAGCATTTGGATTCTCCCTCTTGTATTCTTGAGCCAATATATTAAAACGACCAATGACAGTATTCATATAAGAAGCATTTTGACCCATTACCTGCTTATTAAAAGTCATAAAATCAGGATTAATATCATTTGATTTAGAAGCCGCAACATAACCTTGCCATTGTTCAGATAAATCAGGCAATTTACTTGAAAATGCTGCATTTATATCAGAACCAGTTGCAGCATCAAAGTCTAAGCCGTGTGAACTCCATTGATTTATAGCATTTACCTGATTTTTAGTTTGTTCAGTAATTTTTTGACTATACTTTAATTGAGCTTCCTGTAATAAAGCCATCCTCTCTGCTCTTGCATTAGCCTGATTAGAGATTCTTGACTGATTAAGTTTTTCAATATATTCCATGACATCAGTACCAGTATCTATATTCACCTGATTGCCATAATTTCTAATTCCCATTATTATCTCCTTTAAGCTGTTTTAGCATCATTCCAATTGGTTAATTGCGTCCAGAATATGGTATTAAAATCATCATGTATATCTGCAATAGACGCTTGAAAGTCAGCTTCGTCTTGTTCTAAGGCTAAACCTGCATCTCTTACACCACCACCTAAAGTTGAATCTGCTGTAGTTGCAGCAGTTGTAGCGCTGCTTAGTACTTGGTCTAATGCAAATTCTTGTCCAAAGTTTCCTGCACTAGCAACTCTTGATGGACCTCCTACTTGTGAAGCTTGTGTCAATAATCCAAAGGTTTGTCCCGCCACTTTATCTCCAGCTGCTTGGGATGCAGTACTAAAACCTTCAGTTAAATCATCCATCGTATTTTCATGAGCTTCCTGTGTTCTTACCCAATCTGCTTCACCCTCCTCTTGTTTCCTAGGGTCATATTCATCAATTACTCTTTCATACTCACTAGTTTTCATTGTAGAAGCATCTGTTGCATCTTCTGCAGTTCCTGCTGTTAGCCAATTTTCAACATCGCCAGTTTGGTACTTTTCGGCAACATCTACAGTTTTATTGTCCGCAAGCCAATCCTCAAATTGTTTTTCACGTTGTTTTTCAATAGCTTTCGCTTTATCTCTTTGTCTTGAAGCATAAGATTGGCCAAACCATCCCCACTTACCTTGAGAAGGTCTCCAAGTATTATTATCGTCTACTAATGAGCGTGCCCAGCTATCTTCTCCAACCCACCAACTATCCTTTTTCTTATCAAACCAGTTAGTGATTTTTTTAGTATAAGATGTCTTCGGATGCCACCATTTATGAGAATACTCTTTAAGTCCAGTTTTAGGATTAGTAGTTCCGCTACCTATACTTTGAACCCAAGCTTCTCCAAGAGGTCCAAGCCAATCAATAATCTGAGCTTCTTCTTTATTAACATGAGATACTTGGCCCTTTACTTTACGTAGAGCAGTATCTCCTTTCCGACCCTTTCTTGATAAATTTTGAAGGTGTCTATTGTAAGAATTTACTATTAAATTAGGATTCATATTTTTTCCTTATCATTGGCCCATATTTTGCAACCAACTATAAAATTCATTTGTAGGCATATTAGTTTCCTCGTCAAACATTCCCATTTCTTGCGCAGCCTCTCCTTCATCCATATCTGGGAAAAGTTCCATTAAGGTATTACCCATTCCTTCTGTCATTGAATCTCCCATATCAAAACCATCAACAGCCATATCTAATAAATTAGATGGTTGAAAACTTGATGATGCTACCGGAGTGGTAGTTTTACCAGACCCTTGCAAACCACCCATTAAAGAGGTCCCAATGTCTTTCAGTGAACCTTTTCCAAATAGATTTTTTGCTTTACCTAATATTTCTTGAGGCTTGAATACTTCTCCAAGACCACCTTTTAATCCGCCCATTATTCTTTCACCCATGCCTAAATTACTAATATGTGAGGGGTCAGCCATTGTAACGTCTAATCCAAAACCTCCACCTTCACCAAAGCCTTTACCAAATTTAGACAAACCGCTAGTTGGGTCCATTCCCCCCATAAAAGATTTAGCAGCTGATTTTAAAACATTTCCAAACTCATCTTTAGCAATATCCTCAGTTACAGACTGCCTAGTACCCTTCAGATAGTTTCCGCCAAGCAAATCTTTTTGCTTGACACCAGATACAGCCCCTCCAATAGCACTACCGGCTAAAGCCCCAGCTCCACTAGCAGCTGCTAGTAATAAAGGAGCCGCAGCCCCTCCTGTTACTGCAGTTAAAATAGCAGCTCCTAATAAACCGCCTATAGAAGCTCCCCATCCTTTAGATTTAGCTAATTTAGACCCTGAGGTTGATAAGCTAGAAGATTCATCCTCTATATCTGTATCAAGGTTTCTATCACCCCAACTGAACCCTTGCCTATAGTTTGACATTATTCTTTCCTTTCATTAATTATGCAGCTGTTTCTAATTTTGCTGTTTCCCCAAACGGCTGCCAAAAACAATTTACTATACTATCACAAAAATCATGTGCTGTACCCGACTGGTCTGTAGTTGGGTCAACCGCATATAAGTGAATCTCAATTCGTAAACCCCATGTATCGCTATGTAATGCGCCAGTAGTATTCCGACCACTTTCCATTGGAAGAAAGGTATGTGAATTACATATATCTATTGAGTGAACAGGAGTAAAAAAAGTATTATTTCCCCTAGCATTAGTAAGAGTACTGGGCGCTGTGCCACTATCCAAAGTATAACCTAAATCAATTCCCCACCTCCAATCATTATTATCAGAGGATTGTGAGGAATCTAAATACTCCCCATTGGCACGAGCACCATGTCTATAGATACCATTATTTTGTAAATATTCTATAGTCTGTCTTAATTGCATTGTTCCAGCATCTGCTAATCGTCGTTCTCCTGCTGGATATGAGCTATTAAAAAAATACTTATTTCGTTCAGAACCGACTGTCCATCCAGAGGTTGCTGCATCAGAACCTTCATGTGTATTTGTAACAAATCTATCATTATTGCTACAATTATTATGCCTGGAGATTAAAGAACTTTTAATAAAATCTTGGCAAGCATGATGATGAAAGTTTAATTGTTGTCCACCTTCAGTCCAAGGAACAGCTCCAGAAGTATAAGTTGCAGGAAGAGGGTATCCAGAAAAATCATCAGTAACATATCTATCAGAATGAAGATGGCAGGCTGCAGAAACAAAAAATACAAAACAATCATAATCTCCTATAATTAATTTCTTATGAGGCTTGCTTCGCGTTGAAGCTATATAGGGAACTTGATTTTCGCCGCTCTCTCCCGTTTCCGGGTCTCCGCCTGTATCACCTTCATTTGTATAAAAATGTTTTTCCATACAATTAAAACCAACAGCAGTTCCTTTTCTGATTGTATTTATAAGCCAGTTCCCATTAGTAGTTGGGTCAACCGATGTTGCAACATTTAAAGGATAGTTGTTTCCAGAAGTATTCATTGTTCCAATATCTGTGTGATTATCGGGTCTCCTAAATGCTACAAAGTCAACTATCCGTACTAAATTAGCAGAATAAGTACAATTATAGAATATCCTTGCACTTGAATCATTATTGTATGATGCATTGCATGCATCACTGATATCTTCTGCAAGGTCTGCCGCACTTGTAGCAGCACTACTTGAATAATCTACTTGAATCCAATGATTTATTTCACCTTCTGTAATAAGAAAAGGAGGGCTATGATTAGAGCCCCCCGCTACCCAGTCTGTATCATTAAACCAAATTCCACATTTTCCACTACCCGCTACAAAGTCTTGGTCACCACCATCATCAGCATCTCCTGGGCCAGGTTGAGTTGGTATAACAAAATAACTTCTATGGACAAGATTTGCAGTAGTTGTTGGAATTGTCAAATTTGTTACTTGTGTATTAACAGTGGTTGGGTCAACTTCTTCGAAAGTACGTCCCAAACTACCCTTCCCAAACCGCCGTTCCTCATCATCTGTCCCAACCTCTCCTAATTCTCCATGTTCAAAAATTTCCTCATTAGGAAGGTTTGGAGGTTTGTCGCTACTTTCCCAAAGAGGGTCTGCCCAAAAAGGATAGGTTCCCTCAGGCATTTCACCAGGATTATCTTCATTTTCAGCGATATTATTAGGATTGTGTCGCCATCCTTGCCAATAAGAATGATTAGCATCACGCTGAGATTCATGTTTATTCCGGACATTAACAGTTAAAAATCCACTAACCAGTCTATCGCTCGGCATTCCTCCAAAATTAGCTACCACTGTATGAACTTTTGCATCACCAACTCCTGGACCTCCTCTAGGCATAATAAATACTCCTTATTACAATTTGTTTAATCCCAAGCATTATAGTTTTCATCTCCATCTTCTTCATCTTTATCTGCGCCCCATGCAGAATAACAAACCCTTAAATCATCTTTACCCATAATAAAATGAGCGCCACCAGTACCCTTATCATTAACTACTAAACCTAGCGGGAATGTAGTTCCAGCAGTATAAGCAAAATTACCAATATCATCAGTAGTATCTGCACTAGCAGATGCCCATAAAGTTCCTTCAAACTTATGAAGAGCAGTCCATGTTGGAGTAATAGTTTCATCAATAGCGATTCCATCAGCCTCTTTTAGTAATTTTTTATTAGCATCACTTTGATTAACTTTAGCTTCTATTTTATCGTCTAAAGCAAATTCTAAACAAGGACCTGTTGCGGAGCCTATACCACTACCCAGTCCAATTTCTATCCTAATAGAGTTTGCTGTATTTATAACCTCTATACCTTGTCTAACCGCTTCACTACCAGAGCCACTTCCATCAGAATTGATAAAGCTAACTTCGGGTCCATCACCGCCCCCAATTAAAAGACCTCCTGAATTTATCATTCTTTTAGATTGTATTTGGTCTGGAGCAATTGCATCTTGTGAGACTAGTACTGATTTGGCATCAAGGCTGCTTGTATTAGTTCCACCATCAGATACTGGGATAACGCCTTCACCAGTACTACCGCAACCAGCACGATAGATTACATTATCTTCAATGGTAACATCTCCGCCATTTAATCTTGACAAGGTTGTATCGTCAGCATCTCCAAGTTCTATATCCTCATAAATATATACATTGCCAGCAGGCTGAATACGCATTCTAGGGTTAAGAACACCCGCTTCATTACCAGTTTTGAAAAAAAGCTCAGATGAACCAGTGGTACCAGCATTCCCTATTTCTGCAAGTTTATTGCCATATTGATTTTGAAATTGTAATGTTGAATGAGCTGCATCGAGTGATTCATCAATAAGTACTTTTCCTCTAACATGTAGTCTTTCAGTAGGGTCGACATTGCCAATACCAAGACAGTTAGTATCTCCTGTAAATATCAGTTTATTATCACGAATCGTAAAGTCGTGGGATGCTGAAGTGCCAGTATCTATATTGAAAGCTCCTGTATCGGCTATTTGCCCATCAGTAATTTCTGTATCTCCTACTGTAAAATCATCTTCAGCATCAATCGTTGTTCCTACAATAGAATTAGGATTATCAGCTCCTATAATAGTACCATCAATATTGCCACTATCAATATTTACACTTGTATTAGATTGAGCAAAGTGATTTAATGGAGCCACTAAGGTATCAGCAGATAATGTGGTAAAAGCACCAGTAGATGCTGAACTTGCCCCGATTGCAGTACCATCAATAGCACCGCCACCTATATCTACCTTTCCCATGACAATGGAGCCAGTGCCAGCTGGAGTTAATGTTAAATCTGCGTTACCTCCATTGGTATTATCTATAATACTACCATTTATATTAATATCATCTATCTGAAGTTCTCCGCCTGTCACCGTACCTGTAGTAGAAATATTATTAGCAACTGTATCAAAGGCTTTATTTAATATCATCTTGCTAGAAGATTCATTCCATAAAAATGAGATTAGTCCACCACTACTACCATCATCACCTATTAAATAACCAGCTGTATCACAATCTGCAATAGCGGTAGCATCTGAGGCTACTTGAAATCTTAAGTCATCAATAGTAACTGTTGTTGAATTGTTAATAGTTTCAGTACCACCAACATCAAAGTCTCCTGTAACAATTAAATTACCTACAGTAAGAATGCCAGTAGTATCGGCTATTGTAAATGAAGCAGTACCATCGGCAGCTTTAACCGAACCTGTATTAACGTTAGCTATATCTGTATTACCTGTTAATGCGGAATCTGCAGATAAAACTACATTTCCTGAGCCCGATTTACCAGTAACATCACTATGATTGGAAACATCACCTATAAGGTGAACCTTGTTATGATGTTGATTCTCATAAACATTCTGTAAAGCACCATGTGTAAGTACTCCCCCAGTAACGTTAGTCGTTTCAATAGTGACATTGCTAGAAGCTTCACCATCTGCAGTTTCAATATTAGAAGAAAATTTAAGCCACATATTTCTATTTTTAATGAGAAGATTGCCATTCACAATCATCATATCACCTTCGTTTCCTTCTGAACGAGTAGGCATTCTGCTAGAACTTTTAATTTTAGGCTGTGAATGAGCTGTTAATATTCTATCTTGTCTATTCATTATTTTATTGACTTCATTTTGTAAACAATTGTTATATCGTTTAACACGAAGTCCTTATCCATAGTACCTGATATTCTTATCTGAATGCTATATATATTTTTAGCTTGAGCAGAAGTAGCTGGCGAAAAGGATTCAGTAACAAAGGTATCAGCAGTATGGTCAAGTACTGAAGATTCATCAAAATTTTTCGCACTACCAGCCCAGTCTTTATCTCCATCTGTAAGATAATTCATTGCCGTAGCCGCATGACCCTTTTTATATGTTACAAAGACCTTTGAAATAGTCTTTTTTACTGATGGCTCTCCAAAGTCTATTTCTTTAGTTGTAAATCCAATATCTTGGTTACCGTCAGCTTCCGCAAAAGCGTAAACTATCTTAGCCCCTTCATCTATCATAACCAATTGTCCATCAACAGTATCTGTAACCATAGGGCACAAACTATCTGCGTCTGTCTGAATACCGTCGCTTTTCAATGTCCAAGATGCTGTTGCCATATCATAAATATATGCACTATTGGTTGCTGTTATCCCAGACCTTACAATAAGTTGGCGTTTTAAAGGATTAAATCCAATTCTGAGGCTGCCAGGGTTAGTATCTGCAAAAGCTTTCCAAGTGACAGAATCTATTACTCTCATACCTTTTGGCTCTAAAAGATGTTCAATCTTTTGACCATTATGTAAGTAAACTCCATTCATGTTAGCCCATGCTATTCCAAAATCGGTAACACAAGCTGCTCCTGCATTTGGGATACCCTTATAATCATATTTACGCTCTACAAATTCCTGGCCCCCAGATACATTATATATATATAAAGTATGTCTTTTAAATTGGAATAATCTATCTCCAAATGCCATCAACTTTACGATATCGTCACCATCTTGAACAGCTATATCTACATTATTAGCTTTTACTGGAAACTTGTCAGGAGTAGGCCCGTAAAGAGAAAATCCAGACTTTACCATTCTATCTCCATAACTGACCCCATCAATCTTCACATTGCCAGCATAAATACTTCCAGCGGCAAAGGCAGATGTTTTAAATGAGTCAAGCTTTATTATATCATCTCTTGAATGGCCATTAATAGCATCATATCTTAAAAATCTTGGAGGACTATGAAAATCTAATCCATATGCTTTAGTAGCTCCAGAAGAAGGCCTACCATGTGTATGTGTATATTGATAAGGATAGACAGGACCATTCACTGTGCCCGGAGGCCAAACATATTTAGCTGTAGAAGGTGCGGTCGTATTCCACAAATATCCATTTGGACCTAAATGAGTATAATCTACTCTATTATAAGCACCCCCAGATGAATCTGAGCCAACAGCTTTGACTCCCTTTACAAAATCCCATTCAAATAATTGCCATAAATCAACGAAACCATCTTCATCTGATGACCAATATACTTTTATACCAGTAATACGAGGATTACCACCTATTATATCATTAACGCCTGTAGCACCAAAGTTGTACCCAGCAGTATCGGCTGTTAATCTTGTCTGAATAGTGTCCCCAGCATCATCCCAACCAGTTGCTACACCCGCTGGATGTTGTAATCCATGCATTTTTATTGAGGGGTCAAATAGCATTTTAACACGTTGGCCATTATTACTAATTGACCCCCATGTATCATTCTCGTTGCCTGTTGTTGTATCAGTTAATATGCCATTTCCAAATTTTAAAGCTCTAACAGGGTTTTCACTTTCATAAGTATTAGTAGGATTACTAGGAAATTGAGATAAAGTTCCGCTAAATTGAGGACCAGAAGGATACATCCTCATTAATTGAGGAAGACTTTCTTGAATCCCATCATATACAGTGCTAACATAAAATTGATACTGTTCTATTCCAGTAGGCATCCATCCACCCGTTTCATCTGCATATTCATGATATCCTAAAGAAAAACCCCAAGACATACCTGATTCAGTCACGACGTCCCCTGGAGGAGTTGTACCGGCTATAATAGCAGACTTTTCATTTGCAAATCCTGGGCCAGCCCAAGGTTCTCCGGCCGTAAGAAAGGTGTTTAATCCTCCTTCAAAAAGTTTACGTTGCCACATAATTGCATTATTGCAAACTTGCATATCTAGAGTTCCTGGAAGAGTTATTGTAGGGAAACAACCCTCAATAGCCTGTGGTTTTGTATACCATTGGTCTATTCCACTATTACCGCCACCGCTATTATAAATATGTCCCTGACGAGCTATTGAAACACCGGTTTCATTATTACCATATAATTGCCCTGGAATAAATCCACGCCATTGAGCTACTGTAGATTGCTCTAAATCGGCATCAAATATACGCAAAGCTCCATTATGGAAATATGCATATAAAATAGCAGGGATAGATGCAGTAAGTAATGTATCACCATCAGTAGCCTCTTCTATTATAACACCACTAGCTGATTCTATAATATAATATTTCTCTGATGCATTAACAGCAGCACCACTTGCAGTATTTGGATTAACTCCAAAGTTATTTTTATCGGTATGTATGATATAAAAGCCATAACCACCGGCTGTTATTGCTGGAGTCTCTGTAGCTAATGCCACTGTCAAGCCTGAATTAATTTGACCTAGTGCATAGACTTGGCCTACCTTATCAACAGAAACATTTGTACACTCGGCTAATTGATTTTCGGCAAGGTCTTTATCTGAACTATTAACATTAAGTCCTCCATCAAATCGAATTAGTTTATAACTTTTTTTAGGCATTAATAGCCAGGACCCTCTTTTGGTCCAGTTCCAGACTTACGCTGAAATAAACCGCCACCAATATTATCAAAAAGTTTTCTTTGAGCTTGTTTAGCAGAATCTCCGCCAAATAATCTTTGCATCCATGATTTGGAATCGTTTTGGCCATATGACCAAGGCCCCGGACCTTGCTGTTCATCATTAGAGCCTCCCTGCAACAATCTCAATGCAGACAATGTTCTGTCTCCCATCATAGAATCTTCAGTCAAGGCTTTACCTTCATAGTCCTTAAATCCTAATTTATTCAACAAAGCCTGCATTTCCCCAACCTGACCTGAATCAGTCGTGTCAAAGTTTTGTGCAAAATCTCTAGCATGATGTAATAAATCGCGATTTTCTTCCATTCCAGGGTCATAAGATTCTTTGTTTCCAAATTCATCTTTAGGACTTATTCCTAAAACGTCTTTAATACGTCCAAAGGCTTGACCTTGTTTGCCACCTTGAAATAGACCCTTATCATCTTTCATTCCGCTTACTAAATTTCCAAGTAAGCCTGCTAATCCCTTCATTTTAGTTCCCCTTATTTAGTTTAATCATTATATTAGCTAAGCTTTCTACATATCCATGTATACGCTTTTGTTCTAATTGTACTTTTTTCTGTTGGTCAATTAACTTAATAATTATACTTTCCAATCTTTTATTATCTTCGTCAAGCTCTTCAAGGAGCTCCGTCTGAATCCACTGATTCTGTTTCCATATAAAATACCCAAAGACTATCGTCACCACTACGGGTATCCCGTACTGTTCTAGTATCTGAAAAAAGTCCACTTACTTCCATGTCGTGGTTGTGGTCCACTTGGCAGTAGGCTGGACATGCGTAGTTGTCCATATGATTGTTTTCAATATATTCCCATGTTTGTCCAATAATGATGATGCATATGAATATGTAGACATTTTCTATCCCCTCAACGTATATCCCCATAATGTTGCCTTTCCATTTACTATCTTGACAGGAGTAACTGCAAAGTTGCCTCCTTTATAAAAATCAACGATAGCAAAAGAATGGACCCATTGATGAGGACGTCCTTTTAGCCATTTATTTTTTTCATTAGACATGTCCTTCAAACATCCGATACACCATGCCTCTATTGGCCCTATTAGACCTGTACTTCCCATCATTTGCATTGAATGATAATGGCCATACATAATTGAAACACCAAGTTTTCTTAAATGGTTTGCAGTATGATACTGTCCCCCAAAATGATGTCCATGATAAAAGTGTAACTTTCCTATATTAAAGTATTCTCCAGAAGGATACAATGTGTATCCCCTTTCAATAACTCCACTTAAATCTTCAAATGTATAGTCAGGTAAATAAGGATGTGCCTCTCCAAAAGCTGTTAGCCATTCTTCATGATTTCCCATGCAAAAACGCCTATCTTTTACATTAGCCTTATCTAAACTATCATCAATTTCGTCAAAAAGCTTATTTGTTGCCTTTATATCTGCGTCTATCGCAGGAACCAGATACTCTAAAGGCGGTTTTTTCTTATTTTTCCATTGCCAGTGTGAGACTGAGTCCCACTCTGAAAAATCTCCTAGGTCAATATACCCATCTGGTTTTAGGACTTCTATTGCCTGTTTAACGACAGAGATTGCTTTCTTGTCGTGCAATGGAGCATGCTTGTCGGGAGTAACGATATATCTTTGTAATATCCCTTTTTCATTAGTCATATGACTCCTAATTATATTCTTCAGGAGGAGGCTCTTTATCCCAATCCAAAGGATTTATATAAACATCCTGCAGATTTGCAAATTTAGCCTCTAGCCAATCTTGACAGTAACGCAAATGTAATGCTCCGCATTTATCGCATTCGTAGAATATCGGCTTCCTATATACTCCTATAAGTGATAAGTTGCTAAACTCATCATGTTTACAAATATAGCACTTTGATGGAATTTGGTGATAAACCCTATTACTGGAGAGTCCTATTTTCTCTAATAACTCATGAGGATTATCAATTAAAGACCATAAACCAAACACAGTAGCTATCTTCTCTCCAACTATTTTACTAGAATTTTCTTTACTTGAGCCCATAATTTATCATCAAGTTTATTCTTTGAACTATTAACCAAATAATCTCCTAAAACAATTACTACTTTTTTTAACATTGCTTCAGTCAGAAACGTTTTTGTTATAAACGCTATTATTGCCGGCATTATTTAACCTCCTTATATATTTTAATTATCATATAAATTAATGTTGCTAGTGCTCCAAATGCACTAATCACTGGACCAGCTATTTCAAGCCACCCAAATAAAGACCCTCCTACCCCTATTGCCGCTGTCTTTAATGTATCTTCCATTATTTCATTTCCCTAAGTTGGTGACAGGTTTCAAGTCTTTCTCTTGATTTAGTGCCAAAATTAGGCATTATTTATATCCTTAACTTGGAACATCCGTGCTCCATGTAGTACCAGCGGGGTTTATTAGTGTACCTGTTTCATTACTTGATGAACTATCGCTAATTAAAATTCCACTACCTTCCTCAAATGGCCAGTATCCTCTCAGATTGCCAGTTAAATCTCCAGAATCATAAGAATCAGCACTTGTTAAATCTGTTGGTACTCCACTATTGTAAATTTTACTTACATCATCTGCTGTTAATGCAGTATTCCACATTGCTATATCTGTTAGATTTCCATTCCAATAACCACCCGATTTACCAGCTGCCCCTAATTTCGTTGTTAGGTCACCTCCAGATAAATCTCCTGTAATAGCAGAAATATCAGTAGAATTACCAGTTGATGTAGAACCATCTATATACCATTGAGCTGTATCTGTTGATGCTCTTGTAACAACTACCACAGCATGATGCCAATCTCCATCAGTGGGATTAACGCCATTTTTTACAGTTGCACTATTACCACCTTCTAACAGAAATAGGGTTAACCTATTAAGGGAAGAGCTATATGAGAACTGCATTCTTATAGCATCATCATCAGAATGAGTAGAAATTACGTGCATTGCTGAATCAGTAGTAGATTTAAGCCACGCTGAAAGTGTAAAACTAACTGTATCATCTCCCCATACACCAAAATCTACTGACAAATTAACATAGTTAGTTCCATCCAATAGAAGTGAATAGTTATTACCAAATATTCTAGTTATAGTAAATGGTACTCCTGTGCTATTCTTATTACCATAAATATCAGTAACTAAACCATATAAAACAGCTACGTCTACCTTTCCAAGAGAAGATGGTGTACAGGTTGCAGTATAAACCTTGCCAGAACCTGCTAAACTGCTTAAAACACAGTTAGAAGTAAAGCAATCACTTAAATCAAAATCAGCAACTGATTCGTCAAAAGTAAAAGTAATTGTGAAGGAATTTTCTCCAGTAGTACCAGATTCATCGGAAGTTATAACCCATCCAAAATGACCAGTTCTCTGCCATCCTGTAGGACTCTTCGTTTCAATAGTCATTCCTTCAGCATTAGCTGATTCTCTAACCCATGCCATTAAAAATCTGTAGGAGCTATTATTGCTGCTCCCCCTATATTATTGCTACGTGCTTGTTTTTTTGCATCTTTAACTAATTTTGTATATTTCATATCAAATAGCTGAGAAGCCTGAGGATTTAATGTATCTCCAGCCTTTAAATAGCTGTCTGATAAGGTTTTATAAACTAAAGCCATTTGAAACTCTGAAGGAAGTCTTGATTCTTCTGTCAAGTCTATAGTAAAGTCTGTCCCTCTGGCGATAGTAAATAGTCGCAATTCTTTTATTTCAGATATAGATTGATACTTGCTGGTTTTGCCATCTCTAGTAAGCGTACCTTTTTCTACGAGACCTAATCTACCAGTATCAATAAACCAATAACGGTCATTTGAGGAAGCAGTTGCAGCCGTTAACCCTGTAGCGTCGTCAAATTCATCATCATCTATAATAGGACTGCCTATGAGTCGAGGTATTTCAACATCATTAATCTGCACAGAAGTAACCTTAATAATAAGAGGGTCTAAAGTATAATATCTTTGACCAGCAACAGAATTTTGAGTAAATGTATCTTTAATTATTTCTGTTTGAGAACAAAAATCATCCTGAGCGCTATTAAATAATGAGCGCAACTCCTTTTCACCTACAAGAGGGAAATGTTGTTGGACAAGTTCTATCATTACACTTTGGAGCATATCTAAGTTCCAAGAATGGTTATTTCTACACCGACAGCCGCACTACCAGAAGCAAGGACAAGCCCATAAGTAGACCCTGGTCGAGGTAATACAATAGCTTCTCCAGGCAGTAGTTCAGCTAAAATAACTGTATCGTCACTTACATCGGATGTTGCTGAAGCGTCTATTTTAATTTGCACTGTATCGGCGGCTACACAAGCATTAGTTGTATTAAATAAAAATCCCGTATGTTTAATACATACCAAATCTGTTGAAGTTGTAAAAGCCACTACTGAAGCAGTAGATGTAACAGGAACATTAACGCCATCAGTCCAACCTCCTGATACAGTATTATTCGCGAGCACAGCAAAATCTCCACTCCCGCCTACACTTCTCCTTACATCTTCATGTATTAACTCCATTACCTGATTATTCCCTGCTGATTCTGCCAACTGCACTTTGGGAGTAACTGATACCGCAAAACTTGGTTTATTGTATGCTGCCATTTTCTATCTCCTTATTTAGCTGCTTGAGGTTCAAACCCAAACAATTTTTCATAGTCTAATCTTAATCTATTATATTGGTCTTGTAACCATTGATATTCAGTAGAAGCAATACCAACCTCGGCTTGTAATTTTTGTAAATTTTGAGTATATTCTTGTACATGCGCTTGTACTTTGCCATTATACAATGCTAATGATTTTTGCCATCTATCTAATTCAAATGTATAGTTTTGAATTGTAGTCTGCATTATGTTATCACCAAATTTTTGAGCATTAGTAACCTCTTGCTGAAAATGCGCCATTACAGCCTGAATATCAGCATCATATTTTTTAACTTGAGCATTGTAAGATTTTAACTCTTCTCCTGCCCTTGCAGCATGCTCAGACATTATCGCAGCATTAATTCCTTGCCATAATTGTGTCTTTTTTGCTAAAGTTTGTTGATATTCTTTAATTTGATTATCAACTGTAGCATTATATAAAGCCAAGGACTGTTGGAACTCTTGCATTAATGATGCATTATTTGCGCTAGTTTCAGCAACAGCCTGTGTAGCATTTTGTAATAAAGCTTGATGTTTTTGCTGCGCATTTAATTGCTTTCTTGCCTGCTCATTTCCAACATTAGTTTTAGCAATTTCTATATTTTTAGAAAGATTAGTAGAAGCTATACCCATATCTTTTTGCATATTTTGCAAAGCAATATTATTTTTATTTTGTGCATTAGCAATAGCTTCTTGAACTTTTTGCTGAAAAATTACCTTTTGTTTTTCAAATTGACCTTTTTCATCTTGCATTCTCTGACTAAATTCTTGCAATTCAAGAGGATATTTACTTAAAATAGCATTTATTTCTTCTGACGTTGCTTTTGATAATTCAGTATCTTCATCCTCAATATAAGCTTTCATTGCAGCTAATTCTGTAGAAGTATCAGGAGCAATGGGTACAGCGAAAGTAGCCATAGTAGGAAAGTTAGCGTCTACATCACTATCGTCAATATCTATAGCAGGAACACTAGATGTTGGAATAACATCTGCAATAGTCAAGTCTCCTACTATATCCATCTGTTCAGCAGTAACTGGAGTATAATCAACAACTGTTAAGCTAGGAACAACAGGAGCAGCTGGAATTGTTGCTAAATCATCATAAGATAAAGAAGCCAAATTTCCTAAAACACTATGTCCTATTGTTTGAGCGACATATACAGGAACATTTTGCGTAATATCAGCCTTAGCTATAGTTGCAATACCTGGTATACCTATTACTTCTTGAGGAATAGTAGGAGGTTCAGGAGCTGATAGTACAAATGCCACTGTAGTAGGCATGACTTGTCGAGTCATTTTAGAATGTAATACCTGCACCGCTGTATAAAGCATAGCATGATAATAATATTCAGAAGGAAAGTTAGGGATTTCAGCAATTCCTGTATCCCAAGTAGAACCTGTAAAATCAAATTCTGGAACATAATAATAAACTGCAGTATTACCTCCAGTAGGGGCAGGATATATATGTAGGGAATTATTCTCAATCCACCATACGGGATGATTAACAGTAGCTTCGTAAATAGAAGCATTATCTTTATATTTATTAGATAATACTTTTTTACCCTTATTGGCCATTTTTCCATCACGAGAAACTGCTGCAATAGTTCGAGTTTCGTCTATATCAGTAGTAGCCGCTGTAATAGCCCCAGATGAAATAAGAAATTTCCACATTTCATCTTCGCCGCTTTTTCTTATAGCCTTTTCTACAACATCATAGCACCCATCAAGTGACCATTGCTTCGCTTCAGTATCGTCAGGAATGCCATTAGTTAAAGCTGATATTTGGTCTTTAAAGTTACCAGTCCACGCCATTTATTTTCCCTTTTTATCTTTAACATTGCGTTTTTTTCTGTTATCCGGCTTTACTCCACGCCATTTAGTACCTATATTAGTACTATTAACAGTCTTCGACATTAAGGCCTTCTACGAGGGTCACTACCAGCACCAGCTTCATGTTGAGGAGCTAAACCAGCAGCTCCACCACCACGACCTTCTTTGCTAAATCCTTTTCCCATCCTACTTAAACCGGCAAAGCCAATACTTATACGTTGTTTTAGATTTTTTCTATCTACTGCCATTTTTTCTCCTTAATTAGTTGTTATTTGACTTCTTTCATGTGCAATTATTGCCACTTCTGAATCAGTAGCAGCGGTAATTGTATAGGCCGTAAAAGGGCCATATATAGTATCTCCTGAGGAAACTTTAACAGCTGCAGCAGAGTCTCCAAGTGGAGTTATAGTTATAGTTGCATCATCATCACCATTATCCGATGTGACTTGAATAGAATGTATTACTACATCTGTTACAGCAGTATAACTAGTTGAACCAGTGTGTATTCTTACATAAGGTACTTTGAATGTTTTATCTACAATTGCCATATTTTAATCCTCCACTTCATATACTAATGTATAGGCATCCTGGGCAGTTCCAGCACCACCTTCTTCAGAATTATCGCCTTCATCATTGTGCTTAATATAGCTAAAAGGCCCCTGTAGCGTTCCACCTACAACTACACGTATTAAATATGCTTGAGTAGGGTCTACACTATTAGGATACCTTACTCTATATTCTATCCAATCATTAGGGACATTACCCATAGCTTTAATTAGCATATAACTTCCTCCATCAAGGGTACCATCTCCTACTAACCTTGTAACTTTGGGATGGTCATATGTTTTAGGATATCCAGCTAATGTCATATCTTTCTCCTAGTTAAGAATCGGGGGCAAGTTGCCCTGCCCCGTCATCAGTTGTTATTTATGATGGGTCAGCACCTATACCGCCAATACTACCAGCAGTAGCTTCTGAACCTAATGCCACAATTGGCTTATTATACTTAGCTTCTTGACTTAATGGATAAGTGCAAAAAGCTGCATTAACTGCTGCAACTCCAGCAGTAACTAATCCAGCGGCAACCCCATTAGAACCAGCATCAGTAACAACCATCTTTACTCTTAACATACTGCCTTTTGCAATAGCTAAAGCATCAGCGGTTATTTCTGGAGTAAGATAATTTGTTGCATAGTCTTGAGCCGCTGTTCCTATGTCAGTCCAAGTACCATTACCAAATGTTCCAGCAGTTCCAAGAGCAGCTCCAGCTACAAAATCAGCATCCACACCGCTAGTTGCAGGATTATACCACTGCCAACAAGCCGTTATTTGAGCATCTCCAGTATCTCCAATCTCAAACGACATTCCATTATTAAGAGGACCTATACATAAAACTTCACTATAATAAGTATCTGTGGCATCTGCACTACTTGCTCCAGGGTCAGCCATAATAGTATTAGCAGTGAATTTTACAGTAGAATCATCAATCGCTTCAGACCAGTTTACGTTTAAATTGCCGATTGGGTGGGACCCCGAAGGGTCCCCACCAATTCCACCAATTGTTAAGTTGCTTTGGTCAGCCATAATCTACCTCCTAACTAAACTTCAAGATAGCGTGAGTTTCAGGAAGAGAAATTTCCAGACCACCTTCTGTGATTATCTGGTCACGCCTTCCGTCTTCGTCATTACCCTGAATGTTAGTTTCAATGAAAGTATCACGACTTATACCATTTCCAGCAAGTGGACGATATGCAACATTAGCCATATCTACACAAACTGCATAATTTTCCCAAGGACCACGAAGAAGCGGCTCTTGAACAAAATGCAGATTACCATAGATAGTATTAACTACAGTTACTTGATGTCCAAAGGCACCTGGAACATTTGCAATATCCAGAGAGTACTGTGAAGAACCCACTGAATTATTTAAAAACGAACCAGAACCTAACTTGTTAAGATATGTAATCACTTTACGTGAAGCAAGTACGAGTTTGTTTCCAGAATTGCCACTTTCAGGAGCAAAGAAATCTTCCATTGCATCCAAGAAAGCATCATATCCAGATGAAGCATAACTCATATTATATACTTTACCATTTGCTTCAGTATAAGGTACAATACCCCAAGAATAACGAGTAGGAGCTGTAGTGGTTGATGTTTCAGAAGCACCAGCACTACCTACACCAAGTAAGAATGCTTGTTCTAAGTCCATCTTATGTTCCATCAACTTCTCAGTCCATACACGTTTATACTCATCAGCTATACCACGATACTTAGTTGCCATTGCAGTACCTGAGAAAAGGTTCATTGCAGTTTTAAAAATCTGACAATATCCTTCTCTGTCGAAGATTGCATCTTCCCAACCAGTGGGAGCGGTGGAACCTTCAGCCCATGCAGAGCCAATTACTTGGCACTTCTGGCCATCCGCCATGGTAAAATCATTTGCCATGGTATCACCAACAACAGTACAAGCTTCAGCAGATACAGTAGTAAGGCCACTGTCAGTTTCGTGATAAATCACGGAATCGCCATCAGCCCAAACAGATGCAGTTTCTGCAGCAGCAAAGGTATCTGTACCTTCAAATGTTAATGCAGAATTACTAATTTTAAGTCTACGTACAGTACTTGCATCGTCTACGATAGCAAATACAGCACCTGGAACTAAAAATCTAACATTATTATCAGTTGACGAAATTTGACCATATGAGTCATATCGTTGAGTTACAATAACATCTTCTCCTGCACCAAGAGTTGCGCCATGAGCCTTAGTGCCGGTATCAGATAATTCTTCAGCACCACCAGCCCATTGAAAATTCCGCCTTTGCCATTGATGTCGTTGTTCTAGAAATTTGAATACAGGGTCATCAGTTGCTTTCTTTGCTACTTTTGAAAGGTATACGAAGAAAGGAGACTGCTGAGGTGCAAGTTCTGCAACACGTTCGCCAAAATTAAAGATACGTCTATTATCATTAATTGAAACGCCTTGCGGAGTTACGCCTGCATTCGGTGAATAAAAATTTGCCATTTTATTTCTCCTTTTACAGAATTATTAAGTCCAAGGATTCTTAGACTTATGATTATTTATTAAGTCATCCATAATCGTGTCGGCATCATTTCGTGCAGGTTGGTTCCCTTGAGCGGGCATAACTCCCATAGGCGATGGAATTTGTTGCGCATTACGCGATTGTTGAAAATTCTCACTCGGACCTTTGGGTGCCTCACTTTGGTGGTTACCTGCCTGCCTCATACGAAATAATTGGACAAGATTATCCATTGAGATAGATTCTGGATTAGACATAGTCTTTATAAATTCATTAGTTTCATCAGGAGTAAATCCATAATGCCCCCGTACATGTTCAGAAATTTGTTGCATTTGACGTCCTTGTTGAATCTTATTCTGTCTTTGCTGTTCCTGTTCCTGTAAAAAGGTAGATTGCTTGTCAAGCTTTTCTTGCATTAAAGCTAAATCATACTGATGTTTTAATTCATTATATTGTCCTATGTCAGTATCCCATGATTCTTTCTCATCAAGATACTTGGCACTCTCACTAGACGGGTCAGACCACGCCTCTTCACGAGAGAACCTAGTTGGTTTTTTAGGAGCCATTGGAGGTGGCGGAAATTCTTGTACAGTTTCAGCGGCTTCTTCAGGGGCCTGAGTAGCTGGAGCAGTTTTAGTTGTTTCCAACTCCTGCTTTAAAGCTTGTAACTCATTTTCCCTTTTAGCTGCTTGTGATTGCCAATATTGGTAACGACGTTCGTCGTTTCTAGCATCCTGTTCGGGTGTTTCCTGAACCAAAGGAGCTTGCTCTTGTTGAGGAGCTTCTTCGGTTGTGTCTTCCGGAGCTTTTAAAAACGCATCTCCGATGGGTAGATTACTTTCATTAGAGCCTTCCTGAGCTGGAGTTCCAAAAGCATTTAGGGCCTCTGTATCAAAGGCATTGACATGCTGTTGTGCTTCAGTTGTTTGAGGGGTATCTGTTCTATTCTCTTCCATTCGTTTTACTTCCTTTTATTTGACTGCCCTTTGTCCGCAGGGGTTGAGTCTGGTTTAGTTGCTATTGCGATGTCACGCTTAAGCACGGACATTTCGTCGCCAAGACGTTTTTCAAACAGAGTAGATGCAGCCTTCGCTTTATTTGAAGTGCTATCCAATTCTGTTTTAAACTTCTCAACTTCGACTTTTTTGCGCAGATTAACTGCTTCCCTGTCTCGAGTTTGTAAGTCGCCTTTCAATTGTTTGATTTGGTCTTGAGCTCCTTCAAGTTGTTGCTGAAGCTGTTGAATCACATCAGTACGTTGCATGACGCCTTCCATATCGAAAACTTCTGTTTTCTTCAGTACTTCCTGTCTATCAATAATTCCTTTCTGGTACGCGTCCATGTAAAATTCAAGTTCAGCATAACGATTTGAAGGTAATGTGCTGCCAGACACATATACTACATCATATTTACCCACCGTAATGTTATTGATTACTTCAATTTCACCTGTCTTATCATCGACCAGTCTCTTATTGACAACATATTCAGTTAATGAATTGTTAGGTTGTACTACTCTGAAAATTTTTCTTGTCGTATAAAGCTGCTGCATTAAGGGTATAGCTATTTGAGCTACCCTTGTTAAGCCAGCTTCTATATCTGCTAATTTTGACTTTATTTTTCTTTGACCAAATTCATCTAAAGAAATAGTCGCTTTATATGTTTGAGGGGCAGCTTGTGAGTTGCCCATCATCATTTCATATAAACCTAATTGATGGTCTATATCTGATTTTGCTGTTGTTTCATTATGATATAGTTCATTTGGTAAGGGACTAGGCTGAACAGGCATAGGTGCACCATCAGTAGGGTCAAAAGCTATTGCCACCCCAGGTTGGGACCATTTCTCTTCAAACTCTTTCATATCTACACTACCTTCGGGAACTAATATCTTGACATTTGTAGATGTTGTAGCATGTGCAATAATGAGAGAACGTGTTTTATTGATAAATTCCTGCAATCCTTTTACCATTCGCACATCTGATGTCGGGTAAGGAGTTCTTGTATGGATGTTCATAAAAGGAACGATAGGATATTTTTCAATAGGAAGGATACGCGAGTACAGATATTTGTCTCCCATTATCACACACATTTTAATTCTTTGTACAGTCACTTCTACAACCTCAATAAATCCTTTTTCAGCAAGTTGCTTAAAAGTAACTTGCTCAATAGGTATTTCAGGCATTGGTTGTTCTAAAACAGTATTAGGGTCTTTTCCTTGTTCTGTTAGCTTTGTAGCCTCCTGTGCTCGTTGTTGTTGTATCTGCATTTGTATTTGCTGAATTAAAGCTTGTACCTTTGCTTCGTCAGTCATGACTTGTTTGCCATCTAGAAGCCAGGCAGGTTGTGCCATATACATTTCAAATTTATCAGCATCTAACAAATCTTCTTTATCAGAAAAAGCTTCATATACCCGATATCTTTCAACCATAACCTTCATATATCTCTCATAACCCCTAACATATTCCTGGTCAGAGACTTCCTTAATATCTTCTGGGAATGTTGCTGCAAAATCATTGGTTGCTCGTCCTGTTGACGCTTCATCCCAACGCATATCAGTATTGGCGTTACGAATAGCCTTTTCATACATAGGATACATTTTTATAGCCTGGTCTTTAGTAAACATCCTAGAAACAATAATATTTTCAGCATCATCTAAGAATTTAGAACGAGCATTAGGGTCAACATAAACATCCATAGGGTCAACATCATGAAAACAAACTTCACCTTTACCCATATCTTTTGTAGGGTCTTGATAGATGTTAATATAGCCAACACCCATTGTATAGTAATCATCTACAACCTGTCTTACTACTGATTGCCCATCAGAAACGTCATACATATAAGATAATAAAGCAGACATTATACTTGCCACTCTATTATCAGAATCTTCTCGAGGAGCACACCTAAATGATGGACGATTAGATGTTAACATGGATTTAGCTGCTTCTACAGCTGGATGAATACGATTTACTACGATTGGAGCCTGACCTCTAGCTAATAAGACATCTTCCTGTGCCTGAGTCCATTGTCGTCCTAATCGAAACTCTTTATCTTCTTTAGCATGAGTAGACCATTTTTCACGTTCTTTGGAATATGTATTAAATAAGGTATGAGTTTGATTAACAAACTCTTCGGAAGAAGTGTCTTTTGGGCGGTCTGGCATAGTCATAATTTACAACCTATTGGGTCATCCAATCAAGAACTTTTTTGGTAAAAGTCTTATCATCGGTGTTTTGTATCCATTCTGTACGCCTACAAGGCTTAGCTCCATCTAGGGCTGTCCAAATAGCGTCCATTACATCATCATGCTTTCCTTTAGGATAAGACATGAACTCTTTTTGAGGCTCTAGGTCTTGAGGACGCCAGTAAAAGTTACCTTTAGCGAACATTGGTACGAGAGAGAGTAACCGTTCGCTCTTACGCGTTCTGGGTTTAACACCTTTCTCAAGACCTGGTATATATAAGTCGTCATTCCTCATAATCTCCCTAACAGCCGTCCTAAGAGCCTCTTGGTATCCAACAGTTTCTATTTTAATTCTTCTAGGCCTATATTTCTTATACATATCAATAATCTTTTGTGGTTGCTTTTCCGGAGAGATTCTATCTCTAAAAATATCAATGGCATAATGATTACCCTCGGCATCAACTCCTATCAAGGCTATTACAAAAAAATCAGCCCTCATTGACAAGCTTGATGCAGGGTCTACACCCCCATAAACCTCAACTGGTATAATTGTTTCATCTTCTCCCACAGTTCTAACCATACACCCTTGACCATCTTTGATTTCAAAGTCATAATGATGTAATTTCATCCATTCTGGCTTAAAAGGGGCACTATCAGGTGATTGGGCAATATTCATATATTCCTGATAGAACCCATTAACGTTTCCTACAGAACGATATTCCTCTTCAATTTGAGTAATTCGTTCCTGTGGAAATCTTTCAGGCCAGATAGAATTACCATCTTCGTTTGTAATTGCATACCATAATACAATCCAAGCGGAGCTATCTTTTACCCAATATAAGAAACAATCTTCGGAAATAACCGTGCCTATCATTACGATTTTTCCTTCATCTGATAGTGATGGTATTACAGCTTCAGTCATCCATCGACGATTCTTAACCCTAGCTTCGATTGTAAATGCATTAAGCTCTGATTCAAAATCATCTACTATAATCAAATTAGGCCTTGTATCACCCTCGATAAAACCACGAACACGCTGTCCAGTTCCAACTGCGACAATTCTCGTGCCGTTGCCCAGCACTATATCAGTGTTGGTCCAACGTCTTGCAGTATTTGCTCCTAACTCTCCAAATAGCTCCCGAAATTTATCGGAATGATTTAGGTGGAATTTGATTCTTGATAAGAAGTTGATTGATTGCGCTTGGGATTCAGAAATGATGACTATAAATAAGTCTTCATCACTCCGCTTGAATGCAGCCTTCCAGAGCGGATATATTAAACTGGTTGTAGTAGATTTAGCAGTACCTCTGGGAGCAGCAATTGCGGCCCTGGTAACAGATTGGTCAGCCAAGTTTCTATAAATGTCATGATGGAAAGGTGGTATTTCTTTACGAAGAGCAGTAGGAAAGCAAATGCGCCCAAAAAGAGCCATATTTTTATATAATTTCTCATATATCTTCTTTCTTTCATATTGTTCTTCATAATCCATTATTTTAGATAATTCATTTTTTCAACTTCCTCTAAGAACCTTTTAGGCAACCCTTTTTCAAATACTTTTGTATTACGATTCACTAAGCTAGTTTTATCACTGCCTATAGCATGTTTTTTAATATATTTTTCAGGAACCTTAAATTTTAACATATATCCAGGACTATCACGATTAGCCCTAAGACTAAACATTTTTGCTATACCTGGCTTGGTCGTAGTAAATAATGATTCAGGAGCCAAACCGCTATAAACAGGGCTTTGGGTTTCGGCTACAGCCTCACCTCCTCCTACATAATTACCACCCTTAACCATTTTACCTCTATACCAGTTAGGTGTACCTCTATATAAATTAACTGTTTTGGGCTTAAATAATCCCTTTACCATTCCTAAAAGACTTTTCATGCTCCCAATTGGAGCAAGAGCTAAATCTGGGGGATAACCTGTGATAGGTATAATATTACCATCTTCATCATAAGAGGGATTAGGCCCTATCGTTCCATGGGTATCATATTGTTTTTGTAAAAATTGTAGACTATTTTCCCCAATAATATCATCAATATTGTCTGTAGCTACTCCTGTAGATTCAGCTACAGGATATTGTATTAATCCATTCATCTTAGCCCACCACCGCCTCTTCTACGTCCACGTTGTCCTTTACCTCTCTTACGGCCAGCTTCTACTTTAATTGGGTCAGGAATTGTGGCAGTTATTTCGGCAGTATTTAGCATCGTAGCCAGTATGACAAGTTTAATCATATCCCGTACTTCTCCAATTTTTCATATAAATGTTTCATCTCTGCCTCTAATCTACGAATTTTCTCTTCCCATCCTACTGGAGGATGAGAATCCTCTTCTAAAGCTTCAATTCTTTCTTCAAGTCCCTTCAGGCTCGCCATCTTCTTCTTCCTTTGGCTCTACAGTAGTTCTAGTTGCTATAAGATGCTGCTCTTCTTCTCTTAATTCATCTATAAGCCTAGATGCGCTACCAACCTCTAGTTTATCTACAGTTTTAACCATATCCTTGTCCTTCATGCCATGTAAATCTTGTAAATTCTCTACAACGCGCATAAGATTAGAAACATCCTTCTTTTCTTTGGCAAGCTCTATGGTTTCTTTCATTAACTCAAAGGTATAATCCTCTGTAAGTTCGTGGTCTTGCAATAATTTTTGCCTTTCCTCTCTAACCATGGTCTTAAAAACCTCCGATTTCATTGTTCTCTTCCATTTACGCCTCTCACTATCTGTTACTGCTCCCAATGCCCATTCAATGGCAAGGTCATAGTCTGGCTTTAAAGCGAACATAGCAGACAAGTTCTTCATCTTGTCCTGCCCAGACTGTACTTCTATATAGCTTTTCCCAGTAAACGTCGTATTTGTTTTTCGACCTTTAACATTAAGCTTCTTTGACGGATACTTCGGACTAAAAAACGTATAACCCCAAGGAAAACGCAGATAAATGTTAGAAAAACCCCTATTACCTGTATACTCACGTCTGCTAATAACTTTAGCAACATAATCATCGTCTGATATAGCGTACTCACCTGTTTCTGCATCTTTCCAATATTTAAACTCAATATCTTTTTGTTTAGCCTCTCCAGAACGATAAATAGTATAAGTAGTAACCTCCTTATCACCCTTATGTTTGATATTGACTGTATACATACAATTAAATCACTGCTCCTGGATAATAATTCATGGATTGCTGAAAAGACTTAATTCTCTCTTCAGATTGTGATTCAGGACCTGCCCAATGGTATTTAGCCCACCATAATGGTAAGTTCTTGTATGTCAAGCCTTTGAATGAAGCCTTCGGATGGTATCTAACATTTCCCATAAATAACATATTCTGTCCTAAACTAGGTAGTTCACTAGCATCTACTCCAAACTTGGTAGATATACTAGTCCAATCAGGTGCATCTACCTGATTAGCCTTAAACCAGCGTAATAGCCTGTTCATGGCTGTTTCTCCACCCTCACTGGGTCCTAGTTCAAATTGGAATAATCCTCTACCAGGGCCCCCTCCTAGTTGTTTACATACTGGGTCCCTTCTAGATTCGTGGTAAGATATGCGGTCCATGATTTGTTCTAAGAACTCAGCGGTTTGTTTGTAGCGCTCGCTGATGTTGACCAGCATCTGGGTATACATTTGGTCTAAATTATCCATAAAGCCTCTCATTTAAACGGAATAACACAACGGAATATACGGCTATTTAGCTATATAAGGCAATAACTAAGATTATTAGCTACTTCTACGTAGCTACGTTAAACTTAGTATACACTGCTAGTAAACTAATAAGTAGCTACGCAGTATACGTAGCAATAACAACGTAGTCCTTCTACGTAGTAAACCTTACTTAGCTACGTAGCTATATACTACGTAGTAAAATAACCCATTTTCCTATATAAGTCAAGAATTTTTTTATAAAAAATTAACCCTTTAGTCTGGAAAATACCCAAACTCCTATATTTAAAGAACCTATCCCAAGTAAAAGATAGCTTCCTCCTATAGTAAAGAGAAATAAGTTATATAATCCGATAAGTAGATTAAGCCAACGCGCAAACTGAAACATATCACCTTTATTTATCAAGCCTTTCATAGTGTAATTTAAGGGACCTTGGCATATCTTGACGTGAGGTAGGGCAAATCTCAAAAATTATCTGTAGAATGGGTACGCGGGATATACCTGCCTCCCCACCCGTTCGAAATCACGGGCGTGGGGGTCAACTTATGTTGAAAGCGCTGTTGTGTTGACCCTCGTTCGTTACCTCACGACACTCGCTCCGCTCGTGCCACTGGTGATTGCTCCGTGTGGCTCGGTACAGTCCCCCTCTCGCCTTGCAGGCTCAATGTGTGTATAAGCCTGTAGTGTAATAGATGTACTATTACACTCCAATACACACGCTCACTTACTTATTAATAAGGAGTAACATCTTATGAATGAAGCAATGCTCGCGATTGTCAAATTTTTGCAAGACATTAACCCGCTTACCACGAAGGTTACCGATGAAGATGGTAACATTTCGGTAGTCGGGAGAAAGCCTCGCCAAACCGACTCTGCGAAGAAACTGCAGGGTCTATTTGTTCTCAACCCAAAGCCTTTTATTCTGTCTCAACTGGAAAAACTTGTTGAGGACTATAATCCTCTGCTTTGTGTTAGAGAAACGGAACCCAAGCGCACAGCCGATGGAAACATACCGGCTATGGTTTGGGTAGGTCAAGACTTCGCCGAAAGTACTGACGAAGAACTTGCTGACTTTATGGAAGGACTATAAAGTAAGCCATTCTTTCCTATATGCCTCCGCACACCGTATGTGGGGGCATATACCTTTTTTACTACACATAACGTACACAGCAGGCGTTATGTGACCTTTTTTATATCCCAGTAATCATCGCCACAAAGCGATACCAATGGTATTGTTTTATTCATCTGTAAATAATTGGCTGACAGGTGCTGGGATTAAAATGGCTAGTATCCGGGACATTGAAATGTCTGACTACTACTGAGGCGTGGGCGTATCAGTATAAATA
>Ga0098035_1000088_pt1 | contig 52211 bp, 48 predicted proteins | sample 3_EtaG_FD_75046 | JGI IMG/M metagenome (GOLD analysis project Ga0098035, IMG submission 75046) | Marine viral communities from the Subarctic Pacific Ocean - 3_ETSP_OMZ_AT15126 metaG | ecosystem: Environmental > Aquatic > Marine > Oceanic | place: Pacific Ocean | collected 2015-01-07
CGATCAGGGCCGGTTTGTCCAGCGACTCAAGCTCTTGGCGATTCATGAAGAGCTTGAATCAAGCCCGCACCTCCGCGTCAACCCCCTCCCGACCACTCACACCGGGGGAGGTGAGCAGTTACGTTCGGGTGCCAGCAATCTTTGTCCGTACGCTTGCAAAGCGAAACTCACTGGTACGAATTTCGGCGCTGGATGAAGACGGATGTCGTCGAAAATCAATCGTCCGCATTGTCCGTGCCCACACCGGAATGGGGGCGCTACTAAAGAACGAAATAGCTTTGCAGTATGATGATCGGCTCGAGCTCGGCATCCCCAGTGCAGGGGCGTCAAGACTCATCGAGGTTAGTGTTTGTCACCCTTGGATAGGGCTTCCTGAATTTCTTTTCAGACATCCGTCGCCATTGGTCCGCAAGGAGACAATTTTTTCTCTGTCTCTTATGGTCATTGGAGCGTTGGTGGGGTTCTTGTTGGGGCTGGCGACATCTGTCGGATTGTCTTCTTAGGCGTCATTTCAAGAAATGACGTGTAATGTTGAAGCACAGCGTTTCTTGAATTCATCTCAGCAGGCGTGAGTTGTAAAATGTGAGGAGCGCGAAGGGCGAGACGCGCAGGAGACGTCCACAAACTTGGGCCGCCCATAGAAAACAGGCCTCGATGAAGAAACTACGCCGATTTGTGAAGGCGGCAATTTTTCAGGTACGAAAATATCTCCCGCCGCTATCTGCCGGGGGCTGGTTGTTTTTCGCTATCCCCTACGTACTCATGATGGCATTTGTCTTGAGTAACGGACCAGAGATGCAGCGGGCGATCTTCTCCGGCATCGGCAACAACGCTCCTGACATTTACAGCGCAGCTTACAAGAACAGCTTCCCCCGATTTCCTGATTTAATTGGGTGGTTGGGGGCAGCGCTAAGCGGGTTTTATCTCGCTTTGGCAGCTGGTGTGGTTTTGCTGTCGTTGGACGCTTCCAATTTAAAGAAAGTCGGAATTTCAGCCGGTGCTTGGTCTGCTCTATTGCTAACTTTGATCGACTTTCTCAATGATATCTACGCAGGAAATTATGACTTGGCGGAGTGGGGAGGTAACTTAGCCGCAAATGTGATAGGCGGCGGTGTCATCGCGTTCTTCGTAATCATTGCGTTGACGCTTTTCCGTCTCGTCACTACTGCACTAGAAGATAGCAACTTAACCTCTAAACTTGCCGGCACAGCCGTATTGGTTGTTTTTGGGGTGATCGTTTCCACCTCCTCCTATTTAGTTATGCGTGATTTTTTTGAGCTTTTGCCCGCTCGGTTTTCTGTGACCGTGAGCCCCGATTTCAGCGGAGCTTATTGGACGCAAGGTTCTTATAGAGCGAGATTGTCCCACCACGACAATGAAGAGCGGCCCCGATTCAATTTTCTGCCAAAGCGTAGCACAGCTGGCGAAGTGTTCATTCGCAGCTTGGATTCTCCAGCACAACTCACATGGAATCGCGCCGCAATATCTCGGAAGTATCAAGTGACAGCTAGTTTTCTAGAAAATTGTTCGTACAAAGACGTTAGAGATATGGAACTAGGAAGCTCAGCTGTGATGAAGAACGACGTGCGAGAGATAATGGTTTTAGCCGACGGGAGTGGACACGATGAACTTAGAGTTGGATTTGGTTCGGCCCGACAATTCAACTATGAGGCCGACGCACCATCGTTTTATTGGGTGAAAAGAAACGAAAACAAGAACTCAATTAATGTAACTCACTTCGTCTCAGCTGAGAATCGGTTGGTCGTTTCATCATCGGAAGCTACGACGTTCTTCTTGGGAACGCGATTATTTGTGGCTGGGGATAAAGAAGTGAAGGCTAAGCCGCGAATGATAACGTTTCATGTCGACGATGAGCGCGCGGCGTGGACGTTCTATGCCGCGGAAGAATGGGACGGCGAGCAAGTAACGTCCTGTGGCCCACTAAACGCCGACTTAACTCAGGACGAAATTCTTCTCGCGCCAGGAGTGGTGGAGGTCGGAATTCTTGTGACGGTCACTCCGGCACCGCGACAGGAGCCAGTATTTTACAGCAATGAAACGGAAGTGGTTGTTGCAGGCGCTAGTGGATGGTTATCCGTATTAGGCCTGCCGGTTGACGATCTGCCATACGAAGACGGTGGCAGCTTATCTACCTTAACAGTGATGCAGAGTCCCATGGAGCTTCAGATAGAATCGCAAAAGGAAAGTATTACCTCTAGAGACTCTTTAGTTCTGATGGGCAGTATGCAGGCCAAATTTATCGAAGAAGGTCAACTGCTCGTGTCTGGTGAAGCAAATGCAATCTGGAAGAACTCGCAACGGTTGAGTTCAACCAGATGGGAGAAGAGACCACCAGAATGGCAAATAGCTCTCCTGAGCGGAATCTTGGCCCTAATCGCTGCCGGAGTAAGATGGGTATTACCGAGAGCTGGTGGTCTCCAAATGGAAGATGTTCGAAGGTGGGTTGCCTAGCGTTGGATGGTTGCCCCTCACTCAAACCCCTCCGTATGCATCTGATCCAAGTCCGAGAACCGCGTCACATCCGCCTGGAACTGCAGCTTCACCGTGCCGGTCGGGCCGTGGCGCTGCTTGCCGATGATGCATTCGGCGAGCCCGTGCACGCGCTCCATTTCCTCCTGCCACTGAAGATGTTCGGGCGTGCCCTCGGTCGGCTCGCGCCGCGAGACGTAATATTCCTCGCGGAACACGAACATGACGACGTCGGCGTCCTGCTCGATCGAGCCCGACTCGCGCAAATCCGATAGCTGCGGCCGCTTGTCGTCGCGGCTTTCCACCTGGCGCGAAAGCTGCGACAGCGCCAATATCGGCACGTTGAGTTCCTTCGCCAGCGCCTTCAGCCCCGTGGTGATCTGCGTCACTTCCTGCACGCGGTTGTCGCCCGCCTTGCCGCTGCCGGCCAGCAATTGCAGATAGTCGATGACGAGAAGGCCGAGGCCCCGTTGCCGCTTCAGCCGCCGCGCCCGCGCCGCCAGCGTCCCGATGGTGAGGCCGCCCGTGTCGTCGATATAGAGCGGAATGCTCTGCAGCTCGCGCGCCGCGTCGACAAGCTGGTGGAACTCGTCCTCGTGAATATTGCCGCGCCGGATTTTCTCCGACGGCACGCCGGATTGTTCCGCGAGCAGTCGCGTCGCAAGCTGCTCCGCCGACATTTCGAGCGAGAAGAAGCCGACGATCGCGCCGTCCTTCGCCGTCACCGTGCCGTCCGCGTGATGCTCGGCCTTGTAGGCCTTGGCCGCGCTGAAGGCGATGTTCGTCGCCAGCGCCGTCTTGCCCATCGAGGGGCGGCCCGCAAGGATGATGAGGTCGGAAGGCTGCAGCCCGCCAAGCCTGTGGTCGAGGTCGCGCAAGCCGCTCGAGATGCCCGAAAGCCCGCCGTCGCGCTTGTAGGCTTCGGCCGCCATGTCGATGGCGGTTTTCAGCGACTCGTGGAAGCTCTGGAAGCCGCCTTCGTATTTGCCGCGCTCGGCAAGCTGGTAGAGCATCTGCTCCGCGTCGAGGATCTGCGCGCTCGGCGTGTCGTCCACCGGCGCGTCATAGGCGCGGTTGTGGATGTCGGTGCCCACCGTGATGAGTTCGCGACGGATCGCGAGGTCGTAGATCGTGCGTCCGTATTCTTCCGCATTGATGATCGTCGTCGCCGCGCCGGCGAGGCGGGCGAGATATTGCGGTCCGCCGATTTCGGCCAGCGCCGCGTCGCGCTCGAAGAAATTCTTCAGCGTCACCGGCGAGGCGAGGTGGCCTCCCGTGATGAGCTTCGCCGCCGCCTCGTAAATTCGTCCGTGTACGGCGTCGAAGAAATGCGTCGGCTCCAGGAAGCCCGCCACGCGGTCGTAGGACTCGTTGTTGACGAGCATGGCGCCCAAGAGCGCCTGCTCCGCATCGATGTTGTGCGGCGGCACCCTGTAGTCGGCGGGGGAGCCCTCGTCATGCGAGTCGGGCGATCGGGAATAGGCGGCGGTCGTGTTGTCCATGGGCACAAGTTCTAAACGAAGCGGCCGTTCGGGTGGCCGTCAAATGCGGGGATTTCTCCGCTCGTCCCCAGCTTTCTTCTCCAGACCCTGTGAATAAGCGGGCGGAATTCCGGCAAGCCCTTGAAAAAAATGGGCTTTGTCCGGCGGGAGGCTGTGGATGGCTTCGATTTTAGCGTGAGTCGCCGTTCCGCGAGCACTTATCCCGCAACCGGGGACAACAGGCCGGCGAGGGGTGGCGGGAGAGGGCGAGGGGGTGGGGGAGGGCGCGCGCGGGCGCGGGGCAGGGGCGAGCGGGGGGGCTTATCCCCGCTTTCGCCGCGTGTGACGTTTCGATGACATTTCGATGACAGTCGCCCTCGAAATGCGTCCCCTTATCCCCGGCTCAGTCGCCCGCGAGCAGGCGCTGCTGCTGTGGCTGCCCCGCCGCGTTGAGCTTGCGTTCCTCTTCCAGCATGTAGTCGCGCGTGAGCGGCAGCACGTCGATCTTCTTCGCAAGCTGCATCTGGAAAACGACCATCCCTTCGTTCCGGAACGATGTTTCGGATCCCGCGAGATAGAACTCCCACATGCGGCAGAAGCGTTCGTCATAGATGCGCGCCGCCGTCTCGCGCCTTTCGAGGAAGCGCCGCCGCCACTCGCGCAGCGTTTCGGCGTAGTGCAGCCGCAGGATTTCGATATCCGTCATGAACAGTCCCGTGCGCTCCACGACGCCGGCCATCTCGCTCAGCGCGGGAATGTAGCCGCCAGGGAAGATGTATTTCGCGATCCACGGGTTGGTGGATCCCGGCCCGTCCAGCCTTCCGATCGTGTGGATCAGCGCCGCGCCGTCATGGGTCAGCAGGTTCGTCACCTTGTCGAAATATTCGCGGTAGTGGCCCACGCCCACATGCTCGAACATGCCGACGGAAACGATGCGGTCGAAATTCTCCTTGATCTGACGATAATCCTGCAGGCGAAATTCCACCTGTGCCCCAAGGCCTTTTTCTTCCGCGCGGCGTTGCGCCACCTTCAATTGTTCGCGCGACAGCGTCACGCCCACGACCTCCGCGCCCGTCTCCTCCGCCAGCGTCAGCGCCATGCCGCCCCAGCCGCAGCCGATGTCGAGCACGCGCATGCCGGGCTCGATGCCGAGCTTCGCGGCGATGTGGCGCTTCTTTGCAAGCTGCGCCTCTTCCAGCGTCATGTCGGGCCGCTGGAAGTAGGCGCAGGAATATTGCTTGTCGCGGTCGAGGAAGAGATCGTAGATGCCGCCGTCCAGATCGTAATGATGGGCGACATTCTTCTGCGCCTTGCCGACGGGATTGTGCTGGTCGATCCGCCGCTTCATGCGCCTGAGCGCGCCATAGACCTCGAAGGCCGGTCCGGCGAAACTGCGGCCGAGATTGCCGGTCAGCAGGTCGAGCAGCTCGTAGATCGTCGAAGGCTTGTCGACGGTCATCCGCCCGTCCATGAAGGCCTCGCCGAGCTTGAGATAGGGATTGAGCGCGATCTCGGTCGAGACCGTCCTGTCATGGAGCCGGATGACGACCGGCTCGCCGGTGCCGTCGCCGAATTCCATCTCACTGCCGTCTTGTCGAATGACCGTCAGGGAACCGCGTTTGACGATCGTTTTCAGAAGCGCGCTGAAAAGCATCTAACCCTCCCGTACCGAGGATTGAACTTCAGGTGCCTCATCCAGTCCCGGCGCGCGGGGGGATGCGGCGCGGACAAGCGATCTGGAATTTATCTAAAGTTAATCCCGCCGCCGTTGCAAGAGGAACACCGTTCATTGCTGCCGGTTCCAAAATAAAAAGGGCGCCGCAGGGGCGCCCTTTCGTTTTTCGATTGCTGCTGGAAGAACTTAGGCCTTGTCGGCCTCTTCCTCGGCAGCGGGGGCTTCTTCCTCATCAAGCGGCGCGAGCTCTTCGGACTCGAAGAATTCCGCGGCTTCGTGAGCCTCCTCGTCGGCCTCCTCGCGGCGCTGCGTCAGGTCTTCGCCTGCCGCCTGCCGCTGGGCCTCTTCCTCGGTGCGCGCCACGTTGATCGAGATCGTGGCGGAAACCTCGGGGTGCAGCACGATACGGATATCGTGAAGGCCGATGGTCTTGATCGGCTTGTCGAGAACGACCTGATTGCGGGCGGTCGAGAAGCCGCCATTCGTCATGGCGTCCGCGATGTCGCGCGTGCTGACCGATCCGTAGAGGATGCCGGTCTCGCCGGCCTGGCGAAGCACGATGAAAGCCTGGCCGTTCACCTTGGCGTGAACCTGCTCGGCTTCCTTCTTGAGTTCGAGGTTACGGGCTTCAAGCTGCGCGCGCTGGCTTTCGAACTGCTCGATATTCGCTTTCGTGGCGCGCAGCGCCTTCTTGCGGGGCAGCAGGAAATTCCGCGCGAAGCCGTCTTTCACTTTGACGACATCGCCCATTTGGCCGAGCTTTTCGACCCGCTCCAGAAGTACGACTTGCATCGTTTATTCTCCTTTTCCGGGCCTTAGCTGATCACATAGGGAAGGAGCGAGAGGAAGCGCGCGCGCTTGATGGCGCGGGCGAGCTCACGCTGCTTCTTGGCCGAAACGGCCGTGATGCGCGAAGGAACGATCTTGCCGCGCTCGGAAACGTAGCGCTGCAGAAGTTTCACATCCTTGTAGTCGATCTTCGGAGCGTTGGCGCCGGAGAACGGGCACGTCTTGCGGCGGCGGAAGAAGGGCCGGCGCGCGGGCTGCGATGTGGTGCTCATTATTCGTTGCCTCCATCCGAATTTTCGTCACGCTCGCGACGCGGGCCGCGGTCACGGTCGCCGAAACGGCTGCCGCGATCGCCCCGATCGCCCCGGTCTCCACGATCGCCGAAGCGGCCGCCACGATCGCCGCGATCACCACGGTCGCCGCGGCTCTGCATCATGGCAGACGGTTCGGCCTCATGTTCCTCGACGCGAACCGTGAGGAAGCGGATGACATCGTCGCTGATGCCCATCTGGCGTTCCATCTCGGCAACCGCGGCGTGCGGCGCATCGATGTTCATCAGCGTGTAGTGACCCTTGCGGTTCTTCTTCACCTTGAAAGCAAGGTTGCGAAGACCCCAATACTCGGTCTTGCTGACGCTGCCGCCCTGTTCCTTGAGGATGTTCGAGTACTGCTCGGTGAGCGCCTCGACCTGCTGCTGCGACACATCCTGTCGCGCAATAAAGACATGCTCGTATAGAGCCATTGAGCCTTTTCCTTTTTTACCGGCCTCGGCGCAAAGCCCCCTTTGAGCCCTCAAAAGGCTCGAAAGGACCACCAAAGAAGCGGAGACACCGGAACCCGGACTTGTCCATCCTGTCATGCCTTGCGGGCACGACGTTCCGTTCAGCCTCCAACCAAGGCCTTCAGAAGGGGGGGAATATACGGAAAAGCCGAGGTGAAGCAAGGGGTATCTGGCCCCTTGGGCGGCTTGACTCGGGGTCCGCAGAGGGTATCACTTGGCGCCTCCGGGGACCTGAGTCCCTGATCGGCGCAAAAGCCCGGAAATCGGCCCTTTACGGGCGGCGGCGGGACCAAAGGGAGCGAGAATGACGAGGGCTTTGATCTTCCCCGGCCAGGGATCGCAGGCAGTCGGCATGGGGCGCGAGCTTGCAGAGGCTTTTGCCTCCGCGCGGGAGGTCTTCGACGAGGTGAACGAGGCGCTCGGCCAAAACCTCTCGAAGCTCATGTGGGAAGGTCCGCAGGAAGATCTGACGCTCACCGAGAACGCCCAGCCCGCCATCATGGCCGTTAGCCTGGCCGTCATTCGTACCCTTGAAGGAGAAGGCGGCTTTCGTCTCGCCGACAAGGCGGCTTTTGTGGCCGGCCACTCGCTCGGCGAATATTCGGCTCTCGCAGCCGCGGATGCGCTCAGCGTTTCGGATACGGCCCGGCTGCTGAAGCACCGCGGGCAGGCGATGCAGCGCGCCGTGCCGGTGGGCGTGGGCGCCATGGCGGCTCTCCTTGGGCTCGATTTCGATCAGGCTGCCGAAGTCGCCGCCGAAGCCGCGCAGGGCCCGAACGGAGAAGAGGTTTGCACTGCGGCCAACGACAATGGCGGCGGCCAGGTCGTCGTGTCGGGAGTGAAGGCGGCCGTCGAGCGCGCCATCGAAATTGCGAAAACCAGGGGCGCGAAGCGAAGCATGCTGCTCCCCGTGAGCGCACCCTTTCATTGCCCGCTGATGCAACCCGCCGCCGATGAAATGGCCGAGGCGCTTGCCGAGGTTGAATTCAAGGCGCCGTCCGTTCCTCTCGTTGCCAACGTGACGGCTTCGAAAGTGGCCGATCCCGCAACGATCCGCGATCTGCTCGTAAAGCAGGTGACGGGTATGGTGCGCTGGCGCGAAAGCGTACTCTACATGGAAGGTGAGGGCGTTTCGGCCTTTGTCGAGGTCGGCGCTGGCAAGGCGCTCTCCGGCATGGTGAAGAGGATCGCCAGGGAACCGCAAATTCTCGCTGTCGGCACACCGGCCGATGTCGAGGCATTTCTCAAGACCGTCTGAAACAAGAGGAGCCGGCATGTTCGATCTCACAGGCAAAGGCGCACTGGTCACCGGCGCATCGGGCGGCATCGGCTCGGACATTGCGCGGGCGTTGCACGCTCAGGGCGCTACGGTGGCGCTGTCGGGCACCCGCAAGGAAGCGCTCGATGCGCTGGCGTCCGAACTTGGTGAGCGCACGCACGTGCTTCCTTGTAACCTGTCCGATGCCGCGGCGGTCGATGCTCTTCCCAAGCAGGCAGAGGAAGCGTTGGGCAATCTCGACATTCTCGTGAACAACGCAGGCCTCACGCGTGACAACCTGTTCATGCGAATGAAGGACGAGGAATGGGACGAGGTGATCCGCGTGAATCTCACTGCGGCCTTCCGTCTCTCTCGCGGTGTCCTGCGCGGCATGATGAAGCGCCGCTGGGGCCGCATCATCGGCATCACTTCCGTCGTCGGCGTGACGGGAAATCCGGGACAGGGCAATTATGCCGCCTCGAAAGCTGGCATGATCGGCATGACGAAGTCGCTGGCTCAGGAAGTCGCAAGCCGCAACATCACCGCGAACTGTATCGCCCCCGGTTTTATTCGTAGCGCCATGACGGACGCGCTGAACGAGGAACAGCAGTCGCGGATCATGTCGACGATTCCCGCGGGCCGCCTCGGTGAGGCCACCGAAATCGCTGCCGCTGCCGTCTATCTGGCGAGTGAGGAGGCGGCCTATGTCACGGGCCAGACCTTGCACGTCAATGGCGGTATGGCGATGATCTAGCTGAGAGGCGCTCTCAAGGTGCCGGAAACACAAGCAAATTCAGGTATATAGGGAGTGGCGTCGCCCGCGCGCGTTTGCTGGTACAGGGCAAAAAAGTGTGTTACCTAAGCCCTCGATTTGGCTTGCGGTTCTGCCTTGAAATGGGCCAGAAGAGGGGCATTCTTTCCACCGAATTCGATCACATCCAGTCCTCGATGCCTTACAGCGAGCAGCGGGATGTGCGAGGCCGGTTAAAACCAAAAGATCTGAGGACTTAAAATGAGTGATATCGCTGAACGCTTGAAGAAGATCGTGGTCGAGCACCTGGGCGTCGACGCGGACAAGGTCACCGAGAACGCGAGCTTCATCGACGACCTGGGCGCTGACAGTCTCGACAACGTCGAGCTAGTGATGGCGTTCGAAGAAGAATTCGGTGTGGAAATCCCGGACGATGCCGCCGAGAAGATACTGACCGTCAAGGACGCGATCGAGTTCGTCAAGGCGAACGCCAAGTCCTGATACCGGTTTGATTGGCAGGGCCGGGCGCGCGAGTTCCCGGCCCTCCGGCATCTTATCGATTTCTTTCCGGCCGTCGGACCGGTGTGGGAGTGTTCATCGGCATGAGGCGAGTTGTCGTTACAGGGGTAGGTATGGTCTCTCCGCTTGGCTGCGGAGTTGAGACGACCTGGAAGCGTATTCTCAATGGCGAATCCGGCGCCCGGAAGATCGAGAAATTCGATGTTTCGGATCTGCCCTGCAAAATCGCCATGCCGGTCCCGCGCGAAGGCGAGGGGGCGTTCAATCCCGACGATTGGATGGACCCGAAGGAATCCAAGCGCGTCGACGACTTCATCGTCTATGCCATGTCGGCCGCGACGCAGGCGTTGAAAGACGCTGGCTGGAAACCCGAAACCGAGGAAGACAAGTGCCGCACTGGCACGATGATCGGTTCTGGTATTGGCGGTCTCGAGGGAATTGCCGAAACCGCGCTGACCCTTCAGGAGAAGGGCCCCCGGCGCGTGAGCCCTTTCTTCATCACGGGCCGGCTTATCAATCTTGCCTCCGGCTATGTCTCGATCGAGCATGGCCTCAAGGGCCCCAACCATTCTGTCGTGACTGCCTGTTCGACGGGCGCCCACGCAATCGGCGATGCCGCGCGGCTCATCGCGCTGGACGATGCCGACGTCATGGTGGCGGGCGGCGCTGAATCTGCCATCTGCCGGATCGGCATCGCGGGCTTTGCGGCCTGTCGCGCGCTCTCCACCGGCTTCAACGACACACCGGAACGCGCTTCGCGGCCTTACGACCGCGACCGCGACGGATTCGTCATGGGCGAAGGCGCTGGCGTCGTCGTTCTCGAAGAGTACGAGCACGCCAAGGCGCGCGGTGCGAAGATTTACGGAGAAGTCGCCGGCTACGGCCTTTCCGGCGATGCCTATCATATCACGGCCCCGCCGGAAGATGGCGACGGCGGCTTTCGTTCCATGCAGGCCGCGCTCAAGCGTGCCGGCATCACGCCCTCGGACCTCGATTATGTGAATGCGCATGGCACCTCGACCATGGCCGACACGATCGAACTTGGTGCGGTGACGCGCCTTCTCGGCAACGCTGTCGAAAAGGTCTCGATGTCGTCGACCAAATCCTCGATCGGCCACCTCCTCGGCGCCGCCGGCGCGGTGGAGGCGATCTTCTGCCTGCTGGCAATGCGCGACAGCATTCTGCCGCCCACGATCAATCTCGACAATCCGGCAGCCGACACGCTGATCGATCTTGTGCCAAACGAAGCGCGCAAGAAGGAAGTAAACTACGCCCTCAGCAATTCCTTCGGCTTTGGCGGCACCAACGCGTCGCTGGTGATGAAAAAGGTCGATGGTTGACGGGCGACGGCAACACCCCTGCTGCGTCTGAGAACGAGAGCGGGACGTCTCGACCGGAGAATGCAACCGATCCCCAAGCGGGAAAGCCGCGCAAGCGGCTTTTCCGCATTCTCATCGTCGCGGCGATCTGCCTCCCTCTGTTCGGCGCCCTGCTGGCGGGCACCATCTTTCTGTATGGGAAATACCGTTTCGAGGCCGCAGGCCCCCACAGTGAGCCACGCATCGTGATGCTCGAGCCGGGGCTCGGCGTACGCGCCATTGCCGCGCGGCTTGATAAGGCGGGCGTCATTAGTGATCCCGTGATCTTTCTCGCCGGCGTGCGCCTGAACCGCGCTGAAAGCGGCCTCAAGGCAGGTGAGTACGAAATACCCCCCCACGCCAGCATGGCGACTATCCTGCGCATCCTGCGCGAGGGGCGATCCATCCTCCATCGGCTTACCATCCCGGAGGGCCTTACCAGCGAGCAGATCATGCTGCTGGTCGAAGCCAACCCGGTGCTCGTGGGGGATATGCCGACGATGCCGCCTGAGGGGTCACTCCTGCCCGAGACCTATAGTTTCACTCGCGGGGCGACGCGGAAGGAAATCGTGTCGCAAATGAAGGCGGCGGCGGACGCGATGCTGGTGGAGCTATGGGACAAGCGCGCGGAAAATCTGCCTTTTGATACGCCTGAAGAAGCCGTCATCCTGGCCTCCATCGTCGAGAAGGAAACAGGCGTCGCCTCCGAGAGACCGCGTGTGGCTGCCGTTTTCGTCAACCGCCTCAACAAGTCGATGCGGCTTCAGTCCGATCCGACGATCATCTACGGGCTCGTCGGCGGCAAAGGGGCGCTCGGCCGTCCGATCCGGCGCAGTGAACTCGACCGCCAGACCCCCTACAACACCTATCTCGTGGACGGGTTGCCGCCGGGACCCATCTGCAACCCTGGCCGTGCATCGGTCGAGGCGGTCCTTAATCCCCCGGAGACGGACGAGCTCTACTTTGTGGCGGACGGTACGGGCGGCCACGCCTTTTCCAAAACGCTGAAAGAGCATCAGCAGCGGGTCCGCGAATGGCGGCAAATAGAGCGGCAGAAGGCGAAATAGCGCCGGGCAGGCGCCAGATAGGCGAGAGAAAAGCCGGTTTGCGGCTGATATAGTCCTGACCAGATTGAAAGTGATTCCGGGAAAACGCGATGCCGCTCAATAGCATGACAGGCTTTGCCCGCGTGGAGGGCGCACATGGCGCCGTCCGGTGGCACTGGGAACTGCGAAGCGTGAACGGAAAAGGCCTCGATGCGCGCCTCCGACTGCCTTCCGGGATGGATGGAATCGAGGCACGGCTCCGGACGGAGCTTGCCCGCCACCTCAAGCGTGGCAATTGCCAGATCAATCTCGTGCTCGACCGTGCGGGCGAGGCAGCGCCGCTGCGCGTCAATCGCGCCGCGTTGCAAGTGGTGCTGGAAGCGATCGCCGATCTCCAGAAGGACATGGAGGTCATGCCGCCCCGGCCCGAAGGTATCCTCGCGCTGAAGGGAGTACTCGAGAACGCCGAAGAGGTGGAGGAGAGCGAGGAGGCGAAGGCTGAATTGGAGGAGGCCCTGATCGCTTCCTTCGGCGAAGGTGCGAGAGCGCTTGCGGCTGCGCGGGCGCAGGAGGGTGCGAAGCTCGAAGCGGTCCTGAAGGCCCACGTGGACGAGATCGAAAGGTTGACGCGCGATGCGGCGTCCTGTCCGGCAGCCGCACCTGAGGCCTTGCAGGCGCGGCTCAGGGAGCAATTGCAGGAATTGCTTGGCGACAAGACCACGATTGCCGATGACCGCGTGGCGCAGGAGGCGGCGTTGCTTGCGACGCGTGCGGACATTCGCGAGGAAATCGATCGGTTGATTGCGCATGTCGAACAGGCGCGTGAACTTCTCTCAAGCATGGATGCCGTCGGCCGCCGGCTCGACTTTCTGACGCAGGAATTCAATCGCGAGGCGAATACTCTCTGTTCCAAGGCGCCCGATGTCAGCCTCACGCGGATCGGTCTCGATCTCAAAGCAGTAATCGATCAGTTCCGCGAGCAGATACAGAATGTGGAGTGACGATCGGATATGACCGGAATCGCCATTCATCGACGGGGCCTGATGCTCGTTCTGTCTTCGCCTTCGGGGGCGGGCAAGACGACGCTCTCGCGCCGCCTTCTCGAGAGCGATCCGGAAATCGAAATGTCCGTCTCCGCGACGACGAGAAAGCCTCGCCCCGGCGAACAGGAGGGCAGGGATTATTACTTTCTGAGTACGGAAGACTTCGGCATCATGCGCAACCGGGGTGAGTTCCTCGAACATGCCAAGGTCTTCGGTAACTATTACGGCACGCCGCGCAAGCCGGTCCACGACGCGCTGGCGCGGGGACGCGACGTGCTCTTCGACATCGATTGGCAGGGCACACAGCAGCTCGACGAGACAGCCACAGAAGACCTCGTAAAGGTCTTCATTCTGCCGCCCTCCGTTCAGGAGCTCGAGAAACGGCTGACGGCCCGCGCACAGGACCCGGCGGATGTCGTGGCCGCGCGCATGGCGAAGGCATCCGACGAGATCAGTCACTATCAGGAATACGACTACATCATCATCAACGAAAGCATGGACAAAGCCTTTACGGAACTGCAGGCGATCCTGCGGGCCGAGCGCCTGCGCCGCCGCAGGCTGACGGGCCTGTCCAACTTCGTGAAACAGTTGCGGGAAGCGCTCTAGCCGGGGGGGATGAAATGACCAAGGTGGTGATACTGGCCGGGGGGCTCGGTACGCGCATATCCGAGGAAAGCCAGCTTCGGCCGAAGCCGATGATCGAGATCGGCGGCCGGCCGATCCTCTGGCACATCATGAAGATCTACACGCATTTCGGCTTCAACGATTTCGTGATCTGCGTCGGCTATCGCGGCTACATGATCAAGGAATACTTCGCGAACTACGTCCTTCACTCATCGGATGTGACGGTCGACATGGCGAACCAGCAGATCACCTATCATCAGAAGACGAGCGAGCCCTGGCGCGTCACCATGGTCGATACGGGACAGGAAACGCTGACGGGCGGGCGCGTCAAGCGTGTCCGCGACTATCTCGACCCTGACGAGACTTTTTTCATGACTTACGGCGACGGTGTCGCAAATGTCGATATCCGTTCGCTCCTTGCCTTTCACAAGGCCCATGGACGCAAGGCTACGCTCACCAGTGTCATTCCGCCCGGACGCTACGGTGCGCTGGAGCTTGAAGGAGACCAGGTCCGCCGTTTCATTGAGAAGCCGCCGGGAGACAACGCCTGGATCAATGGCGGCTTTTTTGCGCTTGAGCCATCGGTTCTGGACCGCATTGACGGCGACAAGACGGCCTTCGAGGGCGATCCGCTGATGGGGCTTGCTGCGGACGGAGAATTGATGAGCTTCAAGCATTCGGGTTTCTGGCAGCCGATGGATACGCTGCGCGAAAAGAACTATCTCGAAGAGCTCTGGTTGGGCGGCAAGGCTCCCTGGAAAATCTGGAGGGACTGACTTGGCGATCGATGGCCTCGACAAGGCGTTCTGGAACGGAAAGCGCGTTCTGCTGACCGGTCACAGCGGCTTCAAGGGGTCGTGGGCGGCGCTTTGGCTTGCCTCCATGGGCGCGGAGGTAACGGGATTCTCGCTCGCGCCGGAAACCGATCCAAATCTCTTCGATCTGGCAGGCATCGCTGGCGCCGTTCGCTCGCATTTCGGCGATCTGCGCGATGCGGAGGCCTTGCGGCGCGTCGTGCGCGAGGCTGAGCCTGAAATCGTCCTTCATATGGCCGCGCAGCCGCTCGTTCGTCGCTCCTATGTCGACCCTGTCGGTACATTCGAGACCAATGTGATGGGAACGGTGAACCTTCTCGAAGCCATGCGTGGCGCCGATACGCTCAAGACCGTTCTCGTCGTCACGACCGACAAGGTCTACGAAAACACGGAAGCAGGCGTCTCGTTCCGCGAGGAAGACCCGCTCGGCGGCCACGATCCCTACGCGGCGTCGAAGGCTGCGGCGGAAATCGTGACCTCGTCCTATGCGCGGTCATTCCTCGACGAACGGGGCGTACGCGTGGCGACGGCACGTGGCGGCAATGTGATCGGCGGGGGTGACTTTTCGGAAGACCGGCTCGTGCCGGACATCTGGCGCGCGCTGAAGGCCGGTCAGCCGCTCGTGCTGCGCAATCCGGCGGCGGCCCGGCCCTGGCAACATGTGCTCGACTGTCTTTGCGGCTACTTCACCTATGCGAGGGGACTGACTGACCGGGCCGACCTGCCTTCCGCGCTCAATTTTGGGCCGCCGCATGACGCGCCGCCGCTGACGGTTGCGGAGCTTGCCGATGCGGTACAGTCGGCACTCGGCACCACTCCTGTCTGGGAGCCGGCGAACGACGCCGGCCCGCGCGAAATGATGATGCTCGAAATCGACAGCCGGAAGGCGCGGGCCGTTCTCGGCTGGAAGGACCAACTTGCGGGCACGCCCTGCGTCTCCTGGCTTGCGGACTGGTATCGCGCGCTGAATACCGGGGATGATATGCACGCCCGCACGCTTGCCCAGATTGCGGCCTACGAAAAACTTCATCGGAGCGGGACGCCATGAGCGCGCGCTTCGATATTCAGCATACGCCGCTCGATGGGGTCGTTTCACTGCGCCGCAAACGCATGGGCGATGAGCGAGGCTGGCTTGAGCGACTCTTCTGCGCGGAGGAGTTGAGGGAAGCAGGTTGGAACTGGCCGGTGGCGCAGGTAAACCGTACGCTCACCGTGAAAACGGGAACCGTGCGCGGCATGCACTTCCAGCATCCGCCGCACGAGGAAGCAAAGCTTGTTACTTGCCTCTCGGGCGAGGTCTTCGACGTTGCCGTCGACATGCGTCCGGGCTCCGCGACCTACCTGCATTGGCATGGCGAACGGCTATCGAACGAGAATGCGACGAGCCTCCTTATCCCGCCGGGGTTCGCTCACGGATTTCAGACGCTGACCGACAATGTCGAAATGTTCTATGTCCACTCGGCCCCCTTTGCGCCTGGCGCCGAGGGCGGGGTGAGGGCGAACGACCCCGCCCTCGGCATCGATTGGCCGCTCGAAATCGGCGAGCGCTCGGAGCGCGACAGGAATCATCCGCTCCTCGGCGACCGGAAAGAATGAGGTAACCAGGTGAAATGCCGTCATTGCGGTGCGCCGCTCGAAGAGACCTTCGTGGACCTCGGCGCCTCACCGCCCTCCAATGCCTATCTGACGAAGGAGGCGCTTGGGCACCCCGAGGTCTGGTATCCGCTCCGCGTTCTCGTCTGCACCGGTTGCTGGCTCGTCCAGACGGAGGACCATGCGGGCCGTGAGGAGCTGTTCGCGAGCGACTACGCCTATTTCAGTTCGACTTCGGCGGGTTGGCTCGCGCATTCGAAGGCCTATGTCGAGATGATGACGGAACGCTTCGGTCTTGGGCCGGAAAGTATGGTGGTCGAGGTCGCAGCGAATGACGGCTACCTTCTCCAATATGTGAAGGCGGCCGGCATTCCCTGCTTCGGCGTCGAGCCGACGGCGAGCACGGCCGCCGCCGCGCGCGAGAAGGGCATCGATATCGTCGAGCGCTTCTTCGGCGTTGAGCTTGCCTTGGAACTTACCGCGTCGGGACGGCAGGCGGATCTCACCGCCGCCAATAACGTCCTTGCGCATGTGCCGGACATCAACGACTTCGTTTCGGGATTTGCTCGTCTCCTGAAGCCGAAGGGTGTCTCGACTTTCGAGTTCCCGCATCTTCTCAATCTCGTCCGGCAGAACCAGTTCGACACCATCTATCACGAGCACTACTCCTATCTGTCGCTCGCGGCCGTGGCGCGTATCTTTGCCGCTAACGGCCTTGCGGTGTTCGACGTGGAGGAATTGCCGACCCATGGCGGCAGCCTGCGCGTCTATGCGCAGCGGAGCGACACCGGAATCCATGCGCGCACGGAACGCCTTGCGACGCTCGAAAAGCTGGAAGCGGATGCCGGTATCGAGAGCCTCGCCTTCTATGAGGGATTTCAGGCAAAGGCGGAAAAGGTGAAGGATGATTTCGTCGCCTTTCTCATCGGCGCGAAGAGGCAAGGCCTCAAGGTCGGCGCCTATGGCGCGGCGGCAAAAGGAAACACCTTGATGAATTTCGCCGGCATCCGGCCCGACCTGATCCCCTATGTCGTGGACCGGGCGGCGGCGAAACAGGGAAAGTACATGCCCGGCAGCCGCATCCCGATCGTTAATGAGGCGCATCTGGAAGCGGACCGGCCTGACATCGTCGTGATCCTGCCCTGGAACATAAGCGAGGAGGTCATGAGGCAACTCGACCATGCGCGCGGCTGGGGTGCGAAATTCGTGACGGCCGTGCCGGAGATGAGGGTTATTTAACGCGCTTGAGATAGCCGTCCGGCGCAACGGTGATCAGCAGCTTGTGCGGGATGCTCTGATCGATCTCGAATTCTGGATGCGACTTGAGATATTCCCAGACGGCAGTCTTGGGATTGTCGCCTGGGCCCCATGGCCGGTCAGGGAAAAGTTCAGCCGGCATGTCCTCGACCAGAGTGTCGAACACGATGCAGTAGTTTCCGTGTGTAACAAGCGGTGCATATGCCTCGAGTTCAGCCAACACATGCTCATGCGTGTGGTTCGAGTCGAGAATTACCAGGACGCTTTCCTGCCCCTTGGCTGCCGCCTTCACCTGAGCCACGATCTCGGGCGCGATGCTCGAGCCCTGGATCATGTCGATGCGGCGGGCGAGAGGGTGGGCCTCGATTGCGGCTCGATTGTGCGCGCGAATGTCGATATCAACGCCAAGAACGCGAGCGTTCTTCTTGCCGCCGCAGGCAGCATTGAGTTCGAGCATTGAGGCGGAAAAGATCAGCGATCCACCGTGTGCGATACCGGTCTCGATGATGAGGTCTGGTTGTGTTGCCCAGATGAGTTCCTGCATCGCTACGATGTCTTGCGGATACTGGATGATCGGACGGCCGAGCCAGGAGAAGTTATAAGTGTAGCCGTTCCGGTTGGTCTCCCTGGACCAGACACGGGAAAGTCCTTGAACATCCTTGTCTTCGCCAAGGCGGTTGATGTTCTGATCGACTTGCTTCTTGAAGGCCTCGACAGGGTCCATGTCCACTTGCTTCTCTGGTTTGGAGTAGTTCAGGGTTTTTGACGTTTGGGCTAGCGGGTCACGCAGGCATAGATGACATTGCAATCTTCCGGGCGCTGTTTGCCAAGCTCATAGGAGGCGCGGCAGAATTCGGCTCGCCAGTCTTTGGCTTTCTCCGCGCCAACGCGTCCCCACCCGAACCCGCCTTCTTCCCATGGGCCATTCTTGAGGAACCAGTCCATCTGGGGAGTTGAAAGCATTTTCAGAAAAACGCCGCCGGTAGCTTCGCAATTTAGTCCTGCCGCTGCGATATCCGCTTTTAGTGTTGTTAGTGAGTATGACCGCCGATGCCCAGCTACGTTGATGTCGAATGGGGACAACTCCTCACATTCGGTCAGCGTGCCCATCTCGACGGCAATCCGCCTGTTAAGCGCATGTGCATTGGGAACATGAACGATCAATATGCCTTGTTCCGACAGAAGGCTTGCCATGTGTTTGAGCGCTGCAACCGGATCAACGACATGCTCCAGGACATTTATCATCGTGATGGTATCGAACCGTTCGTCTGTCTGGAAATCCTCAAGCAGTGCTTCATGAAATTCGGCAGAAGGGAGAAGTTCTTGTGCGCGGGCGAGATGAGTGCCCGAAGCATCGACGCCGACGACACGTTCGAAATGTGGGACGAGCATGGAGGTCAGGTTTCCGTCGCCGCAGGGCGCATCAAGAAGCGACTTGCCGCGCGCATGTTCCAGGCAAGCTTGTGCCTGATATCGACCAAGGACCGTATTGTATGCCTCGAAGACGGACGAGCGGGCCCACGGAAGGCTTTGCTGCAGATCTTTTTCGGACGTATTGCCCATGGCTACAAACGCTTCTCTTTTGTTGAATTTATGTAGCTATCAACTGTCACTTGAAGCCCTTGTTTGACCTCAATCGATGGATGCCAACCGATTGCCTCTGCTGCAAGGGTTGAGTCCATCGTGACTCTCGCTGTATCCGAATTTATGCTGAGATTGCCAACCTTGCTATTGGAGTTGGACCACTCGACTATCCATCTCGCGACCTGCTCAGTCGATGTTATGCGGCCGGTCCCAATATTGATGTCGCCCCAATAGCCAGCCGAGGAGGCGAGCATAAGAGCATTAACAGCATCATCTCGATGCATGAGGTCAAGACCCGCGGGTGCGTTCCGATACACGTGAGTATTGATGAGCTCTCCACGTTGAGCCTTCTGAACAAAATTATATATGAACTTGGGTCGGGTGCCATCGGGTCCGTAAATAGGACTCATGCGCATCAGCGTGCATTTCAAGCCGGTAGTCCGCCTGAAGTGGTTAACAAGGTTTTCGCACAACCATTTTGTTTCTCCGTAGGGACCTTGGGGAAACAGCGGCAACCTTTCATCCGCAATGATGTCTGTTGCTCTGTAGCCGGAGTAAACTTCCCAGCTGGAGGGGAAAACGAGCGCAATACCGTTCAGTGAACAAACTTCGAGAGTGTTACGCAATATAGTAAGTGTGCTCCCGAGCGCTTGATTGGATGTGTAAACTCTCGGGTTTGCCAAGTGAATGATGCAGCTGATTTGGTGCTGCCTTACCAACATTTCCAGTTCGGCTCTGGAACTTTCGAGATCGATCTGTTGACGAGACAGACTAAAGACCTCCCTACCTTCCAACTTCATCCTTCTAGTGAGATCGGCTCCCAGAAAACCACCACCACCCGTTATAAGAATAGGCCCGTTCCTGTTCGACGTTCTGGAAAGTTCAGCGCGCGGTGAAAAGGCGTCTCGCACGGCTGCCAGAAGTTCAAGCTTGATTTCCCGCTCGTCGGTTCGCGCGATGACCTCCCTGATGGCAGCATCGACGGATATGCCTCGGACAGAAGCGATGATCCCGGCGGCAATCGCGTTGCTTCGTGAAATACCGTAGTCGCAGGCGACTATAACTCGCTTCCCGTCACGAAGAAGGGCCGCTCCCTTCTCGATTTTTTCAAGGACCGCGTTGCTTGTGTTACCACCCTTGTCGACCAAATCGCGCACATCGAGGACTGCCGTATCCTCCGACGCAGATACGGACATGGCGGGGGCTGTGCCGAGATTGGGAAGAATCCAGCGAACACTCATCCTATGACCTCCGAGCGATATGTTTCGCTTGGCAAGTCGGGGATGGAGGATGCCTTCGGCAGCTCGTAGGAGGGAAAGCTCTTGCGCATCAGCTTGTCATTGCCACGTGCGGGCACCTTCTTCAGTCGCTTGGGGCCGCCTTTGGAGCGGAGCTAATTCGCGAAAATGCCGTATCTGCACCGACGCCACAAGCCCGCAAGCAGGACGAGCCGGAGAAGGTTAACATCCATCGCCTCGGCAGAGCGAGTTGGCCAGATCATGGCCGTAGGGAAGGCTGTCCGATGACCATTCCGGTCACCTAATTGAGTGATCCGGAACATAGGTTTCCGTCAGGCTTCGGAGATACCAGCCTGGTCGAATATTAACCGGTCGAGGCTTTTCTCCGTAGGCCAGAAATTGCAGCAGGATATCTATCTCGTTGAACCCCGCCAGGGCGCGGAGATAGGTCGATGCGGAAAACCGCGGGTTGATTTCGAAGGGGATGAGCGCTTCCCCTCGGACCCGCCCTTGAATATTGATCGGACCGCGGCTGCCGATCACTTGGGCAATGTGTTCGGCTTGCTTCCGCAATGCTGGATAATCGCCGATATGCCCTTGGGAGTACCCGCTTGAAATCACTCCGCCGCGCCCCTTGTACGAGACGGACAGTTTGGCATCGAGGGTGCGCTTGAGCGCGACGGAGCCCGCAACTTCGCCACTCGTAAGGGAGAGCACGCCGATCGTGAATTCGCCTTTCGCGGCATCCACGTATTCTTGCGCGAGCGGGAGGTGACCGCTGTGTCTTATGAACTCCGCATAGACCATAGCTTCGTCGACGGTGGCGGCGAAGAAGACCGAAGCGCTCCCGCCCGAGCCCGTAGCAGGTTTTACAATGCACGGAAGACCGACTGCCTCGACATCGGCAATTTCCTTCACGACTTCCGTGCGAGGAATCCTAATTCCTGTCGCGGCGAGCTTTTGGAAGGTCATCTCCTTGTCAGAAAAGAGCTGCACTACATCGGGTGCATTCGCAACAAGCGTAATGCCACTTTTTGAAAGCTCGTTGGACGCCGCACTCAGTAGCATCATCGGTTGTTCGCCACCTGCTATCAGCCAGGTTGCTCCACTGAGCTTGCATGCATCAATGACGCTCGCGACGTAGTTGTCCCGGTCGGCTAGATAGGTTGCTTCGAAGTTGTGATCGTAGAGCCCATATGCTGTAGGAGAGATATCGCAACCAAAAGCTTTGTATCGGCCGGCCAGTGCGAGACATTTGCCGATTTCAGTGCCGAGCGACGCGCCGCCAACTCCAGCAATCATTACTTTGAGGTCAGGGGTGCGCGCGCTCATGTCGGTTTGCCGGATTTGTGCTCCGTCGAGGCAATGAAAACTTCCCGGAGATAACGGCGGCCGATTTTTCTCCAGCCATAGCAGCGATTGCTTGCGTGTCTGCTGATCATCCAGCGGAGTGCAAGGCATTCCATAGGAGACCAATCCCTTTTGTTCATCTCAGTTAGGCAATAATTCACAAAAGCTCTTCTCATCTCGATCATCTTTGACACAGGTGGGCGTGTCCGCGACGGACGGTAGCGAAGCATCTGTGTGAAGCTTGTTGTATTCGTTGTCACGATTTGCTCGTCGAGAATGAGCGGGAAGAGTGTTAAATGGTCCGATGCCCAAGCATTGGGATATGCATTCCATGCACCATAAAAGGCAGTTCGCAACGTTTCGCGATGCCATAGACCGTAAAACGAACTGATATAGAGTTCGGTGAGCATCCTGTGGATGCGGCTTATTCGTCCTCCGCTGCGGATATCCGGAACGCCGAAATGCTTTGCTGGGCTCTGTCCGAATTCATCGCCAACGTAGGTCGGTGCGGCTGCAAGACGTGCTTCAGGCTGAGACGTCAGCGCGTGATAAAGTTCTTCGATGAAGTTACTTGCCGACAAGTCGTCGTCAGCGCGCCACATAAAGTATTTGCTCTTGGATGCTTCCAGCGCATCGATGAAGTTTGCCGCGGCCCCTCTATTTTCTCGTTGACGAAAATAATGGAAGCGTGCGTCTCCTTCCGTGAATCTTTTCGCGATAAAAGGAGTCTCATCTGTCGATGCATTGTCGAAGATGAGTACTTCAATGTCTTCGAAAGTCTGAGTTCGCAAGCACTCAAGGCACCGCTCCAGATGAGCGGCTGCGTTGAATACAGGAACTCCGACGGTTACTTCTGCCATTTACGTGCTCTTGATGCATCCCAAGCGGGCAACTTACGCTCCGGCAAGTATTTCTCTGAGCGCGTTGGCGACTATCGACGCTGTTTCCTCATCGACATGATACCCAGAAGGAAGATTTACGCCATATCGAGCGATCAGTTCGCCTTTGGGGGCGGAGGGCATATGCACGGAGGAAGCCTGCCGGTCTGCAAAAGCGGGCAAGCTCGATAGCGGCGAGAAGAACGGTCGCGTGTCGATGTTCCTTTCACGGAACGCCGCCATCAACGCAAATTTGTCGAGCCCGAATGACGGGTCGAGGATCGCCGTCACCATCCAGTAGGAGTTCAGAGTTCCCTGCGGCTCGGCGTTGAGCGTGATGCCTTCGACATCCCCCAAGGCTTCCTTGTACCAGGAAAAAATCTCGCGTTTTCTTGCAATCAGTTCTTCCACGCGCTCGATCTGCGCGAGGCCAAAGGCTGCCTGCAGCGCGCTCATCTTGTATTTGAATCCGATCTCCGTATTCAGGAAGAGCTTGTCTCCCGGCGGACGGCCGTGGTCGCGCAGAGTCATGACGCGCTGATGCAGATGGTCGTCATTGGTGACGAGCATGCCGCCTTCGCCTGTAGTGAGCGTCTTCGATCCGTGGAACGAGAAAACGCCTATGTCGCCAAGCGAGCCGGCTTTTTGCCCTCCATATTCCGAGCCCAGAGATTCCGCGGCATCCTCAATGAGGAGCAGGCCATTTTTGTCGGCGATCGTCCTCAATTTGGTCCAGTCGGCCATAGAGCCGTAGAGATCGACACCGATGATAGCCTTGGTGCGGGGAGTAATTGCGTTTTCGACAGACATGGGGTCGATGCACCATGTATCGGTTCGGATGTCAGCGAAGACAGGTGTAGCTCCGACGTAGATTACGGGGGCGACGGATGCGATCCACGTAACATCGGGAACGATTACCTCATCACCTGGACCTACGTTCGCGCTAGCCAGGGCAAGATGAATAGCGGCTGTGCAGTGGGGCAGGGACACTGCGTGTTTGACGCCGGTGTAGATTGCGAATTTTTCTTCAAAACGCCTGTTGAATTCATAGTGATTGCTGAACCAGGCTGTTCTTGCAGCCTCCGCGACATACTGAACTTCGCGATCCGTAACCCACGGGCCTGCCACCGGGATAGTTTCTGTTGCGCGAATCACGTTCAGCTCCGTCAGTATTGCCTGTTTCAGTCCAGCCCGATCCTGGAGAAATCGATCTCGGGATAGAATTCTCGATAACGGTGAATGGCAGCTTTGCTTTCTTCCCGAAGCCCTTTTCCCCGTCCGGCTCGTCCCGCGTTTTTGCGGTCGGCGGACGGATCTGCTGCCGAAAGGGACCGCGCGATTTCAGCATCGTCCGTCTTGGCTCCCGCCCGCTCCAATATCGTTGCAATGACTTTAGCGGGGTCCGCGACAACATCCTCGTAAGTCAACCACAGTGCGTTGGGACAAAACATCCAGGAAACGTAGAAGTTCACGTACCACGGTACTGCCAGGTCGACGATAAGTGCTTCGATCTCGGCGTCCTCAAGCGCCAGATGGCTTTCGAGCAGGTAGGCCATTGGCGTTTCGATGGACTCGCGACGCAGGTGGTCTCTTAAGCTCACTACGCAATCATATATATTCCGTACAAGAACGACCGGGGTCAGGTCAAAAGTCTCTATAGCTTCAGCCGTACGCGCATTGTAGCGGACGTGCTGCTGGCAGATGTACGAGTACTTGTACTTGCGTAGAGCCAAGCTGAAACTGATATCCTGTTCAACCCGGCCATAGTGCCTCGTTAGGGCTATCTTCCGAAAGCCCGGCAAACGGCCAACAGTATTTGACAGAAATGTGGAGCCGCTCTTGGGCATGCAGGCCAGCAGAATCCGATGCCGCTCGACATGGCGATAGTAGACGCTATTGAGCGCGAGATCGAAAAGGCCGCGCAGCGACTGCTCGACACTCCCATTCAAGGCTTCAGCACCACGCGCCCCATGACCGTGCCCTTGCGGAGGTCGTCGAGCGATTTCGAGCCTTCGCCGAGCGGGCGTTCGCTCACGGGGATCGGGTCGATCTTGCCTGCCTTCACGAGCTCCATCATCTCGTGCGTTTCGGCGAGCGAGCCGACATAGGAGCCGCCGATCGTGATGGCGCGCATGGGGAAGAGCGGGATCGGCATCGCGAAGCCGCCGCCGAAGAGGCCGACAACGACCACCCGGCCTCCCTTGCGCACGACGCTGGTCGCGAATTTGAGGGACGCTTCCGAGCCGACGAAGTCGACGGCGGCGGGCACGCCGCCATTCGTATCGGCGAGCACCTTCTTGATCGCTTCCGGGTCTTTCGGATTATAGACCTCGTGCGCGCCGCTGCCCTTTGCCGACTGCAGCTTGTTCTCGTCCACATCCGCGCCGAGCGGTGCGGCAGGGAAAAGCGCCTTCGCGAATTGCAGACCCATCATGCCGACACCGCCGAGCCCGACAACCATCACGCGCTCTTCCGGGCTGATGTCGCCGAGCTTCTTCATGGCGCTGTAGGCGGTGAGGCCGGAACACATGTAGGTTGCTGCAAGTCCGTCCGCGACGCCCTTGTAGTCGAGCAGGTAGCGCGGATGCGGCACCAGGACGTGAGTGGCAAATCCGCCGGCGACCTGGATGCCGAGATTGCGCGGCTTGTTGCAGAGATGCTCTTCGCCGCGCTTGCAGGTCGGGCATTCGCCGCAGCCGATCCACGGATAGGCAACGCGGTGCGCGCCGATCTCCACGCCTTCGGCGTCAGGTCCGGCGGCAACGACCTCCCCCTCGATCTCGTGGCCGAGCGTGAAGGGCAGTTGACGCCCCCCGCGCACGTCGAGCTGATTGCCGCCGCCCATGTCGAAATGGCCGTCATGGATGTGAACGTCCGAATGACAGACGCCGCAATGCGTCACCTTGAGCAGCACCTCGGTGCCTTTCGGCTCGGGCGTCGCGCTCTCGACGATCTGCAAGGGCTGGCCGTATTCGACGATGGCTTCGGATTTCATGGGGAAACGCCTCCTGAACGCTACATTTCTGGCCGCTATGCGGCTCGTTGATCGACAGTGTGGCACGCGGCGTGCGGTGCCACAACCTTGCTTGCGATGTGTTCAGCGGCTCGCGGCGAAGGCACGCGCGAGAGCGCAGAACGCCTCGACGCTGAGTTCTTCCGCACGTCTCGTGGGCTCGATCCCCGCTGCCTCAAGGAGAGGCAGCGGGTCATGACCGAGCGACTTGAGGCTCGCCCGAAGCATTTTGCGCCTCTGCCCGAAGGCAGCAGCAACAACACGCTCAAGCAGGCGCGGATCGGCCTCGGCAAGCGGTGTTTTGCGGGGCACGAGCTCGACGAGGGACGATGTCACCGCCGGCGGCGGCGTGAAGGCCCGGCGGTCAATGTCGAAGAGGATACGCGGCACGGTGCGCCACTGCGCCAGAACGGCGAGTCTTCCATAGGCCTTGCCGCCCGGTTGCGCGACGATCCGCTCCGCGACCTCTCGCTGGAACATCAGCGTCAGGCTGTCGTACCAGGGGGGCCATGGCTCGGTTTGCAACCAGCCGACCAGCAGTGGCGTAGCGATGTTGTAGGGAAGGTTCGCGACGATCCGCGCCGGCGCCTTCACAAGGGTCTTCATATCTGTTGCAAGTGCGTCGCCTTCGACGATCTCAAGACGTCCGGGATAGGCTACCGCAACTTCTTCCAGAGCAGCGATACAACGCCTGTCGCGCTCGATGGCAACGACACGTCGCGCACCTTCCTCAAGCAGGGCACGCGTCAGCCCGCCGGGTCCGGGCCCCACTTCGAGTACATCGTGATCGTCAAGCGAGCCTGCGGACCGGGCGATGCGTCCGGTGAGGTTGAGGTCGAGCAGGAAATTCTGTCCAAGTGATTTCTGGGCGGCGAGGCCGTGCCGGGCAATGACCTCGCGCAGGGGCGGCAGGGGCGGCAGGGGCGTGATCGTCATGTTGCAGCGGCCCGGCAGCGTGCGATCCCGTCCGCCATGCGGATCGCCTCGATCAGGCTCCCCGGATGCGCCCGCCCGCTTCCGGCAATGTCGAGCGCGGTACCGTGGTCGGGCGAGGTCCGTACGATCGGCAAGCCGAGCGTCGTATTGACGCCATGTTCGAAGTCGATTGTCTTGAGCGGGATCAGGGCCTGGTCGTGATACATGCAGAGCACCGCATCGTAGTGCTTCCGCGCGGCGGCATGGAAAAGCGTGTCGGCTGGGGCCGGCCCGCGAATTTCGGCGTTTGGAGCCTGTGCTTGCATGGCCTTGATCGCAGGAGCGATGATTTCGATTTCCTCGCGCCCTAGATGCCCTTCCTCGCCAGCGTGCGGATTGAGCGCAGCGACTGCTATCCGGGGGCGGGCAATTCCGAAATCGCGGGCAAGAGAGCGGGCCAGAATCACACCCTGACCGACGATCTTCTGAACGCTGAGCGCCGCCACTGCCGCCCGGAGCGAGAGGTGGACCGTCACGGGCACGACCCGGAGACCCGGACAGGAGAGCATCATCACAGGTGTCGCTCCGCCCGAGCGCTCGGCAAGATATTCCGTATGGCCGGGCATCGTCAGGCCCGCTTCGTAGAGTGCCCGTTTGTGGATCGGATTGGTGACGATGCCGGCGGCCTTGTCCTGAAGGACGAAGTCGCAGGCGAGATCAATGGACGAAAGCACCGCCGCCGCATTTGCGGCCGACAGAAGACCGGGAACCGGTTTTTCCGCAAGCAGGATCGGAGAAGGCAGGACAGGCAGGGCGTCCGGGAAGACCGTTACCGCTTCTTTCGGTACGTCGATCTCTCGCACGGGCACATCGATGCCGAGACACAGCGCCGTTTCGCGATAGAGAGAGGCATCTCCCACGACGAAGAAGGGAGGAAGAGAACGGCTGCCGCGTTCAATCCAGGCCTTGAGCGTAATCTCCGGGCCGATTCCAGAGGGTTCCCCCATCGTCAGCGCGAGCGGCAGCACAAGGTCGTTGTCACGCATCATTTTCGGCACCCAACGGGCCGTGCTGTCGGAGCGGCGTCAGCGATAGACGACAACCGCGTCGCGCCGCAGATCACGCAGGTGACGACGGCCCATCATCGATAACTGCTGCTCGTAAAGCGTGTTGTCGATCTGCTCCCGCGTCGGCATCTCGCCCTGAGCAGCCCTGTGCCCGCAGATCACCAGCATTTCGACGCCTTGCTCCGAGCGGATCGGGACCGTGGCCTTGCCGACCGGAACGCCGGAAATTGCTTGCCGGGTCTGAGCGGGGAGCCTGCCGGCAATAATGGTTTCGGGCGGAGTCGACCGGCCACTCACATATTTGGTGATCAACTTCGCAGCTTCGTCGCACGATGAAACCTGTGTGCGGAACTCCTCCGCTTCACGCGCGCGCCTCGCAACCGCCTGCGGCTCTGCATCCGGCGTCAGCGGCAGAACAACCCTCATTAACGAATATTGATCCATCATCGGGTCGCCGCCAGTGCTTGTCTGCATGGCCTTGAGCTGGACGATATAGAAGCCGGTAAGTGTCCGGATCGGATCGGAGACCATGCCAGGCTGCATCCGGGTGACCACCTCGCTCACCTTGTCAGGCAATTGGCTCGCATGGACCCAACCGATATCTCCGCCATTGGCGGCAGACGCGGACTGGCTGAACTGCCGTGCCACGGCTTCGAAGGGCGCGCCTTGGCGAATCTGCTCCACGAGCCTTTGCGTACCGGCGGCGATTTCTTCCGCATGCGCCGGATTATCGAAAGTAATGAGAATTTCCGATACGAAATACCGCGGTTGCCCGGATTCCTCCTCAAGCCGTCGCATAACCTCTTCGATTTCACCTTCTCCGACCGTGACGAGAGGGCCAAACCGCTGCTGAATGACACGGTTCCAGGCGATGTCGTTGCGAATTTGCGCTTCGAGAGTGGAGCGCGTAACGCCACCTGCTTCCAGTGCCTTGGAAATCTGATCCACGGACATGTTCGAGCGCTGCGCGATCCGCTCGAACGCCTTGTCTACCTCGTCCTGCGAGACCTCAATGTTGAGTCGCCTGGCTTCCTGCCACTGCAGGTACTCGTCGACAAGCGAGCGCAACACCTGCCCGCGGATTCGGGAAATGTTCTCCGGCGTGTTCGGAATGCCGGAACTCAGGATAACGAGCTTGATCCGCTGGTCGAGATCGTAGGATGAAATGACCTGATCGTTGACGATCGCCGCGATCGCCTGCGAGTCGGACGCTGCCGTCTCCTGTGCATGGGCTGGCATGGTGGAGAGCGCGATGACGAGCGCCGCTGCCACACCCGGCAGAGACCGGAACAGCTTGCGCACCCCTCGCCGGGAGACGCTCACAAATACATCCGTTAATTCCATGGTTTCTTTCTTCTGGACGCGGCTCTGCGTCCGATCTCCACCTGTTCCGGGCCGACAGAATACTTGAATCAAGCCCCCAATCAACCGATCCGAAGCGCGAAAAAACGCTATTTTTCAGGTGCTTGGGAGAAGGGCGATGTGCTTAACGAAACCCGGTTGTCTCGGCTGCACTGCCGGTTCCCAGTGTTTTGAAGGTGATCTGGAAGAGAACCGAACTGTCAGGCTCGATGTCGCGGTCGCGGTAGAAGGATTGGCTGTACATGAGGGACACGTCGAGGCATTCGTCCTCATAGCCAATCCCTACGCGGTTTGCGACCGTCCGGTGATCCGCGAGGTCCTGCCGCGTCTGACCGAACAGACGCCAGTACTCGTCGAGTTTGATAATCGAACCCAGATAGAGTTCTTCACGTTCCTGGAACGTGACCGACTGGTCGGCGGCGAAGTAGCCATATCCGATCTCGGCGCTGACCGGTCCGCGACGGCCAAGCAGGTTCACCTCGTTTCGCCTGATCTTGAACCGTTCGTCATCGATGCGGAAACGGTAGACAGCGAGGAAATCGTTTGAGGGCGAAAGCATGATGCGGCCGACATAGTCCGAGGTCTCGTCCCGCAGCCCGGTCTCGGCTGCAACGCTCGTGTTGTCTTCGAGGCGATAGCTCTGCCCGAACATTGCGTTCGCCTGCCCGCCGTTCGGCGTGTAGATGGAGTATCGGACGCCGACATTGGCGCGTGCACCGGTTTCCCACCGGTCGAGGCCGGAAAACCTGTCTTCCGAGAAGAGATTGGTATCGTCAAACTCGAAGCTCAGGGAGTCCTCATCGGGGATCTCGACCGTGTTTCCTGTATTGGGCGAATAGATGAGCTGAACGATGGGCTCGATCACCTGATGCATGCCGCCATCGGAACGGGCAAGCGGATAGCTCCACTCGGTTCCTATGGTGGGAAGCGCGCGTGCGATGGTTTGCGCCTCAAATTCCGTTCCAGGGACGGCCGTATTCGGAACGTCCTCGACCGAATAGACATCGCCTCTCAGGCTTCCGAAGAACCTGTGAACGAATCCGTTCGAAGATGTCCCGCGCCGGTCCCACCGAACGGTGCTGGAGACGCGCCTGTACTGCGATCCGACGCTGCGCCCGAGGATCATGGCGTTGGTGGATATGCCGACGGTCCCCCCCAGGACCTGATCGGCAAAAGTATAATCATGCTGAAGGACAGGCGCGACCCATGGCGTCGTCGACTCGCTGTCGGTCGTGAGCAAGCCCTTGAAGTAATAGGCGTCGGCGGTGAAGCTGTTGCGACCGTCGACATAGGTAGCGTTCAAGTTGTTTACGAGATCCGTCGTTCCGGAGAGATCGTACTTCCGCAAATAAGTGTCGTCCGTCGCGAGTTCGGTCCGGAAGCCCCAGCTCCAGTTTTCATCGATATCGAACTCCCCATTCCCGAACAGGCTTCCGCGAAATTCATTCTCGCCCGGCGTACCGGCTTGCTGCGACGTAGGCCACGTTCCCGTGGCAAAGGAGGTCAGGCTTCCGCTTTCGAACCGTTGGCGATATTCGCCCTGATAGACCGCACCTTCTTTCGTCGTAAAGCGTGGGATGAGCGTAAGGTCCTTGTCCGGCGAAATTGCCCAGAAATAAGGCACTTCAATTTGTTGCCCGAGTTCGGTCGAACTGGCGACCGACGGCGTCAGGAAGCCGGACTGACGCTTTACGGTCGGATCGGGTTGCGAGAAGTAGGGAACATAAAGGACAGGAACACCGAAGAACTCCATGAAGGCGTCTTCGTAGATAATTCTCTTTTCCTGCTTGTTGTGGACGACGCGGAAGGCCTTGATCTGCCAGATGGGCGTCGTTTGTCCTTTCTCCTCGCAAATGTCGCAGGGGCTATAGACGCCGCGATGCAGCGTCGTGATGTTGCCGCCGCTTCGCACGACGCTATGCCCGGCGAGGCGGGAGTTGTCGGTGAGAAGGACTCTGAGCGTATCGATGACGCCATCGCGCATTTCGTTGCGCAGAACGAGATGATCCGCAAAGGCGACATCGCCCTGTGGATCCAGCAGCGCGACATTTCCGTCCGCCGACACCACCCCGGTGGTTTCATTGTAGGTGACGCGATCCGCGAGCAGTACGCGCTCGCCATAAGCAAGCTCAACGTTGCCGGACGCAGTAACAACCCGCGCATCGCGGTCGTAGGAAAGTTCGTCGGCCTGCATCAGCACTTCGCCGGATTCAGGGAACGACACCTCGGGCGACGGGCCGGGGCCACCGGCGTTCTGGGCGTTAGCAGGCGCCACAAATGGCAGCATCAGCATCGCCGCCAGCAAAAAGGGGCTGCGTTTTTCGCCCACACTCATCCGCTGCCCCTCGGTCACGTGTCCGTATGCCCCCGGTCGTCCAGAATCGCCCGTTCCCCGGGTAATTCACGATTTCTAACCGTCTTCGAGGTGAAAGAGAACCGCAAGTCCCAAAAGCATGACGACAATGGAGGGGGCCCATGCGGCGAGCGCCGTGGGAAGGATGCCCGAAAGCCCCAGGGCCAGCGAGAGATTGCCGAGGAAATAGACCAGAAATCCGGACAAAATTCCGCCGACGACCATCTTCAGAAGCCCCCCCATACGGGTGATCCGCATGGAGAAGACGGCGGCCACCAGAACCATGGTGCAGAGCAGCGCAGGCAGTGCAAGGAGCTGGTGGAAATAGATCTGGTAGCGCCGGGCGGAGAAACCCGCCGCTTCCGACGTATTGATGAAATGCGGCAGCTCCCAAAATGAGATGCTTTCTTCGCGGGCGAAGCTTTCCTCGATCTGGTCCACGGTGAGCGACGTTTCCTGACGGTAGGTGTCGAAGTGCCGCGGCTGGTCCTCGGCCATCAGCACCCACACGTCCTCGAGTTGCCAGTAGCCGTGCTTCAGCGAGGCTGTCGCCGCGTCGATGCGTCCAAGGAACGCGTCGCCACGTCCGTAGAGGAAGATGGTGACTTCATCGAGCTTCAGCCCCCGTCCGTCCATTTGTTCCGCATGGACCACCGACTGTCCGGTGGAATCGGCCTGTCTGAGCCACAGCCCGTTCGCCGAGACGGCAACGAAACTGGTTCTCTGGTCGAGGTGCTTCGATTCGAGCTGCCCGAATCGCGTCGTGAGCGTCGATGCGACCGGATTGAAGATCGTTACGACGAAAGTGCCGATGGCAAACGCGACGACAAGAGCGGGGGCAATGAATTGCCAGACGGAAACGCCCGCTGCACGCGCGATGACGAGTTCGTTGTTCCGGCTGAGGCGCAAAAATGTTGCCATGCCGCCGAACAGAATGGCGAAAGGAAGTGTCTTGCTTCCGAGGCGCGGGACCTCGAGCAAAGCCATGGAAAAGAGCAACCCGAAGGTGACACCCGGTTTGTCGGCACCTCGCCGCAGCATCTCCACCAGCTCGACCATGAAAATAAGCGAGAGAAAAATCGAGAAGGTGATCATCGCGACGCCGAGAAACTGGCGGCCGAGATAGCGGGAAAGCGTCCACGAGAGATTCATTGCCTCGCTCCCTGCACGGCGGCTGTAAATCGCTGTAGCATGAGATCGAAGCGGACGCCGACGATGATCGCGATGCAAATTCCGCATACCGCGAGTGGAAAGACATACATGAGAGGTATGAGGTAGTTTTCCGTTGCCGCTCCGTTTGACAGGACGAATCCCAAGAGACGGACGGCGAGCGCAAAGACGGCAGCGAGCGCCATGCGCGACGCATAACCTCGCCGGTTGAAGGGGGCGGGCAGCAGGGCGGCGAGCGCGATCAGCGTCAACAGCGTCGGGTAGATGCCATCGACCAGACGTTCGTGGGCTTCGGCGAGCAGCTTGGAGCGGTGCGTCTGCGCGTAGGTGTCGGTGGGCGCCGGGTTGACCAGCTCACCGAAATAGCGTTCGCGACCCTCGTAGCTGAAACTTGGGTTGGCATCCATGTACTGCGAAAGATCGTAGGTATATTTGTCGAAATAGAGCAGGGTCGCCGCGCCCACATTCCGGTCTCCTTTGCGCGAGACACGCTGAATGTTCCCGTTGAACATCACAAGAAGCGGCCCCTGGGGGCCGTCGACGAGGCTGCCGGTTTCGGCCATGTAGGTAATCGGTTCCTCGGGATTGCGGCTGTCGTGAACGAGTATCCCGTAGGTGGCGCCATCGGACGCCCGCTCCCGCACGTAGACGGTGAGACCCTGGGCGGGGTTCGTGAAAGTGCCCTCGCGGATCATCGCCGTCGCGACGTCCGAACGAATCTCATAGAGGCGGCTCTTGAGCTCCCGCAGACCAGCCGGTGCCACGTAGATGCTGAACAGCAGGATCAGCGCCGAGGTGGCGAGCGCGATCGCGAGGAGTGGTGCGGCAATGGCCGAACGGCTTACCCCGGCCGAGAACATCACCACGATTTCGCTGTCGCTGATGAGCTTGTGAAGCGTGTAGAGCATCGCGCAGAAAATGGAGATGGGCAGAACAATCACGAGCGTGCTTGGAAGGGCAAGCGAGGTCAGCTCGAAGAAGGTCAGAAGCGTCTGCCCTTGCGTGATGAGCACGTCGAGCATTCGCAACGCCTGGGTCAACCAGATGATTCCGGTCAGAACGATGCTCGCGACGATGAACGGTCCCAGCGCCTGCAGAAATATGTACCGAGACAGGCTTGTCAGCATCAAACTCCGGCTCCCACCGGTCATACGGGGCCTACGCCCAGCGGTACGCGGGCGCGGATACCTCTCTGTGCATCGAGGTGCCTGGCGGTGGAAAGGCGCGGTACGTCTTCCCCTTGGCACCGATTAAGATAGGATACGCGCCGTATTGCCGGGCAGCGTCAGGATCATGGTTATCCTATTTCACCTCCCGGTAAAAGTGCGTGACGCCGGCGCCGGCGTGCAGCAGATCAGATGAGGCCTGAAATGAATGTAACTTTCGCCGATATTTCGCTTGCCAGGCAGGGGACCCTTGCGGTTCTCGTTACCGAGGGGGCGTCGCTGCGCGGGGTAGCAGCCGACCTCGACGCAAAGCTGGGCGGTGCGTTGAAGCGGGCGATGAAGGCGGCGAACTTTAGCGGCAAGTCAGGCACGGTCCTCGAACTGGTCGGTCCGCAGGGCGTGAGCGCCAGCCGGGTGGTGCTGGCAGGGTTGGGAAAGTCCGGCGATCTCTCGGGGGCGGGGCTTGAAAAGGCTGGCGGTGAGCTCGCCGGCCGTGCCGCGAAAGCAAAGGAATCCTCGCTGTCGATCGTACTCGACGGCATTTCGGCACCCAAGATGCCGGCGGCCGATGCCGCGGCCCATGTCGCTCTCGGGGCAAAACTGCGTTCCTACCGCTTCGACAAATACAAGACAAAGAAGAAGGACGACGACAAGAAAGGTGACCTCAAGTCGCTCACCGTTCTGACGCGCGCGCCCGCAACCGCACGCAAGCAATATGCGCCGCTCGCGAAGGTGGCGGAGGGCATGTTCCTCACGCGAGACCTTGTGAACGAGCCGGCGAACATTCTGCATCCCGGCGAATTCGCCAAGCGCGCCAAGGCTCTGACCAGGCTCGGCGTGAAAGTCGAAGTGCTCGGCGAGGCACAGATGAAGAAGCTCGGAATGGGCTCGCTTCTTGGTGTGGGTCACGGCTCGGAGCATGAGAGCAAGCTCATCGTGATGCGCTGGTCGGGCGGCAAGCCGGGTGAAAAGCCGGTTGCTTTCGTCGGAAAGGGTGTTTGCTTTGACACGGGCGGTATTTCGCTGAAGCCGGCGGCCAGCATGGAAGACATGAAGGGCGACATGGGCGGCGCGGCCTGCGTCACAGGCCTCATGCATGCGCTTGCCGCACGCAAGGCAAAGGCGAATGTCGTGGGTGTTATCGGCGTGGTGGAAAACATGCCCGATGGCAAGGCGCAAAGGCCGGGTGACATCGTCACTTCCATGTCGGGCCAGACGATCGAGGTCATCAACACGGACGCCGAAGGCCGCCTCGTTCTGGCCGATGCGCTCTGGTACACGCAGGATCGCTTCAAGCCGAAATTCATGATCGATCTCGCGACGCTGACGGGCGCGATCATGATTGCGCTCGGCAAGGAGTATGCGGGTCTCTTCTCGAACGACGACAAGCTCTCGAAGCAGCTCTCCGAAGCGGGAGAGGCCGAGGGCGAGAAGGTCTGGCGCATGCCGATGGGCGAAGCCTACGACAAGGCAATCGAATCGCGCTTTGCCGACATGAAGAACGTAGGCGGGCGGGATGGCGGTTCGATCACCGCTGCGCAGTTCCTGCAGCGCTTCGTGAACAAGGTTCCATGGGCGCATCTCGACATCGCCGGCACCGCCATGGCCTCGCCGCAAACGGCGACGAACCAGAGCTGGGGGTCGGGTTGGGGCGTGCGTATTCTCAACCGCCTGGTGGCGGACCACTACGAACGCTGAAGGGGCACCCGTGACGGAGGTTCTGTTCTACCATTTGCAGAACGCCCCTCTGGAACGGGTGCTGCCGAAACTGCTGGAACGCTCGCTGGAGCGCGGCTGGAAGGCCGTCGTGAAGGCGGGCGGTCCGGAGCGGCTGGATGCGATCAACAATGTCCTCTGGACCTATAGCGACGACAGCTTTCTGCCGCATGGAACGCGCGAGGACGGCCCCCCGGCGCTCATGCCCGTCTATTTGACGGTCGAGGACGACAATCCGAACGAGGCCAATGTGCTGTTTCTCGTCGATGGAGCGGAGCCGGTCGCTCTCGGCGACTATGAGCGCTGCGTGCTGATGTTCGACGGCAGGGACGAGGCCGCGGTCGCAGCCGCGCGCGAACACTGGAAGACAATCAAGGCCGAAGGTCACGACGCGACCTATTGGCAGCAAAGCAGCGAGGGGCGCTGGGAAAAGAAGGCCTGACGCCATCTGGAAACGCGGCTCTTCGAAAACCGGTGAGCCGTCATACATCCCTGAACGATTGATTTGTTCGTCAGCCGGACCCATCATGCCGCCCGGACAAGGGTGAGCATCAAGGGGGGAGGGCATCATGCCGAAATGGCTTCGTATCGCGCTGGGCGCATTGGCGGTTCTGCTGGTGGTGGCAGCCGCTGGCTATTACTGGTTCGTCGTCGAAAGCACCGTGCCTGCCGACGCTGAATACGAACTCGACATCGGCAAGATTCGCCGCATGGTCGCGGCCGTTCCAGGCGACAAACCCGAGAAGATCGAATTCGAGAACGTCGCCTCGTTCACATTCCCGGCCACTGCCATCGTGGCGGGCGACGGCTGGGCGCAGCGCGACATGCCCGTCTTCTCCTACCGGCTCGTTTATCCCGACAGCAGCGTCATCATCGATACGGCGCTCACGGAGGAAATCGGTGGCGACAACGTCGCCTCCTTCGACGGCGAAGCTTATGCGCGCATGTCGAAGGCGATGGAGAGTGCGTCGCTCATCCTCATCACGCATGAGCATATGGATCACATCGGTGGCCTTACCGGTCACTCCGATCTGCCTGCTGTCCTGCCGGCAACGCGGCTGACGCAGGAGCAGGTCGATCATCCCGAGCGAAGCGTGCCGGCAAAGTTTCCCGAAGGTGCGCTGGATGGTTATCAGGCGCTTTCCTACGATCACTATGAGGTCGCTGCGCCGGGTATCGTACTCATCAAGGCACCTGGGCACTCGCCGGGCAGCCAGATGATTTATGTTCAGATGGCGGACGGAACGGAAATACTCTTCATCGGCGACGTTGCCTGGAAATATCGCAACATCCAGCTTCTTCGTGAGCGCGCCCGTCTGGTGACGCAGTTCTTCCTGAGGGAAGACCGCATGGCCGTGTTCGGTCAGCTCAAGGCTCTGAGTGCGCTTGCCGAGGCCGAACCCGAAATCGCGATCGTGCCGGGGCACGATGGTGAGATGGTGGGCAATCTCGTCGAAGCAGGCTTGCTGATAGAGGGGTTCGGCAGCCCGGAATAGGCTGACTGTCACGTGAATGTCATCGAAACGTCACAAAACGCTCCGGCGCGACGGAAGGCGGGGATAACCGCCCGGCAACCGGCACGGAACGACCCGCCAAAAGAGACGGCGAAAAAAGTAATCCCCGGTTTTCAGCGGGAATGGCGGTGGCGATGGATTGTCCGTTAACAGATCAATCCGCCGCCACCGCTTCTTCGTAACTGGAGCTCGCCTCCAGCCAGATATCCTCGGCCCGCGCCAGCGCCTTGAGAGCGTCTGCCCGCTCCTTCGCCGTCGCGGCGGTGGCGGCGGGATCGCCGGCAACTTTGGGATCGCCCAGCTTCGCCGTCAGCGCCTCGACGAGCTTCTGGATGCGTGCAACCTCCTGCTCGGCGGCCTGTGCCTTCTTCTTGAGCGGCGCCATCTGCTCGCGCTTCTGTGCGGCAAGGCGGCGGGCTTCCTTCTTGTCGTTCGACGGACGGGGAGGCGGAGTGTCCGCTTCGACGCCGTCCTCGGCGACCAGCGGTTTGACGCGCCTTGCCGGATCGAGAAGCCACTTGCGGTAGTCGTTGAGATCGCCGTCATAGGGCGCGACGGACCCGTCCGCCACCAGCCAGAGGCGGTCGGCGCAGGTCTCGACCAGATGCCGGTCATGCGAAATCAGGATGAAGGCGCCGTCATATTCGTTGATCGCCATGACGAGCGCTTCGCGGCTGTCGACGTCCAGATGGTTCGTCGGCTCGTCGAGGATGATCATGTGCGGCTTGTGAAAGGTCGCGATGGCGAAGAGAAGACGTGCCTTCTCGCCGCCCGACAGCTTCTCGACCCTCGTATCGGCCTTGTCGGCGCCGAAGCCATAGGAACCGGCGCGGGCGCGCACCTGCGCGATCGTCGCATCCGGCATCAGTTCGCGGAAATGCTCGTAGGGCGTATCGCCCATGTTGAGCTCGTCGAGCTGATGCTGCGCGAAATAGGCGATGCGAAGTTTCTTCGACGCATATTTGTGGCCGGCCGTGACGTGCAGCCGATCGCAGAGCAGCTTGGCGAAGGTCGACTTGCCGTTGCCGTTCGCACCGAGCAGCGCAATGCGGTCGTCCTGGTCGATGCGCAGATCGAGATTGCTCAGCACGGGTTTGTCCGGCTCGTAGCCGACACTTGCATGTTCGAGCCGGATGATGGGCGAAGCGAGCGGCTTCTCAGGGACGGGGAAGTGGAACGGCAGCACGCGCTCCTGCAGCACATCCGCGATGGGCTCCATCTTGGCGAGCGCCTTCATGCGGCTCTGCGCCTGCCGTGCCTTCGACGCCTTCGCCTTGAAGCGTTCAATGAAGCTTTCCATGTGGCGGCGCGCATCGTCCTGCTTCTTCTTCATGGAGAGCTGAAGCATCAGCTTCTCGCGCCGCGTCCGGTCGAAGCGGTCGTAGTTGCCGCTGTAGAAGGTGAGCTTCTGGTTCTCGAGATGCAGGATGTTCTGCGCCACATTGTTCAGAAGGTCCTTGTCATGGCTGACGATAAGGACCGTGTAGGGGTAGCTCTTCAGATAGTCCTCAAGCCAGATCGTGCCTTCGAGGTCGAGATAGTTGGTCGGCTCGTCGAGAAGCAGCAGGTCGGGCTCGGAGAAGAGAACGGCCGCAAGCGCGACGCGCATCCGCCAGCCGCCGGAGAAGTCGGAGCAGGGCCGGGCCTGTGCCGCCTCGTCGAAGCCCAGGCCGGAAAGAATGGTGGCCGCGCGGGCAGGGGCCGAATGGGCGCCCATATCGGCAAGCCGCGTGTGGATTTCGGCGATCCGGTGAGGGTCGGTCGCCGTCTCGGCTTCCGTCAGCAGCGCCGCCCGTTCCGCATCGGCGGCCAGCACCGTGTCGACCAGCGAGGTCGGCCCCGCCAGCACTTCCTGCCGGACCATGCCCACTCGCCAGCTCTTGGGATAGGAAATACTGCCGCTTTCAGGCCCGTATTCCCCCGTGATGAGCTTCAGCAGGGTGGATTTGCCGGTGCCGTTGCGGCCGACAAAGCCCGTCCGTTGCCCGGGGGGCACGGCGGCGGTGACATGGTCGAGGAGCAGGCGCCCCTCCATTCGGAAGGTCAGATCGTTGATATGCAACATGATGAGCGGGCTTTTAGCACCGCCGGTTGCCCCCGTCATCAGGCCCGGCTATAAACCGCGCCAAATCTTCCACCTGCACAATTGGGAAAGCTGAGCATGGCCCTCGAACGGACCTTCTCGATCATCAAGCCGGACGCGACCCGGCGCAACATCACCGGCAAGATCATCGACCGCATCGAAAGCGCGGGCCTCCGGGTCATCGCCTCGAAGCGTCTCCATCTGTCGAAGGCGCAGGCCGAAGGCTTCTACGCGGTCCACAAGGAACGTCCCTTCTTCAACGATCTCGTCTCCTTCATGACGTCCGGCCCGGTCGTGGTCCAGGTGCTTGAAGGCGAGAACGCCATCGCGAAGTACCGCGAAGTGATGGGCGCGACGAACCCGGCCAACGCCGATGCCGGCACGATCCGCAAGGACTTCGCCGAGTCGATCGAGGCAAACTCGGTCCACGGCTCCGACGCGCCGGAGACGGCTGCCGAGGAGATCAAATACTTCTTCAAGGATGAAGAGATCGTCGGCTGATCTCATTGGCCGTTGAATTCGGAAAGCCCCACCGGAAACGGCGGGGCTTTTCTGCATTCGGGGCTCCGTATAGGGTCTCCTTTCGTGCCGCTGCGGCGAGGAAACAATGAACGGACTGGCCGACCGACTCCGGGTGTACTACGAGGGCAACTCGGAGGAGGCCCAACGCTTCCGTTACGGTCTGCTGATTTTCGACGTCGTGACGATTCTTTTCATCGTCGCCACCTCGTTTACGCCTCGTTCGATTTACATAGAGATCGCGGACGCGGCGATCGGCATGCTGATCCTCGCGGATTTCGCCGCCCGGTTCGCGATAGACCGGAATCGATTCAGAAATTTCATCCATCCCGCAAACCTTGCCGACATAGTGGCGATCGTCTCCTTCCTGGCGCCGGTCGTCGGTGAAGGTTTGGGTTTCCTCCGTATCCTGCGAACGGTCAGGCTTCTGCGGACATACAGGACGCTGGAGCTTCTCCGTCAGGACTTCCGGTTCTTCCGGACGCATGAGGAAGTGATCATCGCGGCGGTCAATCTCTGCGTCTTCATCTTCATCATGACGGGGCTCGTTTACGAGACACAGCGCTACACCAACGAGGACATCGGCAACTACGCGGATGCGCTCTATTTCACGGTGACGGCGCTCACGACGACCGGGTTTGGCGATATCACGCTGCCGGGCACCGGGGGGCGCTTGCTCTCGGTCATCGTCATGATCTTTGGCGTCACGCTTTTCCTGCGCCTCGCACAGGTGCTTTTCCGTCCCAACAAGGTCACGCATGAATGCAAGGTCTGCGGGCTCATGCGTCACGATCCGGATGCCGTGCACTGCAAGCATTGCGGCACGATCATCCACATCGCGACCGAGGGGCAGGGCTGAGCGGTATCAGGCCTGGGTGCGGCGCTGATTTATTGCTTCTGCAAATCTGGAAAGGGCGTGCTTGAAATTACCGCCGCCGAAGATATCCGGTATTGATTCACGGACAAAGAAGTCGTCGGCTGATTTCATTACCCGCTGAATTCGGAAAGCCCCACCGGAAACGGCGGGGCTTTTTTCTATGCGACTGGGTCCGGCCCGAATGAATTTGTTCCGCGTGTGCCAGGCACCACACTCAGAACAATCGCAAATGCGAGCGATGCCGCGCCGCCAATATAGCTATCGGCAACTCCGATAGGTATCCAGAGCAGGGCAAGCCACCCGGTCAGATTCATGTCTCGCAATCGCTGTGCCGAAAGAGAGTAACCGCACACAGCGTAAGGTACAAAGAAGACCAAGAGTATGAGCCATCTGAGTTCTTCTCGAACAGAGAAAAACCAAAGTGCCAGCAACACGGCAAACATGATTCCAACTAAGAGCATGTTTGCGAAGATAAAGCTCTTCCGGTTCCTTCGGATTGTAAATGAGAACCAATCCTCAGTGTATGGAACTCCCATGTTTATCGCTCAGCGATAACGGATGCGATCATGATGAAGATTAGAAAAGGGACATACCAAAAAAACAGAACCACGGCTTGTAGAAGAGGCCAGTCCCAAACATTCACCGCGCCATAAACGCCCGCACTCGCGCCAATAATTGGAATGTATGTGATCACCAAGGCGATAATAAAGCTAAGGATTGAGCCCAATCCTGTTGCGTAGTCGATGCCATCCACGATCGCAAAAAGCTGAACCAGCCCAATGATGAAATAGGCAATAGTGAGAAATAGCTGCATTTGATGGTTCCCCCAAGTCTAAGCTATAGGCTCCCACTTGCCCATAATTCAGTCAAGAGGTGGGTTTGCATCTGCTGATCTTCAACGCACCACTATGCTGCGGGCACAAACAACGGCGCCGGTATATCCGCGCCGCCTGCATCAAGCAGCACCACATGCTCGCCCACCACGCGGGCGCGGCCTTCGACCACGAGCTTCAGCGCCAGCGGGTAGAGTTTGTGCTCGGCCTCAAGGATGCGCGCGGCTAGCGTTTCCGCCGTGTCGCCAGGCAACACGGGCACGGCGGCCTGCGCGACGATGGGGCCTTCGTCCATTTCCGGCCGCACGAAATGCACCGTGCAGCCCGTGATCTTCACGCCCGCATCGAGCGCGCGCTGATGGACGTGCAGCCCCTTGAAGGCGGGCAGAAGGGAAGGGTGGATGTTGAGTTGCCGGTCGCGCCACTTTTCCACGAAACCGTCCGTGAGGATGCGCATGAAGCCGGCATTGCAGACGAGCTCGACGCCCGCATTGACAAGCGCGCGGTCGAGTTCGGCGTCGAAGGTTTCGCGCGTCGAGAATTCCTTGTGGTCGATGACGAGCGTGGGGATGCCGGCGGCTTCGGCAACCGCCAGTCCGCCCGCGCCGGGCCTGTTGGAAATCACCAGCGCGATACGCCCGCGAAAGCCCGGCTCCTCGCAGGCCTCGATCAGCGCCTTGAGGTTCGAGCCGCGGCCGGAAATGAGAACGCCGATCCTCACGCCTTGCTGCCCAATGCGCCTTTCACGCTGACGCGGGGTTCACCCGCAACCGCTTCCGTGAGACGTCCGATATAGTGGACAGTTTCGCCCGCCTCGGCGAGCGCATCCGCGACCTCGAGCGACTGGTCCTCGCGCACAACGACCACCATGCCGATGCCGCAGTTGAACGTGCGGCCCATCTCGCCGTCTTCGAGCCCGCCCAGTTCCATCAACCAGCGGAAGACCGGCGGCATCGCCCAGGAGGCGCCGTCGATCTCGACCGCGACGCCGTCGGGCAGCACACGCGGGATGTTCTCGACGAAACCGCCGCCGGTGATATGCGCCATCGCCTTGACGGCTTCGGTCTCGCGGATCGCCTTCAGCATCGCCTTCACATAGATGCGGGTCGGCGCGAGGAGCACTTCGCCGATGCTGGCGCCGTCGCCATGCGGGAAAGGCGCAGAGTAGGAGAGGCGGTTGTCCTCGACGATCCTGCGGACGAGCGAATAGCCGTTGGAATGGAAGCCCGAGGATTCGAGACCGAGCAACACGTCGCCCGGCGCGACGTCTCCACGGGGAAGTATCTTGTCGCGCTCGACCGCGCCCACGGCGAAGCCCGCGAGGTCGTAATCGCCCTTGGCATACATGCCTGGCATTTCCGCCGTCTCGCCGCCGATCAGCGCGCACCCTGCCTGGCGGCAGCCCTCGGCGATCCCTGCGACGACATCCCGCGCCACATCCACATGGAGCTTGCCGGTCGCGTAGTAGTCGAGGAAGAAAAGCGGCTCGGCGCCCTGTACCACGAGGTCGTTCACCGACATGGCAACGAGATCGATACCGACCGTATTGTGGATGTCCGCCTCGATGGCGACTTTCAGCTTGGTGCCGACGCCGTCATTCGCGGCGACCAGAACCGGATCCTTGAAGCCGCAGGCGGCGAGGTCGAAGAGCCCGCCGAAACCGCCGAGCGCCGCATCCGAGCCTGTGCGCCGGGTGGAGGCCGCCAGCGGGCCGATGGCGCGAACCAGTTCGTTGCCGGCGTCGATGTCGACGCCCGCCCCGGCATAGCTATAGCGGTTCGGACGGTCCTTCGGGGGGGTAGGGGCCATGTCGCTCTCTGCGGGACTCGGTTGGGCTGCGGAGCGCACAAATCACCCGAAATCGCCCCCCGGCGCAAGAGAAAGGCGAAAAAGCCCGGAGCGCCGCCTTCGCGCCCGCGCCGCGGTGCTATAGTGTGCGGCGCGGCGGCGGGGTGAATCGCCGAATGTTGAGACGGATCAAGGGTCTATCCATGATTTCTGCCTTCAGGCTTCTGCGTGCGCCGCTGTGCGCCCTTGCTCTCGCTACCCTTCTGGCAGCACCTGCGGCCGCTGCCGACATCTTCACCGTGCGCGGCGTGCATGTGGACAAGACGGCCGAGAGCGCCACGGCTGCCCGCAGCGCCGCCCAGGTCGAGGGGCAGCGCCTCGCGCTGATCGCCATGATGAAGAAGCTGACCCTTCCGGACGATTGGGCGTCGCTTCCGGCCGTCGACGACGCGATTGCCCAGAATGCCGTGCGCGGCTTTCAGGTGGCGAGCGAGAAGACGAGTTCCACCCGCTATATCGCCGAAATGATCGTGAGCTTCCAGCCGGAGGCGGTGCGCCGGCTTTTGCGCGGAGCCGGCATTCCCTTTGCGGAGACGCAGGCCCGGCCCGCCGTCCTTCTGCCCGTGCTCCGGCGCGACGGAACGCTGGTCCTTTGGGAGGAAAACAATCCCTGGCGCGACGCCTGGGCGTCGCTTCGACCGGAGGACGAACTCGCGCCGCTCATCCTGCCTATTGGCGAGATCATGGAAATGAGCACGGTACCGGCGGAGACAGCCGTCTCGGACAGCGAAGAAGCCAGGACGGCGCTTGCGGACCTCGCCGCGAATTACGGCACCTCCAAGGTGGTCGTGGCGGTGGCGGCGCTCGGCGCCGACGGCTCGCTGCAGGTGACAATGACGCATCGCGGCGGCACGGCGCCTTCCGCCCCCTTGAGCGGCACCTATCAGGCTGAGGGCCGCGACCTGCCCCAACTGCTGGAGGCCGCCGCCGCCGACATGCTGAGCGGCATCGCCGTTCAGTGGAAGCGCCAGATCATCGTTCGCGACGGCACGCTTTCGACGCTGACGGTGCAGGCCGATTTCGCGACCCTGTCCGAGTGGGAGACGATCCGGAAGGGGCTGACCTCGACGCCCCTCGTGCAGGACATGGAAGTGGCCGGCATTTCTCCGCGCGGCGCGGAAATCCGCATCTCGCACAAGGGCAGCACCGAAATGCTGGCGCTCTCGCTCGCGCAGCAGAACGTCACCCTGTCCGACCGGACGGCGACACCGGCCGAAGGGGCCATGCCCGTGGAAGACGATGTGGCACCCATGGACACCGGCGCCGCAGCCGCCCGTTCCGCGCCGCGCTGGCGCCTCAGCGTCGTCCGGCAATAGCCGATGGAAAGGGAGCCCCTCGCATGAGCATGCAACGGCAGATCGCCATATGGGCGGCCGTCATCGCCGTGTTCATCATCGTGCTCTGGCTGCTCAAGGGCATTCTCCTGCCTTTCGTTGCCGGGATGGCGATTGCCTATTTTCTCGATCCCCTGGCCGACCGGCTGGAGGAATACGGTCTCTCGCGCGGCGCGGCGACGGGCGTCATCACGATCACTTTCATCATCATTGCGGTCGTGCTGATGATCGTGCTGGTCCCGGTCCTCTATAACCAGCTCATCGCCCTTATCGAGCTGGCGCCTACCGTGCTTCAGCGCGGACAGGAATTCCTGCTCGCGGTCGGAGACGGACGGATCGGCCGCCTGCTGGGCGTGCAGGGGCCCGACGTCGAGCGGGCGATCTCGGAAAATCTCAGCGGCTCGTTCGACTGGCTGGTGAACATCGTTACTTCGCTCGGTTCGCAAGGGCTGCAGCTCGTCGGCCTGGTATCGCTCGCCGTGGTGACGCCGGTCGTCGCCTTCTACATGCTGCTCGACTGGGATCGCATGGTGGAACGCGTCGATGCGCTGCTGCCGCGCGACCATCAGGAGACGATCCGTCAGCTCTCGCGCGACATCAACACGGTTCTCGAGGGTTTCGTGCGCGGGCAGGTCATTGTCTGCCTCGTTCTCGGCTTTATTTATGCCGTGGGCCTGACGCTGGTTGGCCTGAAATTCGGTCTCGTCGTCGGCATCATTGCAGGCATCATCAGTTTCATTCCCTATCTCGGAACGATCCTTGGCTTCATTGTCGGCGTCGCCTTGGCGCTCTTCCAGTTCTGGCCGGATTATTTCCAGATCGGCCTGGTGGTCGGCGTCTTCGCCATCGGTCAGTTCATCGAGGGGAATTTCCTGTCGCCGAAGCTGGTCGGCGACCGCGTCGGTCTGCATCCCGTCTGGGTCATGTTCGCCATTTTCGCCTTTGCGGCCCTGTTCGGTTTCGTCGGCGCGCTTCTCGCCTTGCCGATTGCCGCCGCACTCGGCGTCCTTGCCCGCTTCGGCATCGCGCAGTATCGCCGGAGCCAGCTCTATCTCGGCGCTTCGCCGGGCCACACCGTGCCGCCGCGCGATTCCGACAGCTCGTCATGATCCGCCAGCTTGTTCTCGAACTCGGCCACCGCCCGGCATCGGGCCGGGAGGATTTTCTCGTCGCTCCTCCCAATGAAGCGGCTGTCGCGCTGATCGATTCATGGCCGGACTGGCCCGACCGCATCGTCGCGCTTTCGGGCCCGGAAGGAAGCGGCAAGACGCATCTCGCCGAGGTGTGGCGCGCGGCATCGGGCGCGGCCACGGTCACGCCGGCGGAACTCGACACGGCCGGCATCCCGGCGCTGGTTGCGCACGGCAACCTGATCCTCGAAGACCTTGCGGCCCTTTCCGCCGAAGGCGAACGGGCACTCTTTCACCTCGTCAATCTCGCAAGGGCGGAGGGCGCCTCGCTCCTCGTCACCTCGCGCGTGCCGGTCGCGCGGCTTCCCCTGACGTTGCCAGACCTCGTGTCGCGCCTGCGGGCCGTGCCTCAGGCCGAACTGGGGCCCCCGGACGACGCGCTTCTGGCGGGCATCCTCGTGAAGCTCTTCGACGACCGCCAGCTCCGCGTGACGCCGCAGGTCGTCTCTTACCTTGCAAGCCGCATGGAACGATCCGTCGCCGTGGCGCGCGACATCGTGGCCCGGCTCGACCGGGCCTCCCTCTCCGGCAAGCGGCCGGTCACCGTGCCTTTGGCCGCGGAAATCCTCGACCGGGACTGAGCCGGACGCAACCGTAAGCGCGCAGTCATGACTCGGTCATATGTTTGTCGTAATATTGAGCCATAGCAGAGACTTGTTGCCGCTTTTGCAGAAGTGATCTCATGACCTCCGCCCCGCAGAGCCCCGCTGTCGAGCCTGTCGACCATGAGCCGGTTTCTCCCACTGAGGAGGCGCCCTCGGTACGGCCGGACAGCCCTGACCGCTTCATCAATCGCGAGGCGTCCTGGCTCGCCTTCAACATGCGCGTGCTGGAAGAGGCGCAGAACACGAACCACCCGCTGCTCGAACGGCTCCGCTTCCTGTCGATCTCCGCATCGAACCTCGACGAATTCTTCATGGTCCGCGTGGCCGGCCTTCGCGGCCAGGTGAGCGCGGGCGTGACCACGCTGAGCCAGGACGGATGTACGCCGGCCCAGCAACTGGATCTCGTGAACACGATGGCGAACGAGCTCATGCGGGAGCAGCAACGCCAGTGGGTATCGCTTTGCAGCGAGATGCGGGATCACGGCATTGCGGTCCTCGAACCGGAGGAGGTAACGCCGGAGGAATTTACCTGGCTCGAGACCCGCTTCCTGGAACAGGTCTTTCCCGTTCTGACGCCGCTCGCAATCGACCCGGCCCATCCTTTCCCGTTCATTCCCAATCTGGGCTTTGCGCTCGCCTTGCAGCTTCGCCGCGTTTCCGACGGAAAGCTGATGGATGCGCTCCTGCCCGTGCCGACGCAGGTCGAACGCTTCATCCGGTTGCCGGCCCGCGAAGACGCCCCCGGCATCCGCTTCGTCAGCCTCGAAAACATGATCGGCCTGTTTCTCGACAGGCTCTTCCCCGGATACAAGGTGATCGGGCAAGGCGCGTTTCGTCTCCTGCGCGACAGCGATATCGAAATAGAGGAAGAAGCCGAAGACCTCGTGCGCTACTTCGAAAGCGCGCTGAAGCGCCGCCGCCGCGGCAGCGTCATCCGGCTGAAAATCGAGGCGCGCACGCCGTCCTCGCTTCGTCAATTCGTGGTTCACGAACTCGGCGTCACCGAGCGGGAGCTCGTCTCCGTCGAGGGGCTTCTCGGTCTCGCACAGACGAACCAGCTTATCGTCGACGACCGTCCGGACCTCAAGTTCCCGCCCTACAACGCGCGCTTCCCGGAGCGCATCCGCGATCACGGCGGCGACTGCTTCGCCGCGATCCGCTCCAAGGACATCATCGTCCATCATCCTTACGAATCCTTCGACGTGGTGGTGCAGTTCATCCGCCAGGCGGCGGCCGACCCGGACGTCGTCGCGATCAAGCAAACGCTCTACCGGACCTCGAAGGACAGCCCCATCGTGCAGGCGCTGATCGAGGCGGCCGAAGCCGGCAAGTCGGTCACGGCACTGGTCGAGTTGAAGGCGCGCTTCGACGAGGCCGCGAACATCGTCTGGGCGCGGAACCTCGAACGTGCGGGCGTGCAGGTCGTCTTCGGTTTCATCGAGCTCAAGACGCACGCGAAGATTTCGCTCGTGGTGCGCCGCGAGGGAGGGCAGCTTCGCTCCTATGTGCATTTCGGCACCGGCAATTATCACGCCGTCACCGCAAAAATTTATACCGATTGCTCGATGTTCACCTGCGATCCGCGTCTGGCCCACGACGCCTCGCAGGTCTTCAACTACATCACCGGCTATGCGGAGCCGAAAGACCTCGAACTTCTCGCGATCTCGCCGATCAACATGCGCTCGCGCCTGATTGCAGACATCGATGCCGAGATCGGACACGCCAGGGCGGGACGCCCGGCCGCAATCTGGGCAAAGATGAACTCGCTCGTCGATGCGCAGATCGTCGACAAGCTCTACGAAGCGAGCCAGGCCGGCGTCCAGATTCACCTGATCGTGAGAGGCATTTGCTGCCTGCGTCCCCGCGTGCCCGGCCTTTCGGACAATATCCGCGTGAAAAGCATCATCGGACGCTTTCTGGAGCATTCGCGCATTGTCTGCTTCGGCAATGGCTATGGCTTGCCGAACGACCGCGCGAAGGTCTATATCGGATCGGCGGACTGGATGCCGCGAAATCTGGACCGCCGGGTGGAGATACTTGTCCCGATCTTGAACCCCACGGTTCACGATCAGGTCCTCGACCAGATCATGGTTGCCAACCTGAAGGACAACCAGCAGAGTTACGAACTGCATCCGGACGGCACGTATAAGCGAATCACGGTGCGGGAGGGCGAAGAGCCGTTCAACGCCCATACCTATTTCATGAATAACGCGAGCCTCTCCGGGCGTGGCACCTCTCTCAAGAAAAACATTCCGCCCAAGTTCGACATCAAGTCGGCATAATTCTATCTTGCGGCAAACGGCGGGGGAAAAGCTGTGAGCCGCGGAAGAGCCGAAGGCCGCTTCGGCATCGTCGATCTCGGATCGAATTCCGTGCGTCTCGTCGTCTATGCGGGCGTCGAGCGTAACCCCGTTGTCGTCTTCAACGAAAAGGTCATGGCGGGGCTCGGGCGCTCGCTCGCCTCCACGGGCCGCCTCGACCCCAAGGGGATCGAGCGCGCGCTCGATGCGTTGCGCCGTTTCATGGCGCTCAGCGAGCAGATCGGTGTGCTGAAACTGGTGGTGGCGGCGACGGCCGCGGTCCGCGACGCGGAAGACGGGCCCGCTTTCCTGGAACGCGCGGAGAAAATCTGCGGCTTCAAGATCATGCTCCTGTCCGGAATGGACGAGGCGCGCATTTCGGCCCAGGGCGTTCTTTCGGGCATTCCACAGGCGGACGGGCTCGTCGGCGACCTCGGCGGCGGCAGCCTCGAGCTTGTGCCTGTCGCCGATGGAAAGCCCGGCGCGGGCGCGACCCTTCCGCTCGGGCCGCTCCGCTTGATGGACCTCTCGCATGGCAGCCTCGCCGAGGCCGAGGCCCTCGTCGAACGCACTCTCGGCGAGCAGAACTGGTTGAAGGATTTTCAGGGCAAGCCGATCTATGCCGTGGGCGGCGTCTGGCGAAATCTTGCCCGCATCCACATGGCCCAGCGCAATTACCCGATCCATGTTCTCCATCAATATGTCATTCCGGCGCGCGATGCCGCCGACATTTCCCGTGTCATCGAGAAGCTGGGACCGAAGTCGCTCGCGCAGATTCCCGATGTCTCGGAGCGCCGCGTCGAGGCGTTGCCATTCGGCGCGCTGGTGCTCGACAAGCTGATCGGTGCGTCGAAAGCGAAGGAAATCGTCGTCTCCGCCTACGGGCTGCGTGAGGGCCTTCTGTTCGAGTATCTCGACAAGAAGGAACAACAGAAAGACCCGCTCATCGAAGGCTGCCGCGATCTCGCCGGCCGCCTTGCGCGCTTTCCGCAGCATGGCAATGAGTTCTTCAAATGGACCGCGCCGCTCTTTGCCGAAGGCGTGCTCGATGAAACGCCCGAAGAGGCGCGGCTTCGTCATGCCGCCTGCATCCTTGCCGATATCGGTTGGTATGTGCATCCCGATTACCGCGCGCATCATGCGATGACGCAGATATTGCTCGCGCCCTTTTCCGGCATCGACCACCAGGGCAGGCTCTATCTGGCGCGCGTCGGCTATCACCGGCATGAGGGCAGGGGGGAGCCCGAAATGCTCGGCAACCTTTCGCCGTTCATGACCGAACGCGACAATGGGCGCGCCCTGGTCCTCGGTCTCGCATTGCGCCTCGCCTTCACGCTTTCCGGCGCCACCATGGGCATGCTGCCGAAGACGCGCTTCGATGCCGGCAAGAACACGCTCACCCTCATCGTGCCGAAGAAATACGAGGCGCTGGTGGGCGAGGTGGTGGCGAAGCGCCTGGCCGCGCTCGCCCGCGCGCTCGGCCGCAAGAGCGACATCCGGATCGGAAAGTAGCCCGACCGCTTTCGCTGGCGAGCGGGTCCCTTCCGCTCTAGAATTGATCTCGACGTAACCCAATGCCGGACGCTGAAGGCGCGGCGGGATTTGCGCGGCCTTCTTCAGGATATCCGTCGTCCGGTCTACCGGAGGAGGCGATCATGGGAATGTCGGTCAAGCTCTTCACTTATCTGCGCGAGAACAATGTCGACTACGAAGAGGTCAGGCATCCGCGCGAGGTCTCGACGAGCCGCATCGCCGAGCGCGTGCATGTGCCGGGTGACAGGCTCGCCAAGGCCGTGCTCATCAAGGGCGACAGCGGCTACAGGATTGCGGTGATCCCGAGCACCTGCAAGCTCGACCTGGCCAGTCTTTCGCACATGCTGGACGAGCGCATCGGTCTGGCGACGGAAGACGAGATCGAAAGCTGCTTCCGCGATTGCGACGCGGGCGCGCTGCCGCCGCTGGGCGAGCCTTACGGCATGAAGGTCTGCTATGACGACGCCGTGGCGGCGCAGCCGGAAATCTATTTCGAGGCGGGGGACCACAAAACGCTGGTGCACATGAGCGGTGCGGACTTCGCCCGGCTGATGGGCGATGCAAGCCACGGCACCATCGCAAGGCATATGTGAAACGGACTGCCGCTAGCTTTTCGGTGTTTCGATCAGGACGATGCGCTTGCCCTTTGCGCCGATCGCGAGTTCGCCGCGCTTCAGGCGCAGCGCATCTTCGCCGAAGAGTTCGCGCCGCCAGCCTTTCATGGCCGGCACATCGGCTTCCGCATGGGCGGCGATCAGTTCGAGGTCGTTCACATTCGCCACGAGCTTTTGCGCGACGTCGTGTTCCTCGCATTTCTGCTTGAGCAGCACCTTCAGGAGTTCGACCAACGGCGCTATGCCCGCCGGAAGAGGCTCCGGCCCCTCCACCACGGGAATGTCCTCTTCCTTCATGGCAAGGCCGCGCTCGACCGCCTCCATCAGGCTCGCCGCGCTCCGGCTGTTCGAGAACCCCTTGGGCACGGCGCGCAAGGCATCGAGGTCGCTCACGCTCTTGGGGAGCTGCGTCGCGATCTCGTAGAGCGCGTCGTCCTTCATGATGCGCGAGCGCGGCATGTCGCGCTCCTGCGCCTGGCGCTCTCGCCATGCGGCTATTTCCACCATCACGGCAAGGCCCCGGCGCCCGCGAAAGCGCATCTTGAGCCGCTTCCAGGCGTTTTCGGGCCGCATGGCGTAGGTCTCGGGATCCTGCAGCACGGCCATCTCCTCGGCCACCCAATGCGAACGCTTCGTCTGCGTGAGCCGCTTGGCCAGCACTTCGTAGATGGTGCGGAGATAGGTGACGTCCGCCATCGCATACTGAAGCTGCTTCTCGGAGAGCGGCCGCCGGGACCAGTCCGTGAAGCGCGAGGACTTGTCGACGCTGCCGCCCGTGAGCCGCCGGACCAGCGTCTCGTAACCGACGGAGTCGCCGAAGCCGCAAACCATGGCCGCGACCTGCGTGTCGAAGAGCGGATCGGGGATCGCATCCCCCTCGTGATAGAAAATTTCGATGTCCTGCCGCGCCGCGTGGAACACCTTCACGACCTTCCGGTTCTTCATCAGGGCGTAGAAGGGGGCGAGATCGATATCGGGGGCCAGCGGATCGATGATGATCTCGTCTTCCGGGCCCGCGAGCTGGATCAGGCACAGGATCGGCCAGAAAGTCGAATCCCGCATGAATTCGGTGTCGACCGTGACATAGCCGGCCGTCGAAAGCCGGGCGCAGGCGGCCTTCAGGGCCTCATTCGTCGTAATAATTTCCATGCGCCGCTCTATAGCCGATCTCGTGGCCCCTGTCGCGGCCAACGAAACGGGCCTGGCGGAACCTTATGACCGCCTGCAGGTGACGCCGACGACGCCATTCTGGATGAAATCGATCCCCGCTCCCTCCAGGGCTTTCCGGATGGCCATGATGGTGGCGGGGGTGGACCGGATGGTTCCCCGTGCGGCCTCAACCCGCTTGATCGTGGGCAGCGAAAGGCCGGAGGCCTCCGCCAGTTCGCGTTGTCCCCAGCTCAAAAGGGCTCGGGCAGCCTTTATCTGTTCGGCAGTTAGCATTCCCGCTGCTTTCCTTCATGTCTCTGCCCCCGGTCCTTTTTTGCTCGTTGTTCCGCCCCGTACTGAAAACTTTGCTCACCCGATTGCGGGTTGCATGATTGATACTAGGGTCCGGACTCATTAGAGCCACCAGATGACGGCGGCAGCAAGGGCGACGGCAGCCATGAAGTTGCCGACATTTCGGTCGAAGCGGGTGGCGATGCGGCGCCAGTCCTTGAGGCGGCAG
>Ga0098035_1000094_pt1 | contig 49858 bp, 48 predicted proteins | sample 3_EtaG_FD_75046 | JGI IMG/M metagenome (GOLD analysis project Ga0098035, IMG submission 75046) | Marine viral communities from the Subarctic Pacific Ocean - 3_ETSP_OMZ_AT15126 metaG | ecosystem: Environmental > Aquatic > Marine > Oceanic | place: Pacific Ocean | collected 2015-01-07
TGTGCGCTTCGACCATCTGTTCGATGAACTTCTGGCGGCGTGAAAGGTCGGAGGTCACTTCATCGATGCCGTCGCGATACTTCGCGACTCGGTTCTCGGCCGTGGCGACCTTGGCTTCGCGGTCGAGCAGTTGCGCCTGCTCGCTCGTCGCGGACCAGCGTTCGAACGCCACTGCGCCCATCGAGCCCTACCAGGCCGTTGCCAGTAACACTGCGCCGCCCACAGCGCTGAGCTGCATAGCGGAGGAAATGCGGATAAAACGGACCTGTCCGTCAGACCGCATGATAAACTCGCGATCCGGAAATTTGGCCCTGAGGCGCGAAAGCCACGCCCCGGCTGATGTGAAGTTCAAGACGACCCCGCTCGCTAAACTATTGTTTTCCCAGTCCCGGTGCCGGCAGGTAGCAGGGGAGGGGTCAAAATGCGAATCGACTGGCCTTAAAGGGCTGCGGAATCGGGGTGAGTCGAGCGTTCGGTGCGATGACTTGATGGAACCCGCCTTTGGTCCTTCGCCCTCAATTGCGCGGTTCTTGTCAAGAATGGTTGCGCTGTTTCCGCAATCGGTTAACCACTGATCCGAGTCGCACCGATCTGGTTAGTAATCCGGATCGGTGACAGGCGGCCGCTTCGGTGCTAGTTCGCGCCCATGACCGTAGAGACCACGATAGCCGGTACGACCGATACCGAATCGCCCGAAATGCTTGTTGCGCGCATTGCCCGTGACGGCCGCGCTGCCCAGCGCGTCCTTGCCCGGCTCAGCGATGCCAGGAAGGCCGAGGCCCTGCGCGCCGCGGCTGCAGCTCTGCGGGAAGCGGAAGAGCCAATCCTCGAGGCAAACGCTCTCGACATCGCCGCCGGGGAAGCCAAGGGCCTGACCGGTGCCCTGCTCGATCGCCTGCGTCTCGACCCGGCGCGTCTCGAAGGTATCGCCGATGGCCTCGAGCAGGTCGCCGCCTTGCCCGATCCCGTCGGGCAGGTCATCGAACGGACCGAGCGGCCCAACGGCCTGCAGCTCAGCCGCGTGCGTATCCCGATCGGCCTGATCGGCATTATTTACGAAAGCCGTCCCAATGTGACCGCCGATGCCGCGGCCCTGTGCCTGCGCTCCGGCAATGCCGTGCTGCTGCGCGGCGGCAGCGAGGCGCTCCATTCCAACCGAGCGATCCAGGCCGCGATGGCCAAGGGGCTGGAGAGTGTCGGCATACCTGCGGCGGCGATCCAACTCGTACCGACGCAGGACCGAGCGGTCGTCGGTGCCATGCTGACCGCGGCCGGCCTGATCGACATGATCGTGCCGCGCGGGGGCAAGAGCCTCGTCGCGCGGGTCCAGGCCGACGCCCGCGTGCCGGTGCTCGCCCACCTCGACGGCATCTGCCACACGTACGTCCACGCCGCTGCCGATCCGGAAATGGCCCGCAGCGTCGCGCTCAACGCCAAGATGCGGCGGACCGGTATCTGCGGGGCGATGGAGACCCTGCTGCTCGATACGCAGTTCCCCGGTTCGCGCGACGTCGTGACGTCATTGCTCGATTCCGGCTGCGAACTGCGCGGCGATGCGCGCGCGCGCGCGCTCGATCCGCGGATCCTGCCCGCGACCGAGGAAGACTGGGATACCGAGTATCTCGACGCGGTGCTCTCGGTTGCCGTCGTCGACGGCCTCGATGCTGCGCTCGATCACATCGCGGCGCATTCCTCGCATCACACCGATGCGATCATCACTGCCGACGAGGAGGTGGCCGAGCGGTTCCTTACTGAAGCTGACAGCGCCATCGTCATGGTCAATGCCTCGAGCCAGTTCGCCGACGGCGGCGAGTTCGGTCTCGGCGCAGAGATCGGCATTGCCACCGGCCGCCTCCATGCGCGCGGTCCGGTCGCGCTCGAAGGGCTGACGACCTACAAGTGGCAGGTGCGCGGGACCGGGCAGGCCCGGCCCTGAGTGCGACGCCCCTGAATGAGACGAACCTGAGCGAGACCGCCCTGAGCAGCGCAATCCTGGCGCGACGCAGGGGGCCGGTCACCGGTCTGCTGGGCGGCAGTTTCAATCCCGCGCATGGCGGTCATCGGCGCATCAGCCTCTTCGCAATGGACGCGCTGGGGCTGGACGAGGTCTGGTGGCTGGTCTCTCCGGGCAATCCGCTCAAGCCGACGGCGGGCATGGCGCCACTGGCGGCGCGTGTCGCCTCGGCCCGGCGGCAGGCGCGCAGATCGCGAATCCGCGTGACCGCGATCGAGCGGGAACTGGGGACTCGCTACACCGTCGACTCGCTCCGCAAGCTGCTCCAGCGCTATCCGAAACGCCGGTTCGTCTGGCTCATGGGTGCCGACAATCTCGCCCAGCTGCACCGCTGGAAGGACTGGCGCAATCTCGCCCGACTCATGCCGATTGCGGTAATTGCGCGTCCGGGGTATGATGGCCCCGCCTTCGCGAGCCCCGCGATGGCCTGGCTGGGGAAGTTCCGGAGACCCCAATCCAGTCTCAGAGGTCCGGAAAGGTGGAGCGCGCCTGCGCTGGTGACATTGCGATTCGACCCCGATACGCGGTCGGCAACGGCGATACGCCGGGCCGATCCGGACTGGGCCCGGAAGCCGTCGAACGGACTTTCGCGCAACGGTCGCTATCGGGACGGTGTCACGCACCGCCCGATTCCCGGAGATGCAGCGTGACTGGGCATTGCCCTTTTCTGCTGCGAATCCATCCCCTCGAAAACCTGATTGTCTGCGGCGGGATGTTTGCCATCGCGCCGGGACGGTCATTGAAAGGAGCAGTACCGAACTAGATGCCACAGGCACAGATACAGCCGGCTACAACCGGCGCAACGCCCCCGGCCATGGTCGACAGCGACGACCCGCAATTGGCCTTGGTCCTGCAGTCTCTGGATGACGACCAGGCGCAGGACCTTGTTACGATCGATCTCGAAGGCAAGTCGAGCATCGCCGACTACATGGTGATCGCTTCCGGCCGGTCGACGAGACAAGTGGCCGCGATGGCCCAGAAACTCGGCGAACGCCTCAAACAGGGCGGCTTCGGCAATCCTCGCGTCGAGGGCCTGCCGGCAGCCGACTGGGTACTTGTCGACGCGGGCGGCGTGATCGTCCATCTTTTCCGTCCGGAAGTTCGCAGCTTCTACAACCTCGAACGGATGTGGGGCTTCGATGGTCCCTCGGGTGCGGCTTGAGGGTCGATTCGGTCCGTTGAAGACGGTCTGAGAGGATAGACCCGGCCCGTAAGAACAACCGGCCGGGCTCGCGAAAGGAACTTGAGACGCGCCAACGTCCCTTGGGACAGGGCGCGCCGACGCCATGCTTTTGCATATCATCGCCCGCGGCAAGATCGCCCGCTCGCCGGAAGCCGAGCTGCTCGATCGCTATGCCAAGCGGATCACCTGGCCTTTCAAGCACAGCGAATTGCCCGACACCGGCGGCAAGGTTCCGCCCCCGGTGCAGACCCCCATGCGCGAGGTTCTGCTCGACGAGCGGGGCAAGGCGATGTCGTCCGAAGAATTTGCCGCGCTGCTCGGTCGATGGCGTGACGAAGGCGTGCGGGAATGCCGTTTCCTGATCGGCGCCGCAGACGGGCATGGCGACGAGGCGAGGGCCCGGGCGGACCACTTGCTGTGCTTCGGCAAGATGACCTGGCCGCATCTCATGGCCCGGGCGATGCTGGCCGAACAGCTCTGGCGGGCGACCGCGATTCTTGCCGGGCACCCCTATCACCGCTCGGGGTGAGGACCATCAGCCCCTGCGTTTGTGCCCCTTGCGGGCGATGAGCAGGAAGACAATCGGGACCGTCAGCCCAAGCGAAAAGCCGATTGCCGCGCCCCAGATGGAGCCGGTGTTGCCTCCAAGCATGGCCCCGAGAATGGCGCCGGCAACGAACAGCAGGACGGGCAGCAGGCAGCCGATAGCGAACATAAGCCGGCTATGGCGCCTCAGGCCGAAAACCGCCGGGCGCGATCCGCGAGTCGGGACACGGCATCGCGGTGAATCGCAGACGAGGTGACGAGCACGCCGAAAGCGCGCGGGTCGTGCTTGTTGTAATTGAGCGCCTTGCCGAAAGCGTCGGTGACCGTCGCGCCGGCCTCGCGGGCGATGAGACCGGCGGCGGCGATGTCCCATTCGTAGCCCCAGCGCAGCGAGGCGAGCAGATCGGCCTCGTCAGCGGCAACCATCGCCATGCGCAGGGCGATCGAGTTGGGCTGTTCTACGAGCGTCAGATCGGCGTCTTCGCAGGCCAGCTTCTTGGCCGGAACCCGTGCGCCGGGAAGGGAATCGCGCTCGCTTGCGGCGAGTCGCGTGCCGTTGCGCCAGCTGCCCTTGCCGGCTTCGGCATGCCAGAACTCGCCGCCTTCATCGCGGCGGCGGGCAGGGGCGTAGAGATAGCCGAAGAGGGGACGGCGCGTGTTGACGAGCGCGACCGAGACGGCCCAGCCGGTCCGTCCGGCGATGAAATCGCGCGTTCCGTCGATCGGATCGACCAGCCACACCAGCTGGTCCTGCAGGCGATCGGGCGCGTCCGCCGTTTCCTCGGAGAGCCATCCAGCGGACGGGAGCAGGGCAGATAACTCCTTCTTGAGAAAGGCGTCGACCGCCAAATCGGCGTCGCAGACCGGACTTCCCGGCGTCTTTTCCCAGTGCTTGAGCGCATGCCCGTCACCCGGCCAGCCGGCCAGGGCGAGGCGTCCTGCCTCACGCACGATCGATTCGAGTTTGCTGCGGTCAATCATCGTCAAGCAATCGGTTGGCGGGAATCAAGTTTCCCGAGTGTGTTGCGTCCCACCTATGAAATTGCGCAGGGATCGGGACTTTTCAAGCGCGCAGGGATGTGCTTATGCGGCCCGGCAAAATACGGGGCTCCCCGCGCCTTCCCTAGGACACTCCAGCAGAAAGCGATTCTTCATATGAACATTCATGAATATCAGGCGAAGGAACTGCTTGCGAAGTATGGCGTGGGCATTCCCGCCGGCATCGCCGCTCTCACGGTCGAAGAAGCGGTTGCCGCCGCCAAGCAGCTGCCTGGTCCGCTTTATGTCGTGAAGGCCCAGATCCACGCCGGTGGGCGCGGCAAGGGCAAGTTCAAGGAACTCGGCCCCGACGCGAAGGGCGGCGTTCGCCTTGCCAAGTCGATCGAGGAAGTCGAAGCCTTCGCCAAGGAAATGCTCGGCAACACCCTCGTCACCGTGCAGACCGGTGAAGCCGGCAAGCAGGTCAACCGTCTCTACGTGACCGACGGCGTCGACATCGCCAAGGAATACTACTTCTCGATGCTCGTCGACCGTGCCTCGGGCCGCGTCGCGATGATCGCCTCGACCGAAGGCGGCATGGACATCGAGGAAGTCGCGCACTCGACCCCCGAAAAGATCACCACCGTCACGATCGACCCCGCCGAAGGCTTCCAGCCGCACCACGGCCGCGCGGTCGCTTATGCGCTCAAGCTGGACGGTGACCTCAACAAGCAGGCCCAGAAGATCGCCAAGCAGATCTACGAGGCCTTCATGGCGCTCGATTGCGACATGCTCGAGATCAATCCGCTGGTCGAAACCAAGGACAGCCAGCTGCTCGTCCTCGACACCAAGATGAGCTTCGACTCGAACGCCCTTTACCGTCACCCCGACGTCTTCGCCCTGCGCGACGAGACCGAAGAAGACCCGGCCGAGATCGAAGCGAGCAAGTACGACCTCGCCTACATCAAGCTCGACGGCGACATCGGCTGCATGGTCAACGGCGCGGGCCTTGCCATGGCGACGATGGACATCATCAAGCTCAACGGCTCGTTCCCGGCCAACTTCCTCGACGTGGGCGGCGGCGCCACCACCGAGAAGGTGACTGCGGCATTCAAGATCATTCTCAAGGACCCCAACGTGAAGGGCATCCTCGTGAACATCTTCGGCGGCATCATGAAGTGCGACGTCATCGCGGAAGGCATCGTCGCTGCGGCCAAGGAAGTGAACCTGGGCGTGCCGCTCGTGGTTCGCCTCGAAGGCACCAACGTCCAGCAGGGTAAGGACATCCTGGCCAACTCGGGCCTGCCGATCGTCCCCGCCAACGACCTGGGCGATGCAGCCAAGAAGATCGTCGCGGAAGTGAAGAGTGCCGCCTGATAGTTCCCGGCGAACTATCGCATGACGAATGATTTGACGGCGGGGGTTTCGCGACCCCCGCCGTTTCTGCATCTGGCGTTACCGGCTCATCTTGAATGGCATCGCGTTCACGTTCTCTCGAACCTCTGTCGTTTCGAGGGGCTTGACGCGAGGTTCGGGGGGCGCAATAGCGGGCTCGGTATAGTTTAATTGCGCGGTTAAATTTGCCGTCCCGACCTTAGAGAGGACCGAATCGCATGAAAATCATCGTCCCGGTAAAGCGGGTGATCGACTACAACGTAAAGCCGCGGGTGAAGTCCGACGGCACCGGCGTTGATCTTGCCAACGTCAAGATGAGCATGAACCCCTTCGACGAAATCGCCGTCGAGGAAGCTATCCGCCTGAAGGAAGCGGGCAAGGCCGAAGAGATCGTTGCGGTCTCGGTCGGCCCGGCCAAGGCACAGGAAACGCTGCGCACGGCGCTCGCCATGGGTGCGGACCGCGCTATCCTGGTGGAAACCGACGCCGAAGTCGAACCGCTGGCCGTTGCCAAGATCCTGAAAGCGATCGTCGCTGAAGAGAACCCCGGCCTCGTCATCCTTGGCAAGCAGGCCATCGACGACGATAGCAACCAGACCGGCCAGATGCTCGCTGCGCTGCTGGGCCGCCCGCAGGGCACTTTCGCCAGCAAGGTCGAGATCGACGGCGACAGCGTGGCTGTGACCCGTGAAGTCGACGGCGGTCTGGAGACCGTGAAGCTCGCCATGCCGGCCATCGTCACCACCGACCTGCGCCTCAACGAACCGCGCTACGCATCGCTGCCGAACATCATGAAGGCGAAGAAGAAGCCGCTCGATAGCAAGTCGCCGGCCGACTACGGCGTCGAGATCGCTCCGCGGCTCAAGACCCTCAAGGTCTCCGAACCGCCGGTACGCCAGGCGGGCATCAAGGTGCCCGACGTCGATGCGCTGGTTGCCAAGCTCAAGGAAATGGGAGTCGCCTGATCATGAAGACGCTTGTTTGGGTCGAACACGACAACGCGTCGCTCAAGGATGCGACGCTCGCCACTGTCACCGCGGCTGCCAAGCTGGGTGAAGTCCACCTCCTTGTCGCCGGTTCGGGCTGCCGCGCCGTCGCCGAAGCGGCCGCGCAGATCGCTGGCGTGGGCAAGGTCCACCTCGCCGACAATGCGGCCTACGAGCATGGCCTCGCCGAGAACATTGCGCCGCTGATCGCCGATCTCATGGCCGATCACGACGCCTTCCTCGCCCCGGCGACCACCACCGGCAAGAACGTGGCGCCGCGCGTCGCCGCCCTGCTCGATGTGATGCAGGTTTCGGACATCCTCTCGGTCGAAGGCGAGAAGACCTTCACCCGTCCGATCTATGCCGGCAACGCGATTGCGACGGTCGAAAGCACCGATGCCAAGCTGGTCATCACCGTGCGCGGTACCGCCTTCGGGAAGGCCGACGCCACCGGCGGTTCGGCTGCTATCGAAGACGTCGCCGGGCCTGGCGATGCGGGTCTGTCGAGCTTTGTCGGCGCCGAGCTGGCCAAGTCGGAACGTCCTGAACTGACCAGCGCGAAGATCATTGTCTCGGGTGGCCGCGCGCTCAAGGATGCGGCGACTTTCGAGGAATACATCATGCCGCTCGCCGACAAGCTCGGCGCAGGCGTGGGTGCTTCGCGCGCTGCAGTCGATGCCGGCTATGTGCCCAATGACTACCAGGTCGGCCAGACCGGCAAGATCGTGGCGCCGGAAGTCTACATCGCCGTCGGCATCTCGGGCGCAATCCAGCACCTGGCCGGCATGAAGGATTCCAAGACCATCATCGCCATCAACAAGGACGAGGATGCACCGATCTTCCAGGTCGCCGACATCGGCCTCGTTGCCGACCTGTTCAAGGCCGTGCCGGAGCTCACCGAAAAGCTGTGAGAACCTGCCTCCTGCAATGATTGCAGAAACCCCGGAAGGCTCGCTTCCGGGGTTTTTGTTTGCCTGCTCAAGAGTGCCGGATCAGGCAGGCAGGCGCTCGAAGAGGTTGAGTACCGTCCTGTCGTCTTCCGCCAAGTGCTGCCCGCACGGCTTGAAGCCGAGGCGGGCGGCAAGGCGTTCGGAAGGGGTGTTGCCTTCCTCGATCATGCAGGCGATCCGGCGCTTGCCGTGGACCCGGTCGAACCAGGCCAGAACTGCAGCCATGACTTCGCCGGCGAGGCCTTCGCCCCAATGGTCCTGCCGCACGATCCAGCCGGCTTCGGGCACATCGTCCATGCCCTTGCCGAAGCCGCGCCATGAATGGAAAATGCCGCAATTGGCGATGAGGTCGGCCTCGCCGCGCTTGCGGACGTAGAACGTGCCGTAGCCGTAGAGCGCCCAGCTTCCGGTGTTGCGGCTGAGCCTTTCGAACTGCGAGAAGTGATCTGCGCGCGCCGGGCCAAGGTAGCGGGTCATGTCCTTGCCTTCGAGCAGGCGCACCAGCCCCTCGAGATCGCCCGGCCCGGGCTGCCACAATTCGTAGCGCCGGGTGGTCAGAAGGGGTTTCCCTGCGTTCACAGCCATCGCTCCACGGTGTGGATTGCCATGCCGACGAGCCCGCCGACAAGGGTGCCGTTGATGCGGATGAACTGCAGGTCCCGGCCCACGGCCCCTTCTATGCGGTCCGAAACGGTCTTGGCATCCCACCGCTTCACGGTTTCGGATACGAGTCGTACGATCTCCGAGCCATAGCGCGAGGCCACGCCGACCAGCGTCCTGCGGGCGAACCGATTGACGAGAGCCTGGAGGCGACGGTCCTCGCCGAGGGCAAGGCCAAGCTGGGAAATCGAATCGCCTAGGCTGCCCGAAAGCGCCTTGTCCGGATTACGGACCGCGCGCAGCAGCGCCTCGCGGGCGCGTTCCCACATGGCATCGAGCCAGGCCGCCATGGCCGGGTTCTCGATCAGCTCGCTCTTGATACGCTCCACCTTGGCGCGCACTGCCGGATCGTGGCGCAGATCGTCGGCAAGGCGCGTGAGCGCCTCGTCGATCCTGGCGCGCAAGGGATGGTCCGGCTGCACGATCACTTCGGCCAGCAGGCGGTAGGCGCCGTCGAGCACACCATTGGCAAGGCGTTCGTCCAGCCCGGTCCAGCGCATGATCGCGTTGGCGCGCTGGTGAATCATGTCGCGGATCATCGGCTCGTTTGCCTCGATGGCCTCGCCGATCTTGCGCAGGACCGACGCCAGTACCGGCAGGTGGCGCTTGTCGGCAATGGCGTTGGCGAGGATCTGGCCGAGCAGGGGGGCGAGATCGATGCGGGAGAGCTGCTTGCGCAGGCCAGCCTTGATCATGCCGCCCATCTGGTCGGGGTCGAGCGACTCCAGGATGTCGGCGAAGAGGCCCGCGGCGCCGGCCCGCAGGCGCGACTGCTCGTCGCGACGCGGATCTGCGAGGAAGGCCCCGGCACTTGCTGCGAGGTTGAAGCCGTGCAGGCGGCGGGCCACCACCTGCGGCGTCAGGAAGTTGTCGCGCAGAAAGGTCGCCATCGAATCGGCGATACGGTCCTTGTTGACCGGTATGATCGCGGTGTGCGGGATCGGCAGCCCCAGCGGTCGGCGAAACAGTGCGGTGACGGCGAACCAGTCGGCGAGCCCGCCGACCATCGCGGCCTCGGTGAAGGCGATCGCATACCCCAGCATCGGGTCCCAGGTCGGATAGAGCACAGCAAGACGCCGCAGGGCCATGAAGGACAGGGCCATCAGCAAGAGCAGCCCTGTCGCGAAAAGGCGCATGCGCCTTGCGCGATCCTGCCTCGGTATCTCCTGCGTCACCACTCCAGTCTTACGCGCCGCGCTCTGCAAGGTTCCCCGCTTCCCTGCCCAGGCCGACTATTCCGCGGGGACGGACGCGCCGCCCTTGTCGTCGGGATGGCCGGTTCCATGCGCATGATGCGGTTCGAACGTGAGCAGGGACTTGCGCAGACGCGGTCCGATCCGCTTTTCGAAGCCGTCGGCAAGGCTGAACGCAGCCGGGACGATGATCAGCGTCAGGAATGTCGAAAGCAGCAGGCCCCCGATCACGGTGATGCCCATGGGCGCACGCCACGCACCGTCACCCGAAAGCGAGGCGGCGGTAGGTACCATGCCGGCGGTCATGGCTACTGTGGTCATGATGATTGGCTGGGCACGCTTGTGGCCTGCGTCCATGATCGCGTGGAGCTTGTCGACGCCGCTCGCCATTTCCTCGATCGCGAAGTCGATCAGCAGGATCGAGTTCTTGGCGACGATGCCCAGTAGCATGAGGATACCGATATAGACCGGCATAGACACCGGCTGGCCGACGATGGTGAGGGCGATCATGCCGCCAAGCGGGGCAAGCAACAGCGAGGCCATGTTCACCAGCGGCGAAACGAAGCGCTTGTAGAGCAGCACCAGCACCGCGAAGACCAGGAAGATGCCGCTGATGACGGCGATGATGAAGCTGGTGACCATTTCCTGCTGCCACTTGTCCTCGCCTACCGGCGCGTTCGAAACGCCAGCCGGGAGGTTCTGCATGATCGGCAGCTTCTGGATCTGCTCCATCACCGGCCCCTTGACCTGGCCCTGGCCGAGGTCGGCGCCGACGAAGACGCGGCGGGACTGGTTGTAGCGCTGGATCTGGGTGGGCCCGGCGCCGAAGCGGATCTCCGCCACGCGCTTGAGCGGGACCGAGCCGCCGCTTGCAGTCGGTACCGGCATGTTCTCGATCGTCGAGAGATCGCGGCGCGAGGAGCGCGGCATGATCACGCGGATCGGGATCTGGCGGTCGCTCAGGGAGAACTTGGCGGCGTTCTGGTCGATTTCGCCCAAGGTGGCGATGCGGATCGCCTGGCTCAGCGCCGTTGTCGTCACGCCCAGTTGTGCGGCCAGGTCCAGCCGCGGGACGACGACCAGTTCCGGACGCTTGAGGTCTGCGGCGATGCGCGGAGCGACGACGCCTTTGACCCCGCGCATTTCCTCGACGAGCTTCTGCGCAGTGGCATTGAGGAGTTCGGAATCGCTGCCCGACAGCATGACCGAGATGTCACGCCCGGTGCCGAAGCCTCCTGCCTGGCTGGCGAAGGTCACGCGCGCATCGGCTATTTTCTGGAGCTGGGGCGCCATGCGCTGCTCGAACTGCTTGCTGGTCGTCTCGCGCTCCTTGGCAGGCTTGAGAGAGACGTAGAGCGTGGCTGCCGCCTCGCGCGAGGTTTCGAGCACGCGTTCGACTTCGGGCTGCCTTTCCAGCAGGCCGGTGACCTGGTCGGATACGGCGGCGGTCTGCTCGATGGTCGTGCCCGGGACCATCTCGATGTTGACCTGGCTGGTGTCGTTGTTCTCGTTGGGCTGGAACTGCTGCTGCGAACCGACGAGCAGTGCGGCCGTGACAACGAGTGCATAGATGCCCGCGCAGAAGGCGTAGAAGCGGTGGTCGCGCGAACGGGCGGCCAGGCGCTCCGACAGGTACCGATACCAGCGGCCGAAATGCCCGAGCGCCGCCGCAGCGCCATGCAGGAAGCGGCCTGCGAAGAACGCGATGATCGGCACGGCGATCGGCGCGATCAGCGCGGCGAAGATCACCGCGCCATTCTTGAGCCCGACCGAAGCGAGTACTTCGTGGAGTCCGTAATAGATGAGGGCGGCGGCACCGGCGCCCAGGGCGATGATGAGCGTGATGGCGAGCGCGCCCACAGGGTAATACCACAGTTGCGCGGGGACATCTGCGATCTGCGCACGCCGGCGCTTGGCCTCTCTGGTGTCGAGGGTCCAGGCCAGAACCTTCATGTAGAGGTCCATGGCGCGGCCTTCGCCGTGTTCGGCGTGGCCATGAGCCTTGAGGAAATAGGCCGCGACCATCGGCGTGATGAGGCGCGCGACGGCAAGGCTCATCAGCACCGCGACGACGACGGTCAGGCCGAAAGCCTTGAAGAACTGGCCGGGAATGCCGGGCATGAGCCCGACGGGCAGGAACACCGCGACGATCGAGAAGGTGGTGGCGACGACCGCGAGGCCGATTTCGTCGGCGGCATCGATCGAGGCCTGGTAGGCCGACTTGCCCATGCGCATGTGCCGCACGATGTTCTCGATCTCGACGATCGCGTCGTCGACCAGCACGCCTGCGACGAGGCTGAGGGCCAGCAGGGACAGGAAGTTGAGCGTGAAGCCCATCATGTCCATGAACCAGAAGGTCGGGATCGCCGAAAGCGGGATCGCGATGGCGGAAATGAAGGTCGCCCGCCAGTCGCGCAGGAACAGGTAGACGATGACGATCGCCAGCACCGCGCCTTCGACCAGCGCTTCCATCGAGCTGGTGTACTGGTCCTTGGTGTAATCCACCTGCGAGAACAGCTGCGTGATGTGAACGCGCGGATTGTCCTGCTTGATCTGTTCCAGCGCCTGGACCGCCGCATCGTAGACGGTGACGTCCGAAGCGCCGAGCGCGCGTTCGAAGCCGAAGGTCACCACTTCGCGGCCGTGCAGCTTGGCGATGCGGGTCTGTTCCGAGTACCCGTCATAGACATTGGCGACGTCGGACAGCTTGATCGAGCGGCCGTTACCGAGGTTGATGCGGGTCTGCGAGAGGTCGAAGGCGGTGTCGGCATTGCCCAGGACGCGGACCGACTGGCGTGAACCGGCGATCTCGGCCTGGCCGCCGGCCGCGTCCGTGTTGACCGCGCGCAGTGCGTTGTTGACGTCGCGGGCGGTCACGCCGAGCGAAGCCATCTTGTCGGGATCGATCACCACCCGGATTTCGCGGTCGACGCCGCCCTGGCGCGAGACCGAGGCCAGTCCCTCGATCGACAGCAGCTTCTTGGCGATGGTGTCGTCGATGAACCAGCTGAGCTGCTCCATCGTCATGTCATCGGCACTGACCGCGAAGAGCGCGAGGTTGCCCCCGCCGCCCGCTTCGACCTTGGCGACCTGCGGTTCGAGGATGCCGTCGGGCAAGTCGCTGCGGATCTGGTCGACCGCGTTCTTGACCTGGTTGGTTGCGACGTCCGGATCGGTGCCGATCGAGAACATCACGAATGTGGAGGAATTGCCCTCCGACGCAGTCGACTGGATTTCCTCAACGCCCGGGACCGAACGTGTTGCCGCCTCGATCTTCTGGGTGATCTGGGTTTCGATTTCACTTGGCGCTGCGCCGGGCTGCGAGACCGAAACGTGGACGCCCGGAAATTCGACGTCCGGCATGTTGTTCACGTCCATGCGCGAGAACGAGACCATGCCGGCGATCATCACGCCGATGAAGAAGACGATGGGGACGATCGGATTGCGGATCGACCATGCCGAGATGTTGCGCAGGCTCATGCGTCCGGATCAGTTCTTCTCGGTGACAAGTTTGGTCTGGACCTTGTCACCGTTGTTGAGGAACCCGCCGGCGCGCAGCACGACTTTCTCCGTGCCGTTGAGGCCCGACCTGATGGCAATGCCGTCGGCCGTGACGAGTCCGGTCTTCACGTCGCGGCGCTGGACCGTGTTGTCCTTGCCCACGACATAGACGAACGCACCCTTGTCATCGTTCTGGATCGCCGATTCCGGCAGCATCGGCGCGACGACCGCGCCGGTCTCGATGGTTGCCGAGGCGAATCCGCCGGGACGCAGTTCCTTGGCATAGGACAGCGCGATGCGCGCGGTGCCTTGGCGGTTGTCGGGATCGATGACGGGAGAGATCTGCCAGACCTGTCCGGTGAAGGTCTTGTTCGAGCCCACCGGGATGACTTGCGCGGTCACGCCCACGCTCAGCTTGGCGAGATCGTCTTCACTCAGATCGGCGAGCAGCTCCATCTCGCCGCCCTTGGCCAGTCGGAACAGCACGCCGGTGCCGCCGCCGACGACCTGCCCGGGCTCGGCATTGCGCTCGAGCACAAGGCCCGCTGCGGGGGCGACGATGTTGAGGCGTGCGGCCTGGGCCTTGAGCTGGCCGAGCGTGGCCTGCGCCACGCGCACGCGGGCATTGGCGGAATTGCGTTCGGCAGTCAGGCGATCGACGTCGGCCTTGGAGATGAAGCCGCGGTCGACGAGCTTGAGGGCGCGATCCAGATTGGACTGGGCCAGTTGGGCATCGGCGCGGGCGACGTCGACCTGTGCGGCCTGGCTGGCGATCTGCTGGCTCTGGACGGAACGATCGACGACGGCGAGGACCTGGCCCTGTTCGACCCAGTCGCCCGGCTCCACGAGGACCTGGCGAATCTCGCCGCCTTCGCCGACCGAGCCGACCGGCATTTCGCGGCGCGCGGCAAGCGTGCCGGTGGCACTGATCTCACCCTGCACCGTGGTCTTTCCCGGGACGACCACGGTGACGACGGGAGTCTGGATGTCGGACTCGTCGGCGAGGTCGTTGCCGCCGCGCAAGTGGGTTAGCGCCCAGATTCCGATCATCAGGACAAGCGCAATGGCGGAAGCGACCCAGATACGGCGGCGCAGGACGCGGTCCTGCTCGTCGGCGCCAGACATCAACTCGCCAGCAGCGAGCGCGTCATCTTCCGGCACGGATTCAATCTTGGTGTCGTAATTCATCGGTTCACCGCAATAACTCCTCTCCGAACACTTCCGTCCGGTGCGGAGTGATTTGCCGCCATTGGTCCCGGATACGACGATCCGGGCCGCACTTGCGGCAGAATTTCATGCGTGCCGACATATACGTGCGCCGACCGACTGGCAACTTGCAGTCGGTTCACGACATATATCGTCCGACGAGCGTCGAGAGCTTAATGCGTTGCGATGGAAGCGGAAATTGGCTCGGCGGAATCAAAAACGGCGGTAAACAGACCGTTTACCGCCGTTTCGATTGGTTTCAGCCACGCTGAAAGCCGTGCCTCAATACTTCTGCTGACGCTCGTAGAGGTCGCGGTAGTGTTGAATTCTTGTCACACGAAGGCCCTGCATGCCCGAGCGGTCCACCGCCCGTTGCCAGGATGCGAACTCTTCCAGCGTGAGCTGATACCGTTCGCAGACCTCGTCGATCGTCAGCAGGCCGCCATTGACGGCAGCGACGACCTCGGCCTTGCGGCGCACGACCCAGCGCGTCGTGTTTGGGGGCGGCAGCGACTCAATCGTCAGCGGCTCACCAAGCGGCCCGATCACCTGGGCTGGGCGAATCTTCTGGTTCTCGATCATCGTTACCCTCGTCCGCCGGTATTGTTGTCGCCGGCAACTGGTGCGACCTTGGCCCCGTCAGGCTTGCCATTGGCTGAAACTTCAAGGTTAACAGGCCTTGAGCGTAGCCCGTAAGTATTCAGCAACGATGCAGCTTCACCTGCAAAACTGCCGCGAGTCCGCAAGCGGACCGGTGCGCCTTCACCGTTCAGGATCGTCCGCACTTCATGGGCCGCGAACAGACGCGTTCGCAGGTCGTTCCAGTCGGGAGCCGATGGGAACCCCGTGAACTCCTCGCTCGTGCGACCCAGCGCATGCCCTGCTATGCAGGTTTCATGATCAAAGGCGATGTTCATGGAACTGCCATACGCTAGACATGGTGAAAGGAGGGTAAAGATGCCTCTGCGCAGTTACCTCCCGTTTCCGGTCCAGCGGTTTCGAATTCGCGCTGAAAGGTAGGAAATCCGCGCGTACCCCTGTATGGGGCCACGCATGACTGCGACTCCCGATATTGCCGGACTGCTCGACAGGCTCGATCCGTCCGTCCTGTTCCAGCTGCCCGAACCGCTTTCCGAGCGCCGTATCGTCGTGGCGATGTCTGGCGGCGTGGACAGTTCGGTCGTGGCCGCGCTGGCGGCTGCGACGGGCGCGGAGACCATCGGCGTCACCCTGCAGCTTTACGATTACGGCGCGGCGACCGGGCGCAAGGGTGCCTGCTGCGCCGGCGACGATATCCGCGATGCGCGCGCGGTGGCAGACCGGCTGGGCATAGCCCACTATGTCTTCGACCATGAAAGCAGCTTTCGCGAGGAAGTGGTCGAGCGCTTCGCCGACGATTACCTTGCGGGGCGGACCCCGATCCCCTGCATCCGCTGCAACATGGGCCCCAAGTTCACCGACCTGTTGACGATGGCGCGCGAATTGGGCGCCGATTGTCTGGCGACCGGGCACTACGTCCAGCGCGTCCTCGGCCCGGCCGGGTCCGAGCTGCACCGCGCAGTCGATCCGGCACGCGACCAGAGCTATTTTCTTTACGGTACGACCGAGGCACAGCTCGACTTCCTGCGCTTTCCTCTGGGCGGCTTGCCGAAGACAGAGACGCGCCGGCTGGCCGAGGCGGCGGGCCTGCGCGTGGCGGCCAAGCCGGACAGCCAGGACATCTGCTTCGTACCCGACGGCGACTACGCCAGGATCGTGCGCCAGGTGCGTCCCGAGGGCGAAGCGCCGGGCGAGATCGTACACGCAACCAGCGGCGAAGTGCTGGGCGAGCATCGCGGGATCATTCACTATACCGTCGGCCAGCGCCGGGGGCTCGAGATCGGCGGCCAGCCCGAGCCGCTCTATGTCGTGCGCCTCGATGCCGAGACGCGCCGGGTCCTGGTCGGCCCGCGCCGGCTGCTCGGCGTTGCTGCGGCGCGGATTTCGGAGACCAACCGCATCGGGCCGCTGCCGGACACGCCGCTGACCGACGCGCCGCTGACCGCTAAAGTGCGCTCGCTGGCCAAGCCGGTTCCGGTTACGCTGGAAGGTCCGCTGGGCGAAGGCGCGGGCACCGTGATCCGTTTCGCCAGCCCGGAATATGGCGTCGCCCCCGGGCAGGCCGCGGTGATCTATTGCGGAGAGCGCGTCGTCGGTGGCGGCTGGATCGAGGAAACCGAGGCGGCCGAAGTCATTCCGGCCTGACCTGCAGCCGGCCTAGTCGTCCCACGGTTCCAGCTGGCAGCCGCGTTCTTGGCTATAGGTTGCCCTCGAACTTGCCAGCAGCGGGACTCTGGCGGTCAGTGACTTGGTCTCGGCATCGTCGGAGAGGAACATCAGGCTGGCGGTGCGTCCCAGACCCGCAGCGGCAATATCGCCCTTGCAGCTGTTCAGGTCGCGATTCGAGACGAAGCGGCATACGCAGCCGACGCGCGCGCCATAGGCCGCGCTGACCCGCGCCTGCGCACCCAGGCTGTTCCACGAAAATGCGAGGGCGGTCCCCGCAACGGCCAGCACCAGCAGCACGAGATTGCGCTTCCAGCGCGCAGGCTGCCTGTCACCAGTCGTATTTACCTTGGCTGTTGCCATCCGCTCGCGCCTCGCACACTACACCGCGCATCATGACGGTGCGCCGCCTTCCCCATATCCTCGCCTTCCTTGCCCTGCCAACCCTGTGGGGATGCAGTAACAGTGGAGCAGATGCGCCGCCGCCGGCCAGCGCCGAGGCGCTGGCCGCGATCAAGAACGAAGGCGGGGCGCCCCGCGATGCCCTTGGCCGCGCGATCGACCGCCTGTTCGACGACGAGGCGGTCGGGCGGACCGATGCGCTCGTGATCATGAAACGCGGCGCCGTGATTGCCGAGCGCTATGGGCAAGGCGTTTCTGCCAGGACGCCGCTGCAGGGCTGGGCCATGGGCCAGTGCGTGACGGCGCTGATGATCGGCCAGCTCGTCAGTGACGGACGCCTGCGGCTGAACGAATCGGCCCCGGTCCCTGCATGGCAGCGCCCGGGCGATCCGCGCGGCGAAATCACTCTCAAGCAGCTGTTGCAGATGCGTTCGGGCCTGCGCCACAGCGAAACCGGCGATGCCGGGCAAGGCGACGTCGCGCGCCAGTCGGATCGCATCCGGATGCTGTTCCTCGATGGCCGCGACGACATGGCGGCCTATGCCGAAGCGCAGCCGCTCGAAGCGCCGGCCGGACAGGTCTTCGAGAATTCCTCCGCGAGCGCGGTGATCCTGTCCGACCTCGCCGCGCGGGTGCTCTCGCCCGACAGCGATCCGGGCCGCCGGCGCCGGGCCGTGGAGGAATACCTCGACAACCGCGTGCTCGACCCGCTCGGGCTAAAGACCATGCGCGTCGAATATGACCGGGCGGGCACGATGATCGGTGCGGCCATGGTCGATGCCTCGGCGCGCGATTGGGCCAACCTGGGCGAGTTCCTGCGCCACAACGGTTCGGTAAAGGGCGCACAGATCCTGCCGCGCCGCTGGGTGCAGTTCATGCTGGCGCCGAGCCCGCGCAATCCGGGCTATGGCGCCGGGGTCTGGCTCAACCGGGCCGAACCGGGCGAGAACGCAAGGCTCTATCCCGGCACAGCCAAGTCCGACGTCTTCGCCTGCATTGGCGAACATGGCCAGTACGTCATCGGTTCGCCGAGCCAGCTGCTGACGGTGGTGCGGCTGGGAGCCAGCGACGTGCAGCAGGAACAGGCGCTGCATTACGAATTGGGCGCTCTGCTGGCATTGTTCCCCTCGAACTGAGGCAGGCCGCCTATTTCGAGGCTTCGACCCGGATCGGGGGCAGGACGTCCTTGCCCGCAGCGCCCACTTCATCGACAAGGCCGTCGGGATCGGTGTGGATCAGGATCTCCACATCGGGGAATTCGGCGTGAATGGTCGCCTCGATGTCGTCCATCACGCGGTGGGCCTGGCGCACGGTCATGTTGGCATCGACCCAGACGTGAAACTGCACGAAGTGCTTGTTGCCCGAAACGCGCGTGCGCAGGTCATGGACCCCGCTGATATCGGGATTGTGGGCAATCAGCTCCAGCACGCGCTGCTTCTTTTCCTCGGGCCATTCGTGGTCCATCAGCTGGTTGAGGACGGCCTTCGAAGCGTTCCAGGCGCCCCACCCCAGCCAGAGGGCGATGCCCAGGCCGAACACCGGGTCAGCGCCGCGCAGTCCCGCGTACTGGTCGAGCACGAGCGCTGCGATCACCGCGACGTTGAGGAGCAGGTCCGACTGGTAGTGGACGCTGTCGGTATGGATCGCGAGGCTCTTGGTCTTTCGGATCACGTAGCGTTGCCAGGAAAGCAGCGCGAAAGTGACGACGATCGCTACCGCCGAGACGCCGATGCCCATGTCGGCCGCTTCGACCCGCCCGCCGGACAGGAATTCCTCGATCGCGCGGGCGGCGATGCCCAGCGCCGAGATCGAGATCAGCAGGATCTGGAACAGGGCGGCTATGGCTTCGGCCTTGCCGTGGCCGAAGCGGTGCTTGTCGTCCGCCGGCTGCGAGGCGATCCACACGCCCAGCAGCGTGGCCATGCTGGCTACGAGGTCGAGCGTCGTATCGGCAAGGCTGCCGAGCATCGCGATCGAACCGGTTGACCAGGCGGCCCATGACTTGAGTGCCAGCAGGAACAGGGCCGCACTGATGCTGGCAAGAGCGGCGCTGCGGTTCAGACCGGCCGATTCGTGATCGTGATTCAGGCTCAAGTGCTGGACCTCACGGGTAGAGCAGGGTGCTGGACCATGCCGGGGCATGGCCGTCCGTCGTTACTTTGCGCACGAAACGGCGGCGCTCGTGCAGGCGATAGGGACGATCATGCCAGAATTCGATAGCGCTGGGCACCACCCGGAAACCGCCCCAGTGCGGCGGGCGGTCGACTTCGCCATGCGCGAACCTGTCGCGCGCGGCTTCGTAGCGGGCCAGGAAGGTCTCGCGGCTGTCGAGCGGGGCCGACTGGTCGGACGCAACCGCGCCCAGTTGGGAATCGCGCGCGCGCGAGTGGAAATAGGCGTCGGCCTCGGCATCGCTGACCGGCTGGAGCCGGCCTTCGATGCGGATCTGGCGGCGCAGGCTCTTCCAGTGGAACAGCAGCGCGACGTTGGGGTTGGCGGCGATCTCCTGGCCCTTGCGGCTGTGGCCGTTGGTGTAGAACACGAAGCCATCCGGGCCGTAGCCCTTGAGCAGGACCATGCGCACCGACGGCAGGCCCTCGGGGGTCGCAGTAGCCAGCGCCATGGCATTGGAATCGTTGGGCTCGGCTTCGCGGGCCTCGTCGTACCACGCCGTGAACAGCGCAAAGGGGTCGCCGTGGGGGATGACCTCGCGGGCCTGTTCAGCTTCCATGGAAATATCCTGTCGGGTTGAATTCATCGAATGCGGCTGCGTCGATTGCGACCGGGCTTGTCCCGGCCCCCGCGCGAGTGAAGCAAGCGCGGCCATCCTGCCTTGATCGGGGACAATCGGGGCGCGCAATGCATACCATGGGAATGCCAATAGCGGCCTGTCCCCCCGTGGGAAAGTCGCCAGAGACGCAACCGTTCACACAGCGCTTGCCGTAATCCAATTGGACACCTAGCTAAATGTCACCATGGCAGCAGATCCTTATACCATTCTAGGCGTTTCGCGCGGGGCGAGCGAGAAGGACATCAAGTCCGCATATCGCAAGCTTGCGAAGGAGTTTCATCCCGACGCCAACAAGGACAATCCGAAGGCCGCTGACCGCTTCAGCCAGGTCACCGCGGCTTATGACCTGCTTTCCGACAAGGCCAAGCGCGCGCAGTTCGATCGCGGTGAGATCGATGCCGACGGCAATCCGACGATGGGCGGCTTCGGCGGCCCGGGCGGTGGTTTCGGCGGCGGACCGGGCGGCCAGCGCGGTTTCGGCGGAGGCTTCGGCAGCAACGACGGCATTGACCTCGAAGACCTGTTCGGCGGGATCTTCGGCGGTGGCGGCCCACGCGGCGGCGCCGGCGGCATGGGCGGTATGGGCGGCATGGGAGGAATGGGCGGAGGTCGCGGGCGGGCGCCGCGCGGTGCCAACGTGTCCTACCGGCTTTCCGTCTCGCTGACCGACGCGGCCGAACGCAAGGACCAGCGCATTACCCTTTCCGATGGCAAGACCATCGACCTCAAGCTGCCCGCCGGAGTCGAGGAAGGCACGCAGATGCGCCTTGCCGGCAAGGGCGAGCAGGGGCCGGGTGGCCCCGGCGATGCGACCGTGACGGTGCATATCCAGCATCACCCGTTCTTCCGCCGCGACGGCGACGACTTGCGGATCGATCTGCCGATCACGCTCGACGAGGCCATCGCCGGAGCCAAGGTCAAGGCACCGACGGCATCGGGCGCGGTCATGCTCTCGATTCCGCCCGGGGTCAGCTCCGGCAAGGTCCTGCGTCTCAAGGGCAAGGGTTTCAGCCGCAAGGACGGTTCGCGCGGGGATCAGCTCATCACGCTCGAGATCGTACTGCCGGAAAACGACAGCGACCTTGCCAAGCGGCTGGAGGGCTGGCGCGACACCCGTGACGTGCGCGGCAAACTTGGCGTGTGACGGCCCAGGACCTATGACTGCCCGGTGCAGGTCGAACAGCCTATAGAACAGGATGACCCGCTGGACCGGGTCATGGCGGACCTCTCGCCAGAGTCCCGGCGGCGCGAGGCGCTGCGACGGCGTGACCGGATCAAGGATGAGCTGCGGCGCCGGGCCGGGCCGGGCTCGCGCTTTTTCGCCGTCCTGCGCAGGGTTTTGTCGGGGGCGTGGCACGACGGCTTCATCCACGCCGGCAACCTTGCCTACATGACCCTGCTGGCACTGTTTCCCTTCTTCATCGCCCTGGCCGCCATTTTCTCGGCGCTTGGCGAGCAGGCCCGGCTCGACGCTTCGATCGATGCCCTGCTGATCGCGGTGCCGCCGCGCGTGGCCGAAGTGATCGACCCGGTCGCGCGCGACGTCGTGGCGGCCCGGCACGGCTGGCTGCTCTGGGTCGGCGGGCTGTTCGGCCTGTGGACCGCGACCAGCCTGATCGAGACGATCCGCGACATTCTCCACCGCGCCTACGGCATGGCCAAGGACAGGGCCTTCTGGCGCTATCGCCTGTTTTCCACCGGTCTGATTTTCGGATCGGTGATCCTGCTGCTGGTTTCGCTGTCATCGCAGGTCCTGATCGGGGCGATAGAGGAAGTCCTGCTTGTGCTGTTTCCCCGCCTCGATTCGGTGATCGACCAGATCATGGTCTCGCGCACGATCTCGACCGCCACGTTATTCGGTTCAATTTACACGCTTTTCTACCTGCTGACGCCGCGGGCCTACCAGCGCGGGATCTATCCCAAGTGGCCCGGCGCCGCACTCGTTACCGTCTGGTGGCTGCTGGTCGTCTGGTTGCTCCCGCAGGTGTTGCGCAATTTCTTCGTTTACGATCTGACTTACGGAAGTCTCGCCGGAGTGATGATCGCGCTTTTCTTTTTCTGGCTTGTCGGACTAGGGATGGTCGTGGGCGCCGAACTCAATGCGGCGCTCGCGGAATCGCCGGAAGAGCGCGAATTGCTCAGGCGGGCGCGGGCGTCCTCGGCCCAGGACGATAACGAAGTACAGGATGAACACGAATGACCGGTCTGATGCAGGGGAAACGCGGCCTGATCATGGGCCTAGCCAATGACAAGTCGCTGGCCTGGGGCATTGCCAGGAAGCTGCATGAACACGGCGCCGAGCTGGCCTTCTCCTATCAGGGGGAAGCACTCGCCAAGCGCGTGAAGCCTCTGGCTGAAAGCCTTGGCAGCGATTTTCTCGTCGAATGCGACGTGGCGAACATGGAAGCGGTCGATGTGTGCTTCGACCAGATCCGCGAGCGCTGGGATACGATTGACTTCATCGTCCACGCCATTGGCTTTTCGGACAAGAGCGAGCTGCGCGGCAAGTACGTCGATACCAGCCTCGAAAACTTCCTGATGACGATGAACATTTCCGCCTACAGCCTCGTCGCGGTGACGAAGCGGGCGATGGAAATGATGCCGAATGGCGGCTCGATCCTGACGCTGACCTATTACGGCGCGGAAAAGGTCGTGCCGCACTACAACGTCATGGGCGTGGCCAAGGCCGCTCTCGAGACTTCGGTGCAGTACCTTGCCAACGATCTCGGCCCGCAGAACATCCGCGTCAATGCGATCTCGGCCGGTCCGATCAAGACGCTGGCTGCCAGCGGCATCGGCGATTTCCGCTACATCCTGAAGTGGAACGAGCTGAACTCGCCGCTGCGCCGTAACGTCACGATCGAGGACGTCGGCGGTTCGGGCCTCTATTTCCTCTCGGACCTCTCCTCGGGCGTGACCGGCGAGACGCACCATGTCGATGCCGGCTACCACGTCGTGGGCATGAAGCAGGAAGATGCTCCCGACATTGCCCTGACCTGAGTTTCGGGCAAGATCGGAACGCGAACCGAAAAGTAAAAAGGCCGGGAGCGATCCCGGCCTTTTTCATGTTCGACGCCGCAGCCCGCCGCGAAGGGCGGACCGGCCGCGCTTACTTGTCTTCGGATTCATCAACCGGCGTGGCAATGGTCGCGGTGCCGCTCTTGTCTTCGGCGGCGTCGGTTTCTGCCTGCTGGCGCTGCTTCTGCTCGAGATAGGCCTTTTCGGCCGCCTCGACCCGCTTCTGCTGCGCGGCCGCTTCGGCATCGATGGTCGAGAGACGCTTGGCGCGTTCTTGTGCGATCAGTTCGCTGAATTTCACGTCGGAGGCGTTGGCCTTCTCGGCATAGGCCTGGTCGATCAGCTTCTGGGTGCAGCCTAGCGCGCCGCCGCCGCCGACCGGAGAGCAGCTCATCGTGCCGAACGCGCCGACCGTTTCGTAGGCTTCCACCCGGTTGGTCCAGGCTTCGGACTTGGGCGAATCCACGCCGCGCAGAGGTTCGGGAATGCGGTAGCGTTCCGCTTCGGCCTTGCGCGCGCAGACGGTGATCTCGTTGCCCGACGATTCGGGGCAGGGATCGTCGCCGAAGACGATGACCTGGTTGACCTTCTCGCCATCGTCCTCTTGCGCGGTGGCAGGAGCGGCTGCGAAAGTCAGGCCCGCGGATAGGGCGGCGAGGGCTGCGGCGGCAGTCAGGAGGCGGGCCATCGGTTATGCTCCATGCATCGGATTGATCGTTATCGGTCAGGATATAGGCCAGACCGGCCTTGAACGGTAGGTGAAGCCAGGAAGAAAGCCCTGACGCGGATCAATTTCTCCTGCGAAGCGTCAGATGCGCTCGGACAGCTTGATGGCCGCGCGGCAGCCCAGCCGGATAGCGTTGAACAACAGGGGATAGGCGGGCGCCTGCTCGGCCCCGGCGGCCAGTGCGGCGTCGCGATGCTCGCGCTCGTCATCGCGGAATTCGCGGATCGTCTCTCGCAGTTCAGTGTCGTCGTCGCCTTCCAGCTCTTCGAGTTGCTGGGTGTAATGGCGGTCGATCTCGGTTTCGATTGCGGCGGTGCAGGCCATCGCGGCCTTGGGGCCCAGCAGTGCGGTTGCCGCGCCCAGCGCATAACCGGCGACGGACCACACCGGCTGGAGCAGGGTGGGGCGCACGCCTCGCTCGGCGATCATCGCATCGAAGCGGGCGCGGTGATCGGCTTCCTGCTCGGCCATGCCGGCGATCTCGCTCGAATGCTCGGCGCGGGTACCCATGACCGCGAGCTGGCCTGCGTAGATGCGCGTGGCGCCATATTCGCCGGCCTGATCGACCCTGAGGATCCGGGCGTTGCGTTCCGATTTCGCGTCCATGCCTGTGTCCAAACCTTGTGCCTTATACCTTTTCGGGCGCCGTGAGCTGTACTTTGCCGTTCATCGCGATCAGCGTGAAGACAAGCAGGGCCCCGCCGGTGGAAATGAGGAAATTCCAGCCCGCCAGCGAAATGCCCCACAGGTCCCAGGGCGCCACGTCGCAGCGGATCACCGGGGCCTTCATGATCGCGGCAAGGGGATCGCCGCCGCCGTCGAACACGCTGGCGGTGCAGGCGGTGACGCCATGCCACCAGCCATATTCGACTCCGGCGTGAAAGCCGCCGATCAGGCCTGAAACGAGCACTGCCAGCGCGGCGATCGCCACCAGCGGCGCGACCGGTCGCCAGAAAAAGGCAAGCAGGGCGAACGGTATCGCGATCATGTGCGGATAGCGTTGCCACCAGCACATCTCGCAAGGGTAGAGGCCGAAGCCGTACTGGCTGAGGTAGGCGCCGCCCAGCAAAGCCAGCGGAATGGCGAGCGCAAGCAGGCGGGCGGCGCGCAAGGGCGTGGCGACGGCGACGGTCATATGTTCAGCTTTCCCGTGTCCGGCCCGCTCAGTTCTTCTTGTCGGATGGCGCATTGGTTGCGAGCGCCGGCTTGCCGGCGGTGCGCTGCAGCGTCGCGATCGCGTAGTGAAGCTGGAAGTCGTCGATGCCCTTTTCCTTCAGCTCCTCGGCCGAAACCTTGAAGCGCGGATCGTCCATCTTGTCGTTCTCGAGGTCCTTGTCCTCAAGCGCGGCCTCGTTGATCAGGTGGCCGCGCAGGTCGGATTCGCGCACAGCCCGTTCGGCGCGGGCCCTTGCATCGGGATCGGACATCTGCGGCACCTTGATGTCGGGCACGATGCCGCCTTCCTGCACCGAGTGGCCCGAAGGCGTGAAGTAGCGCGCCGTCGTCAGCTTGACTGCGCTGTTCTTGTCGAGCTGGATGAACGACTGGACCGACCCCTTGCCGAAGGTGCGCTCGCCCATCACCACAGCGCGGTGCTGGTCCTGCAGCGCGCCGGCCACGATTTCCGAGGCCGAGGCGGAGCCCGCGTCGACCAGGACGATAACCGGCATGCCCTTGACGACGTCGCCGCGGAACATGGTTTCGGCGCGATAATACTGGTTCTCGCTGGCGATGCGGCCGCGCTGCGAGACGATCACGCCCTTGTCGAGGAACAGGTCCGAGAGCGCCACGGCTTCGTCGAGCGAACCGCCCGGATTGGAGCGCAGGTCGAGCACCAGGCCGTCGAGCTTGCCGCCCGCCGTTGCCGCCTGCTTCTTGAGGTCGGCGATCGCCTTGTTCACGTCGTTGCCGACATCGCGCGAGAATTCGTTGACCGAGATGACGCCGATGTCGTCCTTGAGCTCCCAGGTCACCGGCTCGAGTTCGATGACGCCGCGAGTCACGGTGACGTCGAAGGGTTCGTCGCGCCCGGGGCGATAGATCGTCAGGCGGATCGAAGTGCCGGCCGGGCCGCGCATCTTGGACACGGCCTCGTCGAGGTCGCGTTCGTAGTAGAGCACGCCGTCGAGGTGGGTGATGTAGTCGCCCGCCTTCACTCCGGCCTTTTCCGCCGGGCTGCCCTTGAACGGCGAGACCACCTTGACCGCGCCGTCATCCTCCACGACCGAAAGGCCGAGGCCGGAATAGTTGCCGTCGATCATCGTCTCGAGCCGCTGCAGCGAAGGGCCGTCGAGATAGTTGGAGTGCGGATCGAGGCTGGCGAGCATGCCGTCGATGGCGCCCTTGAGCAGCTTGTCGTCGTCGACCGGGTCGACATAGTTCTGCTTCACCAGTTCGTAGATGGTGAACAGCTTGTCGAAACCCGGATTCACGCGGCTGTCGACGGCCGACAGGCCGGACGTTGCCACCGGCAGGACCGCTACGGCGGAAACCAGCATGGTCGCGCGCAGGATGGATCTGATCTTCATCGGGCTTGACTGCCTCTCGTTCGTCACGCCGGCCGCAGCCGGTCTTGGCACATGATCGCGCATATTACCGGGCCTTTGCGCCAATTGCCAGCGATGCGGCCTTGGCCCTTGGCACGGTGTGAAGCAGCGATCCTCGTCACTGCACTATAGCGAGCGGATATATTGCAGGGGATTAACGGGTTCGCCCTCGCGCCGCAGTTCGACGAGGACTTGCGGCTGGCCGGGCCCTGTCATGCCCAGCGGCGATCCGGCCACCACCCGTTCGCCGACATCGACGTCAAGGCGGGCGAGGCCGGTGACCAGCGAGGTCCAGCCGCCGCTGTGTTCGATGATGACGATGCGGTCGTAGCCGCGGTAGGGCCCGGCATAGGCGATGCGTCCCGGCGCGGGGGCGACGGCCTGGGCATTGGCCCGGGTCGCCAGGGTGATGCCGCGCGAACGGTTGAGCCCGGGAGCATCCTCGCCGAATCCGGTCACGACGCGGCCGGTGACGGGAAGCATGTAGGTGGGAAGACCCTCGGGCGGGGTGACGAACTGCGAGGAGGCGATCACTTGCGCTTCCTCGGGGCGCGGCGGACGCATGATCGGTCCGGGCAGTGCGGCCAGCTCTTGGCGCAGTTCGCCTTGCCGCCCCATCTCGTCGACGAGATCGCTCAGGTCGCGGGCCTTTTCGGCCAGGGCCAGGGCGCGTTCGCTTTCGCGCGCGGCAACGCCGGTAGCCTCGCGGCTGGCCAGCCGCTGGCGTGCTTCCAGGGTTGCCAGTTCGCCGCGCCGTCGGCGCATTTCGGCCTCGGCCATCTTCAGGTCGTTGGCCGCGGCCTGGGCATTGCGCTCCAGCGCCCGGCCACGCTCGATCTCGCTGCGCAATGAGGCGGTACGGCGCTGCACTTCGGGCAGCATCGTATCGAGCAGGGCGCGAAGGTAAACGGCATCGCGCACCGATCCCGGCCGCAGCAGGGCGAGCAGGGGCGGGCGGCGCGACAGGCGCTGCAGTGCACCGGTCAGCCCGGCCAGCGGTGCCTGCCGCTCGGCCAGACGCGCGCGCAGCTCGGCTCTCTGCGAGGCGACCAGCCGGACTTTCGCCGTCTGTACCGCAATGGCGGCTTCGGTCTGCTGGATGCGGGCGGCGACCGCAGCGGCCTCGCGCGCGGTCTTCTCGGCCTGCTGGGTTACCTGCCGCGCCTGCTTTTCGAGCTTTTCGGCGCGCTCGCGAGCGGCATCGCCCTCGCGGCGCGCGGCCAGCATGTCTTCCTGCGCCCGGGTGGCGTCGACCGCGGGATTGAGCACCGCGAATGCACCCACCTGGCTCAGCCCGCGGCCTGCCACCATGGCGGCGCACAGCCCCAGGCCGGCAGCGGAAACGAGCAGGATCTTGCGCGAAGCGGGCGTCACACCCGGTTAACTAGAGCGCCAATGCGCAAAAGGAAATGATCGGCGCAAGGCCGAGCTGGGGAAGATTCACGCGGGCTGCCCATCGTGCAGTGGGTGCCAACGAAGAAGGGGCCGGCGTTCCCACGCGCCGACCCCTCTACCGATCCCGTCTACGGGGTGTGCACTCAGCGTGCGGCGGCGGCCTCGTCGGTCGTCACCGGGGTGATCTTGATTTCCACGCGGCGGTTGAGCGCGCGGCCCTCGGCGGTCGAATTGTCGGCTACCGGGTAGTTCTCGCCCATGCCCTGGGTCTGGATGCGAGCCGACGACACGCCGCGCGAAATCAGGTAGCGCCCGACGGAATCGGCACGGCGCTTGGACAGGTCCATGTTGTACGCGTCCGAGCCGGTCGAATCGGTGTGGCCGTACACGTCGATCAGGCTGTTGGGATACTGGATCATGCTCTGCGCGACCTTGTCGAGCGTCGCTTGAAACGAGGGGCTGATCGCGGTGGAATCCACGGCGAAAGTCACGTCGGGCAGGTTGACGAGAATACCGTCGCCTTCCTGGCTGACGTCGACGCCGGAACCGGCGGTCTGTTCCTTCAGTTCCTTGATCTGCTTGTCCATCTGGTAGCCGACCACGCCACCGGCGACGCCGCCGATGCCCGCGCCGACGATGCGCGCGGTCTTGCCGCCGATCACGCTGCCCAGAAGATAGCCGAGCCCGGCGCCGCCCACGCCGCCGATGGCCGTGCGCGAGACCTTGCGTTCGCCGGTGTTCGGATCGGTGACGCAGCCGGACACTGCGATCAGCGAAATGGCGGCGGCTGTTGCCGTGAACAGGCGAGTTCGTTTCATGGTCTTGGCCCTTCCTCTGTATATCTCTGTCTGCGCATTCATCTGTGTGATAGTGAACATGAATGGCAAATTGATGATGTCGGCCAAACGCTTGTTGCCCGGCTATGTTCCAGAGGCACGTTCGCTTGTGAGCATTTGTTGCCGCTTCACGCAGCGCTTCGCTATTGCGGAAATCTCTGCTAGCGCAGGGACATTGTGACGCCCTTTCCCTGGACCGACCTCCTCATCATCGCCGGCCTGATCCTGATCAATGGCCTGTTTTCCATGTCCGAACTGGCGATCGTGTCCGCTCGGCCGGCCCGTCTCAAGGTATCCGCGGACAAGGGCAGCAGGGCTGCGCAGACTGCGCTCGATCTTGCTTCGGACCCGGGCAAGTTTCTCTCCACGGTGCAGATCGGCATCACCCTGATCGGCATCATTGCGGGCGCCTATTCGGGGGCAAGCCTGGGCGAGCCGGTGGGCGAGAGGCTGGCGATGCTGGGCGTTCCGGGCCATCTCTCGGGCCAGATCGGTTTCGCGCTCGTCATTATCGCGACGACTTACGGCAGCCTCGTGATCGGCGAACTGGTGCCCAAGCAACTGGCCTTGCGCGCCGCGGAGCCGGTGGCGATCATCATGGCCCGGCCGATGGCATTGCTGGCGCAGATCATGGCGCCTTTCGTCTGGCTGCTCGACAAGTCCTCGGGCCTTATCCTGCGCCTGCTGGCGGTGCGCCGCGGCGGGGAAGAGCAGCTGACCGCCGAGGAACTGCACATGATCTTCGCCGAGGCGACCCGTTCGGGCGCGATCGACGAGGACGAGCGGGCAATGATGGCAGGGGTCATGAAGCTGGCCGACCGGCCGGTGCGCGAACTGATGACCCCGCGCAACCAGATCGACTGGATCGACGTCGATTCCACCAGCGAGGAACTGCGCGCGCGGATTGCCGGATCGCCGCACTCGCTGCTGCCCGTGGCGGATGAGGACGTGCCCGACAAGGTGCTGGGCATCCTCAAGGTCCGCGAGGTCCTGGCCGCGCTCGTCGAGGGGCGCGAGGTCGATATCCGCGCCATGATGAAGAAGGCCGAAGTCATTCCCGACCAGCTCGATGCTATGGATGCGCTGCGCAAGCTGCAGGTGGCGGAAGTCTCGATGGCGGTGGTCCATGACGAGTACGGCCATCTCGAAGGCGTGGTGACGCCTTCGGACATGCTTGCGGCCCTTGCCGGCAACTTCGTCAGCCACCAGGACGAAGGCGACGAGCCGATGGTCATCGAACGCGCCGACGGTTCGCTGCTCGTCTCCGGCTCGATGCCGGCCGACGCCTTTGCCGAGCGGCTGGACATAGATCTGTCCCACGACCGCGAATATGCGACCGTGGCCGGCTTCGTGCTTGCGGTTCTCAAGAAAGTCCCCCGCGAGGGTGAAGTCTTCACCGAACAGGGTTGGCGCTTCGAGGTCGTCGACATGGACGGCCTGCGCATCGACAAGCTCCTGGTGGAGATGGAGGCGGTCGACGGCGGGGACGACGGGGTTTCCGGCGACGGCTGACGCTCGGCCGGGCTTTGGATGCCTTCGCCGGAGCACAATCGGCCGTCCGCAAACAAAAAGGCCGGAGCAATCGCCCCGGCCCTTTCGCGATCTGTCGTGGCAAATCAGCCGCCGATGGCGGTCTGCGCGTCGCGTCCGTCGCCTTCGGGGGCGGATAGGATCTGGCGGGTGACCTGGCCCTTGGCGACCGTGTAGGTCGAGGGATCGCCAACCGTCGAGCGGATCGCCGGATCGGGCGTGCCGGCCATGCCCAGCGTGGTCTTCTCGATCTCGCTGCGGGCCTGCGGGCCGCCGAACATCGCGTCGAGCGTCTGCTGCTGCAGGGTGCCGTCGGTCGGGCGCGGCTGGCCTTCCTTGGGCGGGCTCAGCGAGAAATCGGGCGGTACGACCAGCGGCGACTGGCGCTGCACCGCGAATTCGTCGGGACGATTGCGATTGAACAGGCCGGTGCTGCCGCAGCCGGACAGGAACACGGCGCCTGCAGTGACGAGAACGAGGGCGCCAGTTTTCATCTTGGGCATCAAATCAACTCTCCGGGGCCGTTTCGACCGTTGAATCAGGCTTCTCGCGCGAAAGCAGGGATCGGGCAAGGATAATCAGGACGCCGATGGTAATGGCGGCATCGGCGATATTGAAGATCAGGAAGGGGCGAAATTCCCCGAAATGCAAGTCGGCATAGTCGATCACGTAGCCGAGCAGGAAGCGGTCGCGGATATTGCCGAGCGCACCGCCGAGCACGAGGGCCAGGGCGGCGATGTCGGCCATCTTGCGCTCGCGCAGCAGCCAGACGAACACGAAAGTCGCGATTGCCGCGGTCATCGCCACGAGCGCCCAGCGGCCCTCGGTCGACCCGGCAGTGAACAGGCCCAGCGAGACGCCGAAGTTCTGTGTCCAGTTGAGGTCGAAGAACGGCAACAGTTCGATGACCCGCACTTCGCGCAGGTTGAGGCCGTTCACCACCCATGACTTGAAGCCCTGGTCGATGAGGAAGACCACGGCCGCGATCAGCAGGCCCAGCAGCCGGTTGCGCATGGGACTGCTCACACAGGGGTTTCCATCGCGCCGACGACATCGTCGCAGCGATCGCACAGCGCGCCGTCCTCGGACACTTCCGGAAGGTGGCGCCAGCAGCGGCCGCACTTGTGGTGGGAGGTCGGGGACGCGGACACTGCTTCGCCTTGCCCCCGGGTCACTGTCGCTGTGATGAACAACTCGGCGAAGTCCGCTTCGGGAGCCGATGCCGGTACGGTCACTTCGGCGGCAAGGCTGGAGCCGACGATCTTCTCGCGGCGCAGCGGCTCGATCGCTTCGGTGACCTTCTCGCGCAGGTCGCGCAGGGCATCCCAGCGCGCCAGGTCGGCCTCGACCTCGGGCACCTTGGGCCATTCCAGCAGGTGGACGCTGTCGCCATCGGGATAGCGCGTGCCCCAGACTTCCTCGGCGGTGAAGACGATCACCGGCGCGGCATAGCGGATCAGCGCATGGAACAGCGTGTCGAGGACGGTGCGATAGGCGCGCCGCTTCGGATCCGTCGGCGCATCGCAGTAGAGGCAGTCCTTGCGGATGTCGAAGAAGAAGGCCGACAGATCCTCGTTGCAGAAGTCGATCAGCGATCGCACGTACTCGTTGAAGTCGTAGTCGCGGACCGCTTCGTGCAGCTTCCTGTCGAGCTTGCCGAGCAGGGCGAGCACATAGCGCTCCAGTTCCGGCATTTCGGCAACCGGCAGGCGTTCGGCTTCGTCGAAGTCGGCGAGCGCGCCCAGCATGTAGCGGAACGTGTTGCGCAGGCGGCGGTACTGGTCGGCCACGCCCTTGAGGATCTCGTCGCCGATGCGGTGGTCTTCGGTGAAGTCGACCGAAAGCGCCCAGAGCCGGATGATGTCGGCGCCGTACTGCTCCATGACCTTGAGCGGGCTGACCGTGTTGCCCAGCGACTTGGACATCTTCATGCCCTTGGCGTCCATCGTGAAGCCGTGGGTGAGGATGGCCTTGTAGGGCGCATGGCCGCGCGTCGCGCAGGCTTCGAGCAGCGAGGACTGGAACCAGCCGCGATGCTGGTCCGATCCTTCGAGGTAGAGATCGGCGATCGGGCCGACGTGATCCTCGTGCGGGGCCAGTTCGGGCCACTTGCCGCTTTCGAGGACGAAGGCGTGGGTCGAGCCGGAATCGAACCAGACGTCGAGAATGTCGGTGACCCGCTCGTAGTCGTCGGCCTCGTAGTCCGGGCCGAGGAATTCCTGCGCGCGCGCTTCGCTCCAGGCATCAACACCCGATTCGCGGATCGCGTTGATGATGCGGGCGTTGACTTCGGCGTCTACGAGGTATTCGCCGGTCTCGCGGTTGACGAACAGTGTGATCGGCACGCCCCAGGCGCGCTGGCGCGACAGGACCCAGTCGGGGCGGCCTTCGACCATCGAACCGATGCGGTTGCGGCCCTTTTCGGGAACGAAGCGGGTAGCGGCGATTGCCTGCACGGCGGCCTGGCGCAGCGTCGGGGCGGCGCCCTCGCTCTCGTCCAGTTGGTCGACCGCGCCGCCTTCGCCTTCCCAGCGCTGCTCAGCGCGGGTGGTGGCGGGCAGGTGGCCCAGCGCCTTGTCCATCGGCACGAACCACTGCGGCGTGCAGCGGAAGATCACCTTGGCCTTGGACCGCCACGAGTGCGGATAGGAGTGGCTGTAGTCCGCGCTGGCCGCCAGCAGGCCGCCGGCTTCGCGAAGGTCGCTGCAGATCGGGCCGTCGGGCGCGTTGAACTTCGGGTTGATGACCGAACCCTGGCCGCCGAGCCAACCCCAGTCCTCACGATAGCGACCGTCGCCCTCGACCGCGAACTTGGGGCTGATCCCGTTCGCCTTGCACAGGTCGAAGTCGTCCTCGCCGTGGTCGGGCGCCATGTGGACGAAGCCGGTGCCGCTTTCGGTGGTAACGAAGCTGGAGCCGTCAAGCAGCGGGCGCGGTTCGGCGAAGAAGCCGCCCAGCGCGTGCATCGGATGGCGCGCCCTGGTGCCCGCAAGCGAGGCGCCCTTGATGAAGAAGTGCAGCTTGTGGCCTTCGGCGCCGATACGCTTGAGGAAGTTCTCGACGAGCGGTTCGGCGACCATGTAGCGCGCGCCGCCCTCGACCTCGATCATGTGGTAATCGATGTGCTTGCCATAGGCGATCGCCTGGTTGACCGGGATCGTCCAGGGCGTGGTCGTCCAGATCACCACCGAGGCGCCGAGAAGGTCCTCGTCCTCGGCTTCGACGATCTCGAAGGCGACGTCGATCTGGGTGGAGACGATGTCCTCGTACTCGACCTCGGCCTCGGCCAGCGCGGTCTTTTCGACCGGGCTCCACATCACCGGCTTGGCGCCGCGGTAGAGCATGTCGTTCTCGGCGAACTTGAGCAGTTCGGTGACGATGGTCGCCTCGGCGGCGAAGTCCATCGTCAGGTAGGGCTTGTCCCAGTGGCCGTTGACGCCCAGCCGCTTGAGCTGTTCGCGCTGCACGTCGACCCAGCTCTGTGCATAGGCGCGGCATTCGGCGCGGAATTCCTCGGCCGGGACTTCGTCCTTGTTCTTCTTCTTCTTGCGGTACTGCTCCTCGACCTTCCATTCGATCGGCAGGCCATGGCAGTCCCAGCCCGGAACGTAGGGCGCGTCCTTGCCCAGCAGCGTCTGGGTGCGCGCGACCATGTCCTTGAGGATGTGGTTGAGCGCATGGCCGATGTGCATGTCGCCATTGGCGTAGGGCGGGCCGTCATGGAGGATGAACTTGTCGCGGCCCGAGCGGGCCTCGCGCGTTCTTGCGTAAATGTCCTGTTCCTGCCAGCGCGCCAGAATGCCCGGCTCCTTCTGGGGGAGTCCGGCCTTCATCGGGAAATCGGTCTTCGGCAGGAAGACGGTGCTACGATAATCGCGCTGTTCGGTCATGATCGGCGGGCGTTAGAGCAATCTGCGCCATCGGAAAAGGGTGCGCATTCGTGTCGGGCGCCAGTTCCGCCAGATTGGAGCAGAATCGGACAGGCCTGCGCGACCTTTTGCTGGGAGGTGGCGGCTTGTGACCGGTCGTATCGACTTCGCCCGCGATCTGCGGAGCGCTTGGTCTCGGGCCGGGAAAACCTCGGCGAGCCCCTCAGATCAGCTCGCAGGAGCCCTTCAGGCCACGCCGGCCAGCAGCTCGCGCGCCTTCGCGCAATCGAGCGTCATCTGCGCGATCAGCGCATCGAGCGAGTCGAACTTTGCTTCGGCACGCAGGTAATGGTGGAAGGCGATTTCGATTTCCTGACCGTAGAGGTCGCCGGAAAAGTCGAAGAAATGCGGCTCGAGCAGTTCGCGCGGCGGATCGAAGGTAGGGCGCACGCCGATGTTGGCAGCGCCGAGCACCGTGCGGCCGTCGGGAAGGTGTCCGGTCACTGCATAGATGCCGTACCGCGGGCGCAGGTATGTGCCGAGGTCGAGGTTCGCGGTCGGGAAGCCGATCACGCGGCCGCGCTTGTCGCCGTGCTGGACGATGCCGCGTATGGCGAAGGGGCGGGTCAGCAGGCGCTTGACCGTCTCGCACTCGCCCGCGCGCAGAGCGTCGCGGATGCGGCTGGAGCTGATCGGGCCTTCATCGTCGTGCACCGCGCCGACCGAGCGCGAGGAGATGCCGAATTGCGGGCCCATTTCGCGCAGGATGCAGGGATTGCCGCCGCGGCCCTTGCCGAAAGTGAAGTCGTCGCCGGTCACGACGCCGGCAGCGCCGAGTTGACCGGCGAGGATTTCCTCGATCCAGTGCTCAGCCGTCGTGTTCGCCATTGCCGCGTCGAAGTGGAACACCAGCATGGCATCGGCCCCGGCTGCAGCGAATAGTTCCTGCCGCTGAGCGAGGGTGGTGAGTCGGAACGGTTCGGCTTCGGGCTGGAAATAACGCACCGGATGCGGATCGAATGTCGCCACGACGGCCGGGCGGCCTTCCGCCCGGGCCCAGGCGATCGCTTCGCCGACCACGGCCTGGTGGCCCTGGTGGAATCCGTCGAAGTTGCCCAGCGCGATGATCGCGCCGCGGCAGGATTCGGGGATGGGGTCGCGGTTGTCGAGGCGAATCATGTCGTCAGGGCCTATACGTGGCGGAGCAGCGTCACGAAAGCGTGCGCGGGACGCTCGCCTTCAGCGGGGTACTCTTCGCGCGACGTCTCGCGCCATTGTGGACCGGCTTGCGGCATGAAAGTGTCGCCTTCGAAATCGGCGTGGACTTCGGTCAGTTCGATGCGTGTGGCCCTATCGATCAGCAGGGCGTAGATTTCCGCGCCGCCAATTACCGCGACTTCGCCTTCGCCCGCTGCCGCAAGCGCCTCTTCCACCGAGTGTGTGACTTCGGCGCCGGGAGCTTGCCAGCTTGCATCGCGGGTCAGGACGATGTGACGACGGCCGGGCAGGGGGCTGGGAAAGCTCTCGAAGGTCTTGCGGCCCATGATCATCGGCTTGCCCATGGTCATGGCCTTGAAGCGCTTGAGATCCGCGGGCAGGCGCCATGGCAACTGGCCGTCGCGTCCGATCACGCCATTGGCACTGCGGGCATAGATGAGGAAGATGTCCTGCTTCACCCCGTTTCTTGCCTTCAGTCGAGCGTCAGGCGGGTGACGTGGCCCATCTTGCGGCCTGGGCGCGCGGCGGCCTTGCCGTAGAGGTGCAGGTGGTTGGCCGGATCGGAGAGGATCGCAGGCCAGTCGTGCGCCTCGTCGCCGATCAGGTTGCGCATCTCCACGGCCCTGGCGGCAAGGCCGGTGCCGCCCAGCGGCAGCCCGCAGATCGCGCGGACGTGGTTTTCGAACTGGCTGGTGACCGCGCCTTCGATGGTCCAGTGCCCCGAATTGTGCACGCGCGGCGCCATCTCGTTGAAGACCGGGCCGTCCCTGGTCGCGAAGAATTCCAGCGTGAGCACCCCGACATAGCCCAGCGCGTCGGCGACCCTGGCCGCCAGTTCGCGCGCGGCGGGGACCTGCGCCTCGACTTCGGCGCTGGCCGGGACCGTGCTGAGCGAGAGAATGCCGCCCTCATGGACGTTCTGGGCGCTATCGAAATAGCGGATGTCGCCGTCTTCGCCGCGGCACAGGATGACCGAGAATTCGGCGAAGAAGTTCACGAACCCTTCGTAGATCAGCGGCTTGGCCGGCAGGTCCAGGCCCTTGGCGTCCTCGGCCTTCATGATCCGCCACTGGCCCTTGCCGTCATAGCCGTCGCGGCGGGTCTTGAGGATGCCCGGCGCGCCGATGGCGGCAATGGCCGCGTCGAGGTCGGCCGCCGAATCGACCGGGGCGAAGGGCGCGGGAGCGCCGCCCAGATCGGTGACGAAAGCCTTTTCGTTGAGGCGGTCCTGCGCGGTTTCCAGGGCGCGCGGGTGGGGATGGAGCACGGTATCGCCAAGCTGCAGCAGCGGCGCGACCGGCACGTTCTCGAATTCGTAGGTCACCACTGCGCAGTCCGCGGCGAAGCGGGCGAGGGCTTCGGCATCGTGCCAGTCCGCACAGGTGAACGCCGCGCTAACCTCGGCAGCGATCGAATCGGCTTCGGGCGCAAAGATATGGCAGCGATAGCCGAGCTGCGCGGCCGCCACCGCGATCATCCGGCCCAGTTGGCCGCCGCCGAGAATTCCGATCGTTTCGCCTGGTGGGATCATTGGCCCGGGACTGTGCTTTCTTGGTCTTGGGTTGGGAGGAATGCGTTTCGCTTGCCGGTCAGGACGGGCGCTCGGCCACGCTCTCGGTTTGCTCGGCGCGGAACGCCTTGAGGCGTTCGGCCAGCTCGGCGTCGCCGGTGGACAGGATCGAGGCAGCAAGGAGGCCGGCGTTGGCCGCGCCCGCTTCGCCGATCGCCAGTGTGCCTACAGGAATGCCGGCGGGCATCTGTACGATCGAGAGCAGGCTGTCCTGCCCCGAAAGCGCTTTCGACTGGACCGGCACGCCCAGCACCGGCAGGTGCGTCATCGATGCGACCATGCCCGGCAGGTGCGCCGCGCCGCCCGCTCCGGCGATGATCACCTTGAAGCCTTCGTCCTCGGCGCTCTTGGCGAAAGCGACGAGACGGTCGGGCGTGCGGTGCGCGGAAACGATGCGCGCGTCGTAGGGCACGCCCAGCTTGTCGAGCATGGCGGCGGCGCGCTGCATGGTCGGCCAGTCGGACTGGCTGCCCATGATGATCGCGACAGTCGGCTGTTCGCTCACCTCAACGCTCCGACAGGTAGTAACGGTCGACCACGTTGAGGTCGGTGTCGAGGTCGTAGACGATCGGCTGGCCGGTCGGGATTTCCAGTCCGGTGATTTCCTCGTCCGAGATGTTGGAGAGGTGCTTCACCAGCGCGCGCAGGGAATTGCCGTGGGCCGAAACGATCACGGTGGCATCCGAGCTCGTCCGCAGGTGGGGGACGATCGAGCTCTGGTAATAGGGCAGGACGCGCGCGATGGTGTCCTTGAGGCTCTCGGTCTGCGGCACGTCGATTCCGGCATAGCGCGGGTCGGAGGACAGGTCGAACTCGCTGCCGCGTTCGAGGACCGGCGGCGGCGTATCGAAGCTGCGGCGCCAGATCTTCACCTGTTCCTCGCCGTGCCTGGCCGCGGTCTCGGCCTTGTCGAGGCCGGTGAGCCCGCCGTAGTGACGCTCATTGAGGCGCCAGTCCTTGGTTTCCGGGATCCACAGGATGCCCGCGGCCTCCAGCGCGAAGTGCAGCGTCTTGATCGCGCGGGTCTGCAGCGAGGTGAACGCGACGGTCGGCAGGATGCCCTTTTCCTTCAGCAGCGCGCCGGCCGCTCGGGCCTCTGCTTCGCCTTTCTCGGTGAGGTCGACGTCCCACCAGCCGGTGAAACGGTTCTCGAGATTCCATTGGCTCTGGCCGTGGCGAACGAGGATCAGGCGAGGCAAGGCGGATATCCTTTATTTGGCGGCGTCTTGGCCGTGGCGGTACCTTCGAAAGGGTCGGACTGAACTTTCAGGCCGCAGCCCCTAGCTTTCCGGGGGCGATTTGGAAAGCCTGCCCGATTCGTTTTCGCGCCCGGCTCAGTCCGGCTGCGCATCGCTCGCGGCATTGCCGGGGGTGCCCAGGGCCCGGGCCTGGGCCTTGCGGCGGCGCAAGTTCTCGCGCAGCTTGGCGGCCAGCCTTTCCTCTCGAGTCTGCGCGGCTGCGGGGGATGCCTGGGGCTTGCGGACATCGTCGTTCATGGCCATCGCAATGCATCCATGCTCGGGAAAGCGCAAGCGACGCTTGACAATTGGCCCGCTCGCAGACAATAGCGCGCCCCTGCCCCGCATCGACGGGGAGACGGCGCCGGACTTTGCCGGTTGCAGGCGCTGCTGTAGCTCAGTGGTAGAGCGCACCCTTGGTAAGGGTGAGGTCGGGAGTTCAATCCTCCCCAGCAGCACCATTATTCTTTCATCGCCATGTCGAATGTAAGTGCTGTCGGTGCTGAAGGCGCAGACTTGCGCCGTTTTTCCCTGACCAGAGATTTAACCTAAGTTGCTGTTTTGCAACCTATTGTCATCAAACTGTCGTCGGATTGGCACGGCAGTGTCATCGTTCGTGCCTAGTGGGCGCCCCGCGACATCAGAAAAGTCACAGGGAACTCTCCACCATGAACTCCACTGCTCGCCTCCTTGCGGGGCTGCTGGCTTCGGCCTCTTTTGCCTCGATTGCCCATGCAGGCGAAATTTCCGGTAACGTCTATGACGCCACCGGCACGCGCGCTCTGCAGTCGGCCTCGGTCAGTATTGTCGAACTGGACCGTTCGGTGGAGACGGACCGCAGCGGCAATTACATCATCGCCGACATTCCGGCGGGCACCTACACGCTGGAAGCGCGCTATGTCGGCGCCGAGATCGAATCGCGGGCCATCGAAGTGCCGGAGACGGGCAGCGTTTCGGGCGATTTCGACCTGCGCGGCATCGGCGGGGGCGACATCCTCGTCGTCGGCCAGGCGGCCAACCTGTCCAGCTCGCTCTCGCGCCAGAAGGCCGCCGACGGGGTGGAATCGGTGCTGACGCGCGATGCCATCGGCCAGTTCCCGGACCAGAACGTCGCCGAATCGCTGCGCCGCCTGCCGGGCGTGAACATTCTCAACGACCAGGGCGAAGGCCGCTTCGTTTCCGTGCGCGGGCTCGATCCCGAACTCAACGCCACCTCGCTCAACGGCGTGCGCGTGCCTGCGCCGGAATCGGATACCCGTCAGGTCGCGCTGGACGTCATTTCCTCCGACACGATCGAATCGATCGAAGTGAAGAAGTCGCTGACCCCCGACATGGACGCCGACACCATCGGCGCCTCGATCGAGATCAAGACCACCAGCGCCTTCGACCGCAAGAAGGACTACTACGCGGTCCGCGCCGAGGGCAGCTACAACGACTACTCGGGCGAGGTCACGCCCAAGGGCGGTTTCGACTTCTCGACGCGCATCGGCGACGACTTCGGCGTTTCGGGCGGCGTGAGCTACTACGAGCGCAAGTTCGAGACGGATAACGTCGAATCGGACAACTGGGACGTTACCGACGGCGGCATCGCCTATTCGCCCGAACTGGAATACCGCGACTACGACGTCACGCGTAAGCGCCTCAACGCGACGCTCAACTTCGACTGGCGCGTGTCCGACACGACGACCGCCTATGTGCGCGGCAACTGGAGCCAGTTCGACGATCACGAGTATCGCCGCCGCACGACCTTCATCTTCGACGCCGAGCCCTTTGCCGGCGACGATGCCAGTGCATCGTTCCGCGATTCAGACGATCGCATCGAAGTGCGCCGCGACCTCAAGGATCGTTTCGAGCGCCAGCGCATCCGCACCGTCGCGATCGGCAGCGACACCGATACCGGGACCTGGAAGTTCAACTGGTCGGCCAGCTATGCCAAGTCGACCGAGAAGGAAGACTTCTCCGTCGACCCGACCCGCTTCCGCGCCCGTTTCGACGACGATGGCGTGGCGATCGACTGGGATTACAGCGATCCGCGGGTTCCGCACTACTCGATTGCCAGCGGGGCCGACCTCGTCAACGACCCTACGCTCTACAAGTTCAACCGCACCGAGCTGACCACGAATTCGGACAGCCAGGACCGGGAATATGCGGTGAAGGCCGACCTGGCGCGGACTTTCGCGACCGACAGCGGCGACTTCACGATCCAGGCGGGCGCGAAGGCACGCTGGCGCAAGAAGTCCTACAACTTCGACATGATCTACTACGGTGACTACGACGGCGACTACACGCTTGCCGACGTGCTGGGCGAGCAGACCTACCGGCTCGACGGGATCAGCCTTGGCCCCGTCGCCAGCAAGACCGGCCCCAAGGACTTCCTGCTCGCCAACCGCGACGGTTTCGAGATCGACGACTACGAGACCGCGCTCGCTTCGGCGACGGACGACTATTCGGTCAAGGAAGACATCACCGCGGGCTATGCCCTGGCCCGTTGGGACAGCGATGCCCTGCGCGTCATCGGCGGCGTGCGCATGGAGCACACCCGCAATGTGCTCAACGGCAACGTCGTCACGGATGACGGGGATACCGTTGCCGTCGATCCGGTCCGGTTCAAGCGCAGCTACACTGACTGGCTGCCAAGCCTGACGGTCCGCTGGGCTCCGCAGAACGACCTCGTGTTCCGCGCTGCGGGCTACAAGAGCCTCGTGCGTCCCAAGCTCTCGGCAATGGCGCCGCGCAACACGGTGAACGAGGACAACGAGGCCGAATTCGGCAACCCCGATCTCAAGCCCTACGAAGCGTGGAACGCCGACGTCGGGTTCGAGTACTACTTCTCGGGCAACGGGGCGATCTCGTTCGGGGGCTTCTACAAGGATATCAGCAACTACGCGGTCAAGCAGACCTTCGACGACTTCACCTACAACGGCACGCTCTACGACCAGTTCCAGACCACCATCAACGGCGACAGTGCTCAAGTGGTCGGTTTCGAGGCGAGCTTCAGCCAGGTCTATTCGATGCTGCCAGCGCCCTTCGACGGCCTGCTGACCCAGCTCAACTACACCTACACTTACGCCAACGGTACCTTGGCCGACGGTCGCAAGATCTCGCTGCCCAGCTCTTCGAAGAACACCTTCAACGTCGTGCTTGGCTATGAGAAGGGTCCGGTGGACCTGCGTCTGGCCGGGACCTATCGTGACAAGTACCTCGATGAAGTGGGTGACGATGCGACGCAAGACAGGTTCGTCGACAATCACTTCCAGCTCGATTTCTCGGGCAAGCTCAAGGTGACCGACAACCTGCGTCTGACGCTCGACGTCATCAACATCAACAACGCGAAGTACTTCGCCTACCAGAACTTCGCCGGTGCGCAGCGCCTGCTGCAGTTCGAGAAGTACGGCCCGACCTTCAAGTTCGGTGCAAGGATGAACTTCTGATGGATTGGCGGACCATCCTCGGGGCCGGGTCAGGAGTGATGCTCCCGGCCGTTCTCCTCGCCGGTTGCGCGACAACCGGCGAGGCGCCGCGGCCCTACCTGCCTGCCATCGACGTTCCGGCCCAGGCCGAAACCCTGCCGGTGGGCACGGCCCATGCCGATGCCGCCGACGACCCGGCAATCTGGCGCAATGCGGCCGATCCCGCGGCGAGCCTGATCGTCGGCACCGACAAGAAGGCCGGTCTCTATGTCTATGGTCTTGACGGCAAGGTTCGCGATTTCCTTGCTGCCGGGGCGATCAACAATGTCGACCTGCGTGAGGTGCGCATGGCCGATGGCGGCACGCGTATCCTCGTGGCTGCCAGCGACCGCACCGACAAGGCGCAGCCGCGCATTGCCCTGTTCTGGCTCGATGGTGCGACGGGCAAGTTGACGGAAGTCGGCTCGGATACCTTCCTGCCTGCCGGTCATGCACCGGCCGAGGCCTACGGGTTCTGCCTTGGCGGTGCGCTCGGCCCGAACGAGCTGGCGCGGGCCTATGTCGTGCTCAAGGATGGGACCGTTGCCGAAAGCGGCCTGTACGAAAAGGATGGCCGGATCGTGCCGGACTATCTGCGGCAGGTGAAGTTCGCCAGCCAGTCGGAAGGCTGCGTCGTCGACGATGCGACACACACGCTCTACATCGCCGAAGAGGACGTCGGCATCTGGCGCGTGCCTCTGACGGGCGAACTGAAAGCCGAACCGTTCGCGCGCGTCGGGGCCGAAGACGGGCTGGTCGACGATGTCGAGGGACTTGCCATTGCCCAGAAACCGGGCGGTGGCAGCAGCTGGCTGGTGGCTTCGAGCCAGGGCGACAATGCCTATGCCGTGTTCGATCCGGCTTCGGGCAAGCTCGCAGGCCGCTTCCGCATCGATGGCGGGGCGATCGACGGGACCAGCGATACCGACGGGATCGAGGTGGTGCTCGGCGATTTCGGTCCGCAGTTCCCGGAAGGCCTGTTCATTGCGCAGGACGGGGACAACGCCCCCGATGCGCAGAACTTCAAGCTGCTCTCCTGGCGCGCGATCCGCACTGCGCTCGGCCTCGACTGACCCGAACCGGGCGCTCGCCGCACCCGGCCGCCATGGTGCAATCCGCTTGAGGCTCGGGCGGCAATTGCGGTATGGGGCCGGGACTGGCGAGGGAATCGTGACCTTTGGACATGCGTAATGCGATCAGTGCTGCCCTGGGTGCCGCGCTTCTGGCCATGCCGGGCGTTGCCTGCGCCGATGTCCTGCAAGTGGGCGAGGGCGGCTTCACCTGGATTGCAGGCGGTCCGGTCCAGCTTCCCGGGCAGGAGGCCCTGGCCGGCGAAGCACTCGCGGTTCCCGAGCATCTCGACGCCGGGCTGGAGCCCCAGTCGATCACCCATGCCCTCGATGCCGCCGGGCCTTCGCGCTGGCGGACACGCGTGGCCGAGCTGGCGGCGAAGTACGACATCAGCCCCAGCCTGCTCGAAGCCGTGGTCTGGCAGGAAAGCCGCTGGAACGAAAAGGCGGTTTCCCCCGTCGGCGCGCGCGGTCTCGCCCAGCTCATGCCCGGCACCGCGCGGCAGATGGGGGTCGATGCCGCCGATCCCATGGCGAATCTGGAAGGCGGCGCGCGATACCTGCGCATGCAGCTGGACGCTTTCGGCGGCGATATCGAGAAGGCGCTGGCGGCCTACAATGCAGGGCCGATGCGCGTGCAGCAGGCCGGTGGCATCCCGCGCATTCGCGAGACGCAGGCCTATGTCGCGGCGATCATGGCGCGTTTGGCCGATCCGGTCCGCCAGTAAATCTGCTAGGCGGTTCAGGCCGTGACGGCCTAGGCGGTGCGCCGCAGCTGCAGCGCGCCCGTCCTGTCTCTCAGCCGAGCATGGCCTGCATCATCGAGCGCACTTCGGCGCCCATGTCCTCACGGTCGAGCGCGATGGCGAGGGTCGCTTCGACGAAGCCGACCTTCGATCCGCAGTCGAAGCGGCGGCCATCGAAAGTCACGGCGTGGAAAGGCTGTTCGCCGATCAGCTTGGCCATCGAATCGGTCAGCTGGATTTCGCCGCCTGCACCTTTGCCCTGGTTGGCGAGCAGGCCCATGATCTCGGGCTGGAGGATGTAGCGGCCGGAGACGATCTTGTTCGAAGGGGCGTCTTCTGCCCTGGGCTTCTCCACGAGGCCCTTCACTTCGGTAAGATTGCCCTTGGTTTCGCCCGGCGCGATGACGCCGTAGCTCGAGACTTCCTCATGCGGGACCTCGATCACCGAGACGAGGTTGCCGCCGACCTTGTTGTAGGCCTCGACCATCTGCGCCATGCAGCCGGGTGAGCCGTACATCAGCTCGTCGGGGAGGAAGATCGCGAAGGGCTCGTCGCCGACGACGGCGCGCGCGCACCAGATCGCGTGGCCCAGTCCCATCGGCACCTGCTGGCGCACGGTGACCAGATTACCCGGCTGGATGCGCGTCGGATCCAGCGGATCGAGCGATTTTCCGCGCGAATTCATCGTCGCTTCCAGTTCGTAGGCGGTATCGAAATGCTCCACGATCGCGGTCTTGCCGCGACCTGTGACGAAGACGAACTCCTCGATCCCCGCCTCGCGCGCCTCATCCACGGCGTACTGGATCAGCGGGCGATCGACCACCGGAAGCAGTTCCTTGGGGATCGCCTTGGTGGCGGGCAGGAAGCGCGTGCCCAGACCGGCAACAGGAAAGACGGCCTTGCGGACGGGCTTGCGGAAATTGTTGTCTGACATGGACTAAGTCTTCGCCTCGCTTTGTTGCAGGCCGATTAAAGCGCCTTGGATGTGGCAGTGCAACATGAGTAAGCCTAATTCTTCGGCGACCGGAAGGTTGCGTGCGATGCTTGCCGCCCTGACGAATTCCACTAAATGGCAATAAATGGACAAGATCATCATTGAAGGCGGAAAGCGCCTTTCCGGAACGATTCCCGTATCTGGTGCCAAGAACGCCGCGCTTACGCTGCTGCCTTGCGCGCTGCTGACCGACGAACCCCTGACTCTGCGCAATCTGCCGCGTCTGGCGGATATCGACGGTTTCCAGCACCTCATGAACCAGTTCGGCGTCTCGACGATGATCGCCGGATCGCGCCCGGAAGACTTCGGCCGCGTCATGACCCTGCAGGCGACGCGCATCACCAGCTCGGTGGCCCCCTATGACCTCGTGCGCAAGATGCGCGCGTCGATTCTCGTCCTCGGCCCGATGCTGGCGCGCATGGGCGAGGCCACCGTATCGCTGCCGGGCGGCTGCGCCATCGGCAATCGCCCGATCGACCTGCACCTCAAGGCGCTGGAGGCTTTCGGCGCGCAGATCGAACTGGCAGCAGGCTACGTGAAGGCGATCGCGCCCGATGGCGGCCTGCCCGGCGGCCGCTATTCCTTTCCGGTCGTTTCGGTCGGTGCGACGGAGAACGCGCTGATGGCGGCAGTGCTTGCGAACGGCAAGTCGACGCTGCACAATGCCGCGCGCGAGCCGGAAATCGTCGACTTGTGCAACCTGCTCGTGGCGATGGGCGCGCAGATCGAGGGTATCGGCACGTCCGACCTCACCATTCATGGCGTGCCGCGCCTGCACGGTGCCACTTACATGGTCATGCCCGATCGCATCGAGGCCGGCTCCTATGCCTGCGCCGCGGCGATCACTGGCGGCGAAGTCATGCTCAAGGGCGCACGGATCGAGGAAATGGAAGCCACCGTGCAGGCACTGCGCGATGCCGGCGTTTCCGTCGAGCCGCGCGCGGGCGGCATCCATGTTGCGTCCGACGGAAAGCTGCGCCCGGTCAACCTGTCCACTGCGCCCTATCCCGGCTTCGCCACCGACATGCAGGCCCAGCTCATGGCGCTGCTGTGCCGGGCCGAGGGTACCAGCGTTCTGAACGAGACGATCTTCGAGAACCGCTACATGCACGTTCCCGAACTCAACCGCATGAGCGCGCATATCGAGACTTCGGGCCGCACGGCCATCGTCCACGGCGTTCCCAGGCTGACCGGGGCCGAAGTCATGGCGACCGACTTGCGCGCCTCGATGAGTCTCGTCATTGCCGGCCTGGCAGCCGAGGGCGAGACCCAGGTGCACCGCCTCTATCACCTCGATCGCGGGTACGAGCGGCTCGAGGAAAAGCTTGCTCTGGTCGGCGCTCAGGTCGAACGGGTCGGCGGCGACTGAGCCGCAGGCTGCAACCACTGCCAGTGCCCATGCATTACTTCCTTGTATAGACGAGAGGAGTTGAACAATGGGCCTGATCAAGATGGCTGCAGCCGGCGCGGCCGGTTACGCGCTCTACAAATACGCGACACGCGACAAGGAAGAGACGGCCTACGCCGGTGGCGACGAGAATTTCTCGCAAGTTCGCGAAGCAGGGCCGAGTTCGATGACGAATCGGCCGTCGACATGGAACAAGGTGGACGAGGCCAGCGACGAGAGCTTCCCTGCCAGCGACCCCCCGGCAAACTACTGAAGTTCCACGTGAAACAACTTCTCCCGATGGCACTCGGGAGGTATCCGAAGGGCGGTGCCGCAAGGTTGCCGCCCTTTGCCGTTCTGCGCATGGGCATGCCCGAAGGCTTAGGTGCCCTCACTAATCGCAGGAACGCGAAATGGGGTGCGGCTGGGAGAGGTTAGGGCGTGCGCCGGTAGCTCAGTGCAAGCCAGACCCGCACGGCGCTGGCCAGCCCCGGGGGCGTTTCGGCTTCGAGGCGCTCGGCATCGATACGGGCGATAAGGGCATTCACCGGGATCTTTTCCGCTGCGGCCCTGTCCTTGAGCAAGTCCCAGAATACCGGCTCGAGACTGATCGAGGTCTTGTGCCCGGCGATCTCGACCGATCGCTTGATGGGGGGATGATAGGGGGAGGACATCGCGCGACCCTAATTGCTCGGTTCGATGAAAACCATCGGTTCCCGGCGCGGTCGCGGGATGGCGCGCCATTCGCGGCAGCCCTCCGGGTTTTCCCCGAGGGCACCCGAACCGCAGACGTCGTGCGGGACGCGCCGGCGAAGGCCGGACGTCCCGCAAGAGCCGGATCAGTACATGTGCTGGCCGCCGTTGATGCTCAGGGTCGAGCCGGTGACGAATGTGGCGTTCTCAGAGCAGAGGAACGCACAGCCGCGGGCGATCTCATAGGCATGGCCAAGACGGCCTACCGGGATCTTGGCGATGATCTTTTCCAGCACCGGTGGCGGTACGGCTGCGACCATGTCGGTGTCGATGTAACCGGGGGCGATGGCGTTGACGGTTACGCCGTACTTGGCGCCTTCCTGCGCCAGTGCTTTGGTGAAGCCGTGGATGCCCGACTTGGCGGCGGCATAGTTGACCTGGCCGTACTGACCGGCCTGGCCGTTGATCGAGCCGATGTTGACGATACGGCCCCAACCGCGCTCACGCATTCCGGGGAAGGTGGCCTTGGCCATGTTGAAGCAACCGCCGAGGTTGATTCGCATCACCTCGTTCCAGTCTTCGAAGCTCATCTTGTGGAGAACGCCGTCGCGGGTGATGCCGGCGTTGTTGATGACGATGTCGACCGGGCCGACTTCTTCGGCGACCTGCGCGCAACCTTCGAGACAGGCCTCGTGGTCGCCTACGTCCCATTTATATGCTGGAATGCCAGTCCGTTCCGTGAAAGCCTTCGCCTTTTCATCATTGCCCGCGTAATTCGCAACGACGTTATGCCCGCGATCCTTCAATGCGAGTGAAATTGCTTCTCCGATACCCCGAGTTCCGCCAGTAACGATTGCAACGCGTGCCATAGAGTGCCTTTCGCATGAGTTTGGCTCCACCACCTCTTTGCTAGGAAATGCGCGGGGTCAGGGCAAGGGCGCGCAGTCGCCGATCGATGAATTTTCGGCCATCTGCTTCATAGGACTGTCATATTACTTTGGGCGGTCCGATTTTTGTCAGAATCGGAACTGTGTGCCGACATAGACGGCCTGGCTATCCTGTTTGCCGTCGGTCAGCGGCAGGAGGCGCTCCCGGTCCTGGGAATAGCGCACGCCGGCCGTGACGTTGAGGTTGTCGGTCACGCGATAGGCGCCGCCGAGATCGACTTCGCCGGCGTCGCCCGCAAAGGTTCGCGGAGCCCGGCCCGCCGCACGCTTCTCGTCGATCGAAATGCGCGGGCTGAAGCGCGAATCGGTAACGGTTGTCGAAGCACCGGGCGACAGGCTGAACTTCTGGAGATCGGGGATTTCCGCAGGATTGCGAGTGGCCGGCGGCTGGGTGAGATTTTGTGCGAAGTTCTGGTATCCGCGTGCCACGCCGAGATTGAATCCGGTGGGCGCCATGCGCAGGCTGCCGGGTTCCTGCTCGGCCTTGGCGACCGACGAATGGTGGCGAACGATGATGGCCTTGGCGGCCTCGGGGTCGACGCGCACGGCGACGGTCACGGCCCGGTCGGGCCGGTTGGGCGTGCCGGCCGGGGTAAAGGGGAACTGGTGGCCCTTTGCCAGCGAACGCATGGCAACGGCGCGCGAGAGGTTTTCTTCCGAGGATTCGGGATCGAGGGATTCGATGGACGGCGCGGTGAAGTTCGCGGCGCGGATGGTGGCGGTGAAAGCGAGGACAGCACTGGGCAGGGCGAGCACGCTCACGCAGCATGCCAGCAATATGCCGGTCCTGATGCCGCCCCTGGCGGCCAGTTTGCTCCCCGAATTCATTACAAACTCTCGTCAGATGCCTGTTCGACCCCAATCGGTCCTGATGCGGCGCCTTGCGAAGGCAGCTTGGCTGCCGCCAGAATCGCTTCGCACATTTTCCCTGTCTAATGTCAGGGGCCAGCTTAACACAGTCTGATCGGCGGGGGGAGACAGAAGCGATCCATGCAGTCCGTTGGCCCGCTGGGCGTTCAGGTCGCGTTTAGGCTGTCCCCGCTTAGGCCGGTCCGTCAACGCCCGCGCTCTTGCCGCAAGTGTGTTGGCAGCTATAGAGGCGTTGACGGCGGGTTTCGTGACAGCGCTTTTCGCCACCAGGATTCAGGAATTGGGAACGACAATGACAGGCAGCACCGATACCGGCCTCTTCACTGCTCGCAACATCGTCCGCATCGGGCTTTGCGCTGCGGCGGCACTCGCTCTGACGGGCTGTGGCGGCAAGAAGCAGACCGCCGCGGTGATGGCGCCCTCGCAGGTGACCACCATCGGCGTGAACAGCTACCTCTGGCGCGCCAGCCTCGATACGCTCTCGTTCATGCCGCTGCTCCAGTCGGACAGCGCGGGCGGCGTCATCGTCACCGACTGGTACACCAACCCCAAGAATCCCGGCGAGCGGATGAAGGTCACGGTGATGATTCTCGACCAGGACCTGCGCGCCGACGCGCTGCGCGTCACCGCTGCCCGCGAAGTCGCGGCCAATGGCGGCTGGGCCTCTGCGCCGGTCGAGGCTGCGACCGTGCAGAAGCTCGAAGACATCATCCTCACCCGTGCACGCGACCTGCGTCGCAACTCGGTGGGCGGCTGATACCCATGGATTGGCGGGCCAGCCGGCCCACCACAGGTTCGCGGGTCGGCTGACCCGCAGGAGACTAGACTGACATGAGTGAGCGGTTCGATCCGGCTCAGGCGGATACCCGCTGGCAGGCGGCGTGGGACGAAGCCCAGTGTTTCAAGGCGGACGACACCTCGTCCAAGCCCCGCAGCTACGTCCTTGAGATGTTCCCCTATCCCTCGGGGCGCATCCACATCGGCCACGTGCGCAACTACACGATGGGTGACGTGCTGGCGCGCTACAAGCGCATGACCGGGCATGAAGTGCTCCACCCGATGGGCTGGGACGCCTTCGGCATGCCGGCCGAGAACGCGGCCATGGAAAAGGGCGTGCATCCCGGCGGCTGGACGCGCGAGAACATCGCGAACATGAAGGCGCAGCTCAAGCGGCTGGGCTTCGCGCTCGACTGGAGCCGCGAGATCGCCACCTGCGAGCCGGAATACTACGGCCACGAGCAGGCGCTGTTCCTCGACCTGTACGAACACGGTCTCGTCTACCGCAAGGAATCGGCGGTGAACTGGGACCCGGTCGACCAGACGGTGCTGGCCAACGAGCAGGTCATCGACGGGCGCGGCTGGCGTTCGGGTGCACTGGTCGAGAAGCGCAAGCTCAACCAGTGGTTCCTCAAGATCACCGACTTTGCCGACGAATTGCTCGAAGGCCTCTCCGGCCTCGACAAGTGGCCGGAAACAGTCCGCACGATGCAGGAATACTGGATCGGCAAGAGCCAGGGCCTGCAGTTCCGCTTCGACCTCTCGGACGGTGGCACGGTCGAAGTCTACGCGACCCGCCCCGATACGATCTTCGGTGCCAGTTTCGTAGCCGTCGCCGCCGATCACCCGATCGCGCAGGGCGTGGCTGCGGGGAATCAGGAAGTTCAGGACTTCATCGCGCTGTGCAA
>Ga0098035_1000099_pt1 | contig 48890 bp, 38 predicted proteins | sample 3_EtaG_FD_75046 | JGI IMG/M metagenome (GOLD analysis project Ga0098035, IMG submission 75046) | Marine viral communities from the Subarctic Pacific Ocean - 3_ETSP_OMZ_AT15126 metaG | ecosystem: Environmental > Aquatic > Marine > Oceanic | place: Pacific Ocean | collected 2015-01-07
TACCGCAGTTCCACCTACTTCAGTGCCGATTACCTGCCTTTCCTCAAGAGCAAGAGCAATTTCGTCACCACACTGTCCGCCACCCTGGCCGAGGCAAGCGATCGGTGGTCGATCACAGCTTACGCATTCAATGTCACGGACAGTCGGCGCCTGGTGAACGGGGTTATCAACAGCGCCGACCTATACGTAGCCGATGCCGAACAGCCGCGCACTTACGGACTTCGCGCCAGCTTCCACTATTGAGGGTAACCCGTCCTGAGAGGACCGAAATGACAGTATCAGTAAACGATCTTCAATATGTCGCGCTTGCCGTGCCCAATCTCGCGGCGGAGCGGACTTTCTTCAGCAAGACCTGGGGCCTCGAGGAAGTCGCTGAGGTGGATGGCAAGGTCTATTTCGCCACCGCCGCCTCCCCTCACCCCTATGTGATCCGGCTGCGGGAGGACGAAGAAAAGAAGACCGACCTGATCGGCTTCACCGCCAACAGCAGGCCCGATCTCGACGCATTGTTCGCGCAAGTGAAGGCAGCGGGCGCAAAAATCATTACCGAACCCGGTCCGGCCGCCGGTCCGGGTGGCGGATACGCCTTTCGCTTCTTCGATCCCGATGGCCGCGCGCTGGAGATCGTTGCGGATACAACTCCGCGCGCAATACGCAAAGTCGATGAGCATGAGGCGATCCCGCTGCAGATCAGCCATGTCGTCCTGCACTCACCGCAGCATGCGGAGCTGGAACGCTGGTATCGCGAAGTTCTTGGCTTCCGTCTGTCGGACTGGTTGGGAGACTTCATGGTCTTCCTGCGCTGCAATCCGGCCCATCATCGCCTCGCGATCCTGCCCGGCCCGCCCGCGCTCAACCACATCGCCTTCGATGTCGCCTCCATCGACGCGCTGATGAAGGGGCTCGGACGCATGACACAGGCAGGCGTCCATCTACAGTGGGGGCCGGGCCGGCACACCGCCGGTAACAACACCTTCAGCTACTACTCGACGCCCAACGACAACACTGTCGAATACACCTCCGATCTCGAAACGGTGGACGAGGAAAGCTGGCAGCCCACCGTCTACAAACCGGGCCTGGAGGTAATGGACCAGTGGGGCACCGGGCGCATCATCCCGGGCAATCGCCCCCATGCGGAAATGGCGCCGGACAAGGGCCTGTGGCAGGTGCCGGCATGATTGCGACTGCGCTGGTCATCGGCGGCGGCATTGGCGGCATGACGGCCGCACTTGCGCTGGCTCGCCAGGGCGTCACTGTCGAATTGATCGACGCGGATCCGAACTGGCGGGTTTACGGTGCGGGCATCAGCGTCACGGGACTGTCGCTGCGGGCTTTCGACGATCTGGGCATCCTGGATGAAGTGCGCGAGCGCGGGCACGTCGGAGCCGGGATGCGCGGACGCGCTCCGGACGGCACGGTCCTGTTCGAGACCCCGGTGCCGGAAAACCCGGCGCCGATCCAGTCGGGCGGCGGGATCATGAGGCCCGTACTGCATGACATCCTGTCCGCGCGGGTGCGGGCGGAAGACATCGCAGTGCGCCTGGGTGTGCGCGTGGATCGGCTCGAGGATGACAGCGAGGGCGTCGACGTTCGCTTCGACGATGGCGCTGCTGGCCGATACGATCTGGTCATCGGCGCAGACGGCATCAACTCCCAGACGCGTCAGACTGTCTTCCCCAAGGCCCCTGCACCGCGCTTTACCGGGCAAGGTTGCTGGCGCGCCATCGCTCCGCGTCCGGCGGGGTTCGACCGTGCTGAAATGTTCTTCGGCGGTCCGGTCAAGGTGGGTTTCAACCCGGTCTCCGACACGGACATGTACATGTTTGTCCTCGAGCATGTACCGAATAATCCCTGGTTTTCAGAGGATATGCTCGTCGATCACCTGAAGGACCTGCTGGCCCCGTTCGGGAGTTACGTCACCGAGGTACGCGAGGGCCTGGGGCCGCAGTCGTTGGTCAATTATCGTCCACTCGAATGGCTGCTGCTCGACGAACCCTGGCACAAGGGTCGCGTCGTGCTGATCGGCGATGCCGTCCATGCAACGACGCCGCACATGGCATCGGGCGCGGGCATGGCAGTAGAGGACGGGCTGGTGCTCGCCGATGAACTGGGACGGCACGACGATATCGAGACGGCGCTGGCAGCCTTCGTGGCCCGGCGGATCGAGCGCGCGCGGCTCGTAGTGGAAAACTCGGTGCGCATTGGCGAGATCGAAATGACCGGAGGCGACCAGGTCGAAGCCAACAGAATGCTGGGCACCACCATGGCCCAGCTCCAACAGGCCTATTAGGTGATCCCGGGAGTTTGACATGAGCGACTTTGGACTGGCGACTCTGGCGCTGGACGGCAAGGCGCAGCCCGTCCTGGTCCGGGACGGCAAGGCCCTGCCACTCGCCCGGCACGGCCTGAAAGACGATCTTCTGGCCCTTCTCGACGACTGGGATGCGACCTGCGCAGCCATCGAAGGGTTGGACGAAAGCCTCTGGGCCGATGCGGTTCGCTTCGACGAGCGCGCTGCGCTCGCGCCCTTCATTCCCCGGCAGGTATTCTGCGCCGGGGCCAATTACCGCAAGCACGTGGTCGGCCTGATGATGGGCGATCCCTCGATGCGAACGGCCGAGCAGGAGAACATGACTCCAGAGGAAATACGTGCCAATGCCGAGAAGGTGATGGACGCAAAGGCTGCGACCGCCACGCCCTTCTGTTTCATCAAGCTGCCGTCGAGCGTGATCGGTCCGAATGACACGGTGATCCTGCCACACAATGTCGAGAAGCCGGACTGGGAGCTTGAACTGGGCGTGGTAATCGGCAAGCGTTGCCGCCACGTGACGCCCGAGACTGCCATGGACTACGTCGCCGGCTTTGCCGTGGTCAACGACATCACGGCGCGCGAACTCCTGTTTCGCCGTGACGGTTCCGCGATCGGACCGGATTGGCTATCGGGCAAGAGCTTTCCGACCTTTCTTCCCTTCGGTCCGCTGATCGTGCCGAAGCAGGCGATCGCAGACCCGTACAATCTCGGCATCCGACTGTCGGTGAACGGCAGAGTCTATCAGGACGAGAGCACGGCCGACATGATGATCAGTATCGAACGCCAGATCGCCTTCCTGTCCGAACGGGTCGTGCTTCAGCCCGGCGACCTCCTCTGCACCGGTTCTCCCTATGGTAATGGCTCTGCCTTCGGGGTCTTCCTGCAGCCGGGCGATGTGATGGAAGGCAGCATCACGGGACTTGGCAGCCAGCGCAATCCCTGCGTTGCCGAAGAGATGCCGTGAGCGGGCCAGGCCACAAGTCGCCTTCGTGCGAGGTCCGGTTGGCTCAGGACTCGCGCCGGCGCAACCCGTCCAGCAGAACACGCACGACAAAGGCCTCGTAGCGCTTCTCCAGCTCTGCGAGGTCCTCCCCCTCGGGCGCCAGCATCTTCACCACAGATGCGCCGGAATGGAAGAAGTCACTCATGCCGACGATCGCGAGATGGAGAAAGAGCGGATCGTAGTCCGCCAGGGAGTCACCATCATCGCGCTGCTTGATAGCCTCGTAGACGGAAACCGGCCGCTTCTGCCATTCGCGCAGCTTCTGACGGATCTCCGGCGATTTCGCCTCGCTCAGTTCATCCGTCATCAGCCGCTGCATGTATTTAGCCGATCGGGTGAAGGCGAAGGCGGCGTGAATGAACGCTTCCAACTGGTTGACCGGGTCGATATCGGCGTCGCTGCTCAGGTCTTCAGTCGGATGGGCGAGCCGCTGCGCGACTTCGAAAAGCAGGGATTCGCGATTGCCGAAATAATAGCGGATCAATGCGGGATCGACGCCGGCCTCGCGCCCGACCGCGGCGATCGTGACTTGCGCGGGAGGCAGATCCTGCAATAGCTTGCACGTAGCTGCGATCAACGCATCGCGCCCTACGCCGTTCTCGGAGGCGATCGGTCGCCCCTGTCCGCGCTTCTTCGATTTCCTGGTCGTCATGTCGCGGACGCTAGACGCAAACATTATTCTTGTGAACAGGAATTAAGGCGCTAGAGTCGGCGCAGATGAAGGAGGCATCCAATGGCGAATTGGCCATTCACGCAAGGCGTACATGATATCGGCAACGGCGTTTACGGCTATGTTCAACCCGACGGCACCTGGGGCTGGTCCAATGCCGGCCTGATCGCATCACGCGGCGAAACGCTACTGGTCGATACATTGATGAGCCGGTCGCTCACCCGCGACATGCTGAATGATTTTGCCCGCGTACCGGGGGGAGATCATATCGACAGACTGGTCAACACCCATGCCAACCCCGATCATTTCGTCGGCAACGGACTGGTCGAAGGCGCCGAAATCATCGCCACGCGCGAAACCGCACGCGAGATGGCCGATTTCAACCCGCAGCAATTCGCCAGCCTGCCCGACAACTGGGAAAAGATGGGTGATGCGGGCGCCTTCCTCTATGAGACGATGGGCCGCAAGTTCGACTGGACCGACCTGGACTCCGTTGCCATGCCGACGCGCACATTCGAGCATCGGCTGACGTTGAGCGTGGGCGACAAGCAGGTGGACCTCGTCGACCTCGGCCCGGCGCACACAACCTCGGATACAATCCTGTGGATTCCCGACGATCGCGTGGTTTTCACCGGCGACCTGCTGTTCAACGAAGGCCACCCGATCATGTGGGAAGGCCCCGTAGAGAACTGGATCGCCGCCTGCGACCATATTATCACGCTTGACCCGCAGGTGGTCGTGCCCGGTCATGGGCCGATCACGGACAAGTCGGCTGTCGCCAGCCTGAAGGCCTATTTCGAATACGTTCGCGAGGAGACCCGCAAGCGTTATGAGGCGGGGATGGGCTGGAAGGAAACCGCGCGCGACATTAATATGCGCGAATATCGCGGCTGGACCGATCCTGAACGGATCGTCGCCAATGTCTTTTCGCTCTATCGCCAATGGGGCGTGGAGATGCCGCCCGAGGATGCGCGCGACATGTTCGGCGAGATGGGACGCTACAGCCGTGAATTGGCGGCGCATGCTGACGGCTGCGGTCATGACCATTGATCTGAACGAAACGCATGATCCCGCACGTCGATCATGGTTCGCATCCGCCAATTCCGACGATACCGATTTTCCGATCCAGAACCTGCCGTTCGGCCTCTTTCGTTCAGCCGGCCGGACGCGAGGCGGCGTAGCGCTGGGCGATGCGATCATAGACCTTGATGCTCTGCTCGAAAGTGGCCTGATCGATGGTCTGGCGTCGAACGCAGCAAGCGCGGCATCGGGGGAAACACTCGCACCTCTGCTGTCTTGCGAGCCCGCGGCGGTCAGCGCCTTGCGCGCGCGCCTCTCAGACCTGTTCCGCCGGGGCGGCGGCGGCGATCCGAACATCCTGCAAAACATGCTGGTGCCCATGGCCGAGGCAGAATTGCTGCTGCCGCTCAAACCGACAGCCTTTACTGATTTCTGCACGTCCATCGACCACATTGTCCGCATGGGCGGCGCCCCACCCAAGCTCGCGGCAATGAGCCTGCCGGTCGCCTATAACGGGCGCGCCAGTTCAGTCGCAGTCAGCGGGAAACCGGTCGTGCGCCCCAGCGGCCAGTACGAATTGCCAACGGGCAGCGGCGCAGTCAGATTCGGCCCGGAGCCGATGCTCGATTTCGAACTAGAATTCGGCGCTTGGCTGCGGGCGGGCAACGCCTTGGGAGAACCGGTGGGCATGGCCGATGCGCATGCATCGCTATTCGGCTGCTGTCTCGTCAATGACTGGTCTGCGCGCGGCATCCAGTTCTTCGAGTCCATCCTCGGCCCGCATCTGGGAAAATCGTTCGCCACCACCATCAGCCCATGGATCGTGACCATGGAAGCGCTCGCACCCTTTCGCGTAGCCGCTCGCGGGCGCGCTGAAACGGAAGCGCCCGTTCCTGCCCACCTGCTCTGTCCTGACGATCAGGCGCGAGGCGCAATCTGCGTCGAACTCACCGCCGAGCTCTCCAATAGTACGGGCGCTTCGCAGCGAATTTCGCGCAGCAATCTGCGCGACCTGTTCTGGACCCTGACCCAGATGGTTGCGCATCAAGGCTCGAATGGCACTCCCCTGGAAACGGGCGACCTTATCGCTACCGGAACCGTCTCCGGCCCGCAGGATGAAGCCCGCGCCTGCCTTGCCGAGATCACCTTGCGCGGCGGGGCGCCGATCCGCCTACCCGACGGCAGCGAACGCACGATGCTGGAAGATGGCGACACGTTGACCCTGCGCGGCCGCGCCATGGCCGAGGGCTTCGTACCCATAGGATTTGGCCCTTGCGCGGGCACCATTCACCCAGCACGGAGTTTTACATGACCCTTTTCACTTGCGGCGAGCGCAAGCCGATCCCCGTGCACGCGCGAGGCAAGCACCTGGTCGTCGACATTCATTGCCACCTCGGCATTCCTGCCGCAGACGCCATAGTTCAGGCGAAGTATCCGGGACCGCCTCCCGGCATCAACGATTTCACCAGCGCCAAGACCGCTGAAGTCAACCGCGCCCAGTTCGCCAGCATCGGGCGCACTCTCAACACGCTGGACACCCGCCTCGAGGACATGGACCGACTGGGTATCGACGTGCAGGCCATCTCGCCCAGTCCGGGGCAGTACTTCTACTTCACCGACGCCGAAACCGGCCGCGATGCGGCTCGCGCCGTCAATGACGGGATGGCACAGGCGGTCGCGCAACATCCGGACCGGTTCGTCGCAATGGGCTCGGTTCCGCTGCAGAATGTCGAGATGGCTGTCACGGAAATGCGGCGCTGCGTCAAGGATCTGGACCTGCGTGGGATCGAGATCAGCACCAACGTGAACGGCATGGACTTTCATGCCGAAGCGCTGCGCCCCTTCTGGGCCGCCGCCGAAGAACTGGGTGTTCTCATCTTCATCCATCCACTCGGCTTCACGCACGCGCAGCGGATGAGCGAGTATTACTTCAATAACCTGATCGGCAATCCCCTCGAATCCACGCTGGCAATCGGCCACATGATCTTCGGCGGCGTTCTGGACCGTTATCCGGGCCTGCGCATCTGCGTGGCCCACGGAGGGGGCTATATCCCGGGCTATTGGGGCCGCATGGATCATGGATGGCGCGCACGCGGCGATTGCAGCGAACATTGTCAGCACCCGCCCTCCAGCTATCTGCGCAAACTCTGGCTCGACACACTGGTTTTCGACCGGGACGAACTGGACAACCTTGTGCGCACCCATGGCGCGGACAAGCTGTGCCTTGGCACCGATTACCCCTTCGATATGTCAGAGCCCGATCCTGTAGATTTCCATGCAAGGCTCGACGCTGCTGACCGGGCCAAAATCCTCGGCCTCAATGCAGCCGCCCTGCTGGGACTAGAGGTGACGTGAGACTGATTGACCGGGGCATGGGCAAGTACCAACATCCCGTGCTCAAAAGTCATGAGCGACCTAATTGCGCAGGTGTGTAGCAAAGCGGCACAGCGCGACAAGGGATGGCGCAGGAATTTGTCGAGACCGATACGCTCATCGACGCGGCGATGAGACATTTCGGCCAAATCCCGCTGGCCCGACCAGATGCCGCCATCACGTGCGTCCTGGCCCTGCCGGAACCAGCGCGGTGACCAACTCGGCCAAACGCGAGCCGGCGGCATCCCAGGATAGCGCCGCAGCTCGATGGCGGCCGCGCGAGCGCTGGCGCTCCGCCAATTCGGTATCCTCCAGCAAGGTCAGGATCGCCTCCCGATAGGCCTGAGGATCGTCCGCTTCGACCAGCAGGGCCGCGTCGCCGCAGACTTCCGGCATTGCGCCAGCACGAGCCGCCACCACCGGGGTATTGCAGTGCATGGCTTCGACCGGCGGCAGCCCGAACCCTTCGGTCAAGGAAGGGAAGACGAAAGCGCCTGCCGAGCCGTAAAGCGCGCGCAGTTCGCTGTCGGAGACGAAACCGGTGAAAATCGTCCCTTCGGGCGGCCTCCATCCAGCACGCCGGTAATCCACCTCGTCAGGGCCACCGGCGACGACCAGCCTCTGCCCCCCCGGCAAGGGCGAGGCCATGGCATCGAACACACAGCGCAGATTCTTGTAGACCTTGGTCGATCCGATCGTCAGCAAGTAGCCGCCGGGCAGCAGACCATGGCGGCGCAGGACGGATGCATCTTCCGCCTCCGCGAGGATATGGTCGGTCCCGTTGTGAACGACCTCGATCTTCGTTGCCGCACCGATGCCGTGCGCGATCAACGATTCCCGCGCAAAGTGCGACACAGTAAGGATCTTGCGCGCACGCCGCGCAATGCGGGGCAGAAGCACGCGATAGGCCCGCGCCTGCCGCCCGCTGTAATCGTCAGGGTAGAGGAAAGCCTGCGCATCGTGAATCATGACCACCGAATTGCCATGGGCAAGGGGGGCGAGATTGCAGAAGTTCACCAGCAAATGCCCACGTGCTCGGGCCGGCAAAGTGAGCATTTCCCATCCCTGCCCGGTGCCGAACACCCCCTTCGCCACGCTGGGAGCGAGATCCCGGAAGCTGGCAGGCACCTCCGCGCCCTGCGGTGCGAGGACCTGCACCCGGTGTGCCTCCCCGGCCCGCCGGATCAATTCACGCGCATAGAGTGCCGCCGTGCGATGCACCCCGTTGAGCGGTGCACCGAGGAATTTGCCGTTGATCGTAATGGCCACCATGATTCAGGCCACGGACCTGATTTCCAGCCGTTCGGCAAAGGCCACAGCTTCGGCATGCAAACGGACATCCGCGGCATAATAGTCCGATATGAACCTCTCCACATCCGGGCCGAGATCGATCGAGTCATACCGGCCTGCCGCGTCGGCAAAAATGCCACTGTTCCTCCAGAGCGGATATATCGCCTTCTTTAGTGCCAAGGGCAGGACCCGTCTCCCCACCATTCGCGCGGCCGGTTGAAGTGCACCTGACCATTTGCGCGGCTCGCGTCGGACGTGATCGTGGGCGAATTCCAGGTGCAGGCCGGTCTCGATTGCCAACCAACGCGCAGCGCTGCCGATATGCTCGAGCGGGAAAAGCGCAGAAACGATCCGCTCACCGCCATGATCAGCATAGTCCACTTGCCGTGAGAAGTGGATGTACTCGACATCGGCAAAGTCATCGCGCCCATCAAGCCATGCGCAAACATGCTCCGCTTCTTGACGCACTCGAAAGTCGTCGGCTCGGATCGATCGCATATCCGCGAATTCTCCAAGTCGCTGCATCAGCGCCGAAAAGAACCGATCGCGCGGAGGTCGCGTGAGAATGAAACTGCGGGCGGACCGTATCGTTGCCCATGTCTGCGGAAAGTGCCCCGCTATGATCGGCAGCGGCAGATGCGCCGGCTTGACGATACCGAGCCCGTGTACTTCGACTTCCTCATCCATCGCCCGTTCGGCTCGCGCTTCGTTGACACCAAGATCGCTCGCCAGAAACGACCACGAGAGAGCCGCATGGCGTGAAAGCGCATGACGCACGCTCTTTCCGGCATTCTTGGGCACATGAAGAAACACCAGGTTCTCGGCAGGACAGTGAAGCATGGCTTGATCTCCCGGATAAGTCGCTGTCAGCCCGAAAAGGCATGGAGACTGAAGATGCGCAGACGGGCCGACAAAGCGAGGAACAGCGCGCCCATTACTGCCGCAACCAGGAGGCCGGCAAAGAGCGTTTGTGCGGCCGAGAATCCCGCCAGCGGCAGGACCTGATACCGGACGACGGCAAGTGCGAGGCCATAGGCAAGCGCCAGCGCGCCGGCGCCGAGAAAACGCCGACCGGCAGCGCCGATATCGACGCCGCCACGACGGCGCATGAAGAAGAACGCCAGCCCCGTCATCGCAAGAACTGCGAGAACCTGCCCCCAAGCCAGCGCACCAAGTCCGAAGGGCGCCGTCACCGCGATGGCGGCAACCGACAGCGTGCCGGCAATAAGGTTGAACAGCAGCACCCAACTCGTCCTGCCCAGCGCAGCGAAGACCGGCTCGACGAGGGACTGCCCTACTCCGGCCATTCCCCGCAAAGCCATCGCGGCGGTAACGGCGAGGGCCCCCCTGTACGAAGGCTGGAAGAACGCGGCTATGGCGTCTGCCGCAAGCACGATCACTACCGCCCCGACCATTCCGCCGAGCAAGGCGATCGTTCCGGTAAAGCGCGCGAGGACGGCGCCGAGTTCCCGGTCATCGCGGGCCGCCGCTCCGAACTGCGTGGCCGCGAAGTTGCTCATCGGCTGCATCGCGATATCGGTCGCTCCGGTGGCGACGCGGTTGCCGAACCGGTAAAGGCCAACGGCGCCCGACGAGTAGAACAGGCCGAGCAGGATATCCCCCGCATAGCGCGACAGGAACCCCAGCAGGCGCGAAAGATAGAGACCGCCCGAAAACCCGGTCGCGTCAATGGCCAGTGCACGAGAGAAGCGCAGGCCGGGCCTGTCGCGCCCGAGCACGGCGAACAGCACGGCCCCTGAAATCACCCGTATATAGCGCAAGGCAACGAGCGCGTAGAGCGAATGCCAGAACCAGATCAGGAACCCACCAGCCAGGAGAGCGATGAGGTTCTGCAGGAACATGATCGTGAAATTCAGCATCACGGCCCGTCTGCGCAGCAAGGCCGCTGAAGACCATGCCCCGATGCTGGCAAGGGGCTGGATCAGGGCGAGCAGGACAATCACGTTGCCCAGGTGCCTTGCACCGAAAAGCCACTCGATCGGATAGGCCGCCGCAGCCAGGACCACGGACGCTGCGGTGACGAGCCCAAAGATCAGCCAGAAGCAAGTCGACAGCACAACGCCCTCTTCCTGCCTTGCATTGAGAATGAACTGATAGAAGCCGGTGTAGGTCAGCGTCTGGATCAGGACGACGAACACGATCCCCAGGGCATAGACCCCGTATTCGGCCGGCAGCAAGAAACGGGCAGCCAGAAAGGTCATGACGAGAGTCGACACCTGCTGCAGCGACCGCGCCACAAATGCAAAGAGCGCGATGCCGCCGCGCCTTCCGGACGCGTGCAGATCCCTGACCCGGCCCACCGTGGTTTCCAATTCTGCAGCCGTCCTTCGCTTCAACTGATCCTCGTGCACCGGGCCGGGCGGACTCAGCAGATCCTGCATGCGATCGACTGGCCTCAATTCGGGAGAAACAGGCGCACCGGGCTAGGCCGCCTGTCACGCGTCACGTCTGGGTGACCACTGGCATGTAGCGGCCGCGGCCCCGCAATCCCAAGCGCGACTAGCTCCACGATGGACCCAATTCCGGCGGCGTCCTGCCGGCCGAACCGTTAGGGACTAGCCCTTCCCAGACTATCAAGGAGGCGTCCGCCCGATGATCCAGGCCCTTCGCGAAACGGGCAAGCGCTCTGCCGGCTGGCTCTTGAGCCGCACGAGCGATCTCTACAGCTATCGCAATTGCGTCTTTGTCCTCGCGCACATGCGTTGCGGCTCCACCGCCCTGGCCAACATCCTGTGTTCGCGCGACGACATCAGCGGCTATGGCGAAGCCCATGTGCGCCACGACGGCCCCGGCGCCCTTGGACGATTGGCGATCAACCAGATGCGGCGCAAAGGCTGGCGCCCAGAAGCACGGTTGCTGTTCGACAAGGTCCTGCACAACCGGCACGACGCGGACGCCCAGCCCGAATTCTTCGAAGCGCGCGCCATTTTCATGGCGCGCCACCCGGATGAGTCGATTGCCTCCATTGCCGATCTCTTCGTCCGGCTCGGACGCCAGGCTTACGATACGCCGCTCAAGGCCGCCGGCTATTACGCAGAACGTGCCGAGGCGCTGGCAAGGCTCTGGACCCGCTTTCCTCCCCACCGCCGGATCGGCATTCTACACGAACGGCTCCTGCGCGACCCGGATAAGACACTGGCACGGATTTCTGGGCGCATGCGCTTCACCCCCCCACTCAAGAACGAATACATAAGCACCGCCGCATCGCGGGAACGTGGCGGCGGCGATCCCCTCATGAGCGGACTGTACAACCGGATCGAACCGGCGCTCCTTCGTCCGAAAGGGAAGTCGGTCATGGCCGACCTGCCCGCCCCCCTGCGGAAACGAGCGAATGAAGCCTACCTACTGCTTGCAGACCTGTTCGAAGAACGCCTTGAAGGCGCTGTTATTTAAATACCTCGCGGCCAATCGCTTCAATTTCGGAATATTTATGGAAATTACCCGGTAATTATACGGATAAACAGTCAAGGTGTCTGGCTGATGAACATTTACCGCCGAATGCGAGCCATCCCCAATAGCCTAAGTTATACTATAAATATCATATTCTTAAATCCCTAACGCCTCCAGGCAATCGTTGCAGAATCCCCGCTAGAGTTCAATCTGGTGCAGTATGGAGGCAACTTCGATTGTGAGCCCAATCTGGCCGATGATACTCCAATGAAGACGATTATCGACAGTACAAACTGCGGCAACACGGGGGTATCCGGTGAACAAACCAATCATGGAAATAACCGTCACTCGAAATGACAACTATTTCCTGCCAGATACTGCCGACGATCACCCTTCAGCACCGAGCCCTTCGCCAGTTCTCGCAGCATTCCTCTGGCGATCGTTCGATATCGTCGTCGCCGTGGCACTGCTGCTTCTTGTCCTGCCCTTCCTCGCCCTGCTTTCGGCGGTACTGATGGCAAGCGATCCGGGGCCCCTGTTCTACAAGCATCGGCGCATCGGCTTCAGCGGCCGCTACTTCGATTGCATCAAGTTCCGGACAATGAAGGTCGATGGCGATGCCATCCTCTCGGTCCACTTGCGGCACAATCCGGAAGCCCGACAGGAATGGAACGCGACCCGAAAACTGAAGGATGACCCCCGCGTAACCCGGATCGGTGTGCTCGTCCGAAAGCTGAGCCTGGACGAATTCCCCCAGCTCATCAATGTCCTGCGCGGTGAGATGAGCATTGTCGGTCCTCGCCCGATCGTCGAAGCCGAGGTTGAACGTTACGGACGCCACTTCGAACACTATTGCCTTGTGCGCCCAGGCCTGACCGGGCTGTGGCAAACAAGCGGACGCAGCGACACCTCCTACCAGCAGCGTGTCAGTCTCGATGTCGCCTATGTCTCCCGCAAGGGCCTGCTGCTCGATACCTGGCTGATCTGCAAGACGGTGCCGACCGTCATGCTTGCACGCGGGTCCTATTGAGATGAAGCCCTGTCCAGCGCATCGACAGCGATGCGGGCACCCCCGTTGCAGGCGATCTGCACATGCTTGATCCCAGGCCCTCGCACGCCGCCGAAACCGTGGTGGTGCTCGGCGCCGGCATTGCCGGACTCGCTGCAGCCGATCGACTTGCCGATGCGGGATTTCGCGTCACGGTGATCGATCGACGCAGTGCCTGCGGCGGCATTCACCGTTCGCGCCAGATCGGCGAATATACCTTCGATGTCGGCTGCATCTTCTATGAAGACAACGCCAAGATCTTCGCACTGGCACCGGACATCAAGGAACTGTGCCCCGAAGTACGGCGCATTCAACGCCGCATAAGCCCCTCCGGCAATCTCCTGCATTACCCACTCGACATTCGGGAGATCATCTCGGAACATGGCCTGCGGCTGTGGCCCGCCGCGCTCGACCTTGCGCTCTCCCGTATTCGCGTAAAACGAGACGGAACGCTCGATGCCATTTCCCGTCAACGACTGGGCAGCCGCTTCTTCGACGCGACTGGCCTCCGTGCCTACATGGCGCGCTATCATCATCGCCCACCCAACCAGATCGACGAAGAGTTCTTCTTTTGCCGTATGGGCCAGATCGAAAAGTCGACACGCCTTAATGTCCTACTGCGCACCGGCCTGGCCTCGCTCCTCAGATCTTCCCGCAGTCAGGAACCGAGGAGACGCCCCTTGCGCGTGCGCCCGCAGCGCGGGTTCGATATCGTGTTCGATCGGATCGCAGCCGCACTAGCGGCCAAGGGCGTTCGTTTCGAGCTGGGCCAGGACCTGCAGGCGATACGCTCCGACGGCAAGGTCCACATGCTGCGGACCGACAAGGCATGCCACTTCGCCGACGCCGTCGTCAGCACCATACCGATCGATACACTGCACCAAGCCCTTTTCGGCACGGCATCCGGCCTCGTTTCGCTGGACATGACAACCCTGTTCGTCTCGGCTCGCTGGATTGATCCGGAAGCAGGAAATGTCCTTTTCAACTTCCACCGTGACGGTCGCTGGAAGCGCGCAACGATATATTCCCGGATCTACGCCAAGAGCGTGATCCGGCGGGAATACCTCGCAGTCGAGACAACCATCCCGCCGGGCGGTCAACATGACCCGCTTTCGGCTTTCGACGATTTCTGTCGCCATGCCACCGTTCTCGGTGTCGCCCACGGACTGTCGCTGGAAGGCCATGAGCGGGTAGAAAATTGCTATCCGCTGCATACACCGGGCACGAGGGCGAGAGTGCAATCGCTTCTCGCGAAGATCTCATCCAAGGGCATCGTCACGGCAGGGCGGCAAGGGCGCTTCGAATACCTGCCGACATCCAGCGGAGTCATTCGGCGCGTCATCGAGGAGCTCGAAGTCGCCGGCCTCGCCAAGCCTTCTCGTGAACTGGCCGCCTGATGACGCAGGGCCTGACACAGACGCTTGACAATATCGAAGCCTTGCCTCGGGTCGGCCCGCGCATTCGGCTATTCAACGTGAAGTTCAGCCCCAACCTGGGCGACGGCCTGCTTTCCGAGTGCCTCGAGCAGGCGCTAATCGATGCCGGGGCCAGCGCTGATACATGGTCGATCGACTTGGCGGCGCGTACCGCCTACGGCGAAGGCGCAGAGGGTAGAGCGCTGAAAATGCGCGTCTTGGGCACCTTCCCCGACCCGGTGCGCAAGTTGGCCGTTCGTGCGCCCCTGGCGATTCAGGGCCGGCGATCCTGGATGCCGCACTACCTGCGATCGCTCGAAGGAGCCCAGTGTGCCGTTATCGGCGGCGGCAACCTGATCGCCGATCTCGACCTGAACTTTCCCACCAAACTGTCACTTGCCCTTGCGGCAGCAGCATGGCGGAACTTGCCCGTGTTCATATACGGCTGCGGCGTATCCTCCGGATGGAGCCGCCAGGGCCTGACCCTCATGAAAGCCGCCGTGCGACGGGGAAATATCCGAAAGGTATGGGTGCGCGACGAACGATCCCGCCGGATATGGAACGAACTGATCGGCCACGATACGACTCTTGCAGCCGATACTGTGCGCGACCCCGGGCTGCTCGCCAGCTCGCGCTACGCCATCCGCACAAGGCCATTCGCCCGGAGTGAGCCGCTGATCGGCCTCAACCTGACAAGCCCGCTGGCGGTCCGCTACCACGCCAGCCATGCCCCCGGCGAAGCAGAACTGACTGAATGGTATGTCGAACTGGCACGCAGCCTGCTCGATCGCGGATACAGGCTGGCGGTGTTCTCCAACGGCAGTCCGGAAGACCGCGAATATACCTGCCGCCTGCATGCCCCGCTCATGCGCCTGGACAAGCTGGGCCGCGTAAGCTTTCCGGTGATTGACACACCCGCCGAACTCACGAGGCTGATCGCCGGCTGCGCCGGCATTGCGGCGTTCCGCATGCATGCGATCATTGCCGCCTATTCCTGCGGCGTGCCATTCCTGGCCCTGAGCTGGGACCCTAAGCTGGAGTCCTTCGTTCGCTCGGTGAACCGCGCCGATTGGCTCTGCCCACCGGTACGGACCTCCAGTAAAGATGCCGGTGAACAACTCATCAAGGCCATGGATCAGGGCATCGCGCCCGGTGAACGCGCGCGGGTAGCCGGGCAGACGCGGCAAGGCGTGTCCGATCTGCTGGCCGAGATCTATCGTGCGATCGGATAGCATGAGCTGCATCCTGCTCAATCGCCCGACTGGATCGAGGATGCGACTCAAATGGCTAGCGGCCATCCCGTGTCTCGCACTGGCCTGCGCCTCCGTGCAGGCAGCGGACGAAAGCACGGAGGCCATTGCGCCGACGACGGCCGCCGCCCACAACACCAGTCGTCGTCCGATGGAATTGGGGGCTGCATCGAACTTCTCGCAAGGATGGAGTCCCGGAACGTTTCAGGCCGCCGTGCAATTGCCGGTGCGCCGCTTCCGAGACGGCATTCGCTGGGGCGAGGTTGAGCGCAAACCGGGCCGCTACGATTTCGACGAGCCGCGCACGGCCTATATGGCGCAGATCGGGCAGGCCGGAGCGCATCTGACCTTGACTCTCAACTGGGGCAATCCGCTCTACGATGACGGCAAGACGCCACATTCTGCCGAAGCGCTTGAAGCCTTCGGCCGTTTTGCTGCCGCCTTGGTTGCCCGCTTTCCTGCCATAGACCGGCTCGAGATCGGCAACGAGTTCAATGGCGGCAATTTCGTAAACGGTCCTGTTGCCAAGGCCGGGCTTGAGCAGCGCCGTCGCTATCACCTCGCAATGGTTCGCAGCGCCGCGCGGTATGCCAAGGCCGTGCGCCCTCAAATAAAAGTGCTGGGCGGCGCCACCCATTCCCTGCCGGCGGGCTATCTCCGCCCCCTGCTGGAGGAAGATGTCCCACCTGTTATAGAGGGGCTTGCCGTTCACCCTTACACAACGGCGATCGACCAACTCCAAAGACAGATTGCGGTGCTGCGCAGGAGTGCACGTGCGGCACAGGTGCCGCTATATGTCACGGAATTCGCCAGTCGCGACCCGACCCGCGCCGCCGACGATCTGCTCAGGGCCTACGCGACCCTCTCGGCGGCCGGCGTGCAGGAGATGGACTGGTATCCACTCAATGAGCGGGGCGATGGGCACGTTCCGCTGCTCGGCCGCAACCAGAGCCTGACCGGGGCCGGCCTCGCCTTCCGCTTGGTGCAAAGCCGGTTGGCGCGCCATGCAGCCATCAACATCAGCCCGGATCCCTTCACCTTCATCCATGCCTTCGGACCCAGGACCTGGGCGCTATGGGGTGCGCCCCGCCCGGTTTTCGCCGATGGCAGCATTGTTCGCGCTTTCGATGCAACCGGCTCGCCCCTGTCAGTCGATGGACTGCAAATGGCGGCGGATCGCGCGATCATGCTCGTCGGTAGCAAGCCTCTCGTGCTGGGTACCAACGTCCGCGTCGGCTGTAACCCGCTGATCGCAGACAGCTTTTACCAGTTCGCCTATCCTGATCCGGTCATCCCCACGAATTCGCAGGAGCCGGACGCTTTCGAGCGCTTCATCAAGATTGGTCGCGATAAGTTTGCACTGGAAACCATGCCCGGGCAACAGCGCCGCGGCGTACCCTGGACACCCTACCTTGGGCTGACGGACCTCCCCGGCTTGCGCCTTGCTGCCGACTCAGTGGTCTTTGCGGGACGAACGCGGCGGGACACGAGTGCCGAGCGCCCAAATCCTGGAGCGACGGAAATCGTCCATCGCTATCTTGTCCGGCAATCCGATCGCCTCATGATCCGCGCCAGCTTTGTGCCCGCTCAGGCTAGCGGCCCGGAATTACGCGTTTCGGTGGACAGCAATGACCGCCTGCACCTGCAAAAGTCCAGCAAGTCGCGGCTCACCATCGAACAAGAGATAAAGGCAAAACGGGGCGACAGGCTTTCTATTACCCTCGCCGTTCCATCCGGAGCAAAGGCTGGTCCGATCACTTATCGTATCCGCCTGTTTGACCCCAAGAAATGTCCGGATGCGGTCGACGCCCTGACAAACTGATCGAGCCTTCAGAAGCGCCTTCCTGTATTGCCCCGATTCGCCCTCGCCCATCGCGACCGCGGAGGCTCGGCACGCCATCGAACCTGCCCGAAACTGACATTTCGCCATCGATTTCTACCAACTTTGCAGATTCCTCCTTTCCGCACCACTATGGAAACATCCCGAGGAATATGGCGATCCTGTGCCCTGCAGTGCAGACGGTCGACCTTCGAGCGAATGCGTTCTGACGTGACCTACCTCACGCAACGCACGCCAAAAAATTCAAAAAGGCGTAAGAATACTTAGAAACATCGCCTGGTCGAATACTTACCATCCACTGACCATTGGCAGCGAAATGGACCGAAAATGATTTACCACAAGAATACACACTCCATTTAAGAGGCGACCGATATCCGAATTGCACAGTCGCGGAAACAAAGGTGCTCGCCATAAGCACGAACCTGCGAACGAAGAAGTAACAAAGGGTCGCTCATGTCGGAAATTTTCAATGCCGTTGAGGCAGCCAGCAGCCTTGCGCCTGCCGGGCAGTATTACAATGACACTCGCGAGAACAAGCAATGGTATCTTGACGGGTCTTCGCTCTCTTCGCTCAGCATCGATGTCTATTCGGTCTGGAAAGAATACGTCGGCACCGGCGTAAAGATCGGCGTCATCGATTCCCAGATCGATTACACGAATGCCGAGCTGAAGAAGGCCTACGACACCACGCACGATTACAACTTCGCGCTCAACACCGATGCCCCTGTCATCGATCCGAACGACCTTCCTCTATTTCACGGCACATCGGTGGCTGGGATCATATCCGCCGAAGCCAACAATGACTTCGGAATCGTCGGCATCGCCTCGGGCGCAAGCCTTATCGGCCTAGGCATCGACTACAGTTCCGACGCGGCCACCGACCAGATCGTCTCCGCGCTAAAGGCCTCCACTGGCCTTGATGTCGTCAACAACAGCTGGAGCTTCGTCGCAAACCTGGCCGACAACTTCGCCAAGAACTCACAGTATCAGGATGCGCTGGTGGAACTCGCGTCCCAGGGCCGCGCGGGGCTTGGCACATCAGTGGTTTTCGCTGCGGGCAATGCCGGCACCTCCGGCACGTCGAACTACCACAATTTCCAGAACTCGCCCTATACGGTCGCGGTTGGCGCGGTCGATCCGAACGGGTCGCCGTCATCCTTCACCAGCCTGGGCGCCAATGTCCTGATCTCAGCGGCCGGACGGGACATCTATACCACCGACCTCAAGGATCGGTTCGATACGGTCAACGGCACCTCCTTCGCCGCACCGGCAGTATCGGCCGCCATCGGGCTGATGCTGGAGGCCAATCCCGAACTTGGCTATCGCGACGTCCAGCAGATCCTCGCTCGCTCGGCACACCGCGAAGGCCTCGCCGATTCCGCCAATTGGGGCGATGGCTGGCGGACCAATGGGGCTACCGACTTCAACGGTGGCGGCCTGCACTTCAGTGATGCGTTCGGCTACGGCTTCCTCAACGTACATGACGCGGTGCGCCTTGCCGAAACCTGGTCGAGCCAGAAGACGTTCGCCACCCTCGCCAAGATTTCCGAGACAGTCGAACTGTCACAGAACCTCGTCGCTGGATCGCGCGACCATATCTCGGTCGGCATCGAGGTCGGCGAGAAGATCGACGTTGAACACGTGCAACTGGCGATGGACCTGCGCTGGCTCAATACCGGTGATCTCGACGTCTACCTGACGTCGCCGGACGGCACCCAAGTGCGCCTAGTCTATGACATGCCTTACGACGACAGGATCGGTAACCTGCGCAATTTCACGCTCGATTCCGTCGCCTCGATGGGAGAGCAGTCGGCCGGGACCTGGACCGTGGACATCTACAATCGCAATCCCGATGCCACGGACAAGAGCGGCAACCCGCTCATCGGCGACTTGCAGGGCGTGACCCTGACGGTCTCGGGCGATGCCCATAATCTGGCCGACGATGTCTATATCTACACCGACGAATTCGGCTCGATCTATTCAGGCGCGGACCTCGCCGCGCGCAAGATCCTGCACGATACCGACGGGGGGAACGACACCCTGAACGCCGCGGCGGCGACAGGAAATTCCGTGATCGACCTCAGCGCGGCGACCCACAGCGTGATTGCCGGTGTATCGCTCACCCTCGACGCCCATGCGATAGAGAACGCCTTTGGCGGCGATGGCAACGACGTGCTGATCGGCAACAAGCAGGCAAACGTGCTGGACGCTGGACGCGGCGATGACGTCATCTACTTCAGTTTCGGCAATGACCATATCGACGGCGGACAGGGCAATGACACGTTGGTCCTCGACTGCAGCATCACGGCGCTCACCGGTCACGCTACTCAGGACGGCGAACTGGCGATTTCAGTGCGATCCGGAGAAGTGTCGAGGGTCTGCAATGTCGAGACTTTCAGCCTTGCCGATGGCCAGTACACCCTAGCCCAGATCCTTGGCAGACTGGACAGCGGATCTGTATCCGCGGACGTTCCCACAGCCGACGGGACGGACGAGCATGCGACGGACAGCGGAACCGATTCCGGCACCGACACTGGCAACAGTCCGGCGACCGGGTCGGAATCGTCCTTAGACGAAGCCACGCGCAGCTATGACAAGCACATGGCCGGAACCGAACTCGGCGAAAAGATCGTCGGAAGCAAAGTGGCGGATATGATCGAAGGACTGGCCGGCGACGACGTCCTGCTCGGTCGGGGCGGTGACGACGCGCTGCAGGCCGGCGAAGGCGACGACAAGTTGATGGGCGGCGCCGGCAACGACCTGCTACAAGGCGGCAACGGCATGGACAAGCTCTATGGCGAGATCGGCATCGACAAGTTGATGGGCGGCGACGGCGACGACTTGCTCAGGGGCGGCGACGGCGACGACTGGATCGAAGGCGGCAGTGGCAGCGATCGCCTCTACGGCGATGCAGGCTCGGACACCTTCGTATTCAACATGGCCGATCTCGACGGACTCGACGTGATCTACGACTTCAATGCCGCCGAGGGCGATCGGATCATGGTGACCGGCCTTGCCGCCAGCAGCGATGCGACCTTCGAATTCGTCACATCCGGCACGAGTACGTACTTCGAAATGCACCTCGACGGCAACGTGACGGAGATTGCCCGGATCAAGGGGGAAGGCCTCGACCAGCTCGGCCTGAGCGCCGCCGACATGGGCCTGATCTGGGCATAGCCCCTGGGGGGAGTCGGACGGTCGGTGCTTTTCCCGAATATAGAGCCCATGGGAAGCGGCGACCGTCCGATTTTTGCTTTCGCGTTCGACCGGTTAGGTTTCGTCCCTGCCATGGCGGGGACATTCTGCGTACGCGCAGTGCACGCTGCGGCAAGATAATGATCTGGATCGGATGATAGGCTCGTGCGCAGCGTTCCCTAGTGCTTGCTTGGAAATCCACACCGGAAAAGGCCCAGACACCGCCTTCGATGCGCGGCCATGGGAAGAGGCCGCTCCGATACCGAGCCATCTAATCAGACAAAATGTCGTGAATTTAAGAGGGTTGGGCGCGTTCAATAACGCGCCTTGTTTCGTGCCGGGTCGTCGCGATCAGACCCGGCTCGCCGAAAAGACAAAAAGGGACGCCGGCACCTCGGAGTCGAGGCAGATCAACTGACGGATCGATTGGAAAGGAATGTTCCCATGGCAGAAGTTCTTGGCACAGAAGGTGGCGACAATATCGCCGGCACCGCGGATTCGGATGTCATTTCCGCTGGCGGCGCCCGCGATGTCGTGAAGGCAGGAGCGAGCGACGACGAAATCCATGGCGGAGCCAATGCAGATCGCCTCTACGGCGACGAAGGCAATGACTACATTGAAGGCGATTCCTCAAACGACAAGCTCTTCGGCGGCGTCGGTGACGACACCCTCGATGGCGGCGCCCAGAATGACCGCATCTACGGCGGCGACGGAAACGACATCATCATCGGCGGAGATGGCAACGACGTGCTCTACGGCGACAATGCCGGCGATGGAAACGACAACGAAATGGGACTCGACACTTTCGTATTCGACAGTGCCGACGGAACCGACAAGGTTTTCGATTTCGAAGTGGGATATGACAATGTCGAACTAACCGACGGCGGCACCTACAGCCTGTCCTATGCCGGCAGCAACACGATCCTCACTTACGGCAGTACCTCCGTCACGTTCTACGACGAACACCTCACCGGTAGCGACTTCTCCGGGGCGACTTTGGTCGTCTGAGGGGCGCGCCCGACAGGCGGGCAACGCGAGGCCGGATCGGGTAACCCTACGCCCGATCCGGCTTTCTCACGCATCGCGTGGGCAACCTTGCCCGCCGCGCCTTCACAGGAACGCGATTGCGAGGGCCACCCAGAAACAGGCCGAAAATGTCAGGGCAATGGCAAGTCCAAGCGCAGGCTTGCGCGCTTCGGATTGCGTATCGGCATCGGCCGGGGCAACCGCGACAAGCCAGGGAGACGCCTCCCTGCTCTCTCGCGCGGTTCCCGACGCGACCTTGGACGAAGTCCCCGAGTCCCCATGGTGCATTGGCTTGCGAAGTGTTGAGGCGGCCATTTTCCAGCTCCCGCGTTATGGCAGCGGCAATCTCCCTGCGCGCGACCTGTCAGGTGTCTAACGTCAAGACGTTAATTTTCAGGTAGTTCAATAGGCAGGATTGTCTTCCAGCCGGTCCTACAGACATAGTTAAATCGCGTCCTCGGGATTGCGGGTGCCGGTTAACCGGATTTGACCGAAACCCGACGCGCATCCCGGTAAGGCCAGGCCCACTCATCCCGCTCCAACCGTGCGCAACTTAAAAAAAAGGGCCACAGGTCCGCGCCAAAATGGAGCGAACGGCTATCGATAGCGTCATTCCCGAAGCGTCTCGGATTTCGAGTGCAGGCTGGCAGAGTTAGAGTGCCGACTTGCTCCGCAGCTGCATATGGATCGCGCAATTGCCCCAGGATAGCGCCCTTCTCCTCACCGAGCCCCTGACCGACCCTACCGCTGCCCGCGCACGTGTCTTCGATGTCGGATCGCATGGATCAACGGCGAATCCACTCGCGCCCAACCTTTTCGTGATCGGCGCTTCAAAGTCAGGTTCAAGCGCATTGCACGCCTACCTCAAACCGCATCCGGACATCTGCATGAGCACCGAGAAGGAGCCATGCTTCTTCGTCGATCAAGGTGAACTGGAAAAGGCCTGGCCGATCATGGCCCGCAGGCCCTGTTCCCACGACCCAGCCGCCTATCTCGATCTCTGGAAGGGCGGCCATACAGCGCGCTATCGCGGCGAAGGCAGCGTCTACTATTCTCAGGCTCCGCACCGCAGCGGGGTTCCAGCCCGCATTGCCGCGGCTTGCCCGGACGCGCGCATCATCTACACCGTTCGCGAGCCGGTAACACGCGCGATCGGTCACTACTGGCAGCGCTACAAGGAATTCCAGGAGGTCCGCCCCGTTGCCCAGGCGATGCGCGAAGATCCTCTCTATCGCGACACTTCGGATTATGCGCTGCAGCTTCGCGCATATCTCGAATACTTCGATCGCGATCAGATCCACGTTGTTGTCGCCGAGGAATTGCGGACGAACCGGCGTGATGTTTTGGCCGGCGTACTGGATTGGCTGGACCTTGCTCCATTCGATTATCACGAAGCGCAGCTCAGCGATCGCCATCGCTCGCCGCCCACCAGCCGAAGACAGCGCTTCGCCGCGGTCCGCAAGCTGCGCGATTCCTCTCTGTGGGCAGCCCTGCGCACGCACCTGCCTCGCGGTTGGATCGACTGGCTGCGAGAAACAACAACCGTCACGTTCGACAAGGCAGAAGTCGACGAGGCTGAAGCCCGGCAGTTCCTATCCGAATATCTCACGCCGCGCCGCGCACAGTTTGAAAGCCTTATTGGGCGAAAGCTGGATTTGTGGGATGCGGAGCAAGCCAAGATTCAGGCCGGTGCCACTCAGGCCGATGCCACTGCAGCTGCAGCCAAGGCCCTCATCGATCCTCACACGGCATCGATGCGCCAGTGATCGATTTGCTCCCCATCGCCGCGTTCTGGAGCCTTGCGCTTTGGGGGGTCGCCAGCCGCAAGCCGGTGCTGATCTACCTGTTCTTCGCCACACTTCCGTTCGGAGCTTTTGCCGCAGTCCCGCCGTTTCTGACCGGCGGACTCACTTTCACGCCCACGCCGCTCGTCACCATGCTCATCGTCTTGCGCACGTTCTGCAAGCCACAAGGGCCGGCAGAAATACTCTCGCTGGCCTTGGCACCGCACAGACTGATGCTCCTGTTCCTGTTCTGGCTTGTCGCTGGCGTCACGACTTTCTTCATGCCGCGCCTGTTCGAGAACGCCGTCATGATCGTGCCCATCCGCGGCATATTGAGCGATACTGCGCCCCTGCGGCCGACCCTGCAGAACCTGTCGCAATTCGCCTATCTCACGATCGCGGTCTTTTCGGTTTTTGCCTTTGCCGTCAGCCTGCAATCTGCGGCCATACGCCAACACGCGCTCAGAGCCTTGTGCCTGGGGGGAGCCATGACTGCTGCAACCGGTCTTCTCGATCATGCCAGTCGCTACCTGCCTCTCGATCCCCTGCTCGCGCCGTTCCGAACCGCAACTTATGCACTCGTTACAGATGTTGAGGTTCTGGGCTCACGGCGGGTCACCGGGCTCATGCCGGAAGCCTCGGCCTATGGCGGGATCTGCCTGGCGCTCATGGCAGGCCTCTACTTCTACCGCCGGGCAATCTTCGATGGCACACTCCGAAACGTCTGGGTTCCGATGATCTTCGCGTTGCTCACGCTTTGCGCATGGCTCTCCACCTCATCGGGCACTTATGTCGGGATCGCTCTTCTGCTCGGGGTCGCCGGGCTTGAGTGGCTGGTTCGCGCCAATGCAGACAGCCGACGGTTCGCAATCTATCGCCGGGGCCTGGGCGGCGAACTCTCCGTCATCATCGCCCTTCTCATAGGTGTCTCACTGCTACTGATCGTCCGGCCCGAAGTCCTCGCCCCGGTGTTCGAGCTGATCGATCGTATGGTCCTGCAGAAAACAGCGTCGAATTCCTTCGCCGAACGCGGCATGTGGCGCGCCGTGGCCTGGGACAGTGTTCTAGCCACGCACGGTTTCGGTGTCGGTATCGGCAGCACCCGCGCATCGAGCAGTTTCGTGGCCATTCTCAGCGGCGCGGGACTGGTCGGCGGTGCCCTCTATTACGGCTTTGCCTTGCAATCGCTCTTGCGGCCGACAGCAGGCACCCCGATTGAAAGCCAGTTGCTGATATCAGGCTTTCGCTTCTCTTTCGTTCCCAGTTTCGTCGTGACCTTGATGGTTGGCGATGCCGACTTTGGCGGAATGACGGCTTTCGGCTTCGGTTTGGTCACAGCACTTTCAATCACCAATGCAAGGCGCACGGAAAATCTGGCCGGAACCGCCCTGCATTGCGCGCTGCATGCCCAAGGCCAGACTCGCAGCGCGAACGCTCATGCGACCTGGATTGGATGAAGCGCTCTGATCAATGACTGGCTTCGGTCAGAACCTGGCGATATTGGCTTACGACTTCGTCCGCCCAGGTTTCCTCCGAATTGCAGAGCGATCTGTAATCCGCGTGTCCCGCGCGCGACATCGCTTCGACCGCGTGGTTGTCGCGATGCAGGGCAGTCAAGACGCCGGCAAAGGCATCCAGATCCGCCGTATCGACAGCCAAGCCGAAGCCAGCCTGCGCGATTTCCGGCGCAACGAGCGCACGATCGCTAACGACGACAGGAACGCCGGAAGCGACGGCTTCCAGCGCTACGAGCCCGAATGGCTCCGACCAGCGGCTCGGCATCACAGCGACGCGGGCCGATGACAGGGCGCGTGCAACACCCGCCCGATCCTGCCGACCCAGAAAGATTGCGTCCGGATTACACGTGCGGACCTGTTCGATTTCACTGCCTTCGCCCACGAACGTGATTGGCAGATTGGACCTTAGCGCGGCTCTCGCCGCGAGGTCCGCACCTTTCTCCGCCGAAATCCTGCCGATGAAGACGATACCGCGATTGGCTTCGGCCGGAACGCGATCTGCCGAAAGTGGCGAAACAGGATTGCGGACTGCGCGAAGCCTTTCCGCGGTCCACCCACTGAGCCGAAACTGCGCCTCCTGCCCTGGGTGGATCATCAGCAAGCGTGCCGCATGGGCTCCGCACTGCTGAAAACCGCGCCGCAAGACTTCCCTTCCAACGCGCCAGATTTTTTGCGCATGAGAAGTCTTGTCGCAGCGGCTTTTCAGGCATGCGCTGCCCAGCGGCGTCAAAGTGCAGTCACGATCTCGCGGATAATCGAAAAAAGCGCCGTTGGGACACCCATTGAAGTAATCATGCCCGTGCAGGATCAGCCGATCCCCCACTTTGCGCAAGGCCGCAAATATTCCAGGGGTCAGAATCTTGGACCAGCCATGCAGGTGGTAGACAGTACCCGGCGTATCATTGCGCGCAATCCAATCGCGGGTCTGAGCATAGGCGCTATGGTTGTACAAACCGCAGGTCAGCGCGCTCAGCTTCGAACGTTCGAGCAGGGCCGTCCCATGGAGCGGCAGAAACTCGACATCGCTGCGATCGAAGCGCGCGCCGCTGTCTCCTGCGATGAAGGTCGTCGCAATGCCGCGTCGGCGCAATTCACCAATCAATACTTGCACCAGGTACGAAGCACCGCCCAGAGCCTCGCTATAATCATGGAGCAGGACCACCCTCTCCGGCGAGGATCCGATCTTCGAAGGTTCCACGGGGTCCCAATCAGAAATAGCGCTGGCCGACGCGAACCGTGTCGCCCGGCAGTACCGCGGCCCCACTGGTCAGCCGGTAAGCCTTCTCCTCGGCTTCGCGGCCATGGCGGATGTAAACCACATGCTCATTCGCGCGATACGTGAACCCTCCGGCCTTCGCGACTAGTCCATGGACGGACATGCCTTCTGCGTAGGGATATTCACCAGGCTTTTCCACTTCGCCGAGGATGTAGATCGGCCGATATCCCACGACATCGATGGCGATGCGGGCATCGCGAACATATTCGCGGCCGAGCAGCGATTGCAGGTCCTGTCGCAGTTGCGCAAGTGTCTTGCCTGCAGCTCGCACTTCACCGGCCAGTGGCAGGGCAATGAGGCCCAAATCGTCGATCACATATTCACCGCTCAGGGTGTCCTCACGGAAAACCTCGAGATGCAGTCTGTCACCCGGCGAAAGCTGGTATGCGAGACTATCGACACTGGGCAAAGAACGCGTCGCGACCGTCGTGCAGCCCGCGATCAGCATGGAAAGTGCGATTATCATCGAGCGAATTGTCATCAATTCCCATCCCTTGTAAAAACCCTGTCGAAGCTCCGAAAGCGTCGTGAGGCCTCATGCGGCGAAAATGGTCGAGCGCATCGCGGATGCCTCGGGCAAAGACTTCCGGACCAAATCTGGCCGCATTGCGAATGGCATCGTCGGGCCGAAACTGCACTTGCCATTCCTCGAAGCGGCGGATCGCGTTGACGACATCTATCGGCGTTTGACGATCGAAAAAGATCACCGTTCGCCCCTCAAGGATGGAATCCGTCACCCCTCCCCGGCCAAAGGCTATAACCGGGCGGCCACTTGCATTAGCCTCGACCGGAACGATGCCGAAGTCTTCCTCCGGCGTGAACACAAGCGCGCGACACGTGGCATAGGCGTGCCGCAGTTCCTCAAAGGAAAGCCGCTTGCGGACCTCTACATTCGGTCCTGCACTTGCGGCAATCCTGTCGAACATTTCGCCATCGCCAACCATGAGGGCGGGCACGCCCAGCCGATTGAAGGCCTCCAGCGCAACATCGGCGCGCTTGTAGGGGGTCATCTGGCTGACCCATAGGTACCTGTCGCTTACTTTCGATGACGGCGCGAAGGCATCCACGGCAACCGGCGGATGCACCACGCATGCCTCACGTCCCCAGACCTTGGCGATGCGCCTTGCGATGAAGCTGGAATTCGCGATGAAGCCATCGACCCTGCTTGCCGAAGTGACATCCCACTGACGAAGGCGGTGGAAGGCAAGGGGCATGATCCGGCGGCTGAGCCAGCCCGCGCTTTCCCGGTAGTCCTGGTAATGATCCCAGAGATAGCGCATCGGCGAATGACAGTAGCAGAGGTGCAGGGTATCGGGCCCGGTGATCACGCCCTTCGCAGGCCCGGACTCGCTGCTGATGACAAGATCGTAACCGCGCAGGTCCAGTTCCTCGAGAGCGAGGGGCATGAGCGGCAGGTACTTCTGATAGTGCCGCCGTGCGCCCGGCAGGCGGCCGATGAAGCTCTGCCTGACTTGGGCCTTGCGGATCCGGGCAGAAACCTTCTGCGGGTCGTAGACATGGGTGAACAGGTCCGCATCGGGAAAGAGGTCCAGCAGATGCTCGATCACGCGCTCCCCGCCGCGCATTCCGACAAGCCAATAATGCACGATGGCCACGCGAAGCGGTCGCGTAAGCGCCCCTTCCCTCATCATCGGTAGTATCCCTTGTAATGCGCGTAGAAGCTGGCGACATCCTCTCCGCCGAAGCGCACCTGCTTCTTCATGTCGACCAGGTTCAACACCACGCCGCATTGCTTGAGCGTACGCCCGGGCAATTGCCGGATCGCCGCCTTGACGATCCGATCGACGGTCATGCGCCATCGCACGACGAGCAAGACGCTATCGGCTTGTGCGACAATCGAACGGGTTTCAGCGATCGGCAAGATCGGGGGGCAATCCAGAATCACCACATCGAATGTCTCTCGCAGACGGGCGACCACCCTGTCGAGCCTCCCCCGCTCCGACAGGCGTTCGCCCTTCGGGAAAGCACGGGTAATCGGAATGATCCTCAAGGGGGAACTCGCATCTTCGTATTGCGCGATGTCCTGTGTTTCGTCATGAAGTGCTTCGTACAGGCCTGGCTCTCCCTCCGGCGCGCAGAAGCGCTTGCTGAGCTGCGAGCGAATGACGTCGCAGTCGACTACCACCACTCTTTCGTTGGCCATCGCCAGGGCCCGGCCGATGCAGGCAGCGAGCGTCGATTTTCCTTCGCCGGGAATGGCCGAGGTTATCGCAAGGACCTTCCCCGACCCCGACACCGAGTGACGCACCGAAACTATGACGTTGCGCAGCGCCTCGGAAAAGGGGCCTTCCGGGTATTCGCGCAAGGTATCCATCGGAGTATTCGCGTGAGGTTCGATAGAACGGATGGCTGGAACGAAGCCCCAACCCGGCAGGCCGATACGTGTCTCAACATCCCCAAGGCTTGTCAGGCCGCCGTAGGAAAGCTCTACCAGGATCGCCAGTATCATGCCCGAGAGCGCTCCTGCCACAAGCGCCAACCCCAGGTTCAATGGCAGGTCGGGCGAGACGGGAAGGACCGGGACATTGGCGGCCGATATCAGTCGAGCAGAGGGCTGCTCCGACCCGCTTCCCGCCACAACGGCATTGTAGCGGCGCAAGTAGGATTCGTAGAGAGTCTTCGAAGCGTCCGCCTTTTTCTCCAGATCAGCCAATTCGACCAGCGCGCTGTTGCCCGTCTGCAGTTGCGATTGCGTGCCGCCTCGGCTGCGGCGCAGCGAGGCCAGCCGTTGCGCCGAGGCCATGGCCTTGGTTTCCAGGCCGCTCAGGGTTCGCGAAACTTCCCCGGCTATCTGCCGATCGAGATCGGCGATCTGCTGTCGGACGGTCACAAGGTCGGGATGGCTGTCAAAATAGCGCTGCGAAAGGTCGCGTTCGCGGATCACCAGTTGCGCGCGTTGCGACCGCAAGGTGGCGACCACCGGGGCGCCTGCACCGACCCCCACGCCTTCAGGTCCGCCGCTGCGCAACTGTGCCCGAGCGCTGGCGAGTGCTTCGGCATCCTGTGCCGCTTCCGCCTCCGCGTTGACGATCTGCTGGTTGTAGGCCGAAAGCTCCTGCTCGGTCAGGCTCGTGGCCTGCGAACTGAGGAGTTGATGGCGATTGCGATACGCCTGCACTTCAGCGAAATCATGGTTTGCCTGCGCACGCAGCGCATCGACCTTCGATTTCAGCACGCGCGCGGCCGTGGCGTTGGTCTGCGCACGTTCACGGGCATCGTCGGTGGTGAACAGGCGCGCATAGGCATTGGCGATCGCAGCTGCGCGGGTCGCTTCTGCATCTTCGAAGGCAATGCGCAGATTGAACGAGTTGCCGACCCTCGCCACATCGAGCCGCGAGCTGAGGTAATTGACCGCATGTTGGCGAAACTGCGCTCCATCCCCGGTAACCCTGTCCCGCTGCCTGACGGCGCCAAAGCCGATGGAGGCCAGAATGTTATCGAGCGCAGAACGGGGCACTTCCACATCGCGGCGGAACATCGGATCATGCAGAAGCCTTGTCGCGTCGAGCACCTGCCCGGCCATTTCCCGTGACCTGACAAGCTGGATCTGCGTCTCGACCTCTTCAGAACGGGTTGGCGTTTCGCGAGGTTGCGCCTCTTCGTTCGGCACAACGTCTGTCGATCCGGTAATCATCACCACGTCAGCCGAACTGCGATAGATGCGCGGCAACGCTGAAGTCCAGACCACCGCCAGCCCGAGCGCCAGGAGCAGCGTCATGATCATGACCGACTGCCGGCGCCGCAGTAACGAAAGCAGATAGCGCACGGAGATCTGCTCATCCCTGCTGCGAAAGCCGCCGGCAGTGCCCTGCATGGGTGCCGGCAACCCCGCTTCTGATTCATATATGACAGGGAGATTCAATTGGCAGGCTCCTGACAGCACAATTCGAGAATGGCAGAGCGCATTGTCAGACATGAACCGACCGCCCCGGATCCCATCAAGACGAGCACGCCCCGAATTGACGTGTATACGAATAAACCCTCATTACTTGACGGGGAACGTCCAAGCTGGTCCGATTTCATTTCTACCCGGGGGTGATAAATCCATTTCGGAGTGCAGCGCGCCGGACGCTGACGACATCGCCAGCCCCAATTGAGTTCATTCGCGAAGGGCGCGCCTCAGTTGGTCGCCAAGGGGGCGCAGGATGTAGTGCAGCATCGTGCGCTCGCCCGTCTGGACAAAAACTTCGACAGGCATGCCCACCGCCAGATGCGTCTTGCCCAGCTTGCGCAGCTCCGTTGCCGGAATCGCGATCGTCGCGGGATAGAATGCCGTATTCGTCGCGCGGTCGATGGTTCGGTCAGCGGCGAGCTGAACGACTTTGCCTTCCAGCTCGGGCGTCGTGCGCATGCTCAAGGCGGTAAATCGCAGATGCGCGGCCTGGTCCTGCGCCACCTGATCGATGTCGGTGGGGCGGATCCGGGCCTTCACGACGAGACGGTCCTTCTCGGGCACGATTTCGAGCAGAGTCTGCCCCGCAGGTACGACGCTACCCAGCGTCCGCACGGCCAGCTTGTCGACGATACCGGTTTGCGGGGCGCGAATGACGGTGCGATCGTTCTGATCGCTGGCGGCGACCTCCTCCTTGCGCACTTGGGCGATAGCATTGCGCACCTGGGCCAGTTCGATCGCTGCCTGACTGCGGGCCACGCTCTCGATCGAGGCCATCTGCGCGCGCAGTTCGGAGATCCGCGCACGCGCCTCGGCCATGTTCGACTGCGCCGTCGCATGGTCTGCTTCCACGCCGACTCCGGCGCGTTCAAGCGCATTGAGCCTGTCGAGTGTGGTCAGCCGTTCTGCGTAGAGTTCACGTGTCTGCGAAAGTTCCTCAAGAACGAGGTTGGATTGCCGGGCATAAGCCGCAGCGCGGCTGCTTTGCGCCGAAATCTCCGCCCGCGCCTGCGCAATGCGCCGGGCCAGTTGCAACCGTTGGTCGCTGCGCGCCATCTGGTCGAGTTCGAAAGACCGGCGCTCGTCTGCCAGAATGACCGCCACTTGCGGATCGTCGGCCCGGCTGCGCAATTCGGCAGGGAAAGCGATCCGCACAGCATTGTTACGCAGAGCCCGCAGCCTCGCTTCCTTTGCAAGCAATTGAAAGAGATCAAGCCCTGTGTACTGCGCCGCCGCACCAGCCACGCGCGAATCCAGGCGGATCAGCGCCTGCCCCTTGCGAACATGATCTCCATCCTCGACCAGAATCGCCTTTGCGACCCCGCCGAATGGATGCGAAATCTCCTTCACGTGCGTTTCGACGCTCACTTCGCCGGGCGCGATGACTGCGCCAGCCATCGGCAGAAAGGCGATCAGCACTCCGAAACCCAGGACCAGGACAACCACTGCGCCCAACCCCAGCCGCAAAAGATCCGAGAGCCCCCGCTCCACCCCGGTGGAGAATTCACCCCCACCCGTCGTCGCATGGGAGGCCAGCAAAATGGACGAGGCTTGGGCAAGGGTGCTCATTCGCCCACCTCCACCGGCCTGCCTGCAGGCCTGACATCCTTCGAGGGATCGCCCGAAGCCTCATCCTTTTCGTTTTCATCGCGGCGCGATCGCAAACTCCCGTCGGAAGTAGCTGACGGTGCGAGGCGTGCCTCGAATTCTTCCCTTGTTTCGAACCTTTCGATCCTGCCGTTGGCCATCGCCATGATGTGGCTGGCATGAGCGATTACGCTGGGTCGATGGGCAATGACGACGACGATCGCCCCACGCCTGCGCGCCTGCCTAATCGCCAGACCCAGGGCCCGCTCACCGTCATGATCGAGATTGCTGTTGGGTTCATCGAACACGAGCAGGAACGGGTCAGCAAACAGGGCCCGCGCGAGTGCGATCCGTTGTTGTTGCCCGGCCGACAGGCCACTGCCATGCGCCCCGATAACATGATCGTAGCCTCCCTCGAGCCGTACGATGAGGTCGTGGCAGTCCGCAGCCCTTGCCGCAGCCAGGATCGCTTCGCGATCCGCATCTGGCTGGAACCGGGCGATGTTCTGGCCGATCGTTCCTTCGAACAGTTCAATCGACTGCGGCACGTAACCGAGAATTCGGGCGATCTCGTCCGGCGACCACTGGTCCAGAGTCGCGCCGTCCAGCCGGATCGCGCCGCGCAAGGGTTTCCAAATGCCGCAAAGCACACGCGCCAGGGTCGTCTTTCCGGACCCGCTTCTGCCCACTACCGCCAGCGCATCGCCCGCACGCAATCGGAAGCTCAGATCGAGCACGGCGACTTTCTGCGTTCCCGGTGGGCCGGCTGCGATTCCCTGCACCACAAGATCGCGCCGGGGTCGCTCCAGCCCCATGGGCGTAACGTGATAAGGCACAGATTCGAACTGGCTTCGCAGGCGATCCAGCGCCTGCCGGGATGAAACCATCCCCTTCCAGTTGGCAATGGTCTGTTCGACCGGCGCAAGCGCACGGGCCGACAGGATCGACCCTGCAATGATGATGCCCCCGGTCGCGCGCCCGTCGATCACCAGAAAGGCGCCCAGTGCCAAGGTCGCCGACTGAAGCAACATGCGAAAGGCCTTGGTCGATCCCGACAAGGTGCTCGAGATCGCCGAAAACCGGTCATTGGCACGAAGGAATTCGGCCTCGACACTGTGCCATTCGCTTTGGCGCGCACTCGCCATGCCCAGCGCCTTGAGCGTTTCGGCGTTGCGCAAAGTGGCTTCGGCCAGGCCGACACGCCTTGCCCCTGAGCGCATCGTCGCCAGCGCCAGCGGTTCGGTCATCCGGTTGTTGACGAACATCAGCGTCACCAGCACTGCCACGCCGATCAAGGCGAGCAGGCCGATGCTCCAGTGGAATATGGAAAGAATGAGCAGGTAGACCGCGATCCAAGGCAAGTCGACGACCGCCAGCGGGCCCGGCCCCGACATGAACGCCCTGACGGTATCGACGTCGCGCACGATCTGCGTTCCATTCGGTATTGCGCCGCGCGTCAGTTCATGGCGCGACAGAACATCGAGCACGCGATCGCTGATCGCGCGCATGAACATCGAGCCGACTTGCACCATCACCCGCCCCCGAACCACATCGAGAAAGGCCTGGAATGCATAGGCGAGCGCCACCATCAGCAGCAGGCTGACGAGCGAGGGAACGCTGCGACTCGGCAGGACGTCGTCATAGACGAGCAGCATGAAGAACGATCCGGAGAGCAGCAGCACATTGTAGACACTACTGATTGCCAGAACCGGCAAGAGCACGCGCCTGAGCGGCACGAGCGCCTGCTTCAGTTCCGTATTCAGCCGGGGCGCGAGGATCATGCTGTCGTTTCCATGGCGAGGGCCGCATTACATATCGCCGAGCATGATTCTGGCGATCAGAAGTAGGTCCGTTCCCGAGCCAAACCGGATGCACTCGCGGTTCCCATCTGCCTCGCATCTCCTAGGATCGATGCAGCAATCGCGCCTTTGCCGGAGGGAGGCGGCGGAGCGGGCTGCCGTTACCCGAGCAGCCCGCTCCGCAGGAACCCCCACGCACGGTCCGATACCTTCCAAACCACCCCTTGGGGAACCATGCGTGAAGTGCAGGACTTTGTTGCATCTGTCGATTATCCCGTTTTCGGCCCTGTTCGCTGGCCAGGCAATGGCGGACACACTGGAGCAGGCCATTGCCAAGGCGCATGAATACAATCCGCAACTGAGGGGGACGCAATTCCTGGCCCGGTCTGCCGACGCCGCAGTTACCAGGGCCAAGGGGGCCTATGGGCCCAGCCTCGCGGTTTCGGTCCGTCATGAATATACTTTTGATCGAACGACGCTGAACGATCTTGCGTTTGACGAACAGGGCTTCGGCACCACCGCCTCCCTTTCGCTTTTGCAACCGCTGTTCACCTCGGGTCGCCTTGCCTCTGGACTGGATGGGGCCCGCGCCGGCCGGATGATCGCGCGGGAGAACTTGCGCGCTGCCAGCCAGCAATTGATGCTTGATGTCGTGAATGCCTATGCCTCGGTCCAGCGGGATCTGACACTCTTTCGTGTCGCCCGGGATATCCACGCCCTGCTCGCCCAACAAAGCGACGTCACTGCCGCCCGCTTCAGGCTGCGCGATTCGACAAGACCCGATCTCGATCAGACTACCAACCGGCTCGAAATCGCCGCCGGACGGGTGATCCGAGCCCGCGCTGCCGTGGAAACCAGCGCGGCGCGCTATCGCAATATCGTCGGCACCTATCCCAGCGATCTGGCCGCGCTTCCCGACCTTGCGCCCATTCCTCCGCTCGCGGACCTTTACGCGCGTGCGGATGCGAACAATCCGCAGGTCCGGGCAGCCAGATATACAGCACTCAGATCACGTGCCGCTGTCGCTTCCGCCCGCGCAGCCATGGGGCCGCAAGTCAGCGCCTTCGCTTCGGCCGAGCGCGCGCCGTTGACCCCTTACCAGAACACGCGGCGGGTCGAGCGGCTCTTAGCCGGCGTCAGTCTGGCGATGCCGCTTCATTCGGGCGGACAGCTCCTTGCCGCGCTGCAGGAAGCAGAACAGCGCAACCTTGCCGACATCCAGTTCGCCGAACAGACCCGGCGCGACGTGCGCGAAACGCTGGCGACAGACTGGAACCTCTATCGCGCCGCGGCAGAGGCCCTGCCTCGATTCGAAGCGGCCGTCCGCGCGGCAGAGAGCGCCGTCGCCGGGGTCAAACGTCAGGAAATGGCCGGCATACGCACCCTGCGCGAGGTTCTGGACGTAACCAACGACCTGCTCACCGCCCGTACCAGCGCGGCCGAGACGCGCGCCGAACTGTTCATCCGCAAGATCGCGGTCCTGCGCGATGCCGGACTACTCAGCCCCGAATTGTTCAATGTCGATTCGTCGCCTCGCGGTGCGGTCCCGGCTGCCGATAGCGCCGAGCAACCCTTCATCCCCGCCGGGCTGCCCTTGCGCCCATTACTCGATCCGATCGACCGTATCCTGAGCAACGGCCGTGTTCCGCAAGTCCCCGTCCAGATCGAAAACGAAGGAACCTATCTCTGGGAAGATGGAACGGAAGCTTTGGAAAAGCCCTCTCCCTAAATCGTGTGCGCCTAGTCAACGCGGCACAGGTCGGCAACGAAGCCCCTGTGATCCGAACCCAGATCGGGGCTGGTCCGGATGGATTGGACCTTCCAGTCACGACCAACCAACAGGTGATCGATTTGCCAGAACCCGGGGTAGCGGTGGCCTTCGTAAGTGATTGGCCATGTGGGACGATCGGTTCGCGTCAGGCTCATGCCATTGCGCCCGGCGTAATCGGCCAGGAGCCGCATTCTTGGCGAAAGATTGAAATCGCCGACAATCACGGAACCAGCCGGCATGGTAAGCGCCTTGTCGAGTTGCCGCAGTTCATGGGCCTGTCGCCCCAGCGGCAGAGGACGGGACAAATGCACCGCGAAGACTTGAAGACCTCTCTCGTCTCCGGCACGATCTGCCGGTCCTTTGAATGAGAGAACCATGCCTGCGGCCGGCAGGGACTTGCGATTGAAAGGGTCGCCGTGCGTCAACGCCTCAGTCGCAGTTGGTTCGATACTGGAAAACAGCGCCGTCGAGCAACGCCCATTGTCGAGGCACGACTGCCAGTGCGGATAACGCTTTTCGAGCACACTGTGCAGCGGCAGGTATCTGGGCAATTCGGCCACGCCGACAACCTGCGGCGATTCGGAGTCGAGCCAGGCGGCGATGCGATCCGGATTCTTCGGCTTGTGGGTGTTGATCCAGGCGATCCGCAGGCGTGCGCTGGAGGGTGAACAGGCAGGGGATCGGGCCAGGTCCGGCCAGAACAGGCCAAGCGCAGGCAGGCAGCAGAAGGCTAAAGCCGCCCTCCCCGCCCATGATCGGGCCCGCAGCGCGAGGACGCAAACAAGGACCAGGCTGGCCCATCCCAGCGGTGCGGCAAAGAGATTGATGAGGTCGAGCGCAGGATGCGCATTGCCGAAGCGCCCAAGGATCATAAGCAGGAGGAGCGGCGCCAGCAGGCATTGCCCAAGGCCATACCAGCAGGAATGTCTTGTGAAGCGCGACCGGCCATCCATGCACCGCTTCTCCTTGCTGAAACGACTGCGACTGGATCGCAGGCTCCTGCCGGCACTGCAACATCCTCTCCTGGTTTCGCATTGCCCCAAGGGCGCAATTGGCTCCATTTCGGCGGATTCCGGGCCACCCACTGCGTGCCGATGGGCTAGACCCGACGGCACGCAGCATTTGGGTTCTCGCCCGCAGCAGGGGCCCGGACGCGCGCCAACCCTTCCGGGAGCAACGGAACTTGCGAGAATCCTTCTTTCTGGCGCTTGCAAATCGCATGCCACGCGGCCGCTTCGGAATTCGGGCGCGCCGGGAATTGCTGAAGCTTGCCGGCATTGCAATGACAGGAAAGGTCATTGTCCTGGGCCCGGTGACGATCGTACCGGTCGGTGGCGGCCGCCGCATTCGCATCGGCGAACGGACTTTCATCAACAATGACGTGCGCTTTGCCAGTCGCGGCGGCGTAACGATCGGCAGGCACGTACAGATTGCCGCGCGCGTCAGCTTCGAAACCGCGACGCACCCACTCAGCTTTACGCAAGGCTGCGCAAGGCCGAGCGTCTACGCGCCGATCGTCGTCGAGGACCATGCCTGGATCGGCGCTGGAGCCATCTTGCTACCCGGCGTGAAGATCGGCCGCGGGGCGGTTGTCGCCGCCGGGGCCGTGGTGCACCGCGACGTCGCACCGATGACAGTTGTCGGGGGGGTACCCGCACGCTTCCTTCGCGACGTGCGCCCACCAAGCGCAAACCCGGTCCAGACGACAGGCACTTGTACCGCGAGCGACGAAGGAAAGCGCGGCTGATCGAGCCTGCCAGCGCAAGCCCCGAGCGATCGGCGCCCCCCAGCCATGGATCGGTTTCGGACTTGCCTGACGTTCCGGCCCTCGACGCGGCGTTCTAGTGTGGCCTGAATGCATGACCCATTTTGCGGAACCGTAAGCGATGACTGCATATGACCAGATCCCGGCCCTTCAGCCCTCGGTGGCAGTTGTCGTCGCCAGCCTCGGCCGCCCCGACCTGATACGTCAGTTCCAGATCCTGATGGAGCGGCAGACAAGCAGCCCGGACATCCTGATGTTCTCGGTCGTCAGCGCGGCAGACCTTCCGCCCGGCCTGGAGGAAAGCACCCGCTTGCGTGTCATCCGCGGCAGCAAGGGCCTCTGCGCCCAGCGCAACCGCGCGCTGGACTGGCTGAAGGCGCGCTTCGACATCATCGTTTTCTATGACGATGATTTCGTCCCATCAAAGTTCAGCATCCAAAACATCCGCGCATTTTTCGCCGAGCATCCGCAAGTTGCAGGGGCGACCGGAAAGGTTCTGGCTGACGGGATCAATGGTGCAGGGATCTCCTTCGGCGAGGCGATGCAGATCGTGCGCGAGCATGAGAAGCGCCGGTTCGCACCCAACTGCATCGTCAGGGGATTACGGGGTCTTTACGGCTGCAACATGGCCTATCGCACCGCCGCCATCGGTGAACATCGCTTCGACGAACGGCTGCGGCTCTACGCATGGCAGGAGGATATCGACTTTGCCGCTTCGGTCGGCACGAACGGCCGGCTTGTGCAGACTTTTGCCTTTTCGGGGGTTCATCGCGGCGTAAAGCTGGGGCGTACGCCTGGATTGAAGCTTGGCTATTCGCAAATCATCAATCCCTCCTACCTTGTGCGCAAGGGCACGATGTCACGCCGCTTCGCTGCCCGGCTGATGCTGCGCAACCTGGCTGCCAATCACCTGAAGGCCCTGCGACCGGAACCGTGGGTGGACCGCGCCGGACGAATGAAAGGCAACTGGATCGGCCTGTTCGATCTTATCCGCGGCAATCTGACTCCGGAACGGATCGAAACGCTCTGATTTCAGTTATGCGTATCAATCGAAACCTAACTTATGATTGCACGCAACTTAAGGCGTGACGGATCTCGTTAGCCCCACCTGACTTCTGCGGCAGAGGGGGAGTGGCGGGGATTGATGGTTTCATAACCACACAAGTTCTTCTAGAACCGCAAAATCAGGTGCGATATAACCGCTGCTAGATAGCGATAACGATGAACGAAGGTCCGCACAAATCCAGTCCCATGCAGCGGGGACGACGAGAGCAGAGTCGCTTGCGCGTCCGCCTGCCCGTGCGTCTGGAAACAAGGTCCGTTACCTGTCGTGCGATACTGATCGATTTGTCGTCAAGCGGCGCGCGACTGGCTCTGGAGAACCTGCCCAGAGTGGGGACCGAGGCGCTGATCCTATGGGACAAGTACGAAGCATTCGGCGAAGTGGTCTGGGCTGAGGGAGTTCAGTGCGGCATCGCCTTTTTCGATCCGCTCCCTGGGGACGTGGTGCTGAAAACGCGTGAGCTCGATGATGCCGCCCACCTGCCGCAGGATAAGGAACTTCTGCGACAGGTGGCACGGCAATGGGTCGAGGGGACGACCCGGCTCTGACCGGAGCGGGGTTTCCCGTGTCTGAGGGGGTCAGACAGGCACGGGAGCGGTCAGAGAAACTTCTGAAAAATAGCGAGCCATGGCATCGACGGCGGGCTCGGTCAGTTCGATGAAGGCGCGGCGGCGATCGCTGTCGTCGCATACGCGCACGAACAGGCCAGCTTCGACCATCTGGCCGATCCAGCGCAGCGCCGTGGTCGGCGGCACGGCGGAAGCGATGCACAGCGAGGTGACCGAAACCCTCTTGCGTTCCAGCCGGGCGGCAGTGAGATCGAGCAACATGTCCCATGCCGGATCCGCGAAGAGTTCCTCGTCAAGGAAACGTCCCCGCAATTGCCGCATGCGGATGATCTGCCGCACCGTCTGCGCATCGGGCAGCCCCAAGCACGCAGGCTCCCGTCCGGAATGGGCGCCGCGCGCCTGCGATCCTGCGGGTTCGAACGAGAAGGCCGATGCCGCGCTGGCCGGGGCGGACGGACCGCCGGGTGCGAGTCGATCGATACGTCCGGCAATCTGGCTGACCTGCTCGGTCAACCGCAAGAGCATCAACCGGTCATTCTCGGACAATTCGCGCAGGCACCCCTGGGGGAATTCCGAAAGAACGCGGCCCAGTGCCAGCACCCGCTCGGCCCGGTTGGGATCGACGAGCAGAATTGGGGCGGACTGATCCATGCAAGCGAACACCGCATCGAGCGCATCGACCGTGGTCGAGACGATCAGGCGGCAGCCCCCCGATGCCGCGCGCTGGTCCAGTTCGGACAAGGCGGCCATCGTCTGCCCATCGACTTGCGGGCAATCGAGCAGGACGACATCGCCGAGGGCTCGCATCGGCGCATCGACGACATCCCGCAGCGGACCTGCCGCCGACACCGTCAACCCGGCGGCAGCGGCATCTTCGCGCAGGCTTGCCCGCAAGTGGCCGCGATTGGCATAGATCGAGATCGAAACCGACTGCCCTGTATCGCCATGGCCGGCGGAGCCGGCACCCTTGCCGAGACCGGCCTTGCCGTAGGAAAAATCGCTCTGGGCAAAGTCCGTCGCTGCCATCTCGTCCCGCCTCCATGCTCCTGGATAGGAACATAGTTGGAACAAAATGGCCGCAAGTCAATGATGACGGGCGTTAACTTACTGTCACCAGCCGGACAGCTCCCGCGTGACCAGCGCCTCGAGCATGGTCATCCCGGGCCGGGTATCGTTGAGGCAGGACAGCACGGCATAGCGCTCTCCACCCGCCGCCTCGAACACCTCGCGCCCGCGGATCGCCAGTTCCTCCAGCGTTTCCACGCAGTCGGCGGAAAAGCCCGGCGCCGCAATCGCCAGTCGCCGCGTGCCCGACTTCGCCTGCTCTTCGAGAACCGTCTCTGTGGCCGGTTCCAGCCACTTGGCGCGGCCGAAACGCGACTGGAAGGTGGTCTCGATCCGCAGGCCCGGGTAGCGCTGCGCAAGGCGATCTCCGAGCAGGCGCGCGGTCTTGCGGCAGTGACAGTGATAGGGATCGCCCAGGTGAAGCGTTCGTTCGGGCATGCCGTGGAATGACAGCAGCAGGACTTCAGGCGCGAAGTCGAGACCTTCGACCTGCGCCGCGATGTCCGCCTCCAGCGCCCCGATATAGGCTGCGTCGTCGAAGTAGGGCGGCAGCGTGCGCAATGCCGGCTGCCAGCGCAGATCGCGCAGCGCATCGCCTAGCTTGTCCATCACCGAAGCCGTCGTCGCGCCCGAGTACTGCGGGTAAAGCGGGGCCACGAGAATGTGGTCACACCCTGCATCCATCAGCGCCTTGAGCTTCGAGGGAATCGACGGATTGCCGTAGCGCATCGCCCAGTCCACCCGCACGCCGTCTCCCAGCATGCCCTGCAGCTTGCGGGCCTGTGCGGCGGTAATCGCGGCAAGCGGCGAGCCCTCCTCGGTCCAGACCTGGGCATAGGCATGCGCGGATTTCGCGGGGCGGGTGCGCAGGATGATGCCGTGAAGGATCGGCTTCCATGCGATAGCGGGGATTTCCACCACGCGCTTGTCCGAGAGGAATTCGGCAAGGTAGCGCCGGACCGCATCGGGGGTGGGCGCATCGGGCGTGCCAAGATTGACGAGCAGGACCGCCACGCCTCCGCTCGCCACCGCGGGGTGATCGACAGGGCGGATATCTGGGCTGGTCATCACAGTTCCTCGGCAAAGAGCGGCAGGCGCCGGAATCGGTATCCGGTCGCGGAAAAAAGCGCATTGGCAACCGCCGGGGCAACGGCGGCAACGCCCAGCTCTCCCGGATCGGCCGGTTCGGCATCGCTGGCGATGAAGGCTAGATCGATCTCCGGGCTGTCTGCCAGGGTCGGCAAGGCAAGGTCGCCCAGGCCATCGAGATCGGGGCGGCCATCTGTATAGCGGGTGCTGCTGCCCAGCGTCAGGCCGAGCCCGAATATCAGGCCGCCTTCGATCTGCTGGCGGGCAATATCGAAATTGACGATCCGGCCGATGTCGGCAACTGCGCTCAGCCGCTCGACCCGCACGCCGTTCTCATCGCGCCGGGCGCTGGCGACGACGGCGATGCGCCCTTCGCCGATCATGTGGCAGGCGATCCCCTGCCCGCTGTTGTCACCGCCGCCGCCCCACTGCGCCAGCGCGGCGACGCGCTGGAGGCATTCGGCAAGGCGCGGGTTCTGGCCCAGCATCGCCATGCGGAAGGACAGCGGCTCGCGCTCGGCCTTGTGGGCGAGTTCGTCGATGAAGGATTCGGTGAAGAAGGCGGTGTAGCCGTGGGCATTGCCGCGCATGCGCGCGGTGGGCAGGTCGATCCGCGCAGGTACGTGATCGACCGCCACATTGGCAATGCGATAAGGCGGGATCGCGCCGTCTACCGCCATGGCATCGCCTTCCCCGGCGACGGCGCGGATCGCATCCTGCGGCGTATCGCCATCGAACAGGCGCCGGCCGAATTCGCGAGCCGTCGGCGGCACGGCTATGCGCGCCCGCCAGCCGACCGGATTGCCCTCGGCATCGGTCCGCGCCGCCATCACGGCCACTGCGGGCGTGCGTGGCAGTCCTGCGGCCTGCTCTTGCCGGCGCGACCAGGTCAGTTGCACAGGCTTGCCCACTTCGCGTGCGATCAGCGCGGCTTCCACCGCATGATCGAGCTCGAGGCGCCGGTCGAAGCTCCCGCCGATCGGCATGGGATAGAGCACCACGTCGACCACGCTCATGCCCAGAGCCTTTGCCGCAGCCTTTCGCGTCGCCTCTGGCGCTTGCGTGCCGACCCAAAGCTCCAGCCTGCCGCCCTCGATCCGCGCCGTCGCGCTGGCAGTCTCGATGGTGGCGTGAAGCGCTGGCGCGACTTCATAGCGGATCTGCAGGGGCAGGCCGCCCTTTACCTGTTCCATGTCGCCATAAGCGAAGATGCGGTGGGTTTCGCCCTGCTGCATCGCCGCGTCGAGCGCGGTGTCGGCCTGGCCGCTGTCGGCTGCGCCGGACACGCGGTACCTGGGCGCAGCGCGGGAAAGCGCGGTGTCTGCCGTCCACCAGTCACGGGCGACGGCGGCGAGCCACGAGCCGTGCTGCACGAAGCGATCGAAACCGCGCAGGCCCCTGGCGGCATCCTGCCTGTAGCCGATGACTTCGGCGCGGCCGAGCGGCGCATGACGGATCGCGGCGTGGACCATGCCCGGAATCCGGACGTCGCCAGCGAAAGTCCAGGTGCCATCGACCTTGGAGGGCAGGTCAAGACGGGGATAGGCAAGCTGCAGCCCAGGTACGAAATCGCCCGGATCCTCGCCCATCGGCTGCGGGTCGAGCGGCGGCGGATCGGGCGGCGAGAAACCGACTGCCTCGCTGGCGAGCACGCCGAAAGGCAGGCGATGGCCCTCGTGAATCACGAAACCGCCCTGCACCGCGCACTCCTCCCAGGCAACGCCCCAGCGAGCCGCGGCGGCCTGCATCAGCATCGCGCGGGCCGAGGCGGCCGCTTCCCGGACCGGCGCTTCGAAGGCGGCAACCGCGGTGCCGTCCGCCGTCACGTTGAAGCGGGTATCCTGCGCCCAGCGGCGGGTGAACACGCTGTCCGGTTCCTCGGCGAGCTTGGGAAAGGCCGGCATCCACAGCGGCGCCCATCGCGCGGCGAGGACCTGATTGGCATAGATCGCGCTGGTGGGCGCCGGTTCGACCGCCACCTGCCGCCAATCCGCGCCGAGCTCATGGGCGACAATCTGCGGGATGAGGGTGGTTACGCCCTGCCCCATCTCAACTTGTGGAACCGCGACCGAGACGACGCCGTCGCTGCCGATCTTGATCCAGGCGTCGAAGGCATATTCGTCGCGCCCCGGCTCAAGCGGCAGCGGGAAATGGCGCGGGCGCAGGGCGTAGCCGATGGCAAGTCCGCCACCTGCAAGGGCGCCGATCAATATGCCTCGGCGCGTTATCGCCATCAGGGGTGAGCCTTGCTCGCGCCGCCGTCCAGCCATTCCCCGACCTTGCGTGCCAGGTCGGCGAAGGCCTGCGCCTGCGGCCCTTCGCCGGCAGCGGGGGGCTGGCCGGCATCGCTGTCGAGCCGGATCGACATGTCGAGCGGGATGCGACCCAGGAAAGTCTGGTTCATCGTCTTGGCCGCCGCTTCCGCGCCACCGGCGCCGAAGGGATCGCTGACTTCGCCGCAATGCGGGCAGGCGTAGCCGGCCATGTTCTCGACGACGCCGACGATCGGCACGCCGCCCTTCTCGAACAGTTCCATCGCGCGGGTGGCGTCCATTAGCGCGAGGTCCTGCGGCGTGGAGACGATCACCGCGCCGGCCGGCTTGAACTTCTGCAGCATCGTGAGTTGCACGTCGCCGGTACCGGGCGGCAGATCGACGATCAGGATTTCCGCCCCGTCCCAGTGCCCCTCGAGCAATTGCGTCAGGGCGCCCGCCGCCATCGGCCCGCGCCATGCAATGGCCTGCCCGGGATCGGAAAGGTGCGCCATCGACAGCACCGGTACGCCCCAGCGGCTGGCGATCGGCACCAGCTTGCTGTCATGCGCGACCGGGCGCTGGCCCTCGGTGCCGAGCAGGCGCGCCTGCGACGGCCCGTAGATATCCGCATCGACGAGGCCGACCTTGCGCCCCTGCCGGGCGAGCGCGACCGCCAGATTGGTGGCCAGCGTCGACTTGCCGACGCCGCCCTTGCCCGATCCGACCGCGATGATCCGGCGCTCGACCTTGTCGGCCATCATTGCCACGCGCACTTCGGCAACGCCCTCGGCGCCCGACAGGGCCTGCTTCGCTGCCGCTTCGAGCGCGCTGCGCGCCGACGAATCGAGACCGGTCGCATCGAGCACCAGCGTCGCCCGGCCGTCCGCCACCCGCAGCGACTGCAACCGCGTCGCCGCCTCCTGCGGCAGCAGCGCTTTCAGTCCCTCGGCTTGATCGTTCGACATGTCTACTCCGGCCCTAGTTCAGGGGCTCAGGTGGCAAAGGGAACGAAAAAGGGCAAGAGAGGCACTGTTTTTGTGGGGATAGGCTTCCTATAGATGGTCCCATGAAAGCAATCGGTGGTGCAATCGCACGAGCAGGCCTTGCCATGTCCGGACGCCGCAGTCCCTGGGGCGGAAGCGACAAGGGCGGCGAAGGGCCTTCGGACGAGTCCGGCAAGGACGGCGAAGACAACGACGGGGACGGTGGGCCCGAGGGCGATGGCGATCGCTCGGGGGACAAGCGCGGTCCGCGCAACCCATGGCTGCCCAGCGGCTCCACGCCGCCGCGCCGGTCCGCCAGCATCGAGGACATTTTCCGCACGCGCGATCCGCGCCGCCCCGGTGGCGGCTCTGGCGGCCCCGGCGGCGGCGGCGGCAACTTCCCGCGCCTGCCCCAGCGCCCCGACGGCAAGTCGTGGCTGCCGCTCGGCATCGGCGCGGCGGTCGTCGCGCTGCTTGCGCTGTCCAGCGTTCACATGATCGGCCCGAAGGAACAGGCGGTCGTGACCCTGTTCGGCAAGTATGCGCGCACGATCGATTCGGGCGTGAACTTCACCCTGCCCTGGCCGATCGAGCAGGTCGACGTGGAGGACGTACGCACCTTCACCGTGGACTCGATCCCCGAGGGCGAGACCGAGAAGCTGATGCTGACGAGCGACAAGAACCTCGTCGACCTCAGCTACCTGGTGCGCTGGAACATCAAGAACCTGGTGAACTACAAGTTCCGCCTCACCGATCCGAAGGAAACCGTGCGCGAAGTGGCCGAGGCGGCGATGCGCGCTTCGATCGCGCAGATATCGCTGAACGACGCGCTTTCGGGTGCGGGCCGCGCCCAGGTGGAGCAAGACGTTCGCGAGCGCATGCAGCGCATCCTCGACTACTACAAGGCAGGCGTTGCGGTGCAGGGCGTGGAAATCAAGAAGGCCGATCCGCCCAGCAAGGTGGTCACCGCCTTCCAGCAGGTCACCGTCGCCCAGCAGGAAGCCGAGCGCGACCGGTCCGAAGCGCGCGCATGGGCACAGCAGCTGCTGGCCCGCGCGCAAGGTGACGCGGAAGCCTTCGACAAGGTCTATCAACAGTACAAGCTGGCCCCCGAGGTCACCAAGCGGCGCATGTATTACGAAACCATGGAGCGCGTGCTGCGCGACAACGACACGGTCGTGGCAGAAGCCAAGGGTGTGACCCCCTACCTGCCGCTGTCCGAAGTGAAACGCCGCGCTGCGGACGCTGCCCCGGATGCAACCGCGAAGGGAGGCCAGTGATGTCCAACGTCTGGCAGGACTACAAGGCGTTCTGGATCGGCGCCGGGGTCATCCTCGTCGCCATCCTGATGAGCATGATCGTCGTTCCCGAAAGCGAACAGGCCGTCGTCATCCGCACCGGCAAGCCGATTGCGGTCTATAACGGCTACGATCCCAAGGCCGCCTTCGGACAGACCGACGCGGGTGTGCATTTCCGCATCCCGCTGGTCGACAAGGTCCAGCGCATCGACAAGCGCCTGCTCTCGGTCGACATGGAGCAGCAGCAGGTGCTCTCGACCGACCAGGACCGCCTGATCGTCGATGCCTATGCGCGCTATCGCATCATCGACCCGATCAAGATGGTCGAGACCGCTGGCACGACCGAGCGCGTGACCGAGCAGCTTGAACCGATCCTCTCCTCGGTGCTGCGCCAGGAACTGGGCAAGCGCACGTTCCAGTCGCTGCTCACCGCAGAGCGCGGCAAGGCGATGGAGAACATCCGCGACGGCCTCGACCGTGAGGCGCGCGAATATGGCGCCCAGGTCGTCGACGTGCGCATCAAGCGCGCCGACCTGCCCGAAGGGGCGCTTGCCAGCGCCTTCACCCGCATGGAAGCGGCCCGGCAGGAAGAAGCCAAGACGATCACCGCCAAGGGACAGAAGGACGCGCAGATCATCCGCGCCGGAGCCGAAGGGCAGGCCGCGAAGATCTACGCCGACAGCTTCGGCCAGGACCCCGGCTTCTATGATTTCTACCGGGCCATGCAGAGCTACGACGTTTCGTTCGCCAAGAGCGAAGACGGCAAGACCATCCTGCTTGGGTCGGACAATGCTTACCTGAAGCATTTCAAGGAGCCGTGAGAGCGGCCTTCAAGGCCGCAAACTGGCGGAAAACAGGCGCCATTCAAGGTCGGTTAAGCTCATGGAGCGTCAATCGGCAGGGGGTCGATGGATGGTGTCGAACACCGTCGAAATGGAGGAATCAAAGGACGTGAAGCCCGTGCGATATGCTTATGGATTGACCACAGCCCTCCTGCTTGGAGGCGCCACCCTGTCGCTCGCAACCGGCTATCCGGCAGGAGCGCAGGTCGCCCAGAACGAAGCCGGCCAGATGGCCCATGTCGTCCCGCGGGGCGGCGCTCCGGCCAGTTTCGCCGACCTGACCGAACAGCTTGCGCCAGCCGTGGTCAACATCTCGACCCGACAGCGAATCCAGGTCCAGCAGAACAGCAATCCGTTCGCCGGGACGCCGTTCGAAGGGCTGTTCGGCGGCGGCGGCGGCGCCGGCCCGCAAACGCGTGAAGCCCAGTCTCTGGGCTCCGGCTTCATCATCAGCGCCGACGGCTACATCGTCACCAACAACCACGTCATCACTGCCGAAGGTCGCGGCGAGGTGGAATCGATCACGGTGACCACCCCCGACGGCGAGGAATATCCCGCCAAGCTGATCGGCAAGGACGCGGCTTCCGACCTCGCCGTCCTGAAGGTCGAGCGTTCCAAGCCCTTCCCCTTCGTGAAGTTCGGCGATTCCTCGCACGCCCGTGTGGGTGACTGGATCATCGCCATCGGCAACCCGTTCGGCCTCGGCGGTACGGTGACCTCGGGCATCATCTCGGCGGTCTACCGCAACACCGGCGGCGGCGGCGCCTACGACCGCTACCTGCAGACCGACGCGGCGATCAACCGCGGCAACTCGGGCGGCCCGATGTTCGACATGAACGGACAGGTCATCGGCATCAACAACGCGATCTTCTCGCCCACCGGCGGCAGCGTCGGCATCGGCTTCGCCATCCCGGCGGAAACCGCGGCGCCGATCGTGCAGAAGCTGATCAAGGGTGAAGCGATCGAGCGCGGCTACCTGGGCGTGCGCATCCAGCCGCTCAACGACGACCTTGCCGAGTCGCTGGGCCTCGAACGCAACAAGGGTGAGTTCATCCAGTCGGTCGAACCCGGCGGCGCGGCTGACAAGGCCGGGGTCAAGGCCGGCGACGTCGTCGTCAAGGTCGGCGGGAAGGAAGTGACCAAGGAGCAGACGCTCTCTTTCCTCGTTGCCAACACCGAGCCGGGCAGCCGCGTGCCGGTGGAAGTGATCCGCAACGGCCGCAGGATGACCCTCAACGCCACGGTCGCCAAGCGCCCGAGCGAAGACGAACTGCAGCAGAGCTTTAACTCTGAAGACGACCAGCAGAACGCCGATCCCTTCAACAACCCGCCCAAGCAGCAGGAGCAGGGCTACATCGAGAAGTCGATCGGCCTCTCGGTCACCCCGCTCACGCCGCAGATCGCGCGCCAGCTCGGTGCGTCGGACAGCGTGAAGGGCCTCGTCATCGTCGCCGTCGATCCCAGCTCGGACGCCGGCCAGAAGGGCTTCGCCCGCGGCTTCATCCTGCTCCAGGCCAACGGTCAGGACGTCAACACGCCAGCCGACCTCGAAAGCGCCATCCGCGCCGCCAAGGCAGACGGGCGTTCGGCCATCCTGCTGCGTGTACAGCCACGCGGCCAGCCTTCCGCCTTCGTGCCCGTCCGCATCCGCTGACGGGCCGCAGCGCCCCGGCCGCAAGGTCGGGGCAGCGGACATACAGAAGCACCCGCCGGAGCGATCCGGCGGGTGTTTCTGTATGCGCTCGCGGCGCGGGGTGCGGGGCCTGACATCGTCCCCGGCAACGCAATGTAAGGATCGCCCCGATCCCCGCTTGCAGTGCCTCAGTAGTTGGGAACGGGGGTCGGCGTGCGCGTTGCGCCCGGTGCCGGAGTGCGGGTTGCGCCCGGCGCGGGCGGGGTAACGATCTTGGGCGCAAGCCCCTGTCCGGGCCGAAGACCCGGATCATTGGCCGGGGCCCGGCCAGTCGCTCGGTCGAGGAAGTCGTCACTGGCGGCGGGCGGATTGCCGTAATCTGGCACCATAGCGGCGCCGGGGCCCGGTCCCGGGCCGATCGTGCCGTCCTCGTAGATCGGGGCATCGTCGCCCGAGCCGCTGCCCGGATGCACCAGGTTGCCGTTCTCGTCGACGTAGTAGTAGTCGTCCGGGTTGCCCTGGAGATACTCGTCGTCCGGCTCGAGCTGCCACTCGGGAAGTTGCAGCTTGGTGTCGAACTCCTCCACGGGACGCTTGGCGACGGCGACCTTCATGAAGTCGGCGAAAGCACGCGCCGGAGCGTGGCCGCCCGACAGCCCGGGAACCGCCTTGGCATCGTCGCGGCCCATCCACACGCCGGTAGTCACGCCGCTGGAGAAGCCGAGGAACCAGCCGTCCTTGTTCGAGCTCGTCGTGCCGGTCTTGCCCGCAACCGGCCGGCCGATCTGCGCCGCCCGGCCGGTACCGGTGGCCACGGCCGACTGCAGGA
>Ga0098035_1000103_pt1 | contig 47975 bp, 45 predicted proteins | sample 3_EtaG_FD_75046 | JGI IMG/M metagenome (GOLD analysis project Ga0098035, IMG submission 75046) | Marine viral communities from the Subarctic Pacific Ocean - 3_ETSP_OMZ_AT15126 metaG | ecosystem: Environmental > Aquatic > Marine > Oceanic | place: Pacific Ocean | collected 2015-01-07
GCGTATGTTTGCGGTGATGGGCATGCATCCCGTGGGGTATTACGACCTGGCTGCTGCCGGTGTACCGGTGCACTCCACGGCGTTTCGCCCGGTGGATGATGACGCCTTGAAGCGCAATCCCTTCCGCGTATTTACTTCTTTGTTACGTCTTGAACTCATCGAGAACCCTCAGCTGCGTGAGCAGGCCCGGGAAATTCTCTCTCGCCGTGAGATCGTCACGCCCGAGGCCCAGGCGCTAATCGCCCGCTGTGAAGAGCAAGGTGGCTTAAACGCAGCCGATGCCAAGGCGTTTGTTCAGGCCGCGCTGGATACGTTCCGCTGGCACCACGATGCGACGGTGGATCGCGCCACCTATGACCGTTTACACCAGGAGCATCGGCTCATTGCCGACGTGGTGAGCTTTAGAGGCCCGCATATCAACCATTTAACCCCGCGCACTTTGGATATTGATGCAGTACAGCAGCAGATGCCGAGTGTTGGCATCGACCCTAAGGCGGTGATTGAAGGCCCGCCCCGTCGCCGCTGCCCAATTCTACTGCGCCAAACCAGCTTCAAAGCGCTGGAAGAGACCATTACCTTTGCCGACAGCGTGGTGGGGCTCCATACCGCCCGCTTTGGTGAGATCGAGCAGCGTGGCGTTGCGCTCACCCAGAAAGGACGCGCGCTATACGACCGCCTGCTGGCCAAGTCGCAGCAGTTGCCTCCCGCTAAAGATAACAGCGCTCATCAGGCGCAGCTGGCCGAGGTGTTCCAAGCATTCCCAGACGACCACGCCACGCTGCGTCGTGAAGGGCTCGCGTTCTTCCACTACCAAGCGGTGCCAGATACCAACGTATCGCTTCCCGCGCAGATTAACGCGGATACCCTTGAAGCACTCATCGAGCAAGGCGCGCTGACTTGCCAGCCAATGATTTATGAGGACTTTCTGCCGGTTAGCGCGGCGGGCATCTTCCAGTCGAACCTGGGCGGCGAGCAGCGCGACGAATACGCAAGCCAAGCCAACCAAGCCCAATTCGAACGTGACCTGGGGGCCTCCGTGATTGATGAGATTGCGCTGTATGCAAGCCGCCAGCAGGCATCACTGGATAAGGCGTTGTCGGTATTGGGGGCTACGCACTAATCGTAGTGCGAATGAGGCGCGCCGTTTCCTGCAACAGCGGCAAATACTCTTTGAGCAAGGTGTCCATATCGACGCGAGCGGCATTAGTGCTGATATTAATAGCGCCAAGCAGTTTACCGTTTGCGTCGAAGGCAGGTACGGCCAACGAGCGAAGCCCAGAGTCTAGCTCTTGGTCGGAGATGGCATAGCCTTGCTGGCGCACTTGGTTAATGCATGTTTTTAGGCTAGATACATCCGTAATGGTTTTGTCGGTGTATCGCTGTAGTGAGATACGTCCTAAATAATCGTCTAGCGAGGTTTCGGGCAACTGAGCCAATAAGACGCGTCCCATCGACGTATGTGCGGCTGGTAAGCGTGTTCCCACGGAGAGCGTGATTGCCATTAAGCGGTGGTGCGCTGCTGAACGAGCAACGTAAATTACGTCATCACCATCCAGTACTCCCAACGAGGAGGATTCACCGCATTTGAGCGTAATTTCTTCTAAATACTGTTGGATAGCACTACGGTAATTATTGGACGATAAATACGAATAACCTAGCTGGAGTACGCGTGGTGCTAATTCAAAGTAGCGCTGCTGTTTACGAACATAGCCAAGGGCGTGCAGTGTCAGTAGAAAACGCCGAGCCTTGGCACGGTTCATGCTAGTGCGGGCTGCCACTTCACTCAGTGTCATACGTGGGTGGCTATCATCAAAAGCCATGATGACTTCTAAACCACTTGCCAGGGCAGTCACAAAGTCGCGGTCGTCGGGCTTGAGCGCCTCTTCCTGGGGGAAGTCGTCCATTCTTGTCTACTCATCGTATTATTACATGGTCAGCCGTTAAGGTAGCATAGTGTTCGAATAGCGAACAGTTGTGCTTTCTGGCTAATAGGCGGATGAACAGCTTCCCCATTATGGTAAATTCATACTGTTCGATTCATTCACAAAGAGACGGAATAATGAGCCAGCGTAAAGTCACCGTGTTGCATGGGCCTAATTTGAATCTCTTGGGAACTCGTCAGCCTGAGATTTATGGCTATGAGACCTTAGAGGATGTGAATAATACGTTGCGTGAAATAGCCGTCCTATCCGGTTGGGAGATCAACTGTTTTCAAAGCAATCATGAAGGCGCATTAATTGATGCAATTCACTCGGCACGAGTAGACGGGACCAGTGCCATCATCATTAATCCTGCTGCCTACACGCACACATCGGTCGCTATCCTTGATGCGCTGAATGCTTTTGAAGGAAAAGTGATTGAAGTTCATATCTCAAACGTACACAAGCGGGAAAGCTTTCGCCACCACTCCTATGTGTCACTGCGTGCCGATGGTGTGATTGCAGGCCTTGGGACTTATGGCTATCAGGCAGCTTTAAACTCACTCATAAGCGAATCCGCTACATAGTTTATATATTAAGAATACCGCTGAGTGTCATGAGCCAAATAAGTAGGCTAAGCGTAAAAAAGGAAGCGATCGTCGCCACTAGCATGGCGGTGGCACTCACGTCTCCTAAGTGATAGCGCTGTCCAAATAGGGGATAGATGCTAATCATTGGTGACGCGGCAAACAGTAGTGCACCCGCCATGTATATTGGCTCAATATTAGGCATCAGTAGAAACGCGACCAAAATAGCCAAGGGGTGAATGAGCAGCTTACCAACCACAATTTGTCCTACATCTCTCATCATCCCTTGAGCGCGCAGACCAAATAACGATCCACCGATGACAAATAGCGCGGCAGGTCCTGCTGCTTCCGCCAGCATATGAATCGCTTTATCAATAGGGGGAGGAATGACGATCTCGGTAGATGCGATGACGATCCCCACGGTTAACCCAATCAGTATGGGGTTTTTGGCCAGGCTTCGTGCCGTTTGGCGCAGGGTCTGCCACACGTTTGAGCCATGCTGGTTACCCATCTCAGCAAGAATAAGCGCGGTGGGAATCACAAGCAGGTTTTCAACGAGCATATTGAGAGCTAATAGCACCGCAGCCGGTGAGCCAATGACCATCGCGGCGACCGGGTAGCCAACAAATCCACTATTCGATGCGGCCATTCCGAGCGCTTGCATGGCGCTGGCATTAAGGGGTTGGCGCTGCAGTTTTAAGCAAAGTACTAAGCCTGCGCCTAACACGGCTATCGAGCCCAAACCGTACGCCAGCAAATAACTGGGCTGAAAAATCTTGCCTAGTGGCTGTTGGGTTAATGCGCGAATCACCAGGGCTGGCAGGGCACAGTACAGCACAAAAATACCCACGCCTTGCAGCTGTTCGCGCTGGATAACCCCGCTCCACCGAGCTATGTAGCCAATACCAATCAGCAGAAAAATAGGGGTGGTAATGGCTAGGATGGCGAGCATGGAAGTCTCTCCAGCGCATTAGGAGGTTGAAAGGCTCAAGTTCGAATGGCGAATAATTGTACGCTATTGCGAGAGTCTATCATGGCACACGTTGTGCTCTTGGTGAGACAAGTTGCTCGATATAGTGCGTGCGCAGGGGGATCACATGAGGCGTAATCTGTTCAGCGCTGAGGTGGCCATGGGTGAAAAATCGAAATGCGTCCACGCCCTGAAAGACGAACAGGTCAACGCCGGAGAGCGTTTTCGCTTTTGCTCGATGAGCCGCCATTAACAGCTCGGTATGGGCCGGAATATAAACCGCATCAAACACCCAGTGCTGAGCGCCAAGACCGGTGGTATCGATAGGGCAACCAGGATGGTTGATGTGTCCAATGGGGGTGCAGTTCACGACTCCTTGCCACGTTGCCAGTTCGCGCTGCGCTTGCTTGGCTGAAACGCACTCCGCTGCGATGCCCATGGCGTTAAGGTCTCGACACAGGGTGTCGGCACGCTGCTCGTCGCGCTCCAGAATATGGATACAGTGGGCAGACAGCTCACCGAGCGCACATGCCACGGCGCGTCCTACGCCACCGGCACCGATCAGTAAGACATCGCCCGCTTGCTGGCTGCCAAACGAGTGGCGGTAGGCGCTAATAAAACCCGTGTAGTCGGTGTTTTCGGCTCGCAACCCCTGCTCATCGAACAGTAACGTATTGGCGGTACCGACTCGTTGTACGCCTTCTCCGCAGATGTCCGCTAATTTTGCGGCTTTCTCTTTAAAGGGAAAGGTGACGTTGGTGCCCCGGTATCCCTCTGCGCGTAGCGTTTGAATCGCGCTGGGGAAGTCAAAATCCACGATACCTAGGCTGTCCACTAAGTCGTAGCGAACAGCCACGCCCAATGATGCGCCCAGGCGTTCGTGCAGGTCGGGAGATTGTGATTTGGCGATACCTTCGCCGACGAGTCCTAATTTGATCATGCTGGGCGCTCTCCCGTGTCGCGACGAGTGTTGTCCGTGTCACCATTAATATCTGAGGCTAAGAGGTCAGCTTCTAGGCGCTGCTGTGCCGTGACGCGCACGAAGGCATTTGGCGCGCCTAACCCTTGATAGCCCTCTCGCTGCACCAATTCGATGAAGAAGGCTTTATGGTTCGGTTGCGTATAGAGCTGATGGAAGTCGCCGTGACTGTCTTGGTCAAAGAGAATGTGGTGCTCCTGCATCCAGGCGTGCGTTTGTGCAGGGAGGTCAAAACGCGCCGCCAAGTCACGATAGTAGTTGCTGGGTATCGGTAGCACTGGGGACTTCGCCTGATGTAAGGCCGTACTAGTATCGCGCATGGAGGTGGTGCTTAAGGCAATGTGATGAACGCCTGAACCACCGTACTGACGGACAAAGCGGTTGCTGGCCGTATCCGGTGAGGCGCTGGCATTGAGCGCCAAGCGAAAACGACCATTGCCGTTTTGGAGGACTTGGCTTTGAATCAAGCCCCGTGGGTCGGTGACATCGAAAGAGGGGGTCACCTCCAACTGGAAGATGGCGCGGTACTGCAGCATCAGTGAAAGATAGTCATGGTAGGAGAGCGCGACGCTGATATGGTCGATATCCACCAGTGACCCTTGGGGAACCGGCTGGCGCTCCACTGGAAATTCGCGATCCCACGTGCGGCTCAGCTGCGAATCGTCGATGATATAAGAGAGGCTGCCGTCGACATTGCGCAGCGCGCTCATTCGGTGGCTTGCCCCTACCTCTTCAGGCTCCACAATCTCGTAACCCAGCTTGTCTGCTCGTTTAAACGCCTCATACGCGTTGCCTACACGTAGGCCAATCGCTGTGACGGCCGTGGCGTCACGCCCTGGTACACGGCCCGTAAAGCTTGATTCAGTATTCAGTACTAAGTTGACGTCGCCTGCGGCCCAGCGCTCGGCGTTCAGCGTGTGATGCCGACCTAAGCAAGCCATTCCCAGTGCGCTGAGCAGCTCGCGCAGCGGTGCCAAATCATTGGGTTCAACCGCTATTTCGAGAAAGGCCACGGACTCAATCGGCTGTGGAGCGGGAATGCCGCTATCGGCTTGCATGCTGCGCAGCAAATGGTAAGAGCGCAAGCCATCGCGGGCGGTTTGGTCGCTGTGGCCCATGCGGAACACATCGTTAAAGATCTCATGGGAGAGCGGGCCGTCGTAACGAGTCTCTTCCAGCATGGCCATGAATTTATCCATCTGAAGCTCGCCTTGGCCGGGGAAACAGCGGTAGTGGCGGCTCCATGAGAGATGATCCATAGACAGGCGCGGCGCATCGGCGGTCTGTACCAAAAAGATGCGATCGCCGGGAATACGGCCAATGGTGCCTAGCTCTGTTTGGCGCGAGAAAATATGGAAAGTATCCAGCACCAAGCCAACATGAGGGTGGGCGGCACGGCGGACCACTTCCCAGCTGTCTCGGTAATCGTGAATATGTCGCCCCCAGGCCAGCGCTTCATAGGCCACGCGTAACTGGCGTTTAGCAGCGCGCTCGCCAAGCTCGAAAAAATCATCGGCAGCGCGGCTAATCCCGGGGAGTGCATCTGGGTGGACGGTGCTGCATGCCATCAGCAAATCGGTGCCGAGCTCTTCCATCAGGTCGAACTTATGCTCGGCGCGATCAAAGGCCCGTTGCCGCGCGCGGCCCTGTAGCCCTTCAAAGTCACGAAAAGGCTGTAGGGTGACCAGCTTCAAACCGCGGGCGCGAATGAGCTCGCCTGCTTCCCGTGGCGTGCCTGCGAACGCGGTTAAATCGTTTTCAAATAGCTCGAGCCCTTCAAAGCCTGCCTGCGCAATCGCGTCTACTTTCTCTTCCAGTGATCCGCTGAGGCAAACGGTAGCAATTGATGAGTACATAGCATCATGCTCCTTGTAATGGTGGAGATCAGTAGCCAGCCAAACGCGGCAGGAACGTCACTAAGGACGGTACAAAGGTAATGAGCAGCAGCACTAAGAACTGGACCGCGAGCATGGGCATAATGCGACGGATAATGGGGCCCATGCCCACGCCTGAGACGGAGTCCGCAACAAAGAGGCAGAGACCCATGGGAGGGGTAATCAGGCCCATCATTAAGTTAAAAATAACCACAATGCCGAAGTGCAAGGGGTCAATGCCCAGCGCCATGGCAATGGGGTGAAGGATGGGGACAAGCACCAAAATAGCGGCAATGCCTTCTAAAAATAGCCCGACCACCAGCAGCAAAAGAATGACGGCAATGAGGAAGGTCCATTGGGTATCAATGCTCATTAAGGCCCATTCTGTCAGCATGTTGGGCACACGCTCGAACGTTAACACCCAGTTGGCGGCGGCCACGGCACCCATGATGACCATGATCACCGCACTATCGCGCATGGCGCGGGCAAAGATACCGGGCAGGTTGACCAGTTTGATATTGCGGTAGAGCACCACGCCGAGAATCAGCGCATACACGACGGCAAACGCTGCCGCCTCCGTAGGAGTGACAATGCCCGCAAGAATGGCGCCCACCACAAACACCGGCATGAGCGCAGGCAGTAGGCCATGCAGTAACGCGTGACGCCGTGACTGCTGTTTTACCTTCGCCGTACTAAGGTCGCCTGCAAAGAAGTAGACGTAAATTGAGAGCCCAAGGGCAAGTAAGAAACCAGGCACGATACCGGCTAAGAAGAGCCCCGGCACCGAGACGCCCGATACGGTAAGCGCGTAAATAATGACCGGAATGCTAGGGGGAATAATAGGGCCAATCACGGATGAAGCCGCAGTGAGGGCGGCAGCAAAGTCGCGTGGATAACCCTCCTTTTCCATCGAAGGAATGAACACTCGGCCAAGCGCCGACGTATCCGCAATCGCTGAGCCCGAAAGCCCGGCAAAAATCACAGATGCCCATATATTGACGTGTGCAAGTCCGGCCTTGAGTCGGCCAACAATAGCGCTGGCTAGGTTAATAATGCGGTGGGTGATACCGGCTTCGTTCATCAGCTCGCCGGCTAAAATAAATAGCGGAATAGCCAGCAGCGGAAAAGACTCCATGCCACCAAAAAACTGCTGCGACACGATGCGAATGTGGTACGGCAAATCACCGGCGCTCATGAGTACCGTGAGAGAGCCTAAAATCGCAAAGGCAAACGGCACACCCAGAAAAACAAGCGCTACAAGTAGTATAAAAATCATGAGGATGCCTCCTCGCCGGCTGGCTGGCTCAGTCGTAGGGCGCCCATAACGAGCGCTGAGAGGCTAAGTAACCCACCGCCTAATAACATAGAGGCTTGGAACAGCCACATTGGCATGCCGGTACTTGATGAGGTGCGCCCGCCCCGTGCTGAGATAAACTCAACCGCTGACACCATTAAGCCGATGCCGACAGCGAGCACCACTAAGTCAACAGCGACCGCTTGCCAACGCATCCAGTGCGCAGGCAGTAAACGGCGGATAAGGTCGAATCCGATATGCTTATCTTGTAAATAGGCCCAGGCCATACCGAACATCAGGCCATAAATCATTAAGTAAATAGCGGTGTCTTCTCCCCAGCTAATGGAGCCGCCATAGGTGTAGCGCGCAAACGCATTGCCCGCGACCAGCAGGAAAATCAGCATCATGGCAAGCCCTGCCAAACTGCCATTAAAAAATATGAGGCCACGGTGTATCCGGCTGAGAAGAGCAGACATAAAGGCACCTTCAATCAATAGTCAGGCACGCAAGGGGGCGAGTAGGCCACTATGGGTCTACTCGCAAGCACTCGCTTTGAATGGCATGTTAGAAGCGTGAGGAAGCGTCATTCACTGCGGAAGAGAGGCGATCGATCCACTCGGCATCATCGCCAAGCTCATTGCGCAGATAGGCCTGTACGGGCGGTTGTGCTGCTTCCCGGAAAGCCTCCATTTGTTCAGCGGTTGGCTGAGTGATCTCCATGCCTTCTGCTTGCAGCTTGGTAATCCCTTCAGCGGAGTTGAACTGCTGAATGGCACGGCCGGTGGTGCCTGCTACCACGGCAGCACGGTTCACTGCGGCTTGCTCTTCTTCAGAAAGCGACTGGAATATCTCATCGTTGATGAGGATGTGATCGACACCATACACGTGGCGATCAAGCGTGAGGTAATCCTGGAACTCGTAGAAGTTGTTGCCGTAGATGACGGAAATAGGGTTTTCCTGGCCATCAACAACGCCCGTCGCCAGTGCCGTGGGCACTTCACCCCAGGCGATACCCTGTGGCTCACCACCCAGCGCGGTGACCATTTCTAGGTAAAGCGGGATGGTTTGCACTCGGAATTTCAAACCCTGCATGTCTTCAGGGGTATGAATGGGGCGGACAGAGTTGGTGAAATGACGAAAGCCAGTTTCCCCATACGCCAGAGTACGCAAGCCGGTTTGTTCGAGGCAATGTTCAGCGAGTGCCGTACCAAACTCACCGTCCATAACTTCCCAAGCGACGGGCGCAGATGGGAAGGTGTACGGAATATCTGTCACCGCAACGGCTGGGCAGAAGTTAGCGTAGGCGCCGGAGACCATCGCAATACTAATGGTGCCATCCTGTGCACCTTCAATCAGTTCAGTTTCACCGCCTAAAGAACCCGCCGGATAGAGCTCAACCGTCAGGTCGGTTTCGGCTTCTACTAGGTTTTTGAAGACTTGACCGGCCGCGCCCTTTTTAGAAGTTGTCCAGTCGTCAGGGTCCACATGGGCAAAGCGTAAGGTTTGTGCTGAGGCATGGGCCGCAGAGAAGAGTGCAGCCATGGTGACGGCCACTGTTAGCGTGCGTTTCATAGATGTTTTTTGTAGTGAAAACATGGGGCGTAGAGACATTATTGTTGTCCTCTTGTCGAGCCATTGTCATGGAGCTTGAAAAGCCATGAAGGTAGCGCGCATGGCCATTTCACTGTGTTCAAATCAACAATGTACGAAATGGTACGTTCAGTCAAGGTATGGCATACTAGGCCAAAGACGATCACGATAATAAAGGTCTACCAATGACAGCTAAATCCAAAGCTTCTTCGCCCGCTTCCACACGACGCGGGCGTAAAAACGATCCTGAGTCTGTCCAGGCCGATATTCTTGCTGTTGCTACTCGAGAATTCTCAGAAAAAGGCTTATCAGGGGCGCGAATTGATGAGATCGCTGAAAAGACTCGTGCCTCTAAACGAATGATTTACTATTACTTTAAAGATAAAGAAACGCTCTACCTGCATACTTTAGAGGCTGCTTATAAAAAGGTGCGCTTGCAAGAGGCTGAGCTGCAGCTAAATCACTTGGCTCCGCTAGAGGCACTCGGCCGGTTAGTGAGATTTACGTTTTGTCACCACGCCAAAAATCCTGATTTTATTCGCCTGGTAATGATCGAAAATATTCATCATGGCCGTTACCTAGCGCAGTCAAAGTTGATCCAATCACTCAATGCCGGTGTGATTGATGCCCTCACCAATGTATACAACCGTGGTGTTGAGGAAGGTTGTTTTCGCGAAGGGTTAGATCCACGTGAGCTTCACTGGCTCATTAGCGCGCTTTCATTTTTTAATGTCTCAAACCAACACACCTTTTCGCGTATTTTTGACTGGAAACAGGCGGCTCCAGAAACTCAGCGTAAATTGGAAGATCATGTCACGGATATGGTCATGCGTTACGTCCTACTTGGCGATTCAGCTACCGAAGTGCCCCGATAACGCTTTATATTGCCTCTCTTAATTTTTGGTTGCCTAAAATGCAGAGGCCTATTTAGCCTATAGTTCGAAGAGCGAACATAAGTAAAAATTAGATGGTGAGCTCAGAACTATTGTAGCTTGGCACTTTCTTGCCAAGCCTTTGCTAACGGAGGCCTCTTCGCCATGCCCGCTACCTTTATAAAAACCCCTTTTATGAGCCAACACGCGTTAGATGCATGCGATGAAAACGCCATGCTCAACGCCATGCTGGCCTTTGAGCTCGCCCTGGCCGAGGTACAGGAAGCCAGTGGGGCACTTCCCAGCGGTGCAAGCCAAAACATGCGTCGCCAGTTGGAAAACGCCACTTTTAACGTGGCCGACATTGCTGCAGGCATTGCCAGCGGAGGCAATGTGGCGATTCCTTTCGTCAAACAGGGCCGTGCGCTACTGGCTGATGGTCTCAAACGCTACTGGCACCAGGGAGCGACGAGTCAGGATGTGGTCGACTCAGCGTTAATGCTGCTGTTGAAACCGCGCTTAGCGTCGCTGGATCGTTGGTTGCAACGATGCCGCTCTGCGGCGTTGGTGTTGATGGAGTCCCATGCCCAGACACCCATGGTAGGGCGCACATTAATGCAGCAAGCACTGCCGATCACCTTTGGGGTCAAAGTATCTCATTGGGCCATCGGTTTGGAGCAGAGCCGTCGTCGCTTACGGGCACTGGAACTGCCCGTGCAATTTGGCGGAGCGGTGGGCGTACACTCGGGCTGGGATAACCTGGGGCTAGAGTGGATGGACGCATTGGCTGAGCGGCTGGGTTTGTCTGCGCCTGTGCTTCCCTGGCATACCGACCGCTACCCAATCCATGCTCTCGGCACGGCGTTAGATGCAGTTGCGGGGGCAGCTGAGAAAATCGCGCTTGATGTATCACTACTGACGCAAACTGAAGTGGGGGAGGTGGCGGAGCCCTCGGCACCGGGAATGGGAGAGTCTTCCTCCATGCCCCACAAACGTAACCCGGTACGCAGCGCCATGATTCGGAGCGCAGCACGGCAAGTACATGGCCATACCAGTGTATTGATAAACGCTGCCGCGCAGCCCCTTGAGCGTGGGTTGGGCGAATGGCACGCGGAGTGGGCACCCTTAATGGAAAGCGTTCTATTGGTAGAGGGCGCTCTGGAGCAGATTGCAGTACTGCTTGAAGGGCTTGAAGTCTACCCTGCGAATATGTGGCGCAATCTGGCGGCCACAGGTGGCGGCATTATGGCCGAACCGGTAGCCCGATTACTGGCTCCCACCTTAGGCACGGATAAAGCCAAAGCGGTGAGTGCGGAAGCCGCAGAAACTGCTCGCCTGGAAGCTCGCGCTTACTCAGAGGTGCTTATCAACCATCCTAACGTACAAGGTGTTGTCGAGCTTGGTGCGCTACGTGATGCCTGTAACCCCGCTTTATACCTTGGTAGCAGCGAAAAGCAGGTGCAACGTGCCCGTGCATGGCTTATTTATGAGTAAGTGATTGTTATTAAATATATTTTTTGATTGTAATAACCGCCAAGGTTGGGCTTGCGTGGGGTGTCGCTGCTCCGTCGCCATTTGACCCGATCAGGTTTCAGCAGTAACTTGTTCGTATTGAGAATCTATGTTCGTTTGACGAACAAATCCTGATAAGTATAGCAACGACCAGTAAAGAGGCACCCATCATGGCCGAGTTTCTCAGCTTGCATGACGCGGTAGCGCGCTACGTTCAAGACGGCGCTACCGTGGCCATGGAAGGCTTTACCCACTTGATTCCTTTTGCGGCGGGTCATGAAGTGATCCGTCAGAAAAAGCGTGACCTCACGCTCATCCGCATGACCCCCGATATTATTTACGATCAGTTGATTGGCGCGGGCTGTGCCAAAAAAGTGATCTTCTCTTGGGGCGGTAATCCTGGCGTGGGTTCATTGCACCGCCTGCGCGACGCGGTCGAAAAAAGCTGGCCACATAAAGTAGAGATTCTCGAACACAGCCACGCGGCCATGGCCTGCGCCTTTGAGGCAGGGGCAGCGGGCCTACCGTTGGCGGTGTTCCGTGGCTATGTGGGCAGTGAGCTACCCAGCGTTAATGACCAAATCAAGTTTATCGAGTGCCCGTTTACCGGTGAACGTCTTGCCGCGATACCGTCGGTTCGCCCTGATGTATCGATCATTCACGCTCAGCGTGCCGACCGCCAAGGCAATGTGTTGGTAGAAGGGATTGTTGGTGTTCAAAAAGAGGCAGTGTTGGCGGCCAAGCACAGCATCGTCACAGTGGAAGAGATTGTCGATGATCTGGGCGCGACCCCTAATGCCTGCGTGATTCCCAGCTGGGCGGTCAGTGCCATTGCGGTGGCAGAGAAAGGTGCGCTGCCTTCTTATACTCACGGCTACTACGGCCGCAGCAACCTCTTCTATAAGGAGTGGGATGCCATCGCTCGCGACCGCGATACCTTTACCCAGTGGCTGGATGACAACGTCTTTAATGCAGGAGGCCAAGCCTGATGAGTCTGGAATATACCTCTTCTGAAATGATGTCGGTCACCGCAGCGCGAGCGCTGGAAAACGGCATGACCTGTTTTGTAGGGATCGGTTTGCCCTCAGAAGCTGCCAACTTGGCTCGACTCACTCATGCACCCGACGTGGTGCTGATTTACGAATCCGGCACCTTGCAAACCAAGCCCGATATTCTGCCGCTCTCTATTGGCGATGGCGAACTGTGCGAATCGGCGCTCACCACCGTGGCAGTGCCGGAAATGTTCTGCTACTGGCTGCAGGGCGGCAAGGTGAGCGTGGGTTTCTTGGGCACCGCGCAGATTGACCGCTTTGCTAACCTTAATACCACGCTGATCGGCGATTACAAAGCCCCAAAAGTGCGCCTGCCAGGCGGCGGTGGCGCGCCGGAAATTGCCACTAATGCAGGTGAAGTCTTTATCACTCTAAAGCACTCGAAGCGTGCCTTTGTGAAAGATGTCGACTTCGTCACTACGCTCGGCTTTGGTCGCGACGGCAAAGGCCGCGACAATGTGCCCAATATTGGCAAAGGCCCCACTCGCGTCATCACCGACCTCTGCGTGATGAAACCCGACCCGGATACTAAAGAGCTGGTTGTGGTGTCGCTGCATCCCGGTGTGAGCCGCGAAGAGGTGATTGAAGCGACCGGTTGGGAGGTACGCTTTGCCGAGCAGCTTGAGAGTACCCCAGAGCCTAGCGAAAAAGAGCTGACTATCCTGCGCGAATTAAAAGCGCGTACCGAGCGTGCCCACGCTGGCGAATAAGGAGACTGTTATGAGCGATGTTGTGATGAAAGACGTCTATCTCTGTCATCCCCGCCGCACTGCCGTTGGGCGCTTTGGTGGCACGCTGGCCAGCGTGCGCCCCGATGACTTTGCCGCGACCATCTTTAAAGCCGTCTTGGCCGAAGCGCCAAACCTTGATCCGGCCGCCATTGAAGAAGTCTTTATGGGTTGTGCCAACCAAGCTGGGGAAGATAACCGCAATGTGGCGCGCATGTCGTCGCTGCTGGCGGGCATTCCCACCTCAGTACCTGGCACGACCATGAATCGCCTGTGCGGCTCGGGCATGGACGCGGTAGGCACTGCTTTTCGCGCTATCAAAGCGGGTGAGATGGAGCTGGCCCTGGCAGGCGGTGTGGAATCCATGTCCCGTGCGCCCTATGTCATGGGCAAAGCAGACAGCGCCTTCGCCCGGGGGCAGAAAATCGAAGACACCACTATCGGCTGGCGTTTTATAAACCCCGTGATGAAGAAAGCGTACGGAGTGGATTCAATGCCGGAAACGGCGGAGAACGTGGCCGAACAGTTCAATATTTCCCGGGAAGACCAGGACGCTTTTGCCCTGCGCTCACAGCAGAAAGCGGCGGCTGCCCAAAAGGCCGGGCGTTTTGTTCAAGAAATCACTGCTATTGAGATCCCCCGACGCAAGCAGGACCCACTGATCTTTGATCAGGACGAGCATCTGCGCGAAACCACGCTTGAGAAGCTGGCGGCACTGCCTACGCCTTTTCGTGAAGGCGGTAGCGTGACGGCGGGCAACGCTTCTGGTGTCAACGACGGCGCAGCCGCCATGCTGGTGGCCAGTGAAGCAGCGGTCAAACAGCACGGCCTTAAGCCGATGGCGAAAATTATCGGCATGGCCACGGCTGGTGTTGAGCCGCGCATCATGGGTTACGGGCCGGTACCCGCGGTACAAAAACTACTCAAGCGCACCGGTATCGCCATGGACGATATCGATGTGTTTGAGTTTAACGAGGCATTTGCCGCCCAAGCGTTAGCTTGTATGCGCGACCTTGGCTTGGCTGACGACGACCCGCGCGTTAACCCAAACGGTGGTGCGATTGCCCTTGGACATCCGCTGGGCATGTCCGGTGCCCGCCTATTGCTGACCGCTGCCCATGAGCTGCAAAACAGCGGCAAGCGCTATGCCCTGTGCACCATGTGCGTAGGTGTCGGCCAGGGTATCGCCACGCTAATCGAACGCGTTTAACGGAGGTAGTATGGCCTTTCATACCATCAATGGCCGCAGCGTCGCCTACCGATTGCTCGGCTCAGAAGTGAATCCCCTTATCGTGCTGGCGCACCCGCTGGGCATGAGCCAAGCGGTATGGGACGACGTGATCCCCGCGCTGCTGCCCCGCTATCGAGTGCTTACCTGGGATCTGCCCGGCCACGGCGCCAGCCAGGCGGTCAGCGGCACACAGATAACGCCTGCCGATCTAGCCGAAGAGGTGCTAGCGTTGGTAGCGCTGGCGGGCGTGCAACGGTTTCACTTTGCCGGTACCTCGATTGGTGGTGTGGTTGGCCAGCAGCTGATTGCCGCACATCCTGACCAGCTGCTTTCCGCGACGCTGACCAATACGGGGGCGGTAATCGGCAACCCCGATTTGTGGAACACCCGCGCTGGGCGCGTGCGTCAGGAAGGCTTGGAGGCGATGGCTGAGGAAATCGTACCGCGCTGGTTTGCCCCTGCGACGTTCGAGGCAAGCCCCGCACTGAAAGCGGGCTGGTGCGTGCAAATGGGCCGTGGCGATGATGAGTCCTACGCTCAGCTATGCGAAATGCTCGGCCGCGACACCTTTACCGGCAAGCTTTCCGGCAAGCGCGCCAACGTTCAGCTGTTTGGCGGTAGTGAAGATTTGGCCACACCGCCCACTACCCTCGAGGCCTTGGCCAAAGAGCTTGATGATGCACCACTGGAGGTATTTGACGGCGTCGGTCATGTGCCCTCAGTAGAAGCTCCGGCGCTATTCGCGCAAAAGCTGCTCGTCGTGCTGGCAAAAGATTTGGGCGATGTGGCGAACCAAGGGGTGGCCTACTCGACCGGACTGGAAAGCCGCAAGCAGGTGTTGGGAGATGAGCACGTGGCGCGTTCTACCGCCAACGCTAATACCCTTGATGCCCCCTTCCAGCAGATGATTACTCGCCTGGCCTGGGGCGAGCTGTGGAGCAACGATGACTTGACCCGCCGTGAGCGCAGCATGATCACCACGGGAATTCTCGCCGCGCTAGGGCGTGAAGAGCTAACACTGCACTTGAAAACCGCCAAGCGGGTTGGCCTGACTGAAGCCGAGTTGCGCCAAGTGCTCATGCATGTAGCGATTTATGGCGGCGTTCCGGCAGCCAATCACGCCTTTGCCCTTGCGAAAGAGCTGGGCTGGGGCGAGTAGAAAGCCGTTCGCAGTGCTTGTGCTGACAGAGTATCCTCATAACCAAAAGGTTATTGAGGAGGTGTGATGCTAAACGCACGTATTAAACTACGGCATTTACAGGCGTTTCTCGAAGTGGCACGGCAACGAAGTTTTGCACGTGCCGCAGAACGCCTGTCTATTACCCAGCCGGGGATTTCTAAAACTATTCGGGAGTTGGAAGATACCCTCGCTGTCTCACTATTCGAGCGCACGCCAAAAGGTATTTCCCTTACCCAGGCCGGACTGACACTACTTCGCCACGCAGGCCCGGCGGTGCGCACCCTTGAGGAAGGTGTGAAGGCCCTACAAGCGGTGCAGGAGGGATCGCACTGGCTGCGTATAGGAGCCTTATCCACCGCGGAAAGCCGTCTATTACCCGAAGCGCTGCGACGTTGGCAAGTTGATACCGCCACCGAAAGAGGCGCACAGGTAGTAACGGGGACCAGCGCTTTCTTGCTATCGCGTTTGCGGCGCGGAGAGCTGGATGTCGTGGTTGGACGTATGACAGAAGCGCGGGAGATTCATGATTTAAGCTTTGAGCATCTCTACTATGAACGTCTCCAACTGGTAGTGCGCGCAGGCCATCCATTGCTGGCCGAGCAGGGGTTAACAGCCGATAAGCTGTGTGCCTACCCCTGGATTGTGCCACCGCCACAGACCACTCTGCGCCAACAAGTCGATAGCTTTTTTGTCCGTCATGGCCTTTCGTTGCCTACCCAACGTATCGAGACGTTATCGCTAGCGCTTGGCTTGCACTATACGCTGATTGGCGAGGCCATTTGGGTAGCCCCAGAGGAGGCGGTGCGTTCTGCCCAGCAGCGCGAAGAACTGTACGAATTAACGCTACCCTTGGAGCTTAACGGTGGCTCCGTTGGCTTGTGTATCAATCGTTCATTACATCCCACGCTTGCCACTGAGGCATTTTGCGAAGTGTTAAGGGAAGTGGCCTCAGATGTAGTGAAAGGTCATAACTCATAGGTTATGGAGGCTGTGTAAGTTATTAATTGGCAAGCCGGTTATTAATCACGACACTAATACCGTCTGTTCAATTATTGAGATAACTGTATGCAAAACGATAATAAACGCTTTGTGACGCGTGATCGCAACTGGCATCCGCCTGCCTACGCGCCGGGCTATAAAACCTCGGTGGCACGCTCGCCCCAGCAAGCGCTGGTGAGTCTGCAACAGCCAACGGTCTCTGAATTGACTGGTCCTGATTTTAGCCACCTACGCATGGGGCCGCACGATAACGATCTGTTACTTAATTTTAGCCACGGCCAGGGATTACCGCAGGGCGAGCGGATTCTTATGTTTGGCCGAGTTGTCGACCAGTTCGGCAAGCCCGTCCCCCATACGTTGGTGGAAATGTGGCAAGCCAATGCGGGTGGGCGCTACCGCCACAAAAACGATAAGTATCTCGCCCCGCTGGACCCTAACTTCGGTGGTGTAGGGCGCTGCTTGACTGATGAGCAGGGCTTTTATCGTTTTCGCACTATTAAGCCCGGCCCCTATCCATGGCCAAATGACGTCAATAGCTGGCGGCCTGCCCATATTCATGTCTCCGTCACTGGACCTGCGATTTCCACTCGGTTAATCACCCAAATGTATTTTGAAGGTGACCCGCTGATCCCGCTTTGCCCGATTGTGCATACGCTAAAAGACCCTGAAGCGGTTGAAACGATGATCGGAAGGTTGGATATGGCCCACAGCAAGCCGATGGACTGCCTAGCCTATCGCTTTGACATCGTGGTGCGCGGCGAGCTGCAAACCTACTTTGAAAACCAATAAGGGCGGGGATATCTCATGAATCAGCCTAACAGCCAGCCGACTAGCGACCTGATACTGCGTGAAACCGCCTCGCAAACCGCTGGCCCCTACGTGCATATCGGCCTTGCCCTCGCCGCTGCCGGTAATCCCGTGCGGGATGAAGAGATCTGGAACGAGATGGCCAAGCCTGATGCAGAGGGTGAACACATTGAGGTAGTGGGCACCGTCATTGACGGCAACGGCGATCTAGTACGCGATGCTTTCGTGGAAGCGTGGCAAGCCGATGCTAGCGGCAACTACCAGGCCGATTACGACCTGAGCAAGCCGTTCAATAGCTTTGGCCGCACTGCCACCACCTTCGATCACGGTAGCGAATGGTCGTTAACCACCATTAAGCCCGGTTCGGTGAAACATCCCAGCGGTCAGTTAATGGCGCCGCACATTAACCTCACACTGTTTGCCCGGGGGGTGAACATCCACCTACAAACACGGCTCTACTTTGATGATGAAGCTGAAGCGAACGCCCAGTGCCCGGTGCTCTCCCGCATCGAATCTCCGGCGCGTCGGCAAACCTTGATCGCCACACGTGAAGAGCAGGATGGCCAGGTGCGCTATCGTTTGAATATTCGCCTGCAGGGCGAAGGTGAAACGGTATTTTTTGATTTCTAGCCTGTTGGCTGCAGGTGCTGGGAATAAAACTGAAAAGCGTTGCTTATACATGGGCAGCGCTTTTTTGTTTGGATTAGACCTTGGTCGAGGGTGAATATTGCAAAAGTCCAATTTTTTCCCGCCATTGTACCTTTTGGGAAGGTGGCGAAGGCAGCAACACTGACGATATGGGGAAGGACGGTAAAAAGGCCGTGTGGCTAAGCCTGTACATAGACGAATGTCGATTAGCCCTGCGCCTCATAGTGAACTAATGTGGATGGTAAAGCGAACTAGTATTCGCTTTGCGAACTTATAATAATCCAAATATGCCCTGGAGTTTCCATGAAGAATAAATTTGCTCGGTGCGTGCTGGCTGCCGCGATTGCTGGTCTTTCAATTAGCTCTGTCCAAGCAGAAACCACCCTGCGCATGGCTCACTTTTGGCCAGGCGCATCGGGAGTGAACGAAGATATTCTACAAGCGTGGGCGGATACGATTGCTGAAGAGTCGAATGGTGAGCTGACGGTTCAAATGTTCCCATCTGGCACCCTGGCCAAGCCGGACTCCATTTATGAGGCTGCCGCCAACGGCATCGCCGATATTGGCGCCACGGCGCAGGGTTACACCGCTGGTCGTTTCCCATTGTCACAAATTGTTGAGCTGCCAGGGATTGCCTCGACAGCAACCCAGGGTGCCTGCGTACTGCAGACGCTTTACGACGATGGCCATTTAGACAGCGAGTACGAAGATACTCGACCGCTGTTCATGTTTACCACTGGGCCGGGCGGTATTCATACCATCGACACTGACATACAAACACCTGCCGACCTTGAAGGGCTGCGTATTCGTCGCCCAACCGCTGTTGCAGGCGAAATGCTTGAAAATATGGGAGCTACTCCAGTGGGTATGCCTGCACCGGATATCTATACCTCCATGCAGCGTGGCGTGATCGATGGTTTGAGCTTCCCGTGGGAGGGCCTGAAAGGCTTCCGTGTTAATGAGTTGGTGAACTACCACACTGAAGTGCCTTTTTACACGTTGATTTTCGTTGCCACCATGAATCAGCGCAGCTACGACAACCTCACGCCAGAGCAGCAGGCGGTCATTGATAATAACTCGGGTATGAAGTGGGCTAACAACGCCGGGGCGGTGTTTGATCGACTGGATGTGGAAGGTAAACAAGAAGCTACCGATGCTGGCCATACCATTCGCGAAATCGAAAAGCCGCTAGAGCATCCCGACTGGCAGGAACCGCTTCAAGCAGGCATTGAAAACTACCTGACTCAGTTGGAAGAGCGAGGCCTGGATCAGGCGCGTGATGTCTATCAGGCTGCGTTGGCGGCCAGCGAGTCTTGCAGCGCCCAATAGGGGTAATGTTTTATGCAGTCTACTCTCTACAGGGCCAGCCATTGGCTGGCCCTTATTTGTCGCTTAGTTGCTGGGGTTGCCCTCACGGGTCTCCTGGCGGTGACGATTGCCGATGTCAGCACTCGCTACCTTTCCAGGGTAACGGAAGGTGCGATTGCGCTGAGTGTTTCCGGTAGCGTCGAACTGGTCAGCTACTTGATGTTGTTTGCGCTATTGGCGGCGATGGCCGCAAATGTCGAAAAGAGCCAAGTCGTCGTGGAAGCGTTTTCTCACCGTTTGCCGCAATCCATAAAAAATCGCCTGCAGGGTGTTTTCTTGCTTGGTTTCATGGCGCTGGGGCTGGTGTTGTTCGTGGGGCTGCTGGATTCGGCGGCGGCGGCAACTCGGCATGGGGAGGTCACCCAAGACTTGCGCCTTCCCATGGGACCTATTTTCCAATTGGCTGCTGTGCTCAGCTTACTCCTTGGATTACGCAGCTTTATCCATGCCTTACTAGGTGTCATTTATGCTGCGGGCGAGGAGGCAGCTCATGGGGAGTGAAGCGATTGGTGCCATTGGGTTAGGGCTTTTATTGGTACTGATGATTCTGCGCGTACCGGTTGCTTTAACGATGCTGATTGTTGGGGTGGTTGGGTTTGCCCAGATCATCAGTTGGGACGCCGCGGTCGCTCAGTTAAAAACTGTACCCGTAGAGGTTCTTTCCAACTACAGCTTCAGCGCCGTACCAATGTTTATTTTAATGGGGGTATTAGCAGCTCATTCGGGCATGGCCGGTAAGCTATTTGATTCGACCCGCATCATATGTGGGGGCTGGAAGGGTGGCCTGGCCATCGCAGCTGTGGGCTCCTGCGGTATATTCTCCGCTATTTCCGGCTCTTCATTGGCGACGGCGAGCACCATGACAAGGGTGGCGCTACCTGAGATGGAGCGCTACGGCTACAACCGCGGCTTGGCCACCGGGGCATTGGCCGCTGGTGGCACGCTGGGCATCATGATTCCTCCCAGTATCGCCCTGCTAATCTATGCAATTCTTACCGAACAGTCTGTGGGCGATATGTTCATGGCCGGGCTGATTCCCGGTTTGCTGGGGCTGGTGATGTACTCACTGACCATTACCGTGGTGATGTATCTGCGTCCCTCCCTGGCGGTGGCTGGCGAGCCTACGCCTTGGAAAGAGAAGTTTCTCTGCTTGACCGGCTTGGTGCCCTTCTTTGGCGTGTTTCTGGTGATGATTTTAGGCATCTACTTTGGGGCCTTTACGCCTACAGAAGGGGCCAGCGTGGGTGCATTTGCCACGCTGATTTATGCCCTTGTCAAAGGTATGCGCAGTGCGCAGTTATGGGCCAGCGTCCAAGAGACATTGGCGCTGTCTGCCGTGGTGTTCTTCATGCTGGTAGGGGCAGAGACACTGGGTTACTTCATTTCGGTATCGCGTATCTCGTTCTCCATTACGGACGTGCTATACGGTATGGATCTCACGCCCATCGTCGTAGTGCTATGCATACTGGCGCTCTACTTTGTGCTGGGCATGTTTATGGACTCCATCGCCATGCTGGTCATCACCGTTCCCGTGGTGTACCCCATCATTCAGGCGATGGGCATCGACCCTGTATGGTTCGGTATTCTGACTGTTTTGACGGTAGAGCTGGGGCTGATGACCCCGCCAGTGGGGATGAACGTGTTTGTGATTAAAGCGATGGCACCACATGTTGGGCTGGGGGAGATTTTTAAAGGGGTCGCGCCGTTTGTGGTCTCTGACTTAATACGCCTGGCACTGCTCATCGCGTTCCCGATTTTGAGCACGTTGTTTCTGCTCTAGGCTGGTTTTATTACAAGGAGTGAATGCCATGGTCACTATTGAGCTATTGTCCGCAGGCGAAGCAAAAGCCGCAGAGCACGAAGCCACCTTTACCCGAGCCAATCCGTTGAGTGGCGAGGTTGTCACCATGGCGGCGGCAGCAAGCGTAGGTGATGTAAATGCAGCTGCCGACGCGGCTGGACGGGCGTTTAATGCATGGTCGCAAACAGGCCCAGGCGAGCGGCGTGCGAAGCTTCTAAAAGCAGCTGAGCTGATGGAGGCGCGTCAGGACGATTTTATTGATCGAATGATTGATGAGACCGGTGCCACGCCGGGTTGGGCGGGCTTTAACGTCAAAGTGGCGGCGGATGTGCTGCGTGAGGCGGCGGCATTAACCACACAAATTCATGGCGATATTATTCCCTCAAACGTGCCCGATAGTATGGCCATGGGCGTGCGCGTTCCCTGTGGCGTGGTGGTCGGTATCGCGCCCTGGAATGCGCCGATTATTCTAGGTACGCGAGCCATCGCCACGCCCTTGGCCTGCGGCAATACCGTTATCCTGAAAGCTTCGGAGCAGTGCCCCGCGACCCATCACCTCATTGGTGAAGTGCTTCAAGAAGCGGGGTTTGGCGACGGTATTGTTAACGTGATTAGCAACGTACCGGATAACGCCGCTGAGGTAGTGAGTGCGCTGATTGCCCACCCCGCCGTACGCCGAATCAATTTCACCGGTTCCACTGGTGTGGGCAAAATCATTGCCGAGCAAGCGGCCAAGCACTTAAAGCCCGTGCTGCTTGAGCTGGGCGGCAAAGCACCGTTTTTGGTACTGGACGATGCGGATATCGATGCCGCCGTGGATGCTGCGATCTTTGGCGCGTTCTTTAACCAAGGCCAGATCTGCATGTCCACCGAGCGCGTTATTGTTGATCACCAGGTGGCAGATGCGTTCGTGGAGAAGTTTACGGAGCGTGCTCGAGCGTTAAAAGCAGGCAATCCGCGTGATGAAGGCAATACGCTGGGCACGTTAATTAACGCGCAGTCAGGTGAGAAACTAAATAGCCTGATTGATGATGCCGTGACGCAAGGCGCGCACTTAGCCGCTGGCGGAAAAGCGGAAGGGGTGGTGATGCAGGCCACAGTCATCGATGGTGTCACCAGTGATATGCGGCTGTATAGCGAAGAGTCGTTTGGCCCTATCGTGGCGGTGATCCGAGTCAACGGCGAAGAAGAGGCCATCCACATTGCCAACGACAGCGAGTACGGCCTTTCATCGGCGGTGTTTAGCCGCGATAGCGCACGCGCCATGAAAGTGGCAGGGCGCTTACAAACGGGTATCTGCCATATCAACGCCCCGACGGTACACGATGAGCCTCAAATGCCGTTCGGCGGCGTCAAGTCCAGCGGCTACGGGCGCTTTGGGGGTAAAGCAGGCATCGAAGAGTTCACCGAGCTGCGCTGGATGACGATGCAGTTGGGGCCGCGGCATTATCCTATTTAGTGGACTCGTTAACTGCCGTTTGTCGCAGCCGAAAATCCCTTGGTGAAAGCGTCGTATTGCGCTTAAAAAAGCGCGTGAAGTAAGCCGGTTCTGAGAAGCCTAAGCTGTCGGAGACCTCGCCAATGGTCATATTGGTATAGGTGAGCTGGCGCTTGGCTTCTAGCATTAGGCGCTCATGCAGTAATTGCAGGGCGCTGTGCCCGGCGAGTTGGCGGCAGAGCAGGTTCAAGTGTGCGCTGCTCACGCCTATCAGCTCGGCTAACTGTTCAATGCTTGGCTGTTCACGGTAGTGCGCTTCGATCAGCGCTTGAAAGTTCTCAAGGTGCATGCGCCCCTTATCGTGCTGGCGTGGGCCATGGCGCTTTGCAGGCCTGTCAGGGTAAGCAGTAAGACGTGATAGCTCGACGACTAACGCTTGCACCAGCGCTTCAAGCAGTCGGTTTCTTCCCGGTGCTGGTTGGCGGTACTCCTGGTCAATTTGGTCGATCAGCGTTGCAATGCGCTGGGTGTTAACTGGCTGATTCAGGCGTACAAAATCGGCTTTGCGTAACGCACTGCTTTCGCCCATTAACTCGTTAAGGTGCTCGGCTAACGGCTTCGCCAGGGTAATAATGTGACCGACGATATCGGGAGAGAAGTGAAAACCATGGATGGCCATCGCGGGCACAATAATGGTCACGGCGCCTTCAAGGCGTTGTTTAGCTCCTTCAAGTTCTAACTCCAGACTGCCGTGGCTGATAAATAGAATATGCACTAAATCCACATGCCGATGAGGGCGAATGCGCCAGTCATGCAGGCGGCTGCGCTCGGGAATTGACTCGCAGTGTAATAAGTCCGGCGTCGGCCAGTGCTGTGTTTCACCGTATAGCTTGAACACGGGAACATGGGTTGTCGTTGCTGTTTTCATGCGCTGCTCCTCATGCGACTAATGTCGTGCAGTCACGCTGGAAAAGTCCAATTAACTGTTTCATTCATGCCTTATTATGCGCATCGTTTCATTGAAAAATACAAGTCATCAACATTTATATAATGACAACGATGAGGCCCCCTATGAAAACTCAGGTTGCGATAATTGGCGCAGGCCCCTCTGGCCTACTGCTGGGCCAGCTACTGCAGCGACAAGGCATTGATAACGTGATTGTTGAGCGGCGTAGCGGAGAGTATGTATTAAGCCGAATCCGCGCTGGTGTGCTTGAGCAGGGGATGGTGGACTTGCTGCGTGAAGCAGGTGTTGACCAGCGTATGGATAAAGAGGGCTTACCCCATGATGGCTTTGAGCTTATTTTCGACAACCGCCGCGTGCGGGTTGCTCTGGATGAACTGACCGGCGGCAGCACAGTGATGGTGTATGGTCAAACCGAGGTGACACGGGACTTGATGGAGGCGCGTGCCGCCGCTGGTGCAATAACCCTTTATGAAGCAGAAAACGTCCAGCCCAACGACCTAGATAGTGACAGCCCCTATCTAACCTTTGAGCATAACGGTGAAACGGTCAGGCTCGACTGCGACTACATCGCCGGTTGTGATGGCTACCATGGCGTCTCCCGCCAGGCGATTCCCCAGGGCCGCATTAAAGAGTTTGAAAAGGTGTACCCGTTTGGCTGGTTAGGTATGCTCTCGGATACACCGCCAGTGTCCGATGAGCTGATTTATGCACGCCACGAGCGAGGCTTCAGCCTATGCAGCATGCGCTCAGCCACCCGCAGCCGTTACTACCTTCAAGTACCGTTAGATGAAAAAGTAGAAGACTGGTCTGACGAGCGCTTTTGGGAAGAGCTGAAGCGCCGCCTGCCGGAAGATGTCGCCAAAAAACTTGTTACTGGGCCATCCATCGAGAAAAGCATCGCGCCACTGCGTAGCTATGTGGTCGAACCCATGCAGTATGGGCGGCTATTTCTGGTCGGCGATGCGGCGCATATTGTGCCGCCCACCGGTGCTAAAGGTCTGAACCTAGCGGCCAGTGATGTGAATACGCTTTATCGGCTAATGGTGAAGGTCTATCAGGAGGGCCGTACAGATTTGATCGAGCGCTACTCACAAACGTGCCTGAAACGTATCTGGAAAGCCGAGCGCTTCTCCTGGTGGATGACCTCCATGCTGCATAATTTTTCCGATGAAGAAGATTTCAATAGCCGCATGCAGCTGGCCGAATTGGATTACGTGACTAGCTCTAAAGCAGGGATGACAACCATCGCAGAAAACTATGTCGGTTTGCCCTATGAGTCGCTTGAATAGCGCTTAGCCCTTTCCCGTTTTCCTCATTGCCCAAGCATCTGCTTGGGCTTTTTTGTGCTTAAACGCCATGAAAAGTCGTGAAATTCTCCGCGCTTTCACGCTCGGTAATAAAGCTGTTCTCGGGTGCCTGAGTGTCTTCGTAGCCTAGCGCTATGCCGCAGAGCAGAAGCGAGTTTTCATCCAGCTTAAGCTCGTCGCGAATAAGCGTGTGGTACCAAGCAAAGGCAGCCTGCGGGCAGGTATGCAGCCCCTGGCCACGGGCGGCCAACATCACACTTTGGATAAACATGCCGCAGTCCATAAAACTGCCGGCTTCCAGACGACGATCCATCGTGATGAAAAGCCCCACGGGTGCATCGAAAAGCTGAAAATTACGCCGTGCCTGGGCTTCGCGCTTGGCTTTATCGTCGCGTCCGATACCTAGTGTTGCATAAAGCCCAAAGCCACAGCGTCGGCGGCGTTCCAGGTAGGGTTCAAACCAGTTCTGCGGGTAGTAGTGATACTCGGGAGGGTCGCTTTTGCCGTGATCAACGGCGTCTAATAACCGCTGGCAAAGCTGGTCTTTAGCGGTACCCGCCACCACATGCACTTTCCACGGCTGGATATTGCTACCGCTGGGAGAACGGCTCGCGACCTGCAATATATGCATAATCGTTGCACGGTCGACGGGGGTGTCGAGAAAACGGCGCACCGATTTACGGCTGGTGATGGCGGTATCTACATGCATGCGGGCACTCCCTAAAAGAGTCGCGCGGTGCTTTCCCGCTAGCATGCCGCGCGCATTAAATGATGTTATTGGGCGACCAAGTGACAGCGGCTCTCTTCCAGCGATTGGAAGGCCTCTTCACCCGGAATCGTGCGCAGTATTTCGTAAAGATCCCACTCGTTAGTGGAGGCGTCAGGTGTTTTCACCCTGGCTAGGTACATATCATGCACCATGCGACCATCATCACGAATGTAGCCATTGGTGGCGAACATGTCGTTAATGGGAGTGTCTTGCATCATGGCGCGAACGGTGGCTGAGTCGTCCGTGCCGCTCGCTTCAACGGCATTTAAGTAGTGCATAACGCTAGAGTAAACGCCTGCCTGTACCATGGTGGGCATTCGGCCGGTGCGTGCTTGATAGCGCTCTGCCCATTCACGTGAAGCCTCATTCAAATCCCAGTACCAGCCAGTCGTTAGTTGCATGCCTTGGGTGCTTTCCAGTCCCAGCGCGTGTATATCGTTTAAAAAAACCATTAACCCAGCAAGTGACTGACCAGACTGTGCCAGGCCAAATTGCCCTGCTGTGCTAATTGCATTAACGGTATCAGCCCCCGCATTTGCGAGCCCTACGATCTTGGCGCCTGAGCTTTGCGCTTGCAGGACATAGGAAGAGAAATCGCTGGTATTTAACGGGTGGCGTACGCTACCCAGAACCTCGCCTCCATGCGCTTCCACTACGGCGGTAACATCGCTTTCCAGCGAGTGTCCAAAGGCATAGTCAGCGGTAATCATGTACCAGCTATCACCCCCTTCTGCGAGTATCGCTTTAGCAGCACCGTTAGACATGGCGTAAGTATCATAGACCCACTGTACATGGTTCGGCGTGCAGTACTCGTTGGTGATGCTCAGTGCTGCGGCACCTGCCACCATGGCAAGCTTATCGTTTTCCGCCAAAAGCTGAGTGGTCGCGATAGTCACCGACGAGGCCACCATACCTGCGACCATATCCACATTACGCTGGTCGATCCATTCACGTACGGTATTGGCACCCACATCAGCGCTGTTGCGGTCATCACCACTAAACACCACTATCGGTGCTCCGTTAATCTCACCGCCGTGATCTTCGACCGCCATGTTAAGCGCTTCCAAGCCACCAGGGCCGGCCAAATCGCGGTAGGGCCCTGACATATCAGATAAATAGCCGATGCGGATTTCATTATCGCTGAAGCTTGCCTGAGCGCTGCTGAACGCACTGGCAAACACGATGCCTAATGAAATAACTAATGGTTGTTTATTTAAAGCAGAGATAGAACCCCCAACCCCGCGCAAGACGAGGCAGAATTGTTGTTATCGGTATGGGTAGTAACGCTGGGTGCGCTTTAACAGCGCTGTTAGTTGAGTTGGTTATGGTGTATCGGTCGTTTCCTCCTTGGCGTGTAGCGCGGTATTTTCTAAATCGTGCTGAAGTTTATTCAGGTAGTGCAATAAGCTGACGGTCTCATCGAAGGAAAAGCTGCCCAGACCATCACGGTAAAACTCATGAATACGGGGCTGTAAACTCTCCCAAAAGGCGCGACCTTGGCTGGTTAGTAAAATAATCCGCGCGCGCTTGTCATCGGGATGAGGAATACGTTCGACATGGGCATCGCGCTCCAAACGCTTAAGCACGCCGTCCAGGCTTTGACGGCTAACCACCAAATAATCAGTAAGCGCATTAAACGAAATACCCTCTTCAAAGCCTTTGCGAGAAAGGGCGCCCAGCACTGCCCACTGCACGGTGCTCAGGCCCACTTCACTGATCGTCTGCTTTTGCAGGATATTGCTAACCTGAAAAAGCCGAAAAAATAGTCGGTTTTCCACGCTTTTGTCATCTTCACTCGCCATCGGCAAATCCTTGACTGGGTCAATAGAATCAGCGCCCAGTCGCTCGAGTGAGACAAGCAAGAAGCCAGCGTTCACGCAGAGACCGACTGACGCGCAATAATATTTTTCATAATCTGAGCTGTGCCATCACCAATTTGCAGCCCCAGTACATCGCGCATGCGCTGGGAAAACGGCAAATCTTCTCCCCAGCCCGTATGCCCGTGGGCTAGCATGCACTGTTTGATCACATCAAAGGCTAGCTTCGGCCCCCACCACTTATTCATAGCCGCTTCAGCAGTATGCGGGCGCTGGTTGTCTTTTAGCCACAGTGCGTAATAACACTGCAGCCGCGCCGCTTGCACGTAGGTTTGGTATTCCGCCAGTGGATGGGTTAAGCCCTGAAAGGTGGCTAACGGCTGACCAAAGGCTTCACGCTGGGTGAGCCACTGCCAGGTTTCATCCAGTGACTGCTGAGCGACGGCTAAACACTGTAAACCAATCAGCGCACGGCTATAGTCAAACCCCTGCATCACCTGCTTAAAGCCTTGTCCCTCTATGCCTAGCATGTGGTCGGCAGGCACGCGCACATTGTCGAAGAAAATAGAGCCACGGCCAATGGCTCGTTGGCCTGAATCTTCAAAGCGACTAGTAGAAACACCTTGGCTCTCCATGGGCACTAAAAAAGCGCTGATGCCACTGGCGCGCTGCTCTTGTGTGCCGGTTCGAGCAAAGACCACCGCTACATCCGCCTGATCGGCCATGGAAATGGAGGTTTTTTCACCTTTTAGCAGAAAGCTATCGCCGTCACGGGTTGCTTTGAGCTTAAGGTTGGCAGCATCTGAACCGCCGTGCGGCTCAGTGAGTGCGATACAGCAGATCTTACGGCCAGCCGTAATGCCTGATAACCACTCTTTGGCCAATTCCGGCTGGGCGTGATGGGCGATGATTTGACCATTAAGAGAAGCGAGTAGGGGTAAATAGCCGACATTAAAGTCACCCCTGGCAATCTCTTCAACAATCACGCCGGTGGTAATACAATCTAGCCCACCGCCACCAAACTCTTCGGGTAGCTCGCCGCCCAGACAGCCCATCTGACCTAACTCGTAAACGATCTCACGCTCGATGCAACCCGCCTGCTCGCGCTGCCGATAGCGAGGGGCTAGTCGTTCGCCGGCAAACCGCGCGATGGTGTCGCGAATGGCTTCTTGCTGTTCGGTAAATGCAAAATTCATGATGCTTTACTCACTCTCTAGAGACTCCCCTTTGTGAAGGGGAGCAATGGTGGTGACTAATAATATTTGCGAAATTCGGGCTTACGCTTTTCCTTAAACGCAGCAACACCTTCCTGCGACTCCTTGGTGTCGTAGTAAAGGCTTAGCGCCTGCATACCGAGTGCACCAATACCGGCGATATTTTCGCTGTCTGCATTGAACGAACGTTTTGCGATGGAGAGGGCAGTCGGGCTTTTCTCAAGAATTTCGTCACACCATTTACGCACTTCCTCGTCAAGCTGTTCAGGCGGCACTACCGCATTGAGCAGCCCCCATTCGAGCGCTTGCTGAGCCGTATATTTTCGGCACAGGTACCAGATTTCACGTGCTCGTTTTTCGCCAATGACGCGGGCGAGATAAGCGGTGCCAAAGCCAGGGTCAACCGATCCCACTTTTGGACCTACCTGGCCAAAAATTGCTGTCTCTGACGCAATACTTAGATCGCAGACCACATGTAAAACGTGCCCGCCTCCAATGGCAAACCCATTCACTCGTGCAATGACCGGTTTAGGCACTTGGCGGATGAGCGTTTGCAGCTCCTCTACCGGTAGACCGATGATGCCACGGCCGTCGTATTGACCCTCGTGCGCGCCTTGATCGCCCCCGGTACAGAATGCTTTGTCACCCGCGCCGGTGAGCACAATGACACCAATCGACTTATCCCAGCCAGCACGGTTGAAGGCATCAAGCAGCTCCATGCAGGTTTTCCCGCGGAAAGCGTTGTAGCGTTCAGCGCGATTGATGGTGATAGTGGCCACCCCATCGGTGACGTCATAGAGGATGTCTTCGTAACTCATGTAAGTCTCCTGACAAAGATAGGTAGAAGCTGGCAGTGATTAGCCAGCCATGGTTAAACCACCGGAGACACTAATCACTTGTCCGGTAATAAAGCTGGCTTCGTCGCTGGCAAGCATGGTGATAATGCCGGGGTAGTCTTCAGGTCGACCAATGCGTCGCATGGGTACTGCATTGCGGAAGACTTCCAAAAGTTTTTCAGGATCCCGTGAGGTTTCCGCCACGCCTTTTAGAAGGGCTGTATCGGTAGGGCCAGGGCAAACGACGTTGAGCGTCACATTCTTACTGGCGAGCTCGCGTGCGAGCGTTTTGCTTAAACCCAACAAGCCGGCCTTACAAGCGGCGTAGACGGCCTCACCGGATGAGCCGACTCTGGCTGCGTCAGAGGCAATGTTGATCACACGACCACCGCCCGCTTCTACCATCTTGGGTAGAACGATATGGTGCATGTTGAGAGCACCGGTCAGGTTAATGGCAATCAGTGACTCCCACATAGAAGGCTCTGTTTTTAGAAATGGCATAAACCGGTCAAAGCCGGCATTGTTAATCAACACCGTGGGGGTGCCTAACTCCTGCTCGATGCTTGTCACCGTGGCAGCGATGGCGTTGTAGTCGGTGATATCGGCAACATAGGCTTTTATTTGGCCGTCAGCTTTTCCAATGTTGTTCACAGTGACTTGAGCCGCCTGACCGTCGCGGTCGAGTACTGCCACATTGGCGCCATGTTCAGCGAAGCGCATGCACACAGCCCGCCCAATGCCGCCGCCGCCGCCGGTGACGATAACTGTTCTACCTTTTAATCCTTTCATATTGTTTATTCACCTAACTGCAGAAAATTTTGATTTTTCGGTATGTTTCTTTTAGGCGTCTTGGCGAGCCTGATCGCGCAATTTAAATTTCTGAATTTTTCCGGATGGGGTGCGCGGCAGTTCGTCGAGTACCTCTAAAAACTCTGGCTGGTACTGGCGAGTTACTTTGCGTTCGCTGAGGAAAGTGCAAACTTCTTCGAGTGTTAGTGACTCCACCCCCTCTTTGAGGGTTACATAAGCGCATAGCCGCTCGCCCAGGCGGTCATCGGGCTTACCTACCAGCGCTAGAGTGTGGATCTTCGGATGTTGGTAGAGAGTGTTCTCGATATCGACGATGGGGATGTTCTCGCCGCCGCGGATCACTACGTCCTTAGAGCGCCCGGTGATGCGGACGTAGCCTGCTTCATTTAGGCGAGCTAAATCTCCTGTTGGGAACCAGCCTTCAGCATCTACGCCGTAAAGATCCGGCTGTTTAAAGTAGCCGACGAAGAGGCTGGCGCCTCGCACCCATAGGTTGCCCTCTTGATTAGGAGGCAAAACGTTGCCCTCAATATCCGTCACTTTGAGCTCCATGTAGGGAAGCGGCACGCCATCGGTATTGACTGCATTGGATGGTTCGTCATCAGGTAGAGTAGTGGTCACTGCGCCGTTCTCAGTCATTCCCCAGGCAGAGAGAATGCGGGTGGGAAGATTTTTGGCGGCTTTTTCAACCAGCGGGCTGGGTATCGGTGCGCCAGCACAAAGGAAAAGCGTCAGCGACTGAAGGTCTGATCCGTGCTCGATAGCTTGTGTGGCGATATCAGTCAGGAAGGGAGTCGAACCAAGCATTAGTCGTGGCTTCTCAGCGCGAATAATCTTCACTGCCTCCTCAGGCAGCCAAGTGTCCTGAAGCACTACAGTCGCTTTGAGATAGATAGGCAGCAGTAAGCCATAAAGAAAACCCAACTGATGCGCCAGTGGAGAGGGCATAAAGACAGTGTCTTCCTCTCCCAGCCCTAGCCGTGAGGCAAAGGGACGAATATGGCTCATCAGGGTATTAGATGTGTGCATCACGCCTTTAGGCTTACCAGTAGTGCCTGAGGTGTAGAGCAGCTGTACGACGTCATCACCCGATATTCGGCGGGCCTCGAACAAGGTATTTGTGTCGATTTCACTTTCCCAGGCGCGGTCAAGCAGTACTTTTTCGAAGCTATCGTCATCATCACTACCGATGACCAGTACATGCTTTAAAGAGGGCAGATCCGTTTGTAAGCCATTGGCCATGGCAGCATGATCAAAATTTCGGAACATTTTCGGAACCACTAGCACCTTGCTTTCGGCCATCCGAAGCATGAATGCTAATTCGTGTTCGCGAAAAATAGGCATTAGTGGATTAAGTACGGCGCCAATACGAACACAGGCCATGTGTAGGGCTGTCATTTGCCAGCCGTTGGGCAATTGGCAAGAAACAATGTCACCTTTTTCCACGCCGAGTCCGGCTAGTCCTGCCGCTATGCGAATGCTTTTTTCGTTAAGCTCGCGGTAGTTGAGTGCTGAGCGGCTCCCATCAGCCATCTGATAGGTAATGATCGCCGGCTTTTCGCTCATTGAGGTCACAGCATTTTTCAGATAGTCCGTAATGGTCATGTCATTCCATGCGCCAAGCGTCACCATCGACTTTCTTCGCTCAGGCATCAAATTGGTATGAATTTTCATTAATCCTCCTTTAATTAATTGTTATTATTGAATTTATTATTTTTTTGGTGCGCGTTTTTATAGGCGCTTGGGAAGAAATTTAGGCTACGATAATTTTTATGTCAACATGTTGTCATTTATTTTGAGCGGAAATAAATTTACGCCATGAATTACATAGAGTTGGAAGAGGGTGGCGCGACCACCTGTTGGCATGAGTAGCCGATGGCAAATGACGGGGTGTCTTGCAGCAGCGTAAGCAAAAAATTTATGGTTTCACAAGTAAGCAGGTCTGAAAATCCATTAGTTGTAAGCAACAGTTAGTAAAGAAGGTGAATATTTCAAAGTATGTACGACATACGCATGTAGGGTTTTTTTGGAACAGTATGTTTATTTTTTAAGTAATTGATTTTATTTACTTAAATGTCCTTGTGTTCTCTTATGATGCGGCTTAGCTAAGTATGCAACTCAACCTGAGAGGTATTGGCAGCTGAGAGCGTTAGTCGTAACACTCATCTGTACAGTTTTTCCTCTGCAGGTAACTACCATGTCGCAAACCACTGGGGTCGTTGAGCAAACGTCCTACGCGGAAGCCTCTGCTTTTAAGCCGATCTCTCTTGTGCTGGGCATCCTAATTGGCTTAGGTGTTTTCTTCCTGTTGCCAGAAACGCTGGCCTTTAATGCTCGTCTAGTGGCAGGCATTGCAATGCTGATGGCCACTTGGTGGATGACAGAGGCGATTCCGATTCCGGCTACATCACTGCTTCCGCTCGTGGTATTCCCATTTTTTGATATTGCGTCGGTGGGTGAGACTGCTTCGCCTTATGCGCACAGCATTGTCTTTCTAGTGTTGGGGGGAGTCCTGCTAGGTTTAGCAACGCAGCGTTGGAATTTACATCGCCGCTTCGCGCTATTGACAGTGCTAACAGTGGGTACCAAGCCTGCTCAAATTGTGTTTGGCTTGATGTTCGCTAGCTGGTTTATCACGATGTGGGTGAGCAATACCGCCACCGCAGTGATTATGGTGCCCATTGGAGGCTCGATCATCGCGCTGGTGAAGTCATTGGGTAACGGTGATGAAACGCCCAAGTTCTCTGCCGCTGTTTTACTGGGCATTGCCTACGCCATCACCATTGGCTCCATGGCGACGTTGATTGGCCAGCCGCCTATGGCGCTAATGCGCGCGTATATGGAAAACACCCACGCACTTAATATAGGGTTTGGCCACTGGATGCTGGTGGGGGTCCCTTTCTCATTCACCATGCTCATGCTGGCTTGGCTAGTTCTGAACAAGTTGGTGTTCCGCTCGGAAGTTAAGAATATCCAGGGCGGCCGAGCGATGATCGAAGCAGAACTCAAAAAGATGGGCCGTCTGTCGGCTGAAGAGTCACGTGTATTGATGGTTTTTGCCGGGGCTGTGTTCTGTTGGGTCTTCCTGCCGTTAATCGCGAGAATTCCAGTCGTGCAGAGTGCGCTGCCTTGGTTAGGTAACATCAACGATACCAGTGTGGCGATTCTTGCGGCGATTCTGATGTTCGTGATTCCTGCCTCTAAAGGAAAAGGGACCTTGCTGGATTGGTCGGCCACCCGTGACGTGCCCTGGGGAGTACTGATTTTGTTTGGTGGTGGCTTAACACTATCAGCTCAGTTCACCGCCACTGGTTTGAGTGCATGGGTTGGCGAGAGCGTTTCGGGATTATCTGAGCTACCGCCGATTCTGATCCTAACCATCACAGCTATCGTTATTATTCTATTGACCGAGTTAACCAGTAACACGGCGACGGCGGCTGCCTTCTTCCCCATTATGGGATCTATTGCCATGGGACTGGGTATCGAGCCTTTCTTGATGACCATTGTGGTCACCTTCGCCGTTAGTTGTGCCTTTATGTTGCCAGTCGCAACGCCTTCTAACGCAGTGGCTTTCGCCACAGGGGATCTTCCCATCAAAAGCATGATTCGGGCAGGTATCTGGCTCAATATCATAGGTATGTTAGTGATTATGGCCGCGCTTTATACCATTGTTCCTTTGGTTTTTGGTGTGTCTTTTTAACCTATGGTATTCAAGTTATTGACGTTAATTTTATGTTAACGCTGGTAGATATCCCACTCATTATTTTTTTAATAAGACGTTTGTGCTTACTGTGATAATAAAAGAGGTGTTTATGTCTCAACCCTGCATTATTTGCGTCGCCATTACCGGCAGCCTGCCGCGCAAAGAGAACAACCCTGCCGTGCCGGTTACGGTTGAAGAGCAGATTGAAAGTACTCAGGCAGCTTTTGAAGCTGGTGCGAGCATTGCTCATTGCCATGTGCGCAATGATGACCAAACGCCTTCATCCGACCCAGAGAAGTTTGGCCGTTTGATGGAAGGACTCAAGCAGCATTGCCCTGGCATGATCATTCAGCTCTCTACCGGTGGGCGTTCTGGGGCAGGTGAGGAGCGTGGTGGCATGCTGCCGCTTAAGCCTGATATGGCCAGCTTGTCGGTGGGCTCCAATAACTTTCCGAATCGTGTTTACGAGAATCCGCCGCAGCTGGTGGAGTGGCTGGCCGATGAGATGCTGAAGTACGGCGTTAAGCCCGAAATCGAAGCGTTTGATCTGTCACATATCCACCAAGCAGTGAATCTTTCCAAGCAAGGCAAACTAAAGGCACCGCTTTATGTTCAGTTTGTAATGGGCGTAAAGAATTCAATGCCCGCGGACAAGCCAACGTTTGATTTTTATATCGAGACGCTCAAACGGCTGGCACCGGAGGCCCAGTGGTGTGGTGCAGGCATTGGTGCTAATCAATACCTACTTAATGAGTGGTCGATTGCGGCAGGCGGCCATACTCGTACCGGGCTTGAAGATAACGTGCGCTTGGACAGTAATACGCTGGCGCCTTCTAACGCAGCATTAGTCAAGCGTACTGCCGCGTTGTGTGAAAAGTATCAGCGCCCTGTTGCTACCTGGCAGCAGGCGCGTGAGATGCTGGGGTTATAAAAAATAAAACTAACAATCCATAAGCAGGAGTTAAGTGATGACGGATATCACTATAGTGGGATCTGCGCCAGAGATCGATGAAATTAAGCGGGTAGTGCAGCTATATGTCGAGGGCTTTCAAGACGGTATTGAAAAACTAGAGGAGGCGTTTCATCGGGATGCGTGGATTTTTGCGCTGGACGCTGATGGCGTGTTGGCGACTGATTTGATCAGCGCTCGTTTCGAGCGTTGGGCGAACAGTCACCGAGCGGTGAAGAGCCGATTTATTGCGGTGGTCCAAGCCGGAGAAGTAGCCAGCGTGCTCTTAGGTTTTGACAACAGCGAAAACCTTAGGGACTCTTGGGTAGATGTGATTGCACTACTTAAGGTTGGCGGTAACTGGAAAATTACCAATAAGACCGCTGCGCATAGTAGTCGCGCAGCATGGGCCCAGCCTTAAACGAACAACAGGATAAGATGTGTAGGATAAAACGACAGTGTTAGTAACACTGTCGTTTAGTTTTCTAGAGTTGCTGGGTTAGATACGCTAAAGCGCCTACTGCCATGGCTTCTATACCCGTGCGCAACGTCACGTCATTGCCTGGGAAATAATAGGGCGAATGCGGCATTTCAAGGTGACGCATTTTCTGCGAAACGCTAATCCCAGGGACTTCCGCCCAGCGTTCTGCGGGAGTGGCTCCAATAAACCAGTAAACGTAGGGAATATCTTCTTCACCAAAACCGCCTGCTTCTGCATTCCCAAAAAAGGGGAAATCCTCGCTGCCATTAAGCCGTGGCATGTCATAAAGGTTAGCATCACCGAAATGCTCTGCGTGAGCGCGGCGTACATGTTCAACCGCCATGGTGTTGTTTTCTAAGGCGATGGTTTCATTGAGCACGTTAAATGTCGGTGGTTTGGGCGATCGTCCAGCATTGCACTCAGCGTGAATGATACGCTCGATAGATTCAACCACTTGGCTGTGTAATGTGTTATCAAAGCTGCGGATATTGATCTCAAGCTCTGCCGAGTGAGGAATAATGTTGGCCTGGGTGCCAGCGTGAAGCTTGCCAACTGTAACCACCACCGTTTCCTCTGGCGGAACCTCGCGAGCAACGATTGTCTGCAGTCGGGTGACCACATGAGCAGCAATCACTACGGGATCCACCGTTTGTGCGGGCATGGAGCCGTGGCCTCCGTTGCCGTGAATGGTAATGGCCAAATTGGTGCAAGCAGCCATAGTGCTACCAGCGCGGTGCCCGACAGTACCAGCAAGAGCGGGCATATTGTGCTGGCCAAGAATAATGTCAGGACGTGGAAAGCGCGTATAGAGGCCATCATTCAACATCGCTTTAGCACCGCCAAAAACTTCTTCTGCGGGCTGACAAATCAGCATTAGAGTACCTGCCCATTGCTCTTTAAGGCCTGCCATGACGGCTGCCGTACCCACGATGCAACTGCTGTGCAGGTCATGGCCGCATGCGTGCATTAGCGGTACCTCTCTGCCATCCTCAGCGACAGTGGTTTCGCTACTGGCGAAATCAAGCCCCGTTTCTTCCTTGATGGGTAATGCATCCATATCGCTGCGTAACATCACTGTTGGCCCTTCACCGTTACGCAGTAATGCCACAACGCCTGTTCCGCCAATGCCACGGGTTACCTCATAGCCGAAACTGTCCAAAGCATTGGCGAGCCGTGCACTCGTCTTATGCTCCTGGAACGGCAGCTCGGGGGATTTATGCAACTGACGGTAGAGCGACTGAATATCTTCGAATGCTGCTTCTAGCTGAGTGGAGATGGCGCACTTTAAGTTTAAACGACCGGTCTGGATGCTCATTTAACTCTCCTGGCACTCATTGAGAATGGGAAGGTGTGGGTTCGGTAAGCGGGGGCTTGGCAAGACATTGCCAAGACATCACAACGCCGAGGTTGAGCAGCATTGCCCAGACGCCAGCGTGCCAGCCGAAGGGTGAGATCCAGACGAACTCCATCAATAAGTAGGCTAGGCTGCCGAAGAGGGCACCTGCCATGACACTGGCGCGGCGTAGCTGTGGCATAAATAGTGCGCCGAACACCATGGGAAATAATTGAACAATCAATCCATAAGCGCCGAGCAGCAGCAGTACCAACGAAGAAGGATTGGCCAGTGCGAATAGGTAAGCAATCAGCGACAGACCGAGCACGCTCCAGCGTGTTGCGCTAACGACCGCCTTCTCGCCAGCACCTTTCATCATGGTGGGGCCGACGACGTCGCGCACCAATACTACCGCAGCAGTATGAGCTAAGTTGGCACCTGTCGACATAGCGGCGGCCAGTGCCCCGGAAAGCATCAAGCCGATGACCCAAGGCGAGAAATTGGCCACGTCCATCACCATGCGTAGAAGCACTGTATCAGAGCGTTCTAATGGGGTGTCAGCAAACACTAAAATACCGGCAAACCCAATGAATAGCAGCGGTACCAGCAAGTAGGCGTAGAGGGGGTAAAAAACGCTTACTTTGCGTAGCGTTTTACCGCTATCAGCAGAGTAGAACTTCATAAACAGGTGCGGCCACATGGCGCCGCCGAAAGCGCTTACTAACACTGCCGTACTGAAGTAGCCCCAGTTCATTCCGGTGGCTCCAGGCATTGTCAGGTATTCCGGCATTGTCATTTGGACTTGATTGAACATCTCGCCCACGCCACCGTAGAGGCGTTCAGAGATGCTAAGTCCCAAAAACCATGCGATGACTATCATCATGATGCCCTGGAGAAGGTTGGTCCAGCCGATGCCGTTCAGGCCGCTGCAAAAGACGTAGGCTGCAACCACTAAAAAGGCTAATAAAGCACCCAGCCAGAAGGGAATGAGGCCATCAGTAGCTGCCTGAAATAGCAGGCCAGCACCGGCAATCTGAATGGTAAGGTAGGGTACCAATGCCAGTACGCCGATTACTCCGGCCAAAATGCCCAGTGTTTTACTTTGGTAGTGGTCGGCAATCATATCACCTTGAGTGAGATAGCCCCGTTCGCGTCCTAGCTTGGCTACGCGCGGACCCATGGCCCAAATAGTGATGGGGACCAGCGACAGGTAAGCGAGGATATAGAAGGCAGGCGCACCGTGCTGATAGCTCCAACCTGGCGCGCCCAGGAATGCGAAGGCTGAAAATATCTCGGCACCAAGGATGAAGAACAAGATCACCACACCGACGTGGCGACCACCCGCAACATAGCCTTCCAAACTGGAATTCTCTTGACCACGGGCACGAAGCCCTACCCATAAGACCAGGATGAGATAGGTCAATGTAATACCAATAACAACAATCGAATCATTCATGGCGTCCACCTCCGTGACGAACCACAAAGGCTACCCACATGCCGACAAATAGAATCAGCATCCATAAGATGTACCAGAAAAACAGAAAGGGCAGGCCGAACACGGTGGGTTCGATACGGTTGGCGATGAGTGCGCCGGGCCAGATCATCGCCAGGGTGCACACCGCAAAGTGCAAACCCGTTAGAAGGTGATAGGTCTTGTTCATAGGAGTTTCCTGCTCGCCATGGCGAGTCTTGTTTTTGAATTGTTATTTCACTATGAAACAAGAATAGAGATACAAAAAATATAGATTTTAGATGTTATTCATACCATATGGGTATGGGTGGTCGGCGTGGTCAGAGGAAATAGCAGATAACTTGAGGTGAGGATAAGCTAATGGAATTTCGCCAATTGGAGTACTTTATTGCCGTGGTAGAAACAGGCTCAATTTCTGCCGCTAGCCGCAAAGTGCATGTTGCGCAACCAGCGCTGACACGACAGATGAGGTTGTTGGAGGAAGATGTAGGTACCCAGCTTCTCGATCGCCATGCTCGGGGTGTTCGGTTGACTGTCCCAGGGCAAGCGCTTTATAGCGAAGCCACACGGTTACTAGATGAGCGTTCTGATTTAAAAGCGCGCCTGCTGGCGCTTGGCAGCGGACAAACAGGAAAACTCAGTCTTGGTGTAACCGTGACACACTTGTGGGTCACCGGAGTGTCCGAACTCATGGGCGGCTATCGTGGCCGCTATCCCCATGTAGCGCTGGATGTCTTTCCGCTACTTTCTGGCCCACAGTTGGAGAGGCTGCAACAAGGTAGCCTCGATGTGGGTATTCTCTATCTAGATGATTATGCGCAGTCAGGGATCGAGGCACGTCTACTGCAGCAGGATCACTTGGTACTTGCCGTGCCTGCCACGTCGATTTGGGCGCAAACACCGCCGAAAAAACTAACGGAGCTTGCTAACGCTGAGTTTGTCTGGGGGTATCGTAGCATTTCCCCGGTCTACTATGATCGGGTGGTAGCGCATTTTTCACGGCTGAGCTTTGAGCCCCGCGTAGTGCAGTATGGCGCTGATAATATTACGATTCTTAGTATGGTGGCGGCTGGATTAGGTTTGGCGATTGTACCGGCTGCCAGTCGCAGCCACCCCATGCCTGGAATCCATTTTATCGAGCTAGCTGAGTTAACTTCCTGTGATATGCCGCTGTGGTTGGCGTGGAGAGCGGGTAATGTATCGCCGGTGCTCGATAATTTTATTCAAATGGCAGTAGAGATATTTGAGTAGCCTTGCTGCTCGGGCTTATATAGCAGTAAGTCGCTGCGATGATTTTCAGCGCAACGACTTGAGCGGCACTAACAGTGTTTGGTGATGTTAGTACACTAACTTGATTTCTTGAGCGTTTCCGAAAAAATCTCACCGGAAATCGCCCAGTTGTCCATGGATACATCATTGAAAATGACGTAAACATATTGCGGGTCGATGTTGCCATGCTGGGCAATCGCATCGGTAACGGCTTTGGCAATAGCAGGTTTGGCTTCGTCTCGGCCATCAAACATCTGAATATTTACGACTGGCATGTTGAATCCTCTTGGAGCGTAAAGAGTAAGCTTTATCGAGCTAGCTGCTCGGAAAAACAGCTTAGCCCTGCTCCGGAAGTTGATAAACACACTACAACCTGTTTCAGAGTAGAGTGAAATTCTACAATCATCCAAATGCGTTCTGATCTGCCAGAGAGACCAGCTCGTCGATAATAAAGCGAACGCTCGGTAGCAGCTGATAGGAGCGTGGCCAAATAATATTAAGTTCTGTGGGGGAGGGTGCGAACTCTGGGAGGATCGTCACCAACTTTCCCTGAACGATAAAAGGTCGCAGCAATGCCTCTGGAAACTGAACGATCCCCGCGCCTGCCATGCAGGCATCCATCATCGCGTCGCCATCGCTTATTTGATGATAGGGTGAGGGGTTAAACCTTACTTCCTACCCATTGTCGTCTTTGACTCGCCAGCTCAACGGTGACCCACCGCGCCAAGCCATTAAGCAGCGGTGTTGATTGAGCGCCTGTAAGTTCTGTGGGGTTCCATAGCGTTCAAGGTAGCTAGGCGATGCACAAAGCACGAGATGCTGGTCATTGAGCTTCTTGGCGACCAGGTCGGCACTGTCCTTCAAGGCACCATAGCGGATGGCGAGATCAAATCCGGCATCCAGCGGGTCAATGATGCGATCATTGAAGGTGAGGGTAAGCTTCAGGTGCGGATAACGCTCGGTCATGCCTAACAAAATTGGCATCATCACAGACCGACCAAAGGCGGCGGGCATATCAATCCGCACTGTGCCGGACGGTTCACTCAGCTTTGAGCGTAGTGACGTTTCTGCCGCCTGCAGTGTGTCGAGAGCGCTTTGACAGCTGGCAAAATAGGCCTCACCTTCTGTTGTGAGACTCAGTTTACGCGTGGTTCTGTAAAGTAACTTTGTTGCTAAGTGCTGTTCCAGCTTAGAAACACTTTTTCCTAGCGCCGATTTAGAAACACCCAATTCATTTGCCGCAGCGGTAAAGCTGCCCGCTTTGGCAACGGCAACAAAATAGACAATGGCGCGTGGGTTGTCAGAAAAAACCGGCATGCTCATGGTAAGTAATCCTGTTTTGCTAAGCCGATTGCGCTATTCATTACGCCAAACTGATAACTCATAAACGGTGAGTTATTTGCCACCGTCAAAGGTATCCCAGTAGGGCGGATCACCGAAGTAGCCGTCTAAAAAATCGATAAAACACCTCACCTTGCTAGCCAATAATTTGCGGTGTGCATAAACCGCATACAGGCCCAACGGGGCGGGCTCGTACTCAGGAAGAATCATGTTTAGTTTGCCCTTGGCAATCGCCTCCCCCGAAATAAAAGTCGGCTGAATGGCAATGCCGGCCCCCTGAATCGCGGCTCTGATCAGTACATCACCATTGTTGCTGATCAAGTCTCCCGCTGGATGCCGACCAGTCGCTGGAAGCCACTCAGTGGCGGGCAATCCCATATCATGCTCCATGTAGCTGTAACGCAGATACCGGTGTTGTTTCAGTTCACTGGGGCTTTCAGGGGTGCCATGGCGGGCTAAATAGTCAGGCGAGGCGCATATCACCAGTCGCACAGGAGCGATAAATTTAGCGATCAGGGAGGAGCTTTTCAAATGTCCAATGCGTAAAGCGATATCAAACCCTTCCTCCACGATATCCACTTTTCTATCGTTCAATTGTAAGTCGATACTAACGGCCGGGTGTGCCTGCTGGAAGTCAGCCAACAGTGGTGCTAAATGCAGTGTCGCGAAGGAAACAGGAGCGCTAATCCGCAAACGACCCCGCGCTCCTTCTTGCAAGTCATTGAGCTGACTGTCCATATCGTCAATGTCATCTAGCACCTGCTGGGCATGCTCAAAGTAACGAATGCCCGCTTCTGTAAGATGCACTTTTCGGGTTGTGCGGTTCAACAAGCGCACGCCCAGGCGCTCTTCCAACTGAGACACATATTTACTGACGAGCTGAGGCGACATTTCAAGACGCTCGGCGGCCTGGGTGAAGGTTCCTTCGCTAACCACGTTGACGAAAGCTCTCATGGCATCAATACGATCCATTCGTTTCCTTATCCCTGACGGAAATAAATATTATCAACGTTTTGTTGTTAATCATGCAACATCTTCGTCCTTATTGTTTCTTCATGACGCGAGTAAAGTGCGTTCATCAGTAACGCAAAGCTTGTTAAATAAACGATATTCGCTATTCGAGGAACAACTCATGAAAAACCAATTCGCACACACATTATTTAATTCCACTGGCGGCTACGCGGCCCTGGCTTTAAGACTACCGGTCGGTCTGATATTAGCGGCACACGGTGCGCAGAAACTATTTGGCTGGTTCGGAGGCTACGGCTTGGAAGGCACCGGGCAATGGATGACCAGTATCGGCCTTGAACCCGGCTATGCCATGGCATTACTGGCAGGGAGCGCCGAGTTTTTGGGAGGGATCGCTTTATTCCTGGGGCTGCTAACACGTCCTGCCGCAATTGTGACAGCTGTGACTATGTTGGTCGCTATTTTCAGCGTCCATTTGAGTAACGGTCTGTTCCTAACAAACAACGGCTACGAATATGCACTCACACTTTTCGCTGCCACCACCGCATTAGCGATCCAAGGGGCAGGACGCTTGTCAGTCGATAGTTTGCTGCAGTCGCAGCTCTTTCATGGTCGCCAATAACCTAGCATACCGATCGCCCCGCCGTATTGACGGGGCTTATTTTGGAGGAAGGAGATTACTATGTTGGTTAACGGAACATGGCAAGAAAACTGGCACCCTGTTCAGGCTAAAGACGAAGAGGGGCGGTTTATTCGCCAATTATCGTCTTTTCGCCACTGGATCACGCCAGACGGCTCGCCTGGTATAACAGGTAAGGGGGGCTTTAAAGCCGAAAAAGACCGCTATCACCTCTACGTTGCTTATATTTGCCCCTGGGCTTCCCGCACGCTGATGGCGCGCCAGTTGAAAGGGTTAACGGGTCTGATCAGCGTAACGGTCGTTAACCCCAAGTTAACAGACCAAGGCTGGCAGTTTGGCGGCTATCCCGGTGCTCATGATGATAGCCTTAACGGTGCCCATTATCTGCATGAGCTGTATTCTCAAGCCGACTCAACCTACACCGGTCGAGCCACCGTGCCCGTTTTGTGGGACAAGAAAACACGCACCATTGTCAGCAATGAGTCAGCTGACATTCTGCGCATGCTCAACACGGCGTTCGACGCGTTTGGTCAGCAAGGACCGAACCTTTACCCATTAGATTTAGCCGCTCACATTGATGCATTGAACGAGGTTATTTATAAAAACCTCAATAACGGGGTTTACCAAGCAGGGTTTGCATCGTCTCAGCAGGCGTACGAAGAGGCGTATGAAAAGGTGTTTCTCACCTTGGATGAACTCGAAGCGCGCTTGTCAGATGGACGCGCTTACCTGTTTGGCGAACGGTTGACCGAGACCGATGTGCGGCTATTCGTGACATTGGTAAGGTTTGATGCTGCCTATCACGGGCTATTCAAATGCAATAGGAATACGCTTAACACCATGCCTAACTTGCATGCTTATATGCAACGTATCTATACCATTAATGGCATTGCCGATACGGTTAATATTGAGCATATCAAAGCAGGGTATTATTCCATCAAAGCGCTGAATCCCAGCAGTATTGTGCCGGTAGGTCCGGCATCCCTGTAGTTCTTGGATGGATAGTGTAACTGATGCGTTATGGCATGCATGAAACCTTACATCACCACAGGAGCATGATAATGAACGCCTCTCCAGACATTTTATTTCTTTCCCACGGCGGTGGGCCTCTGCCCCTATTAGGTGACCCAGATCATCAAGAGATGGTTGAGTCGCTACAAGAGATAGCTAGGGTCATCAGCAAACCGTCTGCCATTTTAATTATTAGCGCCCACTGGGAAGCGTCGGTGCCTACCATCACATCAGGGGCGGCCCCAGAGCTAATCTATGACTATGGAGGCTTCCCACCCGAAGCGTATCAAATTCAGTACCCCTGTCAGGGAGAGCCTGAGTTGGCCCAACAGGTGAACAAAGCACTTAACAAGGCTGGCATTTCGTCCGTGCTAGATACTAAGCGTGGATTTGATCATGGCGTTTTTGTTCCGCTCAAAATAATGTACCCGGAGGCTGACATTCCTTGTGTACAGCTGTCATTGGTTAACACCCTCAGTGCGGATACGCACCTTGCCATCGGCCGAGCGCTCAAATCTCTGGAACACGAGAACCTACTGGTGATTGGGTCGGGTTTTTCATTCCACAACATGCGGGAATTCTTTAGCCCTATTACGCCAGAGAGCCAAGCCAAGAACCAAGCCTTCGAAGAGTGGTTAGTGGATACATGCTCCCGCCAAGATATTGATGAATCAGAGCGCTACCGTCGTTTGGCTAACTGGGATAAGGCCCCTTACGCACGCTTCTGTCATCCAAGAGAAGAGCACTTACTGCCACTGCATGTCTGTTATGGTTTAGCGGGGAGACCCAGTGATAAGCAGTTATCCACCATAATATTGAACAAAGCATCAGGCATGTTCTATTGGTCACGACAGCGTGCCAAATAAAACACGCTGAAGGGAGGTGCTGAGTGATTGACTACTCAGAAAATATCTCAAACATAAGCCCTCTTAACCAGCGGTTGCCAGGGTCTTGATGAAAGCGGCGGTGCCAGAAAAGATTGATCGGAATCTCGGGGAATGCCAGAGGGTGCTCACGAGCGATTAACCCAAAGCGTTGGCAGGTTGCTTCGGCTAGTTTATTGGTCACTGTCACAATAAGATCGCTGCTGCTGACGATATAGGGAACGGTTGCGAAATGTGGCAGGGTTAATCGAACTGGCCGCTTAACCCCCGCGTTCGCCAGCTGCTCTTCGATAATACTGTGTCCAGTGCCTTGGGCAACCACCACAGCGTGGTGCGCCGTGCGAAAATAATCAAGGCTAAAATCCCCAGTGGCGAGCGGGTGATCTTCGCGCATTAGGCAAACATAGCGTTGTACAAATAGCCGCTGCTGGTAAAAACCGGCGCCTAGCTGTGGGATTAGACCAACGGCCAGGTCGATCTTTCCCTCCTCCATCTCGTGTTTCAGGTCATTATTATGGCTGCGCACGGAGTTGATTGAGACGCCCGGAGCATGGAGGGAGAGGTGCTGTAGCAGGCGTGGGAGAAACACTATTTCACCGATATCAGTCATGTTGATATGGAATGTGCGATCACTCTTTGCGGGGTTGAAATCATCGCAAAGCTTCAAGGTGTCGTGCATTTTCGCTAATGCATCTGCAATGCCGGGGTGAAGTTGGCTAGCACGAGGCGTAGGTTGCAGCCCTTGCGAAGTACGCTCGAAAAGTTCGTCTTCCAGCAAGTGACGCAATCGCTTTAAAGCATGGCTGACCGCTGGCTGAGTGATACCCAAGCGTAATGCGACCCGCTGCGTATTTTGCTCTTGGTACAATAAGTCAAAAACGACCAGCAGATTAAGGTCAATATTGGCAAGTTTCTCCATTACCTAGCGCCTCGCCACGTATCCAACAATAGTTGAATGCGTCTGTTTATAATGTTTTTAACTGGTTGATTCATATTGTTATTAACGCCGTTTATAGTCTGAATGAAGGAGGCTGTGTGGTGGCTGTTGAAGCTCCCGAATAGCGTTAGGGGAAGAGCATGACGCTCAACATACAACGATAAGCCCCTGAGCAGAGTGGAATCATGGTAGCTAAAAACACAGTAGCAAATACACAGCAAAAGCGTCTTTCGATTGGCATTGTCGGTGGCGGTATTGGTGGTGTGGCCTTCGCCGTCGCGCTATCCCGCGATAGCCAGCTTGATGTTCAGCTTTTCGAAGCCGCTCCTCAGTTCTCTGAAATTGGTGCTGGGGTTTCTTTTGGCCCTAACGCTGTAAAGGCTATTCAGCGGCTGGGCTTAGAAGCCTCCTATCAACGCATTGCCGATTCTTCTCCCGCTCCCTTTGAAGATGTTTGGTTTGAGTGGCGGCGTGGTAGTGATGATGCTTACTTAACTGCTAGTTTAGCGCCGGGGGTTGGTCAATCTTCGGTACACCGTGCCGATTTTTTGGATGCCATTGTTGCCAACCTTCCTGAAGGTATTGCTCACTTCGGCAAGCGCTGTGTCGAGGTTAAGCAAGATGCCGATAGCGCAACAGCTTACTTCGACGATGGCACACACTTTACCGGCGATGTGATCATCGGCTTCGATGGAATTAAGTCCGCTGTACGCCGCCATGTTTTGCCTCCCGAGCAGTACGGCGAGATAAATCCGTTTTGGAGTGGTACTTATGCCTATCGCGGCATGATCCCCACCGATGAGCTAGAGGCCGCTTTAGAGGCTAAAGGTAGCGAGAAGCGCCTAGCTCTTGTGCCCCAAATGTATCTCGGTAAAGACCGGCACATCCTGACTTTCCCCGTTAAGCAGTCGCAACTGATCAATGTTGTCGCTTTTATTACTGACCGCTCTACACCGAACCCTAAACTTGCCGAAGGTGAAGAGTGGGTAAAAGCCTCCAGCCAGAAGGAAATGCTGGAAGTATTCAAGGGTTGGAGTCCAGCCTGCCAAGCAATCCTTGAATGCATTCCTGAGCCAACGCGTTGGGCGCTGCATGAGTTACCCGAACTCGCCCGCTACCATCGTGACCGTGTGCTGATTGTCGGCGACGCCGCCCATGCACTAGTTCCTCACCAAGGTGCCGGAGCTGGTCAGGCGCTTGAAGATGCCTACGTACTCGCAAGCCTCCTCACGGATGAACATTGTGATCGCCACACAGTGAACGATGTCTTAGCTGCTTTTGAACAAGTGCGTCACGCGCGCACCTGCAAAGTGCAGAGAACGTCACATGAGGCTGGGGATGTCTATGAATATGCTGGTGTTGGCATCGGTGACGATGAGGCCAAGCTAATCGAAAACTTGGAAAACCGCTTCGACTGGCTTTGGAACCATGACCCACAAGAAGATGTCATTGCCGCTCGTCAGTTACAAGCCGTATTGAATTAGTCGAGACATCTTCACCTATCAAGCCTACAACAATAGAGAGGAGCATCCTAATGACCGTAAAAATCTTCGACACCCCCGAAGTCCAAACCTTCCTGAACGCCGTGGCGGGCCTTGACCAAGCCGGTGGCAACGACCGCGCCAAGCAGATTGTCCATCGCCTAGTCGGCGACCTGTTCAAACTGATCGACGACTTCGATGTCAGCGAAGAGGAGTACTGGGCCGCCGTGAACCTGCTGAACGCCCTGGGCAGCCAGACTCAGTTCGGCCTCTTGTCCCCTGGGCTCGGGTTTGACCATTTCCTCGATATGCGCCACGACGCCATCGACGCCGAAGCCAAGCGCACCGGCGGCACCCCGCGCACCATCGAAGGTCCGCTCTACGTGGCCGGCGCCCCCGAGGCGGAAGGCTTTGCGCGGATGGACGATGGCAGCGACCCTGATGGCGAGACCATGTGGCTCACCGGCCAGGTGCGCGACGTGAACGGTCAGCCGATCCCCGGCGCCAAGGTCGAGATCTGGCACTGCAACTCCAAGGGCGGCTACTCGTTCTTTGACCCTTCTCAGGACGAGTACAACATGCGCCGCACGATCTATGCCGACAGCGAGGGCCGGTACACCGCGCGTAGCATTATTCCCTCCGGCTACGGCGTACCGGAAGGGGCCCCCACCGATGTGGTGCTCAAGTCCCTCGGCCGCCACGGCGAGCGCCCGGCGCATATTCACTACTTTGTCTCTGCCCCGGGCCACCAGCACCTGACCACCCAGATCAACTTAGCCGGCGACCCCTACACCTTTGATGACTTCGCCTTTGCCACCCGCGAAGAGCTCGTCGTGCCCGCCGAGCGGATTGAAGACCCGGCTGAGATTGCCAAGCGTGAGCTGGACGGCCCCTTCGCCCAGGTGGTGTTCGACGTGGAGTTGGCACAAACCGACGC